>Ga0307967_1000017_pt1 | contig 112502 bp, 106 predicted proteins | sample OrgLakmetagen648_FD_201828 | JGI IMG/M metagenome (GOLD analysis project Ga0307967, IMG submission 201828) | Saline water microbial communities from Organic Lake, Antarctica - #648 | ecosystem: Environmental > Aquatic > Non-marine Saline and Alkaline > Saline | place: Antarctica: Organic Lake... | reverse complement strand
TTTAACAAGAAGGTCTCTGATGCCATTAAAGAGGGATCGCCGATACTGGATCCGCTCTATGAGCCGTTTGACACACTTGACCCACACGCTCCGACGCCAGAGCTGGTGCCATTGCCGTTTATTGTCGTAGTCGTAGACGAATTTGCCGACATGATGATGATTGTCGGGAAAAAGGTTGAAGAATTGATTGCCCGCCTGGCACAAAAAGCCCGGGCGGCGGGCATACATTTGATTCTGGCTACCCAGCGCCCGTCGGTAGATGTCATCACCGGCCTTATCAAGGCTAACATACCGACTCGAATTGCATTTCAGGTGTCTTCCAAGATTGATTCGCGAACCATTCTGGATCAGGGTGGGGCAGAACAACTTCTGGGTCACGGCGATATGCTGTATTTGCCACCCGGTACCGGTTTGCCGGTTCGTGTCCACGGTGCCTTTGTCGATGATGATGAAGTGCATCGTGTGGTTGCTGACTGGAAACAGCGCGGTCAGCCAGATTACATCGAGGAAATCCTTCAGGGTGGCGAGGCTGATTTGCCGGGCGTGCCCTCGCTCGATGAAAGCGATGACAGTGCAGAAAGTGACCCCCTGTTTGATGACGCTGTTTTCTTTGTCACTCAAAGCCGCAAGGCATCGATTTCTTCAGTGCAGCGTAAATTACGTATTGGCTATAACCGGGCTGCTCGCCTGGTTGATACGATGGAAGCGACCGGTATTGTCAGTGCCGCTGGCCACAATGGCAGCCGCGAGGTTCTGGCGCCGCCGCCTGTTGATTAGTGGCAACCCGGACTATTTGGGTCTCAGGAGAACGCATGTTTACTACTCTTATTAAAATCAGGGTGCAGCACCAGGCAGCCTATGACCGCCAACGAGCGCGGAGCTGGTCAGGGACACTCCTGCTCATGGTCATGGGTTTGATTACCATGGGTAATGTGGCGGCCGATGATGCCGCGCGTCAGCGCCTGATTGACCGGCTTGAAGCCACTGAGACGTTGAAAGCTAACTTTCGTCAGGAAACCTATGCCGATGGTGCTTTGCGCGGTGATCAGGCAGAGGGTGTCATGTTGATTGCCCGGCCCATGCAGTTTGCCTGGCATGTAACGCAACCTTATGAACAATCTGTGATTTCAAACGGCGAAACGCTCTGGATTTACGACCCTGACCTGCTGCAAGCGACTTATCAGCCAGTTACTGATCAGCTAAATCAATCACCCGCCATGATTCTCAGCCAGCCAGAGTCAACGCTTGTTGGTTCTTACGAAGTAACCGAAGCCTCAAACGATGAACTGACGGCCTACCGGTTGTATCCACGCAATGAAGATGCTGTATTCAGTGACATGACCTTGTTGTTCGAGTCCGGATTGATCCAGGAAATAAGACTCAGTGATAATCTGGGGCAGGATACACGCATTACATTCAATAATGTTCAGACGGGTCTGATATTGGAAGCAAGCCAGTTCGAGTTCACGCCGCCGCCTGGCACCGACGTCTTTGAACAGATGTAACGCCTTATGGATCTGTTCAGTTCGACACGGGCCAATCCCTTCGCGCCGCTGGCAGAACGGTTAAGGCCGTCCACGCTGGATGAATATATCGGACAGGATCATATCCTGGGACCGGATAAGCCGCTGCGTCTGGGTATTGAGCAGGACCAGCTGCATTCGATGATATTCTGGGGCCCGCCTGGGGTGGGTAAAACAACTCTGGCAAGACTGCTGGCGCACTCAACAGCGTCGCGTTTCGAACCTTTGTCGGCCGTGCAATCGGGGGTCAAGGATATTAAAGCCGCAGCTGAACGTGCACTCCAATCCAAAGCCGAAGGCCGGCAGACGTTGCTTTTTGTTGATGAAGTACATCGTTTTAATAAAGCCCAGCAAGACGCTTTTTTACCCTATGTCGAAGACGGCACTTTTGTTTTTGTCGGCGCGACGACCGAGAATCCGAGCTTCGAACTCAATGCCGCTCTTTTATCCCGGGCTCGCGTTTATCCGCTCAAATCTTTGTCCATGAACGAGATGGCCTCGCTACTCGATTACGCCCGAAAAAAGGACACCAGAGTCGCGCGTATGAGCATAGATGAAGGTGTTCAGCAGCGCCTGTTCGCCCTGGCCGATGGAGACGCCCGTCGTTTCTATAATTTGCTGGAACTGGCGGCCGATCTCTATGCCGATGAATCGGATGGACTTACTCTCGAACGGCTTTCCCAACTGACCCAGGGCCAGACCCGCCGGTTTGACAAGGGCGGAGATGCGTTTTATGACCAGATATCGGCGATGCACAAGAGCGTGCGCGGCTCGTCACCTGACGGGGCACTTTACTGGTTGTGCCGTATGCTCGACGGTGGTTGCGACCCGTTATACATCGCCCGTCGACTGGTGCGCATGGCCAGTGAAGACATTGGTAATGCCGACCCCCGTGCCCTGACCCTGGCTATGGACGCCTGGCAGGTACAGGAACGCCTGGGCAGTCCGGAAGGGGAGTTGGGTCTGGCCCAGGCTGTGGTGTATCTGGCGTGCGCACCAAAGAGCAACGCCGTCTACAAGGCCTTTAATGAGGTTATGGCGTTGGTCCGATCTGACCAGAGCCGTGAGGTCCCGGTGCACCTGCGTAATGCTCCCACCGCTCTGATGAAAGAACTCGGATACGGACATGAATACCGCTACGCCCATGATGAGCCCCACGGCTATGCCGCAGGCGAGCAGTATTTACCACCCGATCTGGCAGAAAAGCGTTTCTACCAGCCGGTTGATCGGGGTCTGGAAAAGAAGATAGCTGAAAAACTGGCCTTCTTACATGATCTGGATGCCAGGCATAGCTCAAAATGATACCGGCAACCATTATTCAGGGAGAGAGTTGAGATGTCGATTCCACTAAGCCACTGGATCGCAATTGCATTGGGAGGTGGTCTCGGTGCTGTGGCCCGATTCTGGATGGTGACTGTTTTTAATCGGCTACACGGTAGCCATTTCCCTCTGGGTACCTTTGCCGTCAATATAATGGGTAGCTTTGCCATCGGGCTGATCATAGTTGGGTTAACGATTCGTTTCTCCGGTACGGATAATATTTGGCACCGGTTAGTGATTATTGGTGTGCTGGGTGCCTTTACGACCTTTTCCAGTTTTGCGCTGGAAAATGTCGTCCTATTGCAACAACAGCAATACTGGATGGCGCTCGGCTACACCCTGGCCAGCGTCCTCACTTGCATAGCCGCAGCAGCACTGGGCTTCGGGGTGGGTAAACTGGTATTCTAGGCCGCCGCCCGGCAAGGCCCCCGGGTTTGTCGTGGCGGCGGCTTACATCCAAATCTTCATCGACTCATACAGGACAGATAAACCCATGCTGGACATTAAACGGCTGAGACAGGACATAACTACGCTTGCTGAACAACTTCGGGTAAAGCATTACGAACTCGATGTGTCGGCTTTCGAGTCCCTGGAATCGAGTCGAAAATCCGTTCAGGTTGAGACCGAGCAGTTGCAGGCCGAACGGAAGAAGGCGTCAAAGCAAATTGGCCAGCTGGTCGGGCAGGGGATGTCTGTCGACGAAGCCAAAGCCCAGGTACAGAAAACGCTTGATACGATAGCCGAACAGTTGGGCGCCAAAGAAGCCGAACTGAAACAGATTCAGGCGAAACTGGATGACCTGTTAATGGGCATCCCGAACGTACCGGATGCCGCGGTACCCGAAGGCAAGAGTGAAGACGACAACCAAGAGGTATTGCGCTGGGGTACTCCGCCAAGCTTTGATTTTGAGGCAAAAGATCACGTTGATCTGGGTTCTGTGTCGGGTGGGCTGGATTTCGAGCGTGCCGCAAAACTGACTGGCAGTCGTTTTGCGGTTATGAGCGGCGGGATTGCCCGCCTGCATCGGGCGTTAGCCCAGTTCATGCTGGATACACACGTTCAGGAACACGGCTATCTGGAGACTCAGGTACCCTTTATCGTAAATCGGGAATCCTTGCTCGGAACCGGACAGCTACCGAAGTTTGAAGAAGATCTTTTTAAGTTGTATACCGATCATGCCAGCGACTATTACCTGATTCCGACCTCGGAAGTACCACTGACCAATCTGGTGCGCGATGAGATTCTCAATGACAGCGAACTGCCCCTTAAATTTGCCGCCCATACATCCTGTTTTCGCTCTGAAGCTGGCAGCTACGGTCGCGATATTCGCGGCATGATTCGCCAGCATCAGTTTGAAAAGGTTGAACTGGTGCAGATCGTGCGCCCGCAGGAGTCGATGGACACTCTGGAAGCACTTGTTGGCCATGCCGAGACTATTCTGAAGCGGCTTGAATTGCCCTACCGCAAAGTGTTGCTGTGCGGCGGTGATCTGGGCTTCGGTGCAGCCAAAACCTATGATCTGGAAGTATGGCTGCCGGCCCAGAAGGCGTACCGGGAAATATCATCCTGCTCCAATATGACGGATTTTCAGGCCCGGCGCATGCAGGCCCGTTTGCGCAATCCCGAGACAAACAAGACCGAACTGGTGCATACGCTCAACGGTTCCGGTCTGGCGGTGGGACGCACTCTGGTTGCGGTGCTGGAAAACTATCAGACGGCAGAAGGTCGCGTTCGTGTTCCGGCTGCACTACAACCCTACATGGCTGGTCTGGAGTTGATTTAAGCGCATCTGAACAGGGCAGGCCCAGCCAGCTCTAATTCAGGCAACGCCAATATTCCCAGCGGGTTCCACTCTGGTATTGAATGGCCCGAGTCTGCCCGTGTTGAGCCATACCTCCAACCTCAGCGCTCGGTCCACAATGCAGGGAGTGGTCATGCAGTACTTTCCGTTGTTTCATAAACTTTCCGGTAAAACCATCCTTGTCGTCGGGGGCGGCGATATAGCTGCTCGCAAGATCCATTTGCTGCAACGCTCGGGTTGCCGGATTCAGGTGGTTGCCCCATCGATACTGCCGGTTATTGCCAGTAATCCCAATTGTGACTGCTATTTGCGGCTATTTGACCCGGCGGATATCGATGGCAAGGCTCTGGTTGTCAGTGCTACCGATATTGAAGCAGTGAATCAGCATGTATCGGAACAATCACGGGCACGCGGAGTGCTGGTGAATGTGGTCGATTCTCCCGATCTCTGCGATGTTATTTTTCCCTCGCTGGTCGACCGTGATCCGCTGATCATTGCCATTACCTCCAGCGGCCAGGCACCAGTGTTGGCTCGCTCGGTCCGGGCCAAGCTGGAAAGTACGATACCTGCCAGCTATGGTCACCTGGCAAAACTGGCATCGCGTTTCCGTAAGGCGGTCAAAGAACGCTTCACAAGCCTGGATGAGCGTCGCTATTTCTGGGAGAAGGTACTGGGTGGAACCGTTGCTGAACATGTGTATGCGGGTAGGATGGAGCAAGCTGAGCATCAGCTTAAAGCGATGATTGATGCGCCTGGTGATGCTCAGAATGGGGAGGTATATCTGGTCGGGGCAGGTCCCGGTGATCCCGACCTGTTGACCTTCAAAGCTCTGCGACTTATGCAGCAGGCTGACGTCGTACTCTATGACCGGCTGGTTTCGGATGCCATTCTCGATCTTGTAAGGCGTGATGCCCAGCGACTGTACGTAGGTAAACAACGCTCTGATCATGCCGTGCCCCAACAGGATATTAATCAGCGCCTGCTTGACCTGGCCCGGGAAGGCAAAAAGGTATTGCGTCTGAAAGGCGGCGATCCTTTTATTTTCGGGCGGGGCGGAGAAGAGATTGACCTGCTCGCCGAACATGGCATTCCGTTTCAGGTCGTGCCCGGAATTACCGCAGCTTCCGGCTGCTCTACTTACACGGGCATTCCGCTAACCCACAGGGATTTTGCCCAGTCGGTGCGGTTTGTTACCGGTCATTTGAAGGATGGCAGCCTGAACCTGCCATGGAGCGAACTGGCCAGCCCGCAACAGACGGTAGTGTTTTATATGGGTCTTGTGGGGCTGGAAAAAATATGTAATAAGTTGATTCAGCATGGACGCTCCGCCGATACACCGATAGCGCTGGTACAAAAGGGAACAACACCGGATCAGCGACTGTGGATCGGTACTTTGGCAACTATGCCGGATCTGATCAGGAACGACCCACCAAAGGCACCCACACTGACGATTGTAGGTGAAGTCGTGTCGTTGCATGAGCGACTGAACTGGCTGGGATCATCTGTAACCAGCTGAGCATTGTCAGTTAGACAGGAATACAGCGGCTGACACCGAAGCAATACCACTGATCAGCGGGGCAAGCCCCAGGCCTGCGGAAGAAACCGGCAGCAAACCCAATAGGGCAGCACCAAGCACAACGATGGCTGTTGATACCAGAGCAATGCCAATAAAAAACACAGTAGCCATCAGAATTTCCAACTGACGCCTGTTCAGGTTAAGGGGTAGATTTTCGGTCATAACAGCCTCCGAGTAGTCGCTTTGGAGCACAGGTACGTTACCCACGCTCTCATTTGGTGCGATTTCAGGGCCTTTTTCACTGAACAGGCCCCGATAACAGAGTTATTACAAAAGACGTGCCAGCCTGAGAGTCGTTCGTATCGACCTATGGCGTTAAGCAGAATTAATTCGCTGTCTCCAGACATTCGCCGCTTTTTCACGGGCGCCTTTTAACGTTATTTCGTCCGTTTGCATCAATATCAGCGCCATAGTGTCTTGGACAGCGGCCAATCCGTATTCCGGTTCGGCAATGCCATGCCAGGTTTGCAACAGTATCTCTAATGACGGCTGGTCAGGACGCACCGCGCGATGCGGTAATCGTCGCGCAATGGCAACCGCTCCAGTGTGGTTAGGGCTGGTAATCAATACCTCGCTGTCGCTGTCAGGGCGGATCTCGAATTCGCCACTGTCGCCTTTCAGTACCAGGTTGAAGGAATCACCGATTAACACCGCTGTGTCATGGTGAAGGGCTTTGTAGCTGGGGTGAAACATGCCCTGCAGCGTTACCCTGGCACCGGTAGGATTAAGATTGCGAACCAGGGTGTTTACCGGAGAGCGCAATCCCAGCTCTCGTTTCATATCAATGATCTGCGAAAGTTTCGGGGCGAAACTGTCCAGAGGGCAATACACCATTGAATGGGGGTGGCTTAGAGCAGCAGCCTCGTGCCAGGAATTTGCGACAGGAATATCCAATGCGTTACATACCTGGCGGGCGTACTGTCGACCTGTGGTATGTTCACCACCGCCATGCATGAATACCGGATAACCCGCCAGGGCCAGAGCTTTGGCTGCTAATACATACCATGAGGGTTGGCGGCGTTTACCCGCATAGGCAGGCCAGTCGATGCACATCGATTCTCCTTCCCAGGCCGGCAGCTCCTCTCTGATTGCCTGTGCCATACCCGTCAGTTCCTCTGCCGTTTCTTCCTTGACTCGCATCAACATCAGCAGGGCGCCTAGCTGGGGCCCCGTTGCTCGGCCATGCCAGATCTCCTGCATCGCAAACGCTGCTTCTCTTCTGCTCAGCGATCGGCTGCCATTTTTGCCACGTCCCAGTGCGCGAATCAGATCGGCGAAATGCAGTGTATGCGTCATAGGTAGTCCTGAATCAGATAGGTGATGTCATTAAAGGCAGTTTTTAGGTTTTGGTAGCCCGGCCAGCAGTGCCAGCATGCGAGCCGGGCTTTCACCAAAGCTTTGCATTAGGTAAATACTGTTACCAACCTCTGCTCCGAAACGATTTTTTAGATGTTTAACCAGAGGGCGCATGGCCGGAGACAGATCATATTGAAAGTAGAAACTGCGCAACGATTCGATAATGGCAAGATCCTGATCGCTCAGCGTCAAATCGTGTTGCCGGGCAATATGCTGACACCAGGCTCTCGACCAGTTATTAGCATCAGTGAGAAAACCTAGATGGTCGGTTTCAAATAGGGCAGTCATCGTTACTCTCAATTAATCAGACATGGCAATACGAAAAAATGGGCCATTCAATTGCAATAGGCCACTTCAGCCAAGTGTACTCAACATTTAACTGTGCAGGCGTCACCAGGTCAATTGAGGCTGCTGTTCGGCGACCAGCCTAACCCATTGATCGTCACTGATCACAGTCCAATCCGGATGGTGTTGACCCCCGATAGCGTCAGTGTCGGCTTGTCGAATACAACCACGGGCTTTGGTCGGATTCGGTTGCCATACCATCGACCGGGCGTCTTCACGCAGTAGCAGATAATCCTCAGTGTCTAGCCACAGCCCGAACAGCTCCCGCTGTGCCTCACTGGGTGGCTGTGTGAGGGAGATTAATGCCATTAGAAGACCTCCACATAACTGGCCTGTCTCAACCAGGAGGTCAGCTGTGACAGCGTGCATGCCATGACATCCTCCCGAACGGGCTGGTTGCCGAGCACCCGCTCTTTGTGTCCGGCGCAATAGAACAGGTCGTCGCTCCCGTACATTGGCAGGGCGCTTAATTGTTTGCTGAGATTTTTACGGTCTCCGGGAACCTGTCCAGTTGATAGCCAGCCGAGCCCCTGGTCAAAAAACATAACCGCATGGTCACGATCAAACAATGCCAGACTCATGATGGCTTCCAGTATTTCCTCGCTGCGTCGACCCTGGTAGGGCGGGCAAGTGATCAGGATTATCGTTTGGTAATGAACCTTGTCGGTGGGTATTGCCTGCTTCATGGTGCTCATCGAAAGCTCACCACCTTATCGGCATCGCCATAGCCCAGAGCCCATTGACCCAAGCCGACCAGTTGAAACGGAGCGGTCACGGTTGCCACAGGACTTTGATGGCGAGCCGCCTCGGCTTCATTGAGTAGGCCCCGGTTAGCCGATGCTGTGATGCACAGCAGCAGTTCGCATCCGGATCGCTGTGCCAGTTGCTGCCATTTTAGTTTGAGGTCACCATCATCGGAGGCTGGCGACTGACTGATCAGGCCGATATAAACGGCATCCATAAAGAAAAACACCCTTTCAATCCGATCGCCGCGAGCAATGCTGGCCTCTGCGAAAGCCAGGGCATCCAGGTGGCTGACATGATGCCAGGGAGCCTGATACAGATTCAGTTGAATGTTCATGAATGCTACTTATCACCTATAAAAAAGGCCGCTGAAAGCGGCCTTTGATCACACAACATCACGTTACGTTCAATCGCTGGACAGTACGCCAACGAGCACCAGTAAATGCACAAACAGGTTATAGATATCCAAATACAGCGAGACCGTGGCCCGCACGTAGTTTGTTTCACCACCGTTCACAATGCGACTGGTATCAAACAAAATCAACAACGACATCAGTAAGACGACGCCCGCAGAAATTGCCAGACTCAGGACCGGTATTGCCAGAAACAGGTTGGCCAGAATAGCGACCAGAACCACGATCATACCCACCATCACAAAGCCGCCGAGAAAGCTGAAATCTTTCTTGGTAGTCACTGCATAGGCGGACAGACCGAAAGTGACCAGTGCTGTACCACCCAGCGCCTGAGCTACAATGGCCGGGCCATTAGCCAGTGCCAGATAGGACATCAACATAGGCCCAAGGCTCGCGCCCATCAAACCGGCAAAGGCAAAGGTCCATACAATACCCATACTGGACTCATAGGTCCGGGGCAATACAAACCAGACGATGCCAATAGCAGCCAGCATCATGATCAGCGCGCCACCCTGTGGCAACCCTACAGCCATGGCAATCATCGCAGCCACGGCACTGAAAACCAGCGTCATGGACAGCAACATGTACGTGTTACGTAATACTTTATTGGTCGCCAGCGCCGATTCAGAACGCGACGTGACGGTACCTTGATAGTTAGCCATGGGCGAACCTCCATAATGTGAACCCGGATAAAATATTATAGGCAAGCGTTAGTTTTTCAAGCGTTATCGCTCGGTTGACCCTTGCTTATACATGCTGCTGACATTACAGCAAAGCGCTTACTATGTCAGGTTCGATCAGTGTTTTTAGCGTTTCGTGTAAACCGGTTATTTTGAAATCAATCACTTCCTGGCCGGTTGACTGAAAAACTTCTGCAAACCTCGATTGACTGCTGTATATTTATGTTTTAAACGATCGTTTAAAACATATGCACGAATTAATTGTCAGCTGAATGCGGTCTTTTCGGGCATTTAAGAGCAATTGATTGACCAGTAACAGAGGTTGTTGTCAGCCTCGAACAGACCTATCTGAGACCGAACCATGAGCCAAGCCGATACCGTCAGCCGCATTCTGGATTCAGCAGAAGAATTGTTTGCCGAAAAAGGATTCGCCGAAACCTCGTTGAGAATGATCACGACGCGAGCCAAAGTTAATCTTGCCGCAGTGAACTATCATTTCGGGTCAAAGAAAGATTTAATACAGGCCGTGTTTGCCCGTTTTTTAGATCCCTTTTGCGCCAAGCTGGACAAAGAAATGACGGTTATGGCGACTGCAACCAGTGACCCCGGATTGCATGACGTATTGGGTGTGCTGGCAAAAACCATGCTGACCGGTGTTCATTCATCCGGCGGAACCAATAAGCTGTCAGTATTCATGCGCTTACTCGGTCTGGCCTATACTCAGGCTCAAGGGCATCTTCGTCGTTTTTTAAAAGCGAATTATCATCAGACTTACAGCCGGTTTAATCTGTATTTGAGAGCAGCCCATCCGGAATTATCGCCTCGTGAGATTTTCTGGCGCATTCATTTCGCCATTGGTGCCTGTGTTTTCACCATGTCGAGTATTGAAGTGTTGCGTGATATGTCGATAGCGGACACCGGTGAAGATTCGGGCATCGACGAGGTGATGAATCAATTGATTCTGTTTTTAGCGGCTGCACTGGAGCGCTAGTAAATAGCAGACAATTGGATGCAGTGCCACTGAGCTGCCCAGCCTAGTCCGAACATTCGCTCTCGCTTGCATCATGGTTGTCAGCATTTGCCGGAGTTTCGCTGCCGTTGTGTCGGGTCATACGGCGTTTCAACATGTCAGATTGTAGCAATCGAACATCAGTCGAACATTCAATCATGGTCTCTATCAAGGCTTCATCATAAGGTTCATTGGCAACCAGATTAAAGGTAGCCCGGGTGACTCTCAGTGACTCGGTACTGCGCGTCAGGATGCTCTGAACCAGCACGGTGGCAACGGGCTCCAGCTCATCCGCAGGTACCAGGCGGTGAACCAGGCCTAATCGGGTTGCAGTATAGGCATCCATCACTTCTCCGGAGAGCGAATAATACTTGGCTGATCGCTCGCCCAGCGCCTTGCTCAGATAGGGGCTGCTCAGAGCAGGGACCTGTCCGAACAATGATTCGGTAATGCAGAAAGACGTTTTTTCACTGGCAAGCACCATATCGCAGCAACAGGTGATACCGACTGCAAAGGCATTGACATCACCCCTGAGGGTCAGAAGTATCGGTACCGGCAACTGATACAGTGTTTCCAGTAACCGTGACATCTGCTCGGCATCCTGCCGATGCTCGGCTCTACCGACTCCTTCTCGTCTGGCCAGCCATTGACGATCCGGCCCACTGCAAAAATGGGCTCCGCGGCCACTTAACCAAACCAGTTTCAAAGTCGGATCATCAGCGAGATCATCCAGTGCTGTGACCAGGGTGCAGATCATTTCATCGTCGTAGGCATTGCCAGTTTCGGGTTTATTCAGAATGACTCGCACCAGGCCCGCTTCCGGTCGTTCAATTAGTACTGTTTCCTTCATGACATTTGTTGTTCTTTTTTACAGAAGGGTTATTTCACAGTAAACCAGAATGTCGCAGGCTGCTATAGACGATCAGCCTTTGATGGAGGTTTTTTGTATAGAAATTCAATAGACTTCATCTCAGTAGACGATTTCATCCACGCTAAGCGTGGCTGGCCGGGCGTTTTCCAGCGGCTGGCCAGCCTTTACTTTGCGAACAACCGATTTCAAGATCAATCGCTGGTTAGCGGTTAGACGGTCCCCGGCGGGGCGCACAGAATCATTCGCACACCCACGGGTTGCAATTCCACATCATCCCAGGCTTGTCCATGCATCTCTGCCTGCATTTCAGCTTTCATTACGTCCTGTTCATCGACAAGCGGGTTAACACCGGCCAAGTAGCGAGTGCGTTCAATTTTTGCCTCTGCAGCAGCCTCATGGGCTTGTCTGGCATTTTTAAGGGCGGTTTCAAACTGCTCTTTAGCATGCCCGAGACCTATTTCATAGATCGGCGGAATGCGCTCTTTGGCCGACTGAATCATTTTGCGCACCATTTTGACCGGTAATGTTTTGATTTGCGGCGCCAGCGCATCCTCAGTCAGAATTGTGGAGAGGTCAGTAGTACCGCCTTCCAGAGTCAAAGTGCGCAGTAAATTGCGATTCAGGTAGGGTTTCAGCGCATGCGAAAGGCGGGGCAGGATGGCGATTTGCCACTGGATTTCCAACAGCACCTGGCCCGCCGGTATCTGTTTGGTCTCCAGCAAAGCAACACTGGCCTGACCAAGCTGGGTGCTGGTCAGAATATCCATAAAGCCCAGGATAAGCGGATGTTCCCAGGATACAAACAGAACATCCTCCCTAACCAGCGCCCGTTGCCGGTCAAACGTAATAACAGCGCCTCCATCGGGTATGCCGGGAATAGCCGGAATCATCATATTGTCGGAAGGGATCAGTTCGAAAATGCCCTCATCCAGGGCTTCAAAGTGCAGGTTAAGCAAGTTAGCGGCCATTTCGACGACGTGTTCGGCGCTGTTTTGTTCAACGTCGTTAACGGCATCTGCCAGCTGGTCAGCTTCAGGCTGGCGACAGGAATTCAGTTCCAGCATCACATCACGACCTTGCTCAAGTTCCTGATTGAGGTCTGCTAGTGATTGTTGAATCTGCAGGGTCAGCGTCTGGTCATCTGGAGTGGCGAACCAGTCTTGTGCAAAACGTTCGTGAATGGCTCCTGCCGCCGGCTGTAAGGTTTCAACACAGCCCAACACTTTATGATACCAGCTCACTCGCAGAGCATCCGGACCGTCTGCCAGGTAGGGCAAATGGATATTAATGATCTGATCCTGCCCGATACGATCGAGCCTGCCAATGCGTTGTTCCAGTACATCGGGATGCTGCGGTAAATCCCACAAGATCAAATGATGGCAAAACTGAAAGTTCCTGCCTTCGCCACCAATTTCCGAGCACACCAGAATTTGGGCGCCATCCTCTTCACTGGCAAAGTGCGCAGCTGCACGATCACGTTCGATCAGGTTGAGGCCTTCATGAAAGGCGGTCGCTTCAAGCCCTTGATCGTGCCAGAGCGAGTGAGTCAATTCCTGAGCGAGGTCCGCCGTCTGGGTAATCAGCAACACTTTTTCGTCCTGATTGACTTTTAGCCATTCAACCAGCCACTGCAGCCGATCCTCTTCAGACAGGGCAGGGTGTTCATGGGCATGGCGCGGGAAAAAACCATCGATACCGCGCCGTGTATTGCGATAGACCACGCGGCCCGGGCCATGGCGGTCGAGCACATCACCGAGCGCCCGGCGACTGTCGCCGTGCCATTCTATGCCCAGAGCAGCCAAACGGCTGAGCAGATCGTCGTCAATGGCTTCCTGGTAAAGCGCGGATGCAACAGTCGACAGCTCGGTGAAATGAGATTCATCTGCCTGATAGTCTTCAAAACGTGTAAAGCGCGAGGCGTCCAGTAGCTGCAGGCGATTGAAATGGGCTTCCTGACCAAGCTGTTCCGGTGTCGCGGTTAGCAACAGTAAATGCGGTGTTTTTCTGGCCAGGGCGACCCAGCTTTCCGTCTCATCCAGATTCTCGGCGGCTTCAAGGGATAGGTGGTGGGCTTCGTCAACCACCAGCACATCCCAGTCCTGAGCGGTTATCCATGGCATCTCATCGGTATCGGTTAACAGTCGATGCGGAATTAAATGCACCTGACCCAGAGCGAAATCGTGGTCGTCGGACTGAAAGAATTCGCAGTGAATTGAAAAACGACGCACCAGCTCTACCAGCCACTGCGCCTGAAGAGCATCCGGTACCGCGATAAGAACCCGACTCGCACGCCCTTGCTGACGTAAGCGGTTAATGATCAGGCCTGCTTCAATCGTTTTGCCCAAACCGACTTCATCGGACAGCAGTGCGCGGACCCGGGTACGTTCTGTTGCCTGCTGTGCGACATAGAGCTGATGAGGCAACAAGGTGGATCGCGTGCCCAGTAAACCATTAAGGTGAGATGACCAAATAGCCTGATGGCCCGCATTGAGTGCGGACCGAAAACTGAACCAGTTGGGATGATCTGTCTGGCCGGTCATCAGGCGCGTCAATGGGCTGTTGCGATCCAACTTGTCGGCCAGCTCGGTCTCCGGGATCATTTCGCCATCGATCGTTTCATAAACATGAAGTCCGTTCAGATCATGCACCGCCGTTACTTCGGCTTTGCGCTGGTCGCGACGCTGTATTTCCTCACCTTTTTCGAAGCGGATACGAGTAAGCGGGGGTTGTCGCAAGGCGTAGCAGCGCTCGTCGTCAACTGCCGGAAAATAGAGAGTGACCGTCCTCGCGTCCTGGCTATGCACCATTCCGAGTCCCAGCTCGGGCTCACCATCTGCCAACCAGCGCTGGCCTTGAATAAAGTCTGACATGGCGTCCTCGTATCCCCAAAAGGGCCGCTATTCTACGGAATCTGACCATTGTTGAAAGGGATATCCGTTAATCAGCGGCGATTGTTCGCACGTCAGTCTAGTAAAAAATCGCCACTGCGTCGGCTTCGATGACTCGATAGTCTGGTTTGATGAGAATAAGAATGCAAAATCATGCATTTGGGACTTGCCAGTTGGCCTCAAAGCCCCATCATTAGAGTTAAATAAGTTGAGGTAGTTCTGTTGTATGACTCTTAATGCGCACACCGCTTTTGACGCGATCGAATCACGCAGCATCGACTCTTTGAACGTGACGCTGGAACATTACCGGCATCGCGCTACGGGAGCCGATCATTTTCACATCAGTTCTGATAATCCCGAGAACGTCTTTATGGTGGCGCTGCGTACCATGCCGAAGGATTCTTCCGGGGTCGCTCATATACTTGAGCACACGGCGCTGTGCGGCAGTGAAAAATACCCGGTTCGTGATCCATTTTTTATGATGACGCGGCGCTCCCTGAACACCTTTATGAACGCTATGACCAGCAGCGACTGGACGGCCTATCCCTTTGCTAGTGAAAACGATCAGGATTATGAAAACCTGCTCGGCGTCTACCTTGACGCGGTTTTTTTCTCGAACCTGAATGAACTTGATTTCCTGCAAGAAGGGCACCGTCTGGAATTTACCGAACCCGATAATCCGGCCTCACCGCTGACCTTCAAAGGCGTTGTGTTCAATGAAATGAAAGGCTCCATGAGTTCTCCGGTCAGCCAACTCTACCAGGCCGTCAAACATCAGCTGTTTCCTAACAACACCTATCACTTCAACAGTGGTGGTGACCCGGAAGCAATACCGGATCTGACCTATGGCGATCTGAAGGCTTTCTACAAAACCCATTACCATCCCAGCAACTCGACCTTCTTCACCTTTGGCGACAGGCCAGCTGCGGATGTTCAAAAGCGGGTTCATGAACAGGCCTTGCACCGGTTTGACGCCCTTGATCACAAACTCTCGGTGCCACTGGAGCGCCGTTTTAACAGCGCCGTGCGGGTTGAAAACGCCTATGCCGCTGAAGCGGGCGATCTCAGCGGTAAAACGCACCATGTGATGGGCTGGTTGCTGGGTGAGTCAACTGATCTGCTGGGTCAACTTGAGGCCCACTTGCTCAGCGATGTATTACTCGACAACAGCTCATCTGAGCTACGAAAAGCGCTGGAAAAGACGGATATTGGTAGCAATCCATCACCCATGTGCGGCCTGGAAGACTCCAACCGGGAAATGATGTTTCTCTGTGGATTGGAAGGCAGTGAACCGGATAAAGCCGCCGATTTTGAACAATTGGTGATTGAAACGCTTGAGCGGGTGGCACAAACCGGTGTGCCCCATGAAGACGTTGAAGCCATGTTGCATCAATTGGAGCTGTCGCAGCGTGAAATCACCGGAGACAGTGCGCCCTATGGCCTGCAATTGATCTTCTCGGTCATTGGTGCTGCCACTCACGGCGGCTCGGTCATGGAATCCCTTGACATTGATCCGACACTGGCCATCCTGCGCGAGCGGAGCCAGAACCCCGATTATATCCCCGGTCTCATCCGTTCTTTGCTACTCGACAACGTGCACCGGGTGCGCTTGACCCTGCGACCGGATGCTGACCTCCATCAGCGTCAGCTGGACAATGAAACGGCGCGCCTGTCCCGTATTCAGAACAGTCTCAGTGATACTGAGAAACAGCACCTGGTTGAACAGGCAAGCAAGCTGAAAGCTCGCCAGGAACAGGAGGATGACGTCGGTCTGTTGCCGACAGTAACGCTGGCCGATGTTAAACCCGATGTAAAGCGTATTGCGCCTGCGGCGGCCGATGACGTAACGCGCTATGCTGCTGGCACAAATGGCATCGCCTATCAGCAATGGTTCGTGCCGTTGCCTGAGTTAACCGTAGACGAACTGGCTCTGTTACCTGTCTATACTGCCTTGCTGACCGAAATCGGCGCCGGTGACAAAGATTATCTTGCCATGCAGCAATGGCAGGCAGCCCGCACCGGAAGCGTCAGTTTTTACAGTCAGTTCCGAAATCCTTTGGACAGTGCGGATGACGTGTCTGGTTATGTGGTTCTTTCAGGCCGGGCACTGGTGCGACACTTCGATGAGTTAACCCAAATACTGACCCGACACTGGTCGTCCCCGCGTTTTGACGAGCAATCCCGGGTATTGGATTTACTCAAACATTTAAGCGCGCGCCGCCAGCAAAGCGTCACCGGACAGGGCCACATGCTGGCCATGCAAACCAGCAGCGCATTTCACACCCGCGCCAGTGCACTGACCTATGACATGGGTGGACTGCCTGCAATTCGCCGAGTAAAAGGCTGGGTTGACGCATTCAGTGATGACGCACAAGCACTGACCGAGTGGCTTGCGGCCATCAGCAGTTTGCACCAGAAAATACAGCAGCAACGTTCTCACGCCGTGCTGATCGCTGAACCCGATGAACTGGATGCACTGATTGGGCTGTTGAGAGAGCAGGGTTTGCAGAACCGCGAGTCGGGCCTGGACTCAGTCAATCAGCCTGCCAACTGGCTAATACCGAGTCAGAATACTGCCTGGAGCGTTAATACTCAGGTAAATTTCTGCTCCGCTGCCTATAGAACTGTTATGTCGGGGCATGCCGACTCAGCGCCGTTAACGGTGCTTGGTGGCGTGCTGCGTGATAACTTTTTGCACCGTACCATTCGCGAGCAGGGCGGTGCCTATGGGGGTGGTGCAACGCACGACAGCAATACGGGCACTTTCCGGTTCTATTCCTACCGCGATCCACGCATTGAAGGCACGCTGGATGACTTTCGATCGAGTATTGACTGGGTAACCGGAACAGGCGTCACACAGGAGCAGATTGAGTCGTCCATTCTGGGCGTCATCAGCTCGATGGATAAACCGGGTTCACCTGCCGGTGAGGCCAAGCAAGCCTTCCAGAACCGCCTGTTTGGCCGCTCGGATGACTTCCGCAAGGCCTATCGCGAAGCGTTGCTTGGGGTAAAGGCCGCTGATGTTAAACGCGTTGCCGAGACCTATTTCGACGAGGCCGGGGTTTCAAAGGCCGTTGTTACTGACCGAAAGCATGCTGATGAATTGGCCGGTAAAGGGTTTGAAGTCGAGTCGTTGAGCCAGACAAACGAGTAGATCGGATCAGACCACAGCCGCCCGAAGGCGGCTTCTTACCGGGCCAGTCTGCTTTAACAGGTTGCTGAAAAAGGCTTCCTGCCTTTTCCAAAACACGAAAAGCAAACACTGTGATTTTTACTTTTCTCACGAAATCCAAGACTTATCAGTCGCTGATTTCGCCGGAACGTCCGAAATGTCCGAAATGTGGGACCACATGTTCCGGTAGCAGGCGGTAGAAATTCTGCGAATTTCAACCGCCTGTTAAAGAGCCAGCCTGGCCAGCGTTACATCCAAGTCCAACCAGACCGGTGCATGATCGGACGGTTTTTCCATACTCCGTGTTTGATAATCAATTCCCGCATCTTTAATCAATGGCACCAGGGATTGAGAGACCAGGATATGGTCAATTCGCAACCCTCTTTTTGGGTCGTCTTCAAAACCTCGTGAGCGGTAATCAAACCAGCTGAAGCGGTCGTTTGTGTTGGGGTAGAGGTGCCGGTAGCTATCGGTAAGACCCCAGGCACGCAGTTTTTCAAACCAGGCGCGCTCCTCGGGCTGGAACGCAGATTTGCCGTCGCGTAGCCAGCGCCGGGCATTTTTTTCTCCGATGCCGATGTCTTCATCAACCGGCGCAATGTTAAAATCGCCCAGGACAATAAGTAGATCTGTCGGTTTGACTTCTGTCTCGAGCCATCGTGTCAGGTTCGTATAAAAATCCCGTTTTGCTGGCCATTTGGTGTCATGGTTGACGTTTTCACCCTGAGGAAAGTACCCATTAACAACCGTCAGGTGACGGCCATCGGTCAGCGGATGATGAGTAATGATCAGGCGCTTCTGGTCGACTTCCGTATCGTTACTGAAACCACGCTGCACCGACCGGGGTGGCACAGCTGTCAGGGTGGCCACCCCGTGGTACCCCTTTTGACCATGCGTTACCGATCCGAAGCCGGAAGCGTTTTCAATGGCTGGGTGTGGGTACATATCGTCATGTACCTTGATCTCTTGCAAACAAAGGATATCCGGTTGTTGCCTGTCGCGAAGCTCTTGCAATTGATGAAGTCTTGCGCGTATGCCATTGATATTAAAAGAAATAATTCGCATGGTATCCCTATAATCTATGTTTTTCGGTGTGTTCTTCAATTATCTGTTAAAAAGACTACTTGAACTACAACGATGAACCTTCGCGCGCTATTATTCCCGCTCAACCTCCGTATTGAAACCCCGGATCAGGAAGCCTCTATGGCCCAGCTTTATTTTTATTACTCTGCGATGAACGCTGGCAAGTCTACCTCCTTGCTGCAATCGGAATATAACTACCGCGAACGCGGCATGACGACACGCCTGCTGACGGCACAAATTGATCAGCGGTATGGGGCAGGGCGCATCAGTTCACGCATCGGGCTGGAAAGAAAGGCCGATACCTTTACTGAAACCACCGATCTGAAAGCCTGGTTTACTGCCTTTAATGGCCATACGGATTGTATTCTGGTCGATGAGGCTCAGTTTCTGACTCCAGACCAAGTCAATCAGCTGTCGGATCTGGTCGATGAAGCCAATGTACCTGTACTTTGCTATGGTATTCGATCCGATTTCCTGGGCAACCTGTTCCCCGGTTCAGCACGATTACTGGCATTGGCCGATAAATTAAGCGAACTGAAAACTGTCTGTCATTGTGGCCGCAAAGCCATCATGGTGGCGCGACTGGACGAAAAGGGGAAAGCCATCAGCGAAGGGGACCAGGTTGTTATTGGCGGCAATGATCGGTATGTTTCCATGTGCCGGAAACACTACAAAGACGCCGTTAAACCCGAATGGTCGACACCATTATTATCTACACGGTAGACGTAAAAGCACAGTCTCAGGTGCCGTTGCAAAGCATCGATCCAGCTTGCGGCTGTCTTTACAGTATTGATATACATAACGCAGTGCCAGCCCGGCAATAGCTAACGGCAGACCGATTGCTTTTCTTGGTGGAGACAGGGTATGTCATTTTTATCGAAGTCGGGCCGCTTGCTAGTTTTGCTTTCTGTGGTGTCACTGGCGTTCTCATTACAGGCCAGTGACCCTATGCGCATAGCTGCTGCGTCCAGTCTGCGCTATGCCCTGGATGATATCCTTACGCTCTATCGCGAATCGCACCCGAATGCCGACATAGAAGCAATCTATGGCTCGTCGGGTAAAATGACCGCACAGATCATGAACGGCGCGCCCTTCGACATCTTTTTCTCGGCCGACTTCGCATTCCCGGAGCTGCTCAAAAAAGAGGGGTATGCCGCGACAGATCCTGTGGTTTATGCCACTGGCCGAATCGTGATCTGGAGCAGTACCATTGACGCGGCTAACCTGACGTTTGAAGACATGCGGTCTGACTCTATTCGCCGAATTGCCATTGCCCAGCCTGCTCACGCTCCTTATGGTTTGCTCGCAAAAGAAGCCATGCAAACGGCAGGCGTCTGGGACGATGTGCAGGACAAGCTGGTGTTTGGCGAGAATATAGCCCATGCGGCTCAGATGGCTCAATCCGGTGCTGCAGAAGCTGCCATTATTGCGTTGTCGCTGGCCAGGTCTCCCGTCTTGGCAATGCATAAACACAGCCTTATCGACAAGGCTTTGCACAATCCGCTGATGCAGGGGTACGTAATTACGCGACGTGGCGGGAATCATCCTGAAGCGCTGACGTTCGCCGAGTTTATGACCACCGACACAGCAAACACTGTTTTGATCCAGTACGGGTTTATCACACCCGAATGAAGAAACCGGGTTTTTATATTCATTACGCAGAGAGAACCTGATGTTCGAACTCGGACCGGCGGAATGGCAGGCAATTGAAGTCACCTTCAAACTTTGTCTTTATACCACCATTATTCTGCTCTTTCTGGCGACGCCGATCGCCTGGTGGTTGTCGAAGGGTCGTTCCCATACCCGCACTGTGGTGCAAGCGATTGTCGCCCTGCCTCTGGTACTGCCTCCTACGGTGCTGGGTTTCTACTTGCTGGTCATACTGGGTCCGCGTGGTTTGGTAGGGGAAACCCTGGAAAATATGGGCCTTCATCACCTTGCTTTTTCATTCGAGGGCATTCTCATCGGTTCAGTCCTCTACTCAATGCCGTTTGCTGTTCAGCCACTGACAGAGGCTTTTAACAATTTGGGACGCAGACCGGTGGAAGTCGCCAGCAGCCTTGGAGCCGGCGTAGTGGATCGGTTTTGCACGGTGATATTGCCACTGACGCGCGGGGGATTTTTGGTAGCAGCCACGTTGACGTTCGCCCATACCCTGGGTGAATTCGGTGTTATCCTGATGCTTGGTGGCAGCATACCGGGCGAAACCAAAGTGTTGTCGGTGTTGATTTATGACCACGCAGAAGGGATGAACTATGCTGGCGCTCACAGCCTGTCACTGATGTTGCTGATCTTTGCCTTTCTGACTCTTTTTGTGGTCTACAGCATCAATCGCCGCTTCGAAGTGGCCAAGCTATGACGCTGCAAATCGAGGTCCGTTTGCGTTACGGGAAAGGGTTTGAGCTCAGGGTAGACAATGAGTTTTCCCTTCAGGGCGTAACTGCTTTGTTTGGTCGCTCTGGCTGCGGAAAAACCACCTTGTTGCGTATCATTGCCGGTCTTGAGCGGGTCCAGGGTGCCACCGTGCGTTTTGGCGATCGTTATTGGCAGCAGGGCAGCGATTTTGTGCCGTTGCACAAGCGGCGTATTGGTCTGGTGTTTCAGGAGCACAGCCTGTTGCCGCACTTATCGGTGCGGAGCAATTTGCTCTATGGCTACACGAGGACACCTGAGGCCCTCCGTCGCCTGCATCCGCCGGACGTTACCGGGATGCTCGGCATCAATGATTTACTGGAGCGGCGTATCGACCAGCTCTCAGGTGGCCAGCGCCAGCGCGTGTCACTGGGAAGAGCTCTGCTTATAAGTCCACAATTGCTACTGCTCGATGAACCACTGGCTGCGCTTGATACACAAACAAAACGTGAAATTATGCCGTTTCTGTCCCGTATGGCAGCCCAATCCGGTGTGCCGATCATCATGGTAAGTCACGCACCAGACGAGGTTCAGCGCCTGGCTGACCGGGTCGCTTTCATAAGCGAGGGCCAGATACAGAGCGTTGAAGCGTTGCACGAAGCGCTGGCCCGTCCAAACTCACCGTTGTTTGATGATGTCGGGGCTGCATCCGTGCTGGAAGGCAATCTTGGGGAAGCTGGAGAGGATGGTATGCGACTGTTCGGCCCACCCGGGACGCAACTTTGGGTTTCGGATATGCAGCAAATGCCCGGTCAGCAAGCCTCACGGTTACGTATTCTGGCGCGTGACGTCAGCCTGTCACTGGATGACCCGCATCGCATCAGTATCCAGAATCACCTGCCAGTAACCATAGAGCGCATTGATCCTGCACATAACAACCGGATCGTTGTAGCCTGTCGCACTGCGGACCAGCAACTGTTGTTGGCCGAAGTAACACCACGGGCCGTCAGTCAGCTTGGCCTGGTCGCGGGGCTGGAACTCTTTGCCCTTATAAAATCGGTGGCATTGCTGGCATAAAGCAGTGATGCTCTGAAGCTTATTTCCTAATTAGCGGAGGGATCAGTCGCGTGGCAAACGGCTCAATTTAGGTTCATTCGCTATTTCACAAAGCCACGCTGCGAGCGTTAAACAGGTTTAATGTGCCGCCACATGATCAGTACGGGTGTTGATTTGCCGGGAAACCGTAAACGACATCTCATCGTACCCTTAAAACGACCGACCTGCGCTATGACTGATCAGTTGTTGTAGCACATCATTGCCTACAATTTCTGGCACATAACGATACAGACTGCCATGTTCGGTGGGCGTTAGCATCAGCACAGAATCTGAAAGTTTCGGTTTCTTCGCCTTGGCTGGCCGGACCCGGCCTTTCTGCATTGGCGCACGTACCGGCGGTTTCACCTCGGACAGCAGTGCGAAATCGAAGATCGAACCATCATTCAGTGTGATCCAGCAATAATAGTTGGGGCGGGCGGCTGTGTCCGGTGAATGAAACGCCTCTGCCAATGCTTTGGCCGAGACATTGCTGACCAGATGCTTGCCCCGACGAACCAGGTTGCCCAGCGTAACTTCGTGCTCGAACCCCGCCTCAAACAGAGCCTTGCTGGCCGCCAGACAAATCTCCGGCGCATTGCGCATGGGGTCTTTTGAGGCAAAGGTCAGAGCGCTTCTGGCAGTAACCCCAAGCATCATGCAACGCTTCAGCTCAGCAGTCTGCAGTGGTTCGTCTGTATAGGTTAAAAACCGGTGCGGCAGGTTACATTCACTGGATCTCTGATCGGCACTGAGTATCAGCTCTCGGTAGTTCACGGTCTTGTTCAAGCGGTCGTTCAAACAGTAGCTCCTGATTGGTCAATCTTTCCCGGTGCGGGGCGAAGAGTATAACAGCCCCGGGATAGATCCCCTAAGTGAGGGTCTTATTCAGATATCAGAGATACAGAAGTATTATCGTTCACCTGTTATTGACTGGCTGAAGATGCTGAGGGCTTTACCTCTTTGATTGGCCAGAATATACGGACCGACAACCCGCCACCGGTAGTATCCATCAGCGTCAGTTGCCCGTGGTGCCGATCGACAATACGCTCGACGATAGCAAGGCCCAGGCCAGCGCCAGCCTGTTCGCCGCCGCGGTAAAAACGTTGCAGCAGAGAGCGCTTGTCCGCTTCGCCAACACCAGGTCCGTAGTCCCGGACTGTTAGCGCATAACCATCGTTCTGCACTTGCCACTGCACTTCGATATTGCCTCCGGGACCCGCATGGTGCAGAGCGTTTCCAACCAGGTTCTGCAGTAAAATGTCCAGACTGCCGGGCTCAAGGGTCATGCTCCAATCGGAACTGTCGTCATGATCGAGATTCAATTCTGTGTCCTGCTGCCAAGCCAGGGGCGCCAGATCAGCCAATACATATCGGCTAACCGCTAGCGGATCGACAGCTAGCCGCTTCGGGACGCTGTCAGGATCCAGTCGAGCCAGCGTTAACAGTTGGGTAACGACCCGGGTCGTGCGTTCAATGCCAGCTTTTAAAGCCACTAGTGCGGCTTGGCGATCGGGTTCGTTCTGACTGGCCAGCGCATTCTGAGTGTGTATGCTGAGGATCGACAAAGGCGTGCGCAGTTCGTGTGCAGCATCAGCGATAAATTGCTGCTCGCGTTCGAGCATTTCCTTCAATTGCGCCAGCAGCAGGTTGATCGCATGCGCAATAGTGTCCAGCTCCACTGGCAAATCAGCCGCAGGGAGTGGTTGCAGAGAGCGCGGGTCACGATTACGCAACTGAGTGGCCAACTGCTCCAACGGTTTGAGTCCATGGCCGATGGCCCACCAAAGTAATAAAGCGAGTAACGGCACACCCAGCAGTTCAGGTAAGAGGCTGCGCAGTGCGATCCTGGTAACGAGTTCGCCCCGAACATCCTGCTGTTCGGCGATGACGATGCGTTCCCGACCGTCCAGGCTCGGTAATACGAAAACTCGCCATTGATTTTCGGTGGCCTGTTCGTCGGAGTAACCACCGTTACTGTCGGTTAATTGTTCAGAGGGGGCATTCAAGGAACGCAAAATCAGATTTTCACTCTGCCATACTTGAAAAACGACCTTGCTCTCGTAGGGGTGGCCGAGACGGCTATCCTGCTGATCGTTAAGTTCTTCAAGAGTGCTTAGCAGCCGGAGCTTTTCGATCTGGCTCAGCGACGTTTCGTTCAGGCCAGTGATCAGTTTGCCCAGCAAACGCCCCTGCTGGGCCAAATGGGCGTCATAGAGTTCCTCTACTTCGTGGGCAGCATCGTTAAAACTGATCCAGGCAATCAACGTACTGGTCCCAATAAAAAGCAGCAAGGCGGCACCCAGTGTCCGCGTGCGGATAGAGCTCAGTTTCACGGCCGGGCATCCTTATCCAGTGCGTAACCGACCCCGCGCAAGGTTCGAATCAAACCGGGGAAAAGTTTTTTTCGCAAATAATGTACATGCACTTCCAGCGCATTGCTCTCGATATCTTCGTCCCAGCCATAAAGCAGTTGTTGCAGGTGGTCCCTGGTAAAGACATGGCCTGGTTTATTGGCCAGCTCTTGCAGCAGACCAAATTCGCGCCGGGTCAGGCTCACAGAGGTACCCTGGTAAATTACCGACTGAGAGCTCGGATCAATTTGCAAGGCGCCCAGATCCAGCTGGCTATCGGCCCGGCCGGCGCTGCGTCGAAGTAAGGCACGTATCCGGGCTTTCAGCTCGATAATGTCGAAAGGTTTTACCAGATAGTCATCTGCGCCGTTGTCCAGCCCGGCGACGCGATCGCTAACCGCATCGCGAGCGGTCAATATCATCACCGGTGTGGCTTTGCCCCCGGCGCGCAGTGTTTTTAGCACTGACAGTCCATCCAGTCCAGGCAACCCCAGATCCAGTAGCACCAGATCAAACACCTCATGGCGCAGAGCATGAACTGCCTGACGACCATCCGACAGACAATCAAGAATGTAACCCTCGGACTTTAGTGCCGTGCGAATGCCTTCCATGAGCGATACATCGTCTTCGATCAGCAGTAAACGCATGAGGTTCTCTCTCAAAGCTGGTGTGTACCAGCCGACCGTAGAGTTTGCAATTGCGCCTGCCATTGTTCAAGGTTGATTTCACCAAGATTCCGCATCCGCGATTGCTCGTGGCCACTAGCATCAAAATAGAGCAGGGCTGGTGGTCCAAATAGTTGATGCTGCTGTAGGAAATTAATTTGATCGGCGTTGTTGCGAGTAATGTCCAGTTGCAGGAAGCTGACCTCACCAACGTAGGCCGCCCTGTTGGTTCTGCTGAATACCTTTTTCTCCATTTCCTGGCAACTCGTGCACCAGTCGGCATAGAGGTCCAGGACAGCGACCTGTCCCTGGATGCGGGCCGCATCCAATTGTGCGGTCAGTGTCTCGACACTGGCAGTGCGCTGAAAAAGAGGTGCTGACACCGCGCTCTCGCTCTGCCGACTGGTGTCGCTAAAACCCGCTAATGGCTGAAAGGGGTCGCTTTGGCCAGCCAGCGCGCCCAGCAACAAGCTAGTTGAATAGATTGCCAGAGCAGCAGCGAGCCCGCGGCGCGTTTTCTGCCAGCCAGTCTGAACATCGCCACCAATTCCAAGGTGAGCCGCGTAGACGAGAGCCAGCAATCCCCAAAGCCCCAGGCTGAGATGGCCTGGTATAAAGCGCGCTATCAGGCTGATAGCAATGGCCAGCAGAACGACACCGAAGAAGTTTTTGACGGCAATCATCCACATACCGGCTTTGGGCAGCAGGCGCCCACCGCCGGCACCGACCAGCAGCAAAGGTGCACCCATACCCATGCTGAGTGCGAACAGAGCACTGCCACCCAGCATGGCATTGCCGGTGGTACTGATATAAATCAGAGCACCGGCTAGCGGCGCAGACACACAGGGCGACACGACCAGGGCAGATACAAGACCCATCAGGGCTGTGCTGGCATAGCGGGTGACGCCAGAAGGCGGCGAGTCGCTCTGACTGACCCTGCTGAGGCGGTTACGCAGAAATGCCGGTACCTGAAGTTCGTAGAAGCCGAACATGGCCATTGCCAAAACCACGAAAACGACAGCAAAGATGCTCAATGCGACGGGATTCTGCAAAGCGCTCTGGAGGTTCAGTCGGGCCCCGAAAAACCCCACCAGTACACCGGCTACCGTATAGGTGGCCGCCATTCCCAGTACATAGGCAAATGACAGGCTTAGCCCTTTGCGGGCGCTGAGTTGTTCCCCCTGTCCGGCAATGATTCCGGCTAATATTGGTATCATGGGCAGTACACAGGGCGTAAAGGTTAGCCCGAGGCCAAGTATAAAGAAGGTCCCAATGATCCAGATGGCACTGGCCGAAGCCATCCAGTCGGCCAGGGCGCCGGAACTTTGTTCACCTGTGGTGTCTGGTTCACCAGTGGTGATGGTCGGTGGCAGTTCAGCTGCCACTGGCACGAGCGATGGTTTGGCGCTGCCGCCGGCCAGGGTGAAAGACCTGTTTTGTGGCGAGTAACAAAGCCCTGCTTCGGCACACCCCTGGTAGCTCAGGGCCACCTCAACAGGCAGATTGTCGTCACCTGGAAGATTGGCCTGTAACGAGGCCTGCTCGTGAAACACCGCGGTTGGCCCAAAATAGGGGTCCTGTTTCATTTCTGGGTGGGTAAGAAAATCCGGTGTCAGTTCCAGGCCGTTTGCTGAAAGCGTAATTCGCGACTGGTATAGATAGTAACCATCTGCAATATCCCAGTTTATCTGCACAAGACCGGGCTGGTCATCGCTTCGCGATACCGTAGCGGCAAACGCCTGGTCGGGCGGCAGAAAGTCTTCAGCGCTGGCAAACGACATTACAGCCAACAGTAATAGCAATGTCCATCGAAAAGGGACTGACGTCATGAACAGAATCTCCGTATTAATTCCGGACACAGCGTCGCCATCTAACCTTAAGTCAATATTAAGGGGAGCTTAAGAAAGCCTTAAGATGTTGCCTTCACCCTGATGGCTTAACCCATAACAAGGTAAGTCACGATGCTCTGGCTTTTACGTCCCCTTTCGACCATTCGTCTGAGTCGAACCGCTATTTTGCTGAGTCTTGTCCTGATGCCGCTGGTATGCACCCAGGCGGCAGAGATTACACCGGCCAGTCAGGCAAAACCCGCACCACTGAGTGACACTGTATTGCCGAAAATAGGCGGTGGTGAATTGAGCCTTGAACAACTGCAGGGTCAGGTGGTACTCGTTGATTTCTGGGCCTCCTGGTGCGGCCCCTGCCGTGAATCCTTTCCCTGGATGAATGCCATCCAGGATCGCTATGGCGATGCTGGACTGGTTGTGGTGGGCATCAATCTGGATCAGGAAAGCAAGGCAGCACAGACATTTCTGCAGAAAGTGCCTGCCAATTTTACTATCGTCCAGGATCCGCAAGCTCGCCTGCCGGAAGCCTATGGCCTTATAGGTATGCCCTCCAGCTACCTGCTGGATCGTCAGGGTCGTATTCGTGCCACTCATACCGGCTTTCACATGGGTCGAGTCGCAGAGTATGAAGCCAGCATTCAGCAATTATTGGCAGAGTAGGGGGTGGCTATGAAGATTTGGATCAGTCTGACACTGGTGGCCTTGTTGAGTGGCTGCAGCGGCATAGGCGTCAAACCCTGGGAGCGAGACCTGTTAGCCCAACAGGATATGCAACTGATCAGCGACCCGATTGAAGCATCGCTCGATGATCACGTGTATTTCAGTAAAGAAGGCAGCAGTGGCGGTCGCGGTTTTGGCGGCGGCGGATGTGGTTGTAACTAGGAGCGCACAACGATGACTCAGGACAAATCCAACTGGCAGCAAGGCGCTGCCCTGGGCAGTACGTTGGCTGCCATTGGCTTCTCAGTACTGCAGGGCCTGCCTAACCAGGCAATGGCCGGTGAGCTTGAAAAATGGGACGTGGATGCTGCGGTGCTGCAGTATGTTGAGAGCGATAGTCGGGTTCAGGCGACCGAAGCGGTATTGGGTGCAACACGCAATTTCAATAGCGAGACCCAGCTGAATTTCAAATTGACGGTCGATACGCTGACCGGTGCGTCACCCAATGGGGCCATGCCCGATGACCAACCCCAGACGTTTACCCGACCTTCCGGTAATGGTCGATACACTGTCGATGCCAATGCGTTGCCACTGGATGATACTTTTCGTGATACCCGCACAACCGTCGCAGTGCAATGGTCGGCGCCCCTGGGACGTGACTGGACCTATTCAGGCGGCCTCGGTTACTCAGCCGAACACGATTACGAATCGAGTAGTCTCAATGCCAGTCTGTCGCGCTTCTTCAACCAGAAGAATACGACCCTGACCCTCGCTTCCAGTATGTCCCTGGATACCATCAGTCCGGAAGGCGGCTTGCCGATAGGGCTAAGTGCGGTACCAGAATGGAGCAGCACCAGTTTTGACGCCGATTTTGACGCCAGCCGCCAAGAGGGTTCATATGCCGACAAGCAGGTCATCGACGTGGTGCTGGGCCTTACCCAGGTCATCGACAGGCGCACGCTGATGCAGTTCAACTACAGCCTGAGTTTCAGTGCGGGCTACATGACTGATCCTTACAAACTGGTCAGCGTCTTCGATCAGCCCGGTGGCATCGTACAAGGGTATCGCTATGAAGAACGTCCGGACAGTCGCCTGAAACAAGCCTTATTCTGGCAGACAAAGCACCAGCTTCAGGGCGGCGATATAATTGATGGCAGCTATCGTTATTTGTTCGACGATTGGGGAATGACTTCTCACACCCTGGATCTGAAATACCGTTGGGGCCTTGGTAACCAGTACCTTGAACCTCAGATTCGCTGGTATCGTCAGTCAGCCATCGACGCTTACCAGCCCTATATCACTTCAGCCCAGTTGGCGGAAAACCCGGAGGCGCTGACAGCTGACTATCGACTGGGTGATTTTGATGCCTGGACAGTGGGGCTGCGTTACGGCTATCGATTTAATGCCGATACAGAGGTGTATACTCGTATCGCCGCCTATCAACAGTTGCCGCGCGATTTTGCGTCGGACACGACGCCCGCAAACTCAGGCGATTTGCCCGGCATGACCGCCCTGATGCTGACACTGGGAGTTAAATTCTGATCGCTTTGGCCCGCTCACTGAACGTGCAATGGCAAGCTGGAGTCTGGCTGGGGCGCTTTGATGCTATGGCCAGTCCCTGCGAAGTGTTGCTGGCGTTGCCGGCCGAGCAAGCTGAGCTGGCCCGCCGAATGGTCCGTTTGGCGGCTGATGAAGTATGGCGTATTGAAAAGCGCTATAGCCGGTACCGTCAGGACAACCTCTATGCAGCCATGCACGCTCTGCCGGATCAGTCGCAGAGCATGGATGCTGAGACGGCCCGGTTGCTGAACTTTGCCGACCAGGCCTGGCATCTTTCCGGGGGACAGTTTGACCTGACATCTGGACTGCTGCGTCGTGCCTGGACCTTTGATGGCAGCGATCGGCTACCCCAACCGGAGCGTGTTGCTGCTCTGTTGCCATTGATCGGCTGGCAGAAGATTGATTGGGTTAGTGATCCTGTCAATCCTGCGGGGGAGGTTGGTGGCGGTTGGTTAACGCTGCCCGCAGGCATGGAACTGGATTTCGGAGGTATCGGCAAGGAATACGCCGCTGATCGGGCGCTGGGCATCTGTTTGAAAGCGATCCCGGCACGTTGGCGAAACACCGGTATTCTGATCAATTTGGGGGGGGATCTGGCGTGTAATGGTCCGAGGAGTAACAGCGAGCCCTGGCGGGTCGGAGTGGAACCGCCACAGTCTGAACAGACAGCGACCCTAACATTGCAATTGTCACGCGGCGGTCTAGCCACGTCCGGCGACAGCAGTCGCTACCTGATGCGCGACGGCAAGCGTTACAGCCATTTGCTCAATCCGTTGACCGGTTGGCCTGTTGAAAACGCGCCCCGGTCGGTCACTGTAGCGGGGCCCAGTTGTATACAGAGCGGCCTGGTCGCTAGCCTTGCGATGCTCAAAGGGCAATCTGCCCGCGATTTTCTTGTTGAAACCGGCTTGCCACATTGGGTTGTGGATGTTTGAAAACTCGCCATTTGGCGCACGCTTTGCGGTCTTTCATAAAGTGAAGTATCCCTAACGGTAAGGTGAGTTTCATAGCCAGGATTCAGGCTATGGATACCTTTGAGCAAGGAATCGAGACTGACGGTCACTTATAGCATGCAAAAGTGCGCTAGCCTGAAAGGGAATTGCGGTTGTTTCAAAATGTAGCAATAGTATCTATGCTGAGATCACAGCCGTGAATAACACTTTCAGGAGAATTTGCTATGAGCAAACTGATACTCAGGCCTGGCTGGACGAAATAGCTGGCATTTTGCAGGATGAAGTGGCCTATGTGCCGCTGTATACCCAGCCATTGATCTGGGCGGTAAAAGAAAGCATCGATCTGATTCAGCGGCCTGATGATTTCTTTACGCTGCGCTGGGTGACTGTAAACTAGGCTACCTCACATATGCTGCTGTTCATTGGCCAGAGACTGCTTCAATCACTTTTTGTGATGATTGCCGTCGCCTTTCTGGCCTTCGCTTTATTCCGTTTTGTCGGCGACCCGGTCAGTCAAATGGTAGGGGTAGAAACCACGTTGGCGGACCAGGCACGCCTGAGAGAAGAGCTGGGTCTGAACGACCCTTTTGTAGTGCAGTTCTGGGACTTTAGCCGCAACCTGATTACCGGCGATTTCGGCTATTCTTATCGAACTCGCCAACCTGTTGATCAAATGCTTTTAGCGCGCATTCCGGCCACTGTTGAACTGGGCATTGTGGCGTTGTTTATCTCGTTGCTGATCGGTATTCCTACAGGCATCTATACAGCTCTTAGGCCAAAAGGCGCAATCTCCCAGAGTGTGCTGGTTTTGACGCTGGTCGGGGTGTCCATTCCAACTTTCGTCATTGGTATTCTGCTAATCTTTCTGTTTGGGGTCTATCTGGGCTGGCTACCAACCTTTGGCCGGGGAGATACGGTGCAGCTGGGATGGTGGCGGACCAACTTGCTGACGTTTGACGGCTGGCGTTCATTGATTCTTCCGGCGATAACGCTTGGGGTTTACCAGCTCACTCTTACCATGCGACTGGTGCGATCTGAGATGATGGACGTGATGCGTACCGATTTTATCCGCTTTGCGACAGCCCGCGGTATACCTTACCGCAGCCTGTTTTTCCGTCATGCATTCGGTAATACTCTGGTCCCTGTTATAACCATCGTTGGTCTGCAATTCGGCGGGGTTATTGCTTTCTCCATTGTCACTGAAAGTGTGTTTCAGTGGCCCGGTATGGGTCTTCTGTTCCTGGAGTCTATTCGCTTTGTGGATATTCCTGTGATGGGTGTTTATCTGGTTATGATCGGACTTATTTTTGTGATCATTAATCTGATAGTTGACCTTCTCTATTTCATGATTGATCCGCGCATTCGCGTCCGTGAGGCTGCCTGATGCGTCGATTCAGTCTCGCTAGAATCGGCGCATTGCAGCGCACCTTATTCAATCGGAATACCTTCCGTAATAATGAAGCCGTGTACCTGTTTCTTCACAGTCCCATGGCCATTATTTCTGCCATCATGACGCTTCTTATCGTTTTTGGAGCGATATTGGCACCCTGGCTGGCGCCGACCAACCCCTATGATCTCGCCAGCTTCAGTCTGATGGACGGTCTGTTGCCGCCCGCATGGGAAGAGGGCGGCCAGAACGGGTTTCTGTTAGGCACCGACGATCAGGGTCGCGACATGTTGTCGGCCATTCTTTACGGCGCCCGGCTGTCTCTGACCATTGCCTTTATGGCCATGGCTTTCGCCACCGTTCTGGGCGTCGGGGCAGGGTTGCTGGCGGGATATTATGGTGGTCGATTTGACTCCATTGTGATGCGTATTGCAGACGTTTAGCTTGCGCTTCCCGCGATCCTCACGGCGCTGTTAATTGATGGTGTTGCCCGGGGTATTTTGCCACGAGAGATGCAGGACGATCTGCGCATGTACGTGCTGGTTCTGGCTATCGGTCTGTCGCTCTGGGTTAATTTTGCACGCACCGCCCGAGCATCTACTTTTGTTGAACGTAACAAAGAATATGTGCAATCGGCCATCATCATGGGGCAGCATCCGTTGCGCATTATGTTGATTCAGATTTTGCCTAATATAACCGGGCCATTGCTGGTCAGTTCGAACACTTTCGCGGTTGAAATTGCCAAATCAGAATACACCTAATGCCTATTCATACAGGCAAGCACTTGCTGTCTGCTTACCTTAATCGAATGGTGGTTGTGAAGTCTCATTGGAGTATATTTTTCTATTTCCTGTAATCTTTATTACAGGAAACTAAGAGAGTTCAGCGAATCAGACCGATAATGACGATTAGGCGATCAATTAAAGATCTAAAGCTCCACCAATATTAATCATTTTCTGCCGATCTCGTCACCTTGGCGGTCTAGCGACCAAAGATACTCGCTGGGTTATGTTCCCAGCGAATCCAGTGCCTTCAGACGGAGTCGCAATGAAAGTTATCGCGAATAGAAATGGTCAAGGTTTCATAAGGTATGCCTACTGGCAATAGTAAACAGGAACTTTCACGATATTCCTGTTGGCACACTTACATTGATTCAAGTCAAGACTCGCACAGAATCTACCTTCCACTGTAATACTCGCGTCTCTTATGAAAACCTTTATTGATGCAGATTAACCTCAGTGAGGATTCTGGCCGCTGGCCAACGCCAAATGGTGAGTCTGATGTTGCATGCCACTTGCTAACCAGCCAATAAATCCCAAAGCCACTAATTTCTGCTGTTGTTGGGCATCGGTTGACTTCAGAGTCAGTACAACACCATCAGCGATCTGACGAATCTGTTCATTTGTACCGCCCAAAGCCAGTACATGACTGGACACCATGCGCTGGATACTGTTGATCACATCAGGATCGTCACTCGATACGCCGAACCGAACATCTTTGTCTGTCCGGTCAGTTGTGACCCTGGCTCTCAGAGTAACGTTTTCCATGTCGATCAGGTGTTGCCGCAATTGTTCGATGTTCACCTGAGTCCAGTCAGTGTTCTGATCAGCTTCCAGCAGCCTGACTATTTCCTGGATTGCAGCAAATGCCGATTGTCCGGGTTCCGTTGGTATTTGCCCAAATATAGCGGCATTTTGATGTTCATCATTCATTTCAGAGTGGTCCATTCCATGGTTCATCTGTGCTTCAGCCATAACGCCTGCGGCGATAAAGATCATAAGGTTCAAGAACAGGACTCGAACAATCATTGAGCGTACTCCTAGTGATAAATACAGCCACTATTCTTGCATGAGCCCTCAACTCGCCACATGATAACAATCATGTCTGATTTCCCTTTACATCTACTTGACGGCCTGGCTCATGACACGCTGGAAACTGACGCTGGTCAGCGGCTGTTTTCCAGAGACGATCCTGTTCGTTGGCTGTACCTCGTCCAGTCCGGAGAAATACACCTTATTCGTCAACTTGAAGCGGGTCGGGATCTGGTTATGTGCCGGTACAATCCTGGTTCGCTGGTTGCGGAAGGCTCGATGTTTTCCGAAAGATACCATTGTGACGCGGTCTCAGAGGGGGAGTCCCGGGTGTCTCGATTTGACAGCAGTGAAGTTCAAGCACGGATCAAATCCGATCCTGAAGCTGCCTGGGCCTGGTCTATTTACCTTACCCAAGGGCTTCAGGCAGCAAGGACTCGTGCGGAAATCTTATCTCTTAAAACTGTCCGCGAGCGTCTTGAGGCCTGGTTCATCATTCATCCTGCATCGAATGAGTCTCCGTCGAGCTGGAAATCGGTAGCAAATGAGATCGGGGTTAGCCCTGAGGCGCTTTATCGGGAGTTGGCCCGTCGCCGAAAAAGCTGATGAAAACCAGTTTTGAGCTCTCCTACTGACAGCCTTCCTGTTGGCCTGCCCCGCACCAGGTTTAGCGTTTTGTGGCCAGTGGATATATCAGTGTTAAGGTGATAGAACCTAAGGATCGCCCGTGACAGACCTGTCACGGGCGGACGATCGAAATAACCACGCATCCGGTACACTTTTGATTCAAATGCCGTTGATCTCCTGAACCTCCCGGATAAACGCAAGAATGTAGGTCATGTCGGAAAAACCGATATGACTTTGTGGCGGCATATTGCCAAACCGCCAGTGATGCTGCTGATTGGACATGTCGGTCATAGATCCAGATACAGAATAAGTGGGCTCTATTCACAGGCGCGAATTGGCACCCAACTTCAACCCGATGGCTTGAATGTCATCGCCTATCATCTGGCGAATAGTCAGGCGCAGGCCGCCTATTCGAACCCGGTCACCCTCAACAGCATGCTTGCCGAGCCGGTGTTTCAACAGTTCCGCGACAGTCATCAGCTGCTCTGCTGGCTCAGCTGCGACACCATAGGATTTCACCAAATCATCAACCATTGCTTCAGGGCGAATCACAAATTCGCCATAAAAATTCTGAGCGGTCAGCATGCCCTGCTTTTTTTGCCCGCTGAACTGGGCCGCTACGTCGTCGACATCTTCTGTGCGCAGCAGCATCCAGACCCGGTCACCGGCCTGGAATTTGATAGCGCCATCTACATCCATCGGGCGTTTGTCCCGAATGAGTGCCACACAGAGCGGATTGGCGCTGTCATTCTGGTTGGTGTTAAAGAACGGCGAGAGCACCGGTGCATTGGGTTCGACTACAAATTCATCGACCTCCAGTGAAAGATCAGCTTCGTTCAATAGTTCGTGTCGATTGGTCGGCGCTGGCGCCGCCGGTATCAGGACGTTTAGCAGGCGTGCCATCACCGGCACCGTTGACCCCTGGATCAATAAAGAAACCAAGACCACTGCAAAGGCAATGTCGAACAACAAAAGGGAGTTTTCCAGACCAGACATCACCGGATAAACAGCCAGAATAATGGGCACCGCGCCGCGTAAGCCAACCCAACTGATGTACCAGCGTTCGCGCCAGGCAAAACGAAACGGCAGCAAACAGAGTATGACTGCCAGCGGACGCGCGACCAGGATTAGAAATGCGGCAATGGAGATCGCAGCCAGCGCGTTGTCAAGCATGTTCGCCGGGCTCACCAGCAACCCGAGGATCAGGAACATACCGGCTTGAGACAGCCAGGCAAGCCCATCCATAATCTGTGATACGGATTCCGTCGGTTTGGTTTTCGCGTTTCCGACAACCAGACCAAGCAGGTAGACTGCCAGAAAGCCACTGCCACCGAGCCGGTTGACGCCGGCAAAGACAACCAGGCCAAACGAGACGATCAGGATGGCATAGAGGCCCTCAGCCAGATGCAGTCTTTTAAGCAAGGCGACCAGCATCCATCCGCCTAAAACGCCGATGACCCCACCGAGAAAGAATTGCAAAAAAACCAGCTGCAGCAAGGACACCGGGGTAAACTGGACCGAGCCGGTGAGCAGCTCAATCATGATGACCACAAGCAGTATGGCCATCGGGTCGTTGGCACCCGATTCGATCTCTAGTGTGCCCCCTACCCGTTCATTCAATCGTATGCCACTGTTGCGCAGTAAATTGAGCACGGCGGCCGCGTCTGTAGACCCGACGATAGCCCCAAGCAACAGGCCATAACGCATATCAACACCCAGCAACCAGGTGGCAAAGAGACCGACACCGGTTGCCGTCAGGATGACGCCGGCGGTTGCCAGCGTAACCGAAGGCCATAGCGCTGCGCGAAAGGTACTGCGTTTGGTGCGCATACCGCCGTCCAGCAGAATAATGGACAGCGCCAAATTGCCTACCAGGAACGCCAGACTGAAGTTATCAAAGGGAATGCCACCCAGGCCGTCTTTACCGGCAAGCATACCGACACCCAGAAAGAGCAACAAGAAAGGCAATCCCAGGCGCACAGTCAGTGAGCTGGCGATAATACCGATCAGCAACAACAATCCGGCAATCAGCAAAAACGTATTGGTATCAACCATCGTATGGCGTTTTCCTTACTTTAAAGCTCAATGGGTCGAGCAGATTTACCCGGAATGTTCGAACGCACCCAACAATACTACCGGCTTAACCCTCAGACTGGGTTAGTTTGATGAATTCGGAGGTACTGTTTGCGAATCATCGGTGGCTAGTTGCAAAAAGCCAAGAGCCGGCCTGCCCAGATGAATCTCATTCCAGACCAGGTCCTCAATATAGCGTTCTTTGAGCATATTGGCTTTATGTCGGTCGGGATCTCGCTGATGCCAATGGAAGGCAATACGGCAGGCTGTGGCAAGACGTCGGTCAGTTTTGGCCTGATTCAGATAGCTGTCGACCACTCTGATCAGGTCAAATTCCAACCAATTTTCTATAACCAGTGTCAGCTTGGCCTCCAGTTGTACCTTCGCCTGTTGTTCAATATCGGACACCAGGGACGGCAGCGACTGGGCCAATGCCTCACTGAGTGTATTGAACTGTCCGGCCCGGGCCAATTGTTTTAGCCAGTGGTGGGCCTGGGTGCTCAACGTCAGGTTCACCGGAGACTGTGCCAGCCGTCGCTCGCGCCGACGCCGGCGCCGGGCAGAAAGAGTCTTACGCAATCGGTCCCAGTCAGGGCGCTCCAAGCTTTGCTCAAGTAACGTCTGCAAGGCATCACAGTCGGGATGGGTCGGTGTTTGTACATAGCGGTATTGATGCACCCGCTCAGTTAGGTACGCCAAACCCTGCTGATGAACAGGATGCCGCTCCGCTACCAGCCAGTCTGGCCGGGATAGCTGGTACTCTAACCAGTCGAGGGTATCAAACCAGTCGTCCGGTGTTAGGTGAAATCGAGGTCTGGGCATAGTATCTACACGGTAGATGATATGGATTCAGTATTCTTATATATCCAGAGGATACAAGCTCTAAAAAGCGCTTTATTGATTCATATCAATCCCAGTTCGAGAGCCTTTAACACCGCTCTGGTCCGGTCTCTGACATTGAGCTTCGCCAATATATTGGAAACGTGATTCTTAATGGTACCTTCTGATTTGAAGATCGCCCGTGAAATCTCTTTATTGCTGTAGCCTCCGGCCATCAAGCGGACAATTTCTATCTCGCGCTGTGTGAGTGGTTCCTGAACAGGATCAAGCGTTACTTTGGATTGGGCCTGCAATTCACTGAAAGCCTTGAGGACTCGCTCGGTTACGGCTGGCTGTATTAGTGTTTCACCCCGATGCACGGCATCAATGGCTTCAACTAGGCTTTCCAGGGACACATCCTTGAGTAGAAATCCGCGAGCGCCGGCCCGAATCGCACTGAGCACCAGCTCATGGTCATCAAACGTCGTCAGGATGATGACTGGAATTTTACTGCCCTGCCCGGTTAACGTTTTAAGAGTCTCAATGCCGTCAAGACGGGGCATGCGGATATCCATCAGGATGACGTCGGGTGTTAAGTCTTTGAGGGCTTCCAGCGCTTGCAGACCATCACTGGCTTCACACAGAATGTTTATGTGACCGGCCAATTGCAGCAGGGACTTGATGCCTTCTCGCACCAGGGTCTGGTCATCGACTAGCATTACATTGACTGGCTCAGTCATAAGGACTCCGCGACAGGTATAGTGATGTTGAGTTTGAACCCTGAACTGGTGGCAATGTCGAGTTTGCCTTTCAAAGCTTCAATGCGCTCACGCATGCCCCGCAGGCCAGCGCCTTCTCGCCAGTCAAGATGGCACCCTCCGTTATCGGTGATGCTCAGCAATACGTCATTGGAGCTGCGCTCAATTGCTATGTTCATTTGGCTGGCATTGCCATGTTTGAGCGTATTGGTAACGGCTTCCTGGATACATCGAAACAATGCCTCAGCAACCTCTATATCGGGCACACTGACGTTGTCATCCATAGTCAGGTTAATACTCAGACGGGGTATCTGGGAAATCAGGGCTTCGAGTGCCTCTTTGAGACGAATATTTGAATCACCACGCATTTCATGAACCGTATTGCGCACATCCGTCAGTAGAAGTCGGGACAATTGATGAGTTTCCTCAATGCGGGTTCGGGTTTCTCCTTCGGTGGTATAGGTCAGGTACTGCAGCTTAAGAATAAGGGCGGTAAGGTGATGGCCAAGGCCATCATGCAGGTCCCGTGCAATGCGTATTCGTTCCGTCTGCTTGGCTGACTCTTCGAGCAATGCCTGTGTTGCCAGTAATTCCCGGTTGAGCGTGGTGATCTGATCACGAGCCTCCTGTTCCTGAATAACGCGCTGGCTCATCAACAATGCAAAGACATGGAATGCAGCTCCCAAAGCTGTCCAGATGATGGCGTCGGTCTCACCCCAGATAAAGGCCAGATCGATCATTACCAGCACCAGGACCAAAAGATAAGACGCCATTCGCGACATCAGAAAGGGGAGTTGTGCGGCCAGTGAGACGCTGAGAATAGCGACAACACCTGAATCAGCCACGAAGCGGATACCAATAACCGCCAAAAACTGCAGTGTGAAAGAGAGCTGCCGAATGCGCATGTCCATTCGTACGTACTGCTGTTCACGGGTCGTATAATAAAAACCAACAATAAATAGCAACAATAAGGCGACAATAATAAACAGCCGTGCCTGCCCCGCATCCTCTTGGCTCGGAGCATTGCTCAATGTCAGATAGCAGACGATTGCCCAGGCTATATAGCCCATGACGCCTTCAAGTGATTGCGTTAAACGGTGCACCGGTTGTCCATATCGTGTCGTGAATCGTTTCATCGCGCTAGTGTATCCCGACCTGGCCAAGCCGCCCAGTTCGAAGGTCATCTTGTCAGACTTTGGCTGCTTCGCGCATACTGCTGTTGTGCCTTTAATAAACGCTGAGGAGAGTTTTCGTTGAACGCCCCCTATCCGGCCCCTACTCCGGTGTTTGATAACCTGACTGAAATGGGTAATCCGTTTCGCAACCGGATCGCACCCAGCCGTTCTCTTGGCAGTGCAAGCCGGATAAGCCCGCAAACTTTGCAGGCTGATTTACAGCGAAGCAGCGAGTTTCTCTACAGTTACCGGGGCAGCCCGGATACCTTCGCCAGTTACAGGCGGGAGATAGAACGCTTTGTACAGTGGTGTTGGTTAGGTCAGGGTCTGTCATTGACCGAGATTCGGCGCCAGCATATTGAGCAGTTCATTGAATTTTGCCAGAGCCCGCCGCGTCACTGGATAGGGACCAAAAGTGTCGCCCGATTTTTGAACGCAGGGGGTGAGCGTTCTGTAAACCCGGAATGGCGCCCCTTTGTAGTCAAGGTATCCAAGCGAGACCATAAACTGGGCGTATCTGCCGATCCAAAAGCCTATTTACTCAGCCAAAGCGCTTTGCAGGCTATCTTTTCAATACTGAGTACTTTTTTTAATTATTTGATCCAGGAAGAACACGTTGAACTGAACCCGGTGGCTCAGATTCGCCAGAAAGGTAAGTTTTTGCGCAAACGGCAGGGCGCACACGCCATTAGACGTTTGTCAGAGGCACAGTGGCACGAGGTCCTGAATGCTCTGGACCAGGCACTGCCCGAAGATCCTGCTCGCTTTGAACGGGCACTGTTTATAATGAGCTGTCTGTTTGCTATGTATCTGCGCATCTCAGAGCTGGCTGAATCAGAACGCTGGCAACCCAGCATGGGGGATTTTCGTCAGGATGCTCAGGGTAACTGGTGGTTTACGACCGTAGGCAAAGGCAACAAAGAGCGTGATATTTCGGTGTCTGATGCGATGTTAAATGCCTTACGGCGTTTCCGCCGTTTTCTCGGCATGACACCCCTGCCTCTGACCGGTGAAGCGACGCCGCTGATTCCTAAAATACGGGGCAAAGGCGGAATCAGCAGTACCCGGCAAATTCGTTTTATCGTACAAGACAGCTTTGATCGGGCAATTGTTCGACTCAGAGCCCAGGGCGAAGCCGAAGAGGCGGACGCCCTGCAAGCAGCAACGGTTCACTGGCTGCGCCACACTGGCATTTCCGAAGACGTCAAAACCCGGCCCAGAGAGCATGTGCGGGACGATGCGGGCCATGGTTCCAGTGCCATAACCGACCGTTACATCGATGTCGAACGTCAGGCTCGCCACAACTCTGCCCGCGGCAAAAAGATCAACCCGGTTTAATCGTCTTCAACTTCCTTGCCGATGATTCGGGACGGTGAACGCATGGTAACGAACTCCTCGGCTGCAGTAGGGTGTATGCCGATGGTACGGTCAAAATCGTCTTTGGTTGCTCCGGCTGTCATGGCGATGGCCAGTCCCTGGATGATTTCACCAGCACTTTCACCCACCATATGGGCGCCAATGACCTTCCTGGAGTCACAATCGACCAACAACTTCATCAGAGTTCGTTCCGGGTTCCCTGACAGTGTGTTTTTCATTGCCTTGAAGTTGGTCTGATAGACTTCAACCCGATCGAATTGCTTGATCGCCATTGCTTCTGTTAATCCGACAGTCCCTATGTTCGGCTGACAGAATACCGCAGTCGGGATCAGATCATAATTAACGGGCGCGGGCGAATCACCGAACAAATAATCCGATACGTACATGCCCTCCGCCAGCGCGACCGGTGTTAATTGAACCCGGTCAATCACATCGCCGAGCGCAAAAATATGCGAGACATTAGTCTGATAGTGTTCGTTGACCGTTATCTGACCACCCTCGCCAAGCTCGACCCCGGCATTTTCGATATCCAACCCGTCGACCAGGGGATGACGGCCGGTTGCACTGACGATCAGGTCAGTTTCATGAACCGTACCGTCTGACAAGGTCGCTTTATACCGGCCAGATGTCAGCATCTCGACCTTAGCAATTTGTCGCTTATAAAGCAGTTGGATGCCTGCTTGCTCAAGCTCAGTGGATACAAACTCGCGAAGATCGTCATCAAAACCACGCAATACGGGGTCACCTCGATGCAGCAGATGTGTCTTGGCGCCGAGCCCGTTAAAAATACCAGCAAATTCAACGGCGATGTATCCACCACCGATGACGATCACATCCTTTGGAAAAGTCTCTAGGTAGAACACTTCATTGGAACTGATAATGTGCTCTGCCCCTTCTACGTTTGGCTTGGTTGGCCAGCTACCCGTTGCGATCAGAACATGGGCGCCACTGATGTGACGATCTTCAATTGCTAGGGTATGTTCATCAACAAAGCGCCCATGGCCACGAATAATATCCACACCCGCACGGTTCAATAGCCCATCATAAATGCCATTTAAGCGTTTGATTTCTATCGTTTTATTATCTCTAAGCGTCGGCCAGTCAAAACTGGGCTTATTGTCTACCGTGTAGCCAAAACCAGATGAATCTTTAAATGCCTGTGAAAATTCAGACGCATAGACAAAGAGTTTTTTGGGGACACAGCCTACATTTACGCAGGTGCCACCCAAATAACGTGATTCGATTACGGCGACGCGTGCACCTTTGGTAGCAGCCATCCGGGCTGCTCTGACACCGCCGGAACCGGCGCCAATAACAATGAGGTCGTAATCATAAGAAGAGGCATTCATAGTATTTTCCAACGCTTAAACAAAAAATCCCGGCATGACCGGGACGGGTGACCAGAAACGGACTGGTATCAGTATACACAGACCGATAATAGCAGAAGGTCTACGGGGCTATTGCACGCATCACTCTACTTTATGCTGACGAGAGCTACTGTCAGGCTGCCGCCTCAACATAATTGGGATTAGCACGAAACAGCACTACTTCAGTCAACTCGGCCCCCATCTTGATATCGGCAAAGCGTTCATATCCCAAACTTTCATAAAAATTCAGGTAACGATTATTTCCGGTGTCCAGAAAAACCCCGATGGCCCCGGCATCCTGGTCAACCTGTTTATGCACCGATTGCATAAGCAGGCGACCCAGTCCCTGTTTTTGAAACTCGGGATGAATACCAATCAGACTAACAATCTTGTGGGCTTTGTCGGGCAAGCTGCGTTGCACATCATTGAAATAGTGAATATAGCGACGGGTTCCTTCTAATCCGGCCGTCAGTGTCATCTTCAAACGCCACCGAAACTGGCGTGAAATATCCATTTTCAAGCCAACATTACTGACAAACACGACGCCCAGAACACGACGGTCTTTTTTGTGAATAACGCCCAATACGGTTTCGCCACACTCGAAATGGAGCCGGATCAGCTCACGTATAGTGGCGCGTATACGTTGCTTGTAGCCCGATCTGCCTGCATCAAGCAGATACTTGAAGGTGGGCTCATTGCGGTAGGAGTGGTACAACAAAGACCGTGCCTGACGGCTACTTTGTTCATCCAGGGCCATTATCTCGACATCATTAAGATTTATATCCGCCATACCTGCTCCAAATGTCATTCGCTATTCGTTATTGTTTTGACTCAGCCATTCATCTACCAACATAGCAATGACGGCAATTGGCGGCAATCTTGCCAGCATTCAAGGTCGGATGAAATGATTCAAGTCAACGACTGAAGCTGGCTTGTACAGAAACCTGCCCTGCCCGATCCGTGGCCTCCAGCGTCAACTGAACGGCCCTGACACTCTGGTTTTCGAGAGCACCCAGCCAGCGAGTCACATTATCAAAGCTCACGTTTGCAACACGGACCCTGAGCTGGTCACCATCGGGTTCGAAGCTTTGTATGGCGACGCCGTGGCGATTGGCCTGATTACGAACTTCGGCATTTAAGGAATCTCCGCCGACCGCTGTGCCACTTGACTGACGACCAACGGCCAGTGCTAATGGCGCCCGCTCAACCAGTTGTTGATAAATACTCTCTGCGGCCGCCAGTTCGGCGCGTGTTGACTCACGCCACTGCAGTGTCGGGCTGATGATCCCGAACCAGAGTACCAGCAAGGAGATACTCGCCAATAGCACTGTCAAAGCACGACGATCCCGGTCTGGCAGGCTTAGCCAGCGTTGCGAAACCGACTCAAGCAGAGCATCAAACTGTCCCGTCATGAAACGTCCTCTCTGAAGGCGCGGTACCTGCCACGAACGGCATCCCGATCCTGACTGGCCGAGTATTCAACCTGGTATCCCACCTGCTCTAGTTGGCGCTTCAACTGCTCAAATCTGGCGAAGGCATCGGATTCCTCGCCAGACGCTTGCTTTAGAGTAAACAGCATTTCCTGACGGCTGGCCTGGTAACGAAAGTCCTCAAGCACCAAATTTTGGTTCAGGTTTCCCAGTGCATCCATGGCAGTCAGTGCCGAACCACTGTTTGAATCCACCGGTTGTTGCAGGGTTTGAATACGATTTTCAAGCTCGCGAACCATCAACGGTTGCTGGATTCGTTTGTCCTGACCAAAGACTTGTTTGAACACGACTTCACTGGCTGCCCAGGTTGAGTTTGCCCGTGCTTTATCCTGCCAGCCCTGGCTGATGGCTAATCCCACCCATATGGCCAGGGCGAAACTGGCTGCCAGTACTGTTGGCAACCAGAATTGGTGGTGACCACTGGACTTGCGCAGTGCAAAAGGGCCTGTCATCAGATTGCCATGATAGCGGGTATCGGCCACGGTCTGGTCCCAGCTAATAAGATCGGACTCGGGTTGCACCTGCCAGTTGACGCTATCGCCGGTGGCTTCTAACTCGGTTTTTAATGGCCGCCCCTGATCATCACCACTGCGACTGGTCAATACTATGCTCAAGGGGTTGTCTGCCAGCCCCTGACTGCGTTTCCATAACTCGAACCATTGGGAGAAACCATTGGGATGAACCTGGTGCAGCTCCCAACCGGCCCGACACAAAACTCGGGCGGGATTGACATCAATGCTGACATCCTGAGATTCAGGTTTGCTGACCTGGCAGTAGCCGGCATCAAAGGCCTGGGTGAGAAGAAAGTCCCCTTCAGCCAGTGTTTCCTGCATGTCACGCAAGCGCTGGGCCTCAATCACGACAACCGGCAAGGTGCTATGTCTTGGTTTAGCCAGCGGTACGATGTGCAGACCATCGATATCCTCGGCCAGTTGCTCTTCAGCCGCAAAGCGCAAGACAGCATCGGGTAGTCGGCGCGTTCCACCAGGCACGGTTACAGTCAGGGCAGTAAAGACCTGGTGCGGCAGATAGAGACGCGTAGCGACAGCAGACTGGTTACGATTTTGTCGCTGAACCTGCAAATCATTCCAGCTGCCCTCCTGCACTTCGGACTCGTCAGCCCAGCGCCATAGCAGCTGCAACGGGTCTTGCCAGAAAATGGAAATGTGAACGGTCATCAGTACTCCAGCGCAATCATTGAGTGTCATCCTTGGTGGTATCACCCGGTGTCCGGTTCGCTTCTGTCTCAGCCTGGGATCTCAGTGCAATGCGAGCCTGGTCGTTTTCCCGCAGTATATGACTACTTTGCGTCAATGTCCGATCTCCCAGGGTGACTTCGGTAAACAACGAAAACCAAGCTGAACTGACGGTCAGTCGATCATTAAACAGGGGTATCGCTTCGTCTTCTTCCTGTGACTGAAAGACAGCCTGATTCAGAAAGTCATCTACTGAGGTAAACGCTGCTTCATTTCTTTGCTGTATAAAGCTCTGGACGTCCGCTTCACTGAGAAAAGGAGCGATTGTCATCAACACCTCGGCAGGAGCCGTGTTGATGTTCAATTCTGCCTGAAGCGGTAAGGTCGCAACATATGGCTGCAACACCGACAATGTTTCTCTGTCTACCGATTTTAGCAACAGCAACTCGCTGCTGTCCGCCATTGGCTTAAAAGAAGGCGTATACGGTGGATCCTGATCCCCATAGTCGAATTCGGCGCCACTGTCCTCATCAAACCAGTCGCCAAGCTCATCGGCGATGGTGTCGTCGAGCTGCAGTGTAAGCAGCAGTCGTTTCAGCCCGGTTTTTGCCCCCCCCGGATTCGCCGCAGAGGGATACAGTGCGTTGACGTTAAATCGGCCCTGCAAATCGTTCATTTCCAGGGCAATCAGACCGGAGTCCACCGGAAAGGATAACGCCGGCTGGTTCCACAGTTCACCCAGATGATCGGTGTCGTTATCGCGCTTATCCAGCACCAAACCTACCTGAGCAATCTCTTCGGCACTGTCGATATAGGCCTGCGCCTGGCTTAAAAACAGGGACTGATAAGCACGTTCTATCTGAATGCGCTGTTCATACTGCAATTGGGTAACAATGATCGCCAAAATGGCGAACACCAGCAATACCTGAAGCAGAGCGAAGCCTCGTTCAGTTTTCATTGGCATCGCCTTGCGAAGACTGATCACTCTGCGGTACCCGCACAATCCGACGGATGGCATCACCCTTACCGGTTCGCAATTCGAACTGCACCGCCAACAATCGGGGCTCAATCGTTTCGTCAATCAGTCCGGTAACGGGCCAGGTTTCCTGCCAACCCTGTTCATTGTCAATGTCGACCAGAAATTGCCATTGCAATGATTGCACGGGTCGCATCAGCAGTTGATGGCGCCAATTCAAACGACCGTCATCATCCAGATGCTGGCGCTGGCTGCGAATCAGACAATAGGCCTCAGCACCGTTAACCGATTCTCCATCGGACTCAGCCGGGCACAATTCACTGCCTATCTGGGCGAGTTGGTAGCCAACTCGTTGCAATGTTGAGCGTTCCGAATCTACAAACCGGCTTAATGCCCAGCCATTGCGGGTAAAATGCAAACCGTCGAAATCCAGCTTCATAGCGTCCTGATAGTCACCAAAGGGATCTCTGACGGGCCGGTTTGACGCCCATTGCAGCAGGTCGGTACCCATGGTACGCACCACCCGGGTTAATTGAGAGTAGTATTCGTTTTGCACAATCAGCGTATCACGCGTGAGCCGTGATGTTTGTACCAGATAAAAAGTGCCTACAGCGATGATGGCCGAGATTGCCATGGCAATCAGCAATTCGATCAGGGTAAACCCTGACTGGGCTTTACAACAGGTCACGGTGTAGTAGCCCCCAGTACCGCGGTCAGGACATCGGCCGACTGATCGCTTTCGGGTAGAAAAGCCTTCAGCTCAACGCGGCGCAAAAACGGACCCAGAACCTCCATATCGACCGCTGTTATGGTGATGTCAACGCGCCACTGCTGATCGTTAAAGTTGATCCGTTCGGTTCGAGTCCCAGGGTCCGGCATTCTCCCCAGGCGTAACTGGCTCAGGACAACGTCGTTGACCCAGCGTGCCTCAGTCTGTTCTTGAATGAGGCGAGCAGCGACAAGATTCTGGGTATTGGCTATCGCAACAGCTCCGGCCATGACCGCAAAGATCACCAGTGCAATCATAACTTCGATCAGGGTAAAACCGCGTTCAGCGCGCATCACGAATTACCATTGGCTTATTAAAGCCGTCGCCACGAATTCGAACCTCGTCATTCATACTGTCAGTAAGACGGAGCACGAGATCAAAGGCCGGTGTGTAGTCCTCTGACGGCAACAATATAACATGGGGCTCGAGCGCAGACTCTTCGTCAGGCAATTCCAGGTTCAATTCTATCCACTGATTCTCAAGTGTCAGATCCAGCTGAACACTATTACTGATGCCCCAGCTGCGCCCCTCACCGATCAGACTCCAGACAATTTCAGGTTCGCCGGTATCGATGTCACCCTCACGCCACTCCAATAGATAAACGCCATCCTGGACAAACATCAGGCCACGTTCGCGCTTGTTCAATAAAACCTGATCCTGAATACGCTCCATTTGATAGGCGAATTGGTCAGCAGACTGCTGCAGTTCCTGAATCGGGTCCCTACTGGTTATCGCCAGGCTGACAGCCCCCAGCGCAATACCGATAATGAGAATAACCACCATCAGTTCCACCAATGTAAAACCGTGGTCGGCGGCTCGTCCCTTTAAGCACCCTGCTCTTATCATTCGGTATCGGCTGATGAAATATCCTGATTCATATCACCGCCGCCTGGCTGTTGGTCGGCACCATAAGAGATGATTTCGTATCCAGCAGTGTCGTTAATATAGGCGTAGTCATTACCCCAGGGGTCCGTTGGCGTTTGCCGCAAGTAAGGACCGCGCCAGTTTCGGGGTTCCGGGTTGCCCGATGGTTTGGTCATCAGTGCTTCAAGTCCCTGGTCGGTCGAGGGGTAATGGGAGTTATGTAACCGGTAGACTTCCAGTGCATTTTCAATGGTATTGATGTCAGTCTTGGCCCCCGTTATCCGGGCCTCGTCACCACGGCCGATAACATTGGGCACCACCAGACCAAACAGCACGCCCAGGATGACCAGAACCACCAACAACTCAATCAGCGTGAAACCGTGCTGTCTTGAACCAGCAAATTTATGTGTATTCGGTATGCGATTCATCATCTTGTCTTAACCTACTATGTTATTCATTTCCATCATCGGCAGTACGATCGCCAATACAATGATCAGGACGATACCCCCCATCAGCAACACCATCAGAGGTTCAAACAACCCGAGAATGGTCGAGATGAGATCCTTGACCTGCTGGTCTTCCGCGTCAGCTGTGCGTTGCAGCATGTTATCCAGATCACCGCTGGCTTCACCACTGGCGATCATGTGCAACATCATTGGTCGAAAGTAATGAGCATCGACCAGGGCTTTGCCCAGACTGCCACCTTCCGATACCCGTAAAGCGGCTTCCTTCACGCGAGCCTGAATTTCAAGGTTGGTCACCACCTCAGACGAGATCCTCATGGCCTCGACCAGCGGCACTCCCGAGCCCGATAGAATAGCAACGGTGCTGATAAAGCGAGCCGTATTAAAGCCACGGGAAACGCGCCCGATAAGTGGCAATCGCAGCATCAACCGGTGCATGATTCTGCGTCTTTTGGGTACCTTGTTCCAGAGCGTCAGTGCGATAAACAGCGCCAGAATGCCAAAGACAGATAGCAACCACCAATTTTGCACCCATTCACTGGTAGCCAGCAACACGCGCGTCGGTCCCGGCAAAGCTGCACCAGTAGACGTAAACACACCGGTAATGACAGGCACCACAGAATTGAGCAGAAACACCACGATGCCAACTGCGACCACGGTCAGAATAACCGGATAGATGGCCGACAACTGGACTTGTTTGCGGGTACGCTGCTGGTCCTCCATATAGTCCGCCAGGCGCAACATGACTCGATCAAGATGACCACTGTGCTCCCCGGCATCAACAGTCGCACGGTACAAGGGTGGGAACGCCCGTGGAAAATCACCCAGCGCACTCGCCAGGCTATACCCTTCCATAACCCGGGCACGAACGCCCAGCATCAAGCTGCGTACCCGGGCGCGTTCGGACTGTTCTGCTACGGCTCTGATGCACTCTTCCAGCGGCATTCCCGAGGCGACCAGAGTCGACAACTGGCGAGTCAGCAATGCCAGGTCAGGGATTGACACCGAGGGGCCGCCAAACAGTCCTGTCGGTCGTGATTGGCTTTTTTGGGCCAACTCGACATCGACTGGAAACCAGCCTTTGTCACGCAACTGCTGACGCACCTGACGACTGCTATCGGCCTCAAGAATACCCTTGCGGCGTTTACCCTTGGCGTCCAGCGCTGCGTATTCGAAAGCGGCCATCGGTTAGTAGCTCCGGTACACGCGCAAAACTTCTTCTACGGTGGTCAGTCCGTCCAATACTTTGTCTTTGCCATCCTGCAATATGCTGGGTGACAGAGTCCGGGCATGACGCTCCAGGTCAATATCGCCAGCGCGGTCATGAATGAGCTGACGCATGTTTTCGTCGACCCGAATGAACTCATACAGACCGAGTCGGCCCCGAAAGCCACTGTTTTTGCAGGCAGGACATCCGGCTGCATGAAAAATAGTCGGATGTGAGCCAGCCGCAAGGCCGAGAAACTCGCACTCGGCATCCTCGGCCCGATAGGACGTCTTGCACTCTGGACACAATGTTCTGACCAGGCGCTGAGACACCAGCCCAATAAGACTGGAAGCCAGCAAAAAGGGTTCGATGCCCATGTCCTGGAGGCGAGTAACGGCACCGGTGGCGCTGTTGGTGTGCAAGGTCGATAACACCAGGTGACCGGTCAAGCTGGCCTGAACAGCAATGTCGGCGGTCTCATAATCACGAATTTCACCGATCATGACGACATCCGGGTCCTGACGTAAAATAGCACGCAGGCCACGAGCAAAGGTCATATCAACCTTGGTATTGACTTGAGTCTGGCCCACGCCCGGCAAGCTGTACTCAATCGGGTCTTCAACGGTCATAATATTGCGGCTGTGGCTGTTTAGAGATTGCAGAGCGGCATACAGCGTCGTGGTTTTACCAGAACCGGTTGGCCCGGTTACCAGAATAATGCCATGTGGCCGCTGAATCAGATCATTGATGGTTTTCAGGTCACGCGGGTGCAGTCCCAGCTGATTGACATCCAACCGGCCGGCCTGCTTGTCCAACAAGCGCAAAACCACACGCTCACCATGATTTGCGGGTATTGTCGATACCCGCAAATCCACTTCCCGGCCTGCCACACGCAATGATATACGCCCATCCTGGGGCACACGTTTTTCAGCAATGTCCAGCCGCGACATGACTTTGATTCGGGAAACCAGCAACGGTGCCAGCGCCCGTTTTGGTTGCACTACTTCGCGCAAGACCCCATCAACCCGGAATCGGATTGACAGACGTTTTTCATAGGTCTCAATGTGAACATCAGAAGCCTGTTCGCGAATGGCTTCAGACAAGATGGCATTGATCAGCCGGATAATCGGCGCATCGTCCTCCTGCTCCATTAAATCTTCTGTTTCCGGGACTGAATCCGCCAGAGAACTTAGATCCATGGTATCGCCGAGGCCTTCGACCATTTGCATGGCATCGTCGGAATCCGTTTGGTAAGCACGATTCAAGTGCTCCGAAAACTCCTGCTCATTCACTGGCATTTGCGGCAGAACACGCTCCATAAGGCGTTGTGCTTCCTGCAATGCGTTCAAGTTGACGTCCGGACGATACAACAGGCGCGGCCCATCTGTATGGCTATAGTCGATGACGACACCGTGACGTTTGGCAAATGTAAAAGGCAGCCGCCGTTCCATGACAGCCTGAGGTACCGCATTCATTGCTCTATCCTGTTGTGTAATAAGTCGAGAAGTGAAGTCACTCACTGTCTGTTCTTCATCAGGTTACAAACCGACCATCTCCAACCTGCTATAAATGATTGAATTTATTCGAGAATATCATTCATTCGAAGGGCATCAACCTACCCATCGCTGAATCAGTGTGATCAGGTTCTCATATGTGATCGGTTTGGGTATGAAATCGTCCATGCCAGCAGCCAAGCAGGCACGTTCCTGCTCTGGAGTGTCTTCGCCGGTCAGCGCAATAATCGGCAAATGTTTGCCCGTTCCCAGTTCTCGTTGACGAATGATACGGGTTGCTTCCAGACCGTCCATTCGGGGCATCAGGCAATCCATAATAACCAGGTCGTAGGTCTGATCCTGAACGGCTTGCCTTGATGCTTCAAGACCATTCACGCAAGTATCTACGGTAGCGCCCATTCGATTGAGCAGCCGCGCCACCACTTTCTGATTGACCATATTGTCTTCGGCCAGCAAGACCCGCACGTTGTTGCAGCGATATTCCACTCCGGCGTCCAGACGTGTCTCACTATGAGACTGGCGTAAAACGTGTAATAGCTCATCCCGGGCAACTGGTTTTTCGATAAAACTGAATTCATCGGTTAAGGTGGAAAAAAGTCCTCGCTGCAGTTGGGAAGCGTAAAGAAACACTTTGGTCGCCGGAGCCTCGGTTTGCAACCGAACTTGCAGCAGTTTTACCTGTTCCAGATAGCTTTGGGCATGAGCGTCTGCAACCGGTATATTGATCAGAATAAAATCCGTCGGGGTTAACCTGTCTGTTTCCATCAGACGATCCATCGTCCAGGTCGAAGCGATCATGTCCCAACTGTAAAATTCAGCACTTAACGCTCGTTCGGTAATCGGGGACAGGTCAATCAGCATGACCGAGCGACCCGACATGTACTTGGCTGGCCGGAATGAGCTTGCCTGCTGGGAAGACGCCTGAATGGGCAGTGACACCCGAATCTTACGCAAATCACCCCGCGACGAAACGGTTAAGATGGCCTGCATCGCCTTAAATTGAGCAGCAGCGACCATGAGTGTCAGCTGGTCGGAAACATCCTCATCCTCAGGCAGGGAGTTCATATTGCGATTAATAGCGGCACGCAGGTCGTCGTCGCTGACTTCAGAATTTACAAAATAGAATGACAACAACAGGTTGTCCTGCCCCTGTTCGGTTTCAGTATCCATGGCGATTCGTACGGTAATTTCGCCTTCTTCGGCGCTGTCCAGTGTAAAATCGAGCAGACGCCGAAATGCATTCGATAGCCACTGAGGATCAAGTTCAATCCGTTCGGGAACCGAGGGGTGATAAAGATAGGCAAGCTCCAGTCCGTGCTCATGTGCCTTGCTCCCCATGTCTGACAACGCATGCTCAAGTGTCTTGCGCAGATTAAAGACGATAGCCTGGGGCACTCGAGACTGATCGCGTTGCTCAATGAATGCCTCAAGATCCGTTACCAGATCCAGGATAGAATGCCCGCTGCGCTGTGCAATGCTTAGCATGCCCTGGTGCTCGGTTGATTGTTCGTCGTGACTGAGCATGCCTATAACGCCGAGCAATCCGCTTAACGGTGTTTTAACCCGATGCAGTAGCTGATTAACAAAGCGCCGATTGGTGGTGGCCTGTATAACGTTCTCTTCACGGGCCTCCTCGAGTGCTTTAAAGCGCATCTTGAGTTCATGGTTTTGGGTCAGAAAGCTCCACACCAGCTCGGAGACACGACCTGCGGTACTGACCAGATAGACATATACCGCAACGAGCGTCAGGCCAAACCAGATATGCCCCTGCGAGTCGGAAAACAGCAGGTAATACACTCCGATCGGCAACAGCAACACGGCCAGGTAAAAGCGCACCGTGCGACCGTACAGTGAGTAGACGAAGGTACCTCCGGCGGCAACCGACAGGGTGTAGAGCAAACCGAGCAAAGCGATGGGATGTTCCGGTCCACTCAGGCGGTATATTAAATAGGCAGTCCAGACCGCCGCATGCAGGAAGCCGGATAAAATAAAGGTATCCCGCCAGCGTGCTGGTCCGCGAGCATACCAGTCTGTGAATTGAGCAATCATGATGAAACGCCACGCCGCCATGATGACCAATGCCAGACCAAACACATAGCTGGCATTTGGAGTCGGCTCTACTGAAAGCCATTGCCACTCCAACAGTAAAAACACCACAAAATGAAGCACAGCGCTGGGCAACCCCTGACGGCTCAGGGTTTCGTCAATGCGTTTGAGTATTGCCCGGTCTTTTTGTGCTTTGTGTTGCGGTGTGAAAAACCAGCTCATGTTTACCCGTCCGGCGCTGTGCGCCTGAGAATTCTGGATTTACCCAACCGGTCAGACGTCGGTGCAGCTCATTGCACCAATGCTGGCATTCTGCATCCACTGCAGAAACGGCCCATTGAGTCCTTGTAAGCCAGCATCGCAAACCTGATTGCTGGGCGCCCGGTCTCGGAGATACCGGGTCAAAACGGAACCGTTCCGGCCCCTGGATTGTTGTAACTGAATGGGCGTGGCTGACCCACTCGCAATGCAATAAACAGCGCTACTATACCCTCAGATGGCTTGCCACCCAACCTTGATGGCCGCAAAATCAGTCTTGTTTTGCAATATTCTTACCGCGCCCGATGCAGCATAAAAAAACCCGACATTGCCGGGTTTTTTAGTAGCATAGCGTCAAACGTACTCAGAGTGCTTTTTCAAACTCCGGCAAGACGTCGAACAAATCGGCGACCAAACCATAATCGGCTACCTGAAAAATCGGTGCATCTTCGTCTTTATTGATGGCAACAATGACCTTGCTGTCTTTCATCCCTGCAAGATGCTGGATCTGTCCGGAGATACCCACGGCAATGTAGAGATCCGGAGCAACAATTTTACCGGTTTGCCCTACTTGCATATCATTGGGCACAAAACCGGCATCAACGGCGGCACGAGAAGCGCCAACGGCGGCATCCAGCTTGTCTGCCAGGGTATAGAGCAACTTGAAATTATCACCGTTTTGCATACCGCGACCGCCAGAGACTACGATGCGCGCGCCCGTCAGTTCCGGACGGTCCGACTTGGCCAGATCTTCGCCAATAAAAGAACTGATTCCCTTGTCGTGAGCACCAGAGACAGCTTCAACGGTGGCAGAGCCGTCCAGTGCACAGGCCTCAAATGCGGTACCACGAACCGTTATCACCTTGATCGCATCGCTTGATTGCACCGTGGCTATGGCATTGCCCGCATAGATGGGTCGTTTGAACGTATCGGCTGACTCAACGCTGAGAATGTCAGAAATCTGCTCTACGTCCAACAAGGCAGCCAGGCGTGGCATAAAATTCTTACCACTGGTGGTCGCGGGTGCCAGAATATGGGTGTAGTTTTTGCCCAGTTCAGCAACCAGATCCGCTAGATTCTCCGCCAGTTGATGACCGTAAGCCGCGTCATCAGCCAGTAATACTTTGCCGACACCGGACAAGGTAGCCGCTTCATCAGCAACCGCACCGACCCCTGAACCGGCTACCAGAACATCGATAGAATCGCCAATAGCCAGGGCGGCAGTAACAACGTGAGAAGTGACCGGAGCCAGCACAGCGTTATCGTGTTCAGCAATGATCAGAATACTCATGACAGCACCTTCGCTTCGTTCTTCAATTTCTCGACCAGCTCGGCAACCGAGCCTACTTTGATACCGCCTTTACGTTCAGCCGGTGGTTCAACACTCAGCAAGGTGACGTTGTTGCTGAGTGTGACGCCATAATCAGACGGTGTTTTCTTATCAAGCGGCTTGCGTTTGGCCTTCATAATGTCAGGTAACTTGGCGTAGCGAGGCTCGTTAAGACGCAAATCAGCGGTAACGATGGCAGGCAGCGTCAAAGAGATAGTTTGCAGGCCACCATCTATTTCACGAGTCACCTGTGCCTTATCTCCCTCGATTGACAGCTTACTGGCAAACGTGCCCTGAGCCATACCGGTCAGCGCGCCCAGCATCTGGCCTGTCTGGTTGTTGTCGCTGTCGATTGATTGCTTGCCGAGCAATACCAAGCCTGGCTGCTCTTCATCAACAATGGCCTTAAGCAATTTTGCCACACCCAGAGAACTTGGCGCCACGTCGGTGGTGATTAGGATGCCTCGGTCGGCACCCAGTGCCATGGCTTTACGTATCTGCTCTTCTGACTTGGCTTCACCGATCGATACGACGACGATTTCAGTAGCGATGCCCTGCTCTTTAAGGCGTACTGCCTCCTCGACAGCAATTTCACAGAATGGATTCATATCCATTTTCACGTTAGCCAGATCAACATCACTGTGATCGGGCTTGACGCGGACTTTGACGTTGTAATCCACAACACGCTTTACGGGAACCAGAATTTTCATAGTGTTCTCTCGTGTCCTCATAGTCAGGTGACGGTCGAGTTTGAATTTGACGGACGCATATACGGACCACACCCCCGGTTCAATCATTTATGGGAGTCATTTAATCCGTTTTAAACGAAAATTTCAAACAGTTGTTTTAATTTTTCTGGCTGAACAGGTAAACTTGTACCCAAATAGGGGTAATGCATTGCCTGCTTCCTGTGAGTGGCGTCAATCCCGATAATTACAATCACCTGTGATGGTCAGTTTGTTCTGCTGCTTGCCGGCTGGATAGCGCGCTTATCACCATTTCGCTTGGTTGCCGGGTCGATCGCCCGTCCGGGCAACTTGCTCTGGAGGTCCTTATGGAACGTGAATCCATGGAGTTTGACGTTGTTGTAGTCGGTGCTGGCCCGGCCGGTCTGTCTGCTGCCATTCGTCTGATGCAAGGCGCGGCGGAATCAGCTCAGGAGTTATCCGTCTGTGTCGTTGAAAAAGGCTCGGAGGTCGGCGCCCATATTCTGTCGGGAGCCGTGTTTGAACCTCGTGCACTTAACGAACTGATTCCGGACTGGAAAGAAAAAAGCGCCCCGCTGAATACTGCCGTCAGCGGTGATGAGATCTACCTGTTACGCAATGACCAGTCGGGAATCAGGGTACCCAATGCGTTTGTTCCCTCAACGATGCACAACGAAGGCAACTATATCATCAGCCTGGGCAATCTTTGTCGCTGGCTGGCTGAGCAGGCAGAAACACTGGGGGTCGAAATTTTCCCGGGCTTTGCCGCGGCGGAGGTTCTATATGGAGAGGACGGCTCGGTTCAGGGCATCATCACCGGTGACATGGGCGTGGCTGCAGATGGCACTGAAAAAGACAGCTATACACCGGGTATGGAGTTGCGTGCCAAAACAACCCTCTTCGCAGAAGGTGCCCACGGACATTTGGGTAAGTCACTTATCAGTCAATATGGTCTGGATGCCGGCAAAGATCCCCAGCACTATGGTTTGGGTATCAAGGAACTCTGGGATGTTGATCCGTCCGTTCACATACCCGGCAAGGTAGTACACACCGCGGGTTGGCCGCTGGCCGAGAACGGTGCGCACGGTGGTTCTTTTATGTACCACATCGAAAACAATCAGGTCGTTCTGGGTCTGATCACTGACCTTGGCTATCAGAACCCCTACCTGAGCCCGTTCGACGAATTCCAGCGTTTGAAGCATCATCCATTGTTCGCCAATACTCTGAAAAACGGCAAACGTGTTTCATACGGTGCCCGCGCCATTGCCAAAGGGGGGCTGCAAAGCCTGCCAAGGATGCATTTCCCGGGTGGTCTGTTGATCGGCTGTGATGCCGGAACCCTGAACTTCGCCAAGATCAAGGGCAGTCACACGGCCATGAAGTCAGGCATGATTGCCGCTGACGTCATTCTGAAGCGTGCTGCCAATGACTGGCAAGCTGGCCAGGATATGGCTGAGTATGAGACTGAATTTGAGCAATCCTGGGCCTGGCAGGAACTGCATCAGCAGCGCAACTTCGGCCCGGCTCAGCATAAGTTTGGCAACCTGCTCGGCTCAGCCTATGCCTTTGTCGACATCAACCTGTTTCGGGGCAAACTGCCCTGGACGATGAAGGATGCGACACCGGATTACGCTCAAACCAAACCGGCCAGTGACTGCTCTGATATTAGCTACCCGAAACCGGACGGTACCTTGAGCTTCGACAAGCTCAGCTCCGTATTCCTGTCAAACACCAACCATGAAGAAGACCAGCCAGTGCATCTGCGACTGGCTGACCCAGGTATACCGATATCAAGTAATCTGCCCAAATATGCAGAACCTGCGCAGCGTTATTGCCCGGCCGGCGTTTATGAGGTGATAGAAGATGAAACCGGTGAAAAGCGATTCCAGATCAATGCCCAGAACTGCGTGCATTGCAAGACCTGCGACATCAAGGATCCCGCCCAGAACATCACCTGGGTCACCCCTGAAGGTGCTGGCGGCCCTACCTACCCTAATATGTAGCCGTTAAAATCCCTTTCCCCCCACCGCTTTGTACTTGTGAACCGGAAGGGGGGTTCAGTAAAGGGGGGGGGTATAGCTGGCAATTAAACCCGGGCCAGTAAAAATCGCTCCGCGGCACTTTCCAGCCATAGCCGACCTACTGCATCAGGGCCCTGTTTATCGAGCGCCCATGTTTGCCATTGATACATCAGATTCTGATGAATTCGGGCGGGCAAATTACGTCGCCATAGCATAACCGGTGCTGCGCTGGAGTCGCTTATTTGCAGCGGGTGAGAATGGTCCAGCGGCTGTTGCTCGCCGAGATTACTGGTAACGATCCAGGTTCCGTCGACCCGATCTGCGCTGACTGCCACAAACGGCGTTGCTTCGACTGTTATACCCACCTTCTCGACCGGGGTAACCAGAAAATAGCGGTCCCCTTCTCGCTTGAGCACCGACGCAAACAGCTTGACCATGGCGGGCCGGACAATCGGTGATCCCTGATAAGACCATTGCCCCGAACGATGAATCACCATATCAATATCTCCACAATAGTCCGGGTCCCACTGCTCTACAGGCGGATGGGATTGTTCGCTAATGTGTTTCAGTATGGTATCCAGCTTCATCAGAACGGCCCTTTGACACCGGCCTGCCTGGCCAGTTTAACGAGAAAGCGTTTGAACCCGCGACGATCCTGAATCAGATCAAGGTAAAGCGGGTTCTTGCTCAGAGACACCATGCCATCGGCCAGTGCCCAGACCAGGGCGAAAAGATAACGCAGGTCATCGTCGTCCCGATGAGATTGTACATCCCATTGCCGGCGCGCCATTTCAGTAAACTGTTCAACGTGGTTGCGGCGTAGGCGTTGCCATTGAATGAATCGTTCCAGTTGGCATTCCCGGGCATTGAGTTGAGCTTCCAACCTTAGCAAAAGACCATAATTATCAATGGATTGAAGCCGATAGTTAAGAAACTCCTTCATCAGGTGTGCAATTCCCTGGTCCGGGTCTTCATGGCAATTTTTGAATAGCGGGCTCAATCCCAGTTCATCATTCAACAGCAAGGCTGCGTAAACATCTTCCTTGGAGCTGAAGTAATGATAAAACACCGATCGGCTAATCGCCGCCGTTTGAATAAGCCGGGTCACCGATACCTGATCTTCGCCTGCCATTATGAATAAATTCAGTGCGGTACTGAGTATAGCGGTTTCAGTGGGGTACTGGTCAGAAACGTTGGTAATCGGGCTGAACATGGGTCAGGCTCGTCCGGGTGCAAATACCACCAGTGTAAAATGCCTGACCACCCGTGAGCAATGCACTGTGGTTAGTAGGATTTCCTACATGGTATGAGTTGGTTTTTCGGAATTGAGAGCACCGGCAAGGTAAGTTTCGATTTTATCCTTGGCCAATTCATTTTTCTTACTGAATTGAACGCCTATACCGGTCGCACGATTACCCTGAGCGCCGCGGGGTGTTACCCAGATCACCTTACCGGCCACTGGTATTTTCTCAGGCTCATCCATCAGGTTGAGCAATAAAAAAACGTCGTCACCAAGGTTGAATTTTTTGTTGGTGGCAATGAACAAACCACCGTTTTTTACGAAAGGCATGTAGGCTGCGTAGAGCACTGCCTTGTCTTTCATCGTGAGCGACAAGATGCCGTTGCGCGGTCCGCCGAGTTTTGGATTCATGCTTGTCCTGTCATTTCCAGCCAGCGAGCCGACAATTGCTCGCTCCACATCTGTTGGTTCAGGTTTGCCTGCTGCTGCAAGCCCTGCTTTAACTGCACAATATAGTCTCTAAACCTAAAAAGCGACACGTTTGGCAGTCCTTGCAGTGCCTGAACGAGATCTTCGTCACGCTGCGGTACCGCGGCCGTCTGGTGATGCAGCCGGCGAATGGCTGAATCAACCCATAACAGCGTCTGATTCAACAAAGTCTCGGGATCCTGCTGCTGTATAAAGGCAGCCAGCGACGTAAAATTTCGCTCCTGAAGGAAACAATCTACCTGGCGGTGCCATTGATCGATGGCCTCATCTGTTACCCTGGCAGCCGCCAGCGGCGCGCCATCGGTCATCGCCAGACGCTGGTCAGATTGTTCTATACCGGCAGCGGTTAGCCATTGTCTCGCCTGGTCACCTCTGGGCCTTTCCAGTTTATAGAGCCGGCAACGCGATCTGACGGTAGGCAACATACGCGATAGTGACGCACTTTCCAGAATCAGATAAGTACTGGGCGTTGGCTCTTCCAGCATCTTCAATACCGCATTAGCTGCTGCCGTATTCATTTTTTCGCTGTGTGTGATCCGGATGACTTTGTTACCGCCTTGTTGAGGCGTTTCATGAATGAAATCGGAGATCCCACGTATTTGATCGACTTTTATGGTCAGGCTTTTCCCTTCGGGTTCCAGAATCCGACTGTCTGGATGCACCCCGGCTCGTACCAGCAAACAGGATTTGCACTGCCCACATGGACGGCTTTCGTGAGCCTTGCACAACAACCGTTGGCGCAAGGCATCGCCCAGCAGAGCCAGCCCATCCCCTTCCCTGCCTACCAGCATAAGCGCATGCGGCAAGCGTCCCTGGCGTAAGCCGGTATCAAACTGCTCGATAATAGCGCAGGTCCAGTCTGGGAGGTCATTCACAGATAGCGCTCCTCCAGAGTCTTTACCAGAGCAGCACTGACGGACGCAATAGGCCCTGACGCGTCAAGGCGAACCATCCGCTTCGGGTCATCACTAAGGCGGCGCGCGTAAGCCGCACGACATCGTTCAAAGAAGGCAAAATTTTCGGTTTCAATCCGGTCCAGCTCACCTCGCTGGCGGGCCCTTGCGAGCCCAATATCAGCTGGGCAATCCAGCCACAGAGTCAGATTTGGCTTCATGCCCTTGAGAACCATCTGTTCCAGATCGACAATAGACTGCCAGTCAATCTGGCGACCACCACCCTGATAGGCATAACTGGCATCGGTGAACCGGTCGCTTATTACCCACTGACCAGCGTCCAGAGCCGGCTGAATTTTAGCGCTTACATGCTGTCGGCGAGAAGCAAACATAAGCAGCAGTTCAGTCCATGAATCGACCGGTTCTTGATGATGTGCCAGCAATAGGTCCCGTATCTGCTCTGCCATCTGGGTGCCGCCCGGCTCACGAGTCACCAGTGGTGGCTGATCAGCATGCTGCCTGACCCAGGTTGCCAAGACTTCGCGCTGCGTCGACTTGCCAGCGCCTTCCAGGCCCTCAATGGAAATAAACTGTGGCTTCACGATCCATCTCCGGTGTTTTCAGGTGGTGGTGAAGAGCGGTAGTCCTCGCGTCTGCGGAACCGCTGATATTGACGTACGGCCGCATTATGTTCCTCATACGTGTCTGAAAAAACATGAGTACCATCGCCCCGAGCAACGAAAAACAGCGTCGAACCCCCTGCAGGATTGACGGCTGCCGTCAGTGCACCGCGACCCGGGTTGGCAATTGGCGTCGGCGGCAATCCAGTTCGGGTATAGGTGTTGTAGGGAGTGTCCTGGCGTAAATGGGTCCGGTTCAGATTGCCGTCGAAGGTATCTCCCAGGCCATAGATCACAGTGGGGTCCGTCTGCAAACGCATGCCCTGGGCCAGCCGCCGGTCAAAGACACCGGCAATTTCCGGACGCTCAAACGCAGCCCCAGTTTCCCGTTCAATGATTGAGGCCAGAATCAATGCTTCATAAGGAGTCTCAACCTGGATGTTGTCTGCCCTTTTCTCCCAGGCTTGCGCCAGTTCCTGCTGCATACGGGTATTCGCACGCCGCAAAATATTCACATCATCCGTACCACGCTCAAACAGATAGGTATCCGGAAAAAACCATCCTTCCGGGTGCGATATCTCAAGCTTCAGTGTTTCCATGATAGCTGGCTGGGTCAGATCACTCAGGGTGTGCGTTAGCTCGTCATTGGCCGCAAGCGCTGTCAACACCTGTTTGAACGTCCAGCCTTCTATAAACTGAACACTGTGCTGGATTTTTCGTCCACTGATCATTCGATTGACTGCATCGATGCTAGTGTCGCTCGGCATCAGCTGGTATTCACCCTGCTGGATAGCTGTTTGCTCCCGATAACGCAACCAGAGTTCATGCATACGGGCAAAGCGAATCCAGCCTCTGGCCTCGAAATCACCCAATACCCGGCGTAACGACGACCCTGCCGGCACATTATAGATCTGTGCAGTGTCGATGAGCATCGGATTGTCGAACTGGTCTTTAAGATAAAATGCTGCCCCGAAGCCACCGCCTATTGCGAGTAGTAGAACTATCACTAACAATCGTTTAATCAAAATCAAGCCCAATCTGAGTCCTTAAGTGTGCCAGCTCCGCATCGTTAACCGGGGATACCGGCTCGTTATCAAGATGCGTTACCATGACCAACCCGATGAGTGTATTGCCTATCAGCACGCCATCACAATGTGCCAACTCTCTGTGTTGAATAGCCGCGACCGATAAGGGGTTCGCTGAGGCTTGCAACCAGCGTCGTCGAATAATGCCATTCACGCCGGCGTTCACCAAGTCGGGTGTCTGCCATTGGCCGTCACGGCGATAAAACAGATTACTCATACTGCCTTCAACCAACCAGCCATTACCGTCACCGAGCAACGATTCATGAGCCCCTTGCTGACGGGCCGTTTGCCTGGCCAACACCGAGTCGAGACGATTCAGATGCTTGATACCTGCCAAAGCCGGGTTTATTGAAGCAGGCACCGAAGAAGTGACAACACGAGCGCCCGTGCCATACCAGTTCGACAGGCTGTATTCGAAGACCTGAATCAGACGGTTGGTAGATTGAGTAGCCGGGTCATAATCATAACCCCGCCCGGCAGCCTGCCTGCCCAGCGTTATCTTGAGCACAGCGGCGCTATTAACTGACGTCAGGGCCATTTGAATCTCGGAATCGAGACTCTGTTGATCGGATGCTGACCAGGCCAAATTCAGCCGACGCGCCCCCTCATTCAAGCGCTCCATGTGATCATCAAGAAAACGAACACCGCTAGAGGTTGCCAGACAGGTTTCAAACAGGCCATCGCCGAAAGAGACCATTCGATTGGGGAATGTCAGGTGGTTGGTCAGACACCCATTATACAGGCATGCAAGCATTGGTATTGGCACATTAAAATCAGCCTCTAGTGTACTTGATCGGAGTTAGAGCGCACAGATAGAGACAGTGATTCGGCCGGTGAACCGAGGGATAAATAGGCAGCCTTATACAGGCTCCCTTGCGGCAAACCGAGCCTGACCAGCGAGAAACCGGCCAGACCCGTATAACCCGATCATTATACTTTACTGAATATCAGGGTACCGTTGGTCCCACCAAACCCGAAAGAGTTGGATAACGCGTGACGTATTGGCATCTGTCGCGCTGTATGTGGCACGTAATCAAGGTCACAACCGTCACTAGGACTGTCCAGATTGATGGTCGGTGGCGCCACCTGATCACGAATGGCCAATACCGAGAAAATGGCTTCAACGGCGCCTGCAGCACCCAACAAGTGACCGATCATGGACTTTGTCGAGCTTATGACAATCTTGTCAGCATCCGCACCGTATAACGATTTAGCTGCCTGACTCTCGGCTTTGTCACCGGCAAGCGTAGAGGTGCCATGTGCATTGATATAATTGATATCAACCGGGTTCAGCTTGGCATCGGCTACCGCATTGCGCATTGATGCACAGGCACCGGCACCGGTCTCTGGCGGTGAGGTCATGTGGAAGGCATCACCACTCATGCCAAAGCCGGTTAATTCGGCGTAAATAGTCGCACCGCGGTTTTTGGCGTGTTCATAGTCTTCAAGCACCATCACACCGGCACCATCACCCAGAACAAAACCCTCACGATCCCGATCCCAGGGCCGACTGGCCCGGGTCGGATCATCATTTCGGGTCGATAACGCACGAGCAGCACCAAAACCAGCGATGCCCAGTGGAGTGGACGCCATTTCGGCCCCGCCAGCGACCATTACATCGGCATCGCCATATGCGATGGTGCGAGCCGCATAACCAATGTTGTGCGTCCCTGTGGTACAGGCGGTTGTAATGGCAATGTTGGGCCCTTTAAAACCATAGTCGATCGACAGATAACCGGCAATCATGTTGATAATCGCAGAAGGCACAAAGAAGGGAGATACCCGACGAGGTCCAGACCTATTGAGCACCTCATGGTTACGCTCAATTGTATCCAGACCGCCGATCCCGGCACCAATAGCCAGGCCAATGCGATGGGCGTTGCTTTCTGTGGCCTCTATGCCCGAGTCACGGATGGCTTCGATGGCAGCAACGTAGCCGTATTGAATAAAACCATCCATTTTCTTGGTTTCTTTCGGGCTGATGTAATCGGCCGGGTTAAATCCTTTGATCATGCAGGCAAACGTTGTCGTGAATTTTTCGGTATCAAATTTCTCGATTTTAGCTGCCCCACTCTTACCGGCGAGAATACCGGACCAGGTTGAGGCGACATCATTACCTAACGGGCTGAGACAACCCAGACCGGTCACAACGACTCTACGACGTGACATAGTGTTCTCCAAATAAAAAGCCGTACTGTCTGACGACAATACGGCTTGAATCCAGAGCGGTATAGCCGCGTGGCTACCGCACTTAGCCCTGGTGGGCGTTGATGTAGTCGATCGCGTCCTGAACAGTACCCAACTTTTCAGACTCTTCGTCCGGAATCTCGGTTTCGAACTCTTCTTCCAGAGCCATAACCAGGTTAACGGTATCCAGAGAGTCGGCACCCAGGTCGTCTACGAAAGACGCCTTTGCAGTTACGTCTTCTTCTTTGGCGCCCAGCTGTTCACAGACGATTTTCTTTACACGATCTTCAATGTTGCTCATTACGAACACTCCCTACTTGGAATAGCACGTTAAGGTGCGATTTAGTGTATTAAACGTTATTCATTGCCGGCAAGTCAAAAACTGGCCGATCAACCCATGTACATGCCACCGTTTACGTGCAACGTTTCACCCGTTATGTACGAAGCCTGATCACTGACCAGGAACGCCACGGCAGCGGCAATCTCTTTCGGATCCCCCAAACGCCCCAGTGGAACTTGCTTTAGCAAAGTCTCGCGAGTTGCCTCGGGTAAATCAAGTGTCATATCTGTTTGAATAAAGCCTGGTGCGACTGCATTAACAGTGATGTTACGCGAACCGACTTCACGAGCCAATGACCGGGTGAAACCTTCGAGTCCCGCCTTGGCGGCGCAATAGTTTGCCTGACCTGCGTTGCCCATGGAAGCGACGACAGATGAAACATTCACAATCCGACCAAACCGAGCTCGGATCATCGGCTTGATAACCGCCTTGCTCATACGATAGGCCGAGGTCAGGTTGGTGTCGATAACCCCGTCCCATTCGGCTTCTTTCATGCGCAAAAATAGATTGTCTTTAGTGATCCCAGCATTGTTAATCAGCACTTCCGGGGTCGCATCAGCAGCTTTGAGTTCGGCCATCAACTGTTCGATGGATTCAGTACTGGTCACGTCCAGGCAATAACCACGGCCGTCGATGCCTGCTGCCCGCAGCCGATCTGAGATCGCCTCAGCCCCCGATTCGGAGGTAGCTGTACCGGCAATGCGGTAACCCTGCTGACCCAAAACGTCAGCAATGGCTGCACCAATACCGCGGCTGGCGCCGGTGATCAATACCCACTTGTTTTCACTCATGCGTTACTCCCTACTCGTTCCTGAAATGCTGCCAAGGTTCCCAGTGAAGACAATGTCAGAGATTTCTCAATCCGCTTATTAAGGCCGGACAGTACCTTACCCGGACCGCATTCGACCGTTTCTGTAGTGCCGAGTCTGACCAGTTCTGCTACCGATTGCGACCACAATACTGGCCGGTACAGCTGTTCTACCAAATTTTTCTTGATCGCATCGGCACTGGACTGAGCCGTGGCCGAGACGTTCTGGATAATTGGCGTGCTAGGATCTTGCCAGTCGAGCGTTTCGAGATGACTGGCCAGTTGAGCTGCGGCATCTTTCATCAGCGAGCAGTGCGACGGGACGCTGACTGGCAACAGCATAGCGCGCTTGGCACCGGCCGCTTTGAGTTCTTCAATGGCTCGCTCTATTGCAGCAACTGACCCGGCGATAACCACCTGACCCGGCGTGTTGAAATTCACCGCTTCAACCACCTCGCTCTGCGCTGCCCGAGCACAGCCGTCTACCACAGCTTGATCGTCCAACCCCAGAATAGCAGCCATACTGCCCTGGCCCGCAGGTACAGCAGCTTGCATTAGCTGGCCACGCTTCTCGACCAGCACAACCGCATCGGCCAGCGGTAAAACACCAGCGGCGACCAATGCTGAATACTCACCCAGGCTGTGACCTGCAAAATAAGCGGGTTGTTCACCACCTTCTGCCAGCCAAAGGCGCCACAGCGCAATACTGGCGGTCAGCAAGGCAGGCTGGGTCTTCTCTGTCTTGTTCAACTCTTCAACGGGACCCTGGGAGACCAGCGCCCAAAGATCATATCCAAGCGCTGCCGAGGCTTCTGCGAAGGTTTCCAGGATCACCGGATACTGTTCAGCCAGATCGGACAGCATACCGACTTGCTGAGACCCTTGACCGGGAAAGACGAAAGCGAGTTGTTGGCTCATGCGTTTGGATTCCTGTCATGTTAACCGCCAATGCCAATACCCCTTTAATTCTGGTTATCGGCATTTAGTTCCTAATGGCGTGCATTATGGTCCCACCAGACGCTCAGTAAAGGCAACCGGTGTTAAAACATTTATGAATTCCAGGAACAATAGGACTTGCATTATTGACGTCAGAATTCAGATTGAGGGTCAGCATGAGCTGGCACTATGACCCGGACTCACCTTTTCGCAACGCATCCCGATCAACTAAGGTATCAAGCTGGTGGGTAATAGCAGGACACCAGCGCCCCTCAACGGCCTGAACAGCCCTATCCAGAGCTGCCTGGAACGCCGCACCAGTGGCATCACCATGGCTTTTGATCAATGTCATCTCGGTACCTGCCAGCAACGCGCCATTGCTGCGCCTGGGATCCAGCTGACGCAGTGTCGGTTGCAATCGCCGCCGCAAAAGCAAACCGATCAGCCGCCCTGTCAAATCCCGGTTCAACTCATGCCGTATCGCCCCAAGTGCCAGATCGAGAGTCCCTTCGGCGGCCTTGATCACCGCATTACCGGTAAAACCATCGGTAATAACCAGGTCGAGATAGCCTTGAAATAGGTCACCGGCCTCTACAAAACCACAATAATCAACCTCTGGCCAGCTGGACAGTTGCTCCCCCGCATGGCGGATGGCATGAGGACCCTTGTTCGCTTCAACCCCTAAATTCAGCAATGCCAGTCGTGGCTTTCGATTAAGCTGACCAGACGCAATGGCAATGCCGACCGCAGCGAACCCCAGTAACTGTTTTGTAGATGCTGAAAATGACGCACCCAGATCGAGCATCAACATCGCTTCTTTGGATGTAGGTACCCAACTGACCAGAACCGGTCGATCCAAAGCAGAATGCACAGTGCCATGACGATGCAGCAACGCCATAAGCGCACCGGTATGCTCTGACGACACAACCGCATCGACCTGGCGTTGACGCAACGCTGAGACAGCCAGTTCAATGCTGCTGTCATACCTGTTGCGCAACAGACGCCCAGGATTCACGGCTGTAGGCAAGGAGCCATTGCTGGGTTGAAACGAAACATTGCTGGGCAGAACCGGAATGAAAGACTGACGTGATGCTGCACCGAAGAGAATTCCGCTGTGCTGCGAGTGTCGTCGAAAAAACTGAAGGGAGGCAGGAAGCAATTGGGAGGGGCCGAAATCCCCTCCCTCAAGATCAATGGCTAGTACAGCCAATGAAATTTACTCGACTTCGACTTCAGCAACTACCTTACGGCCTTTGTAGAAGCCATCCGCAGAGACATGGTGACGACGGTGAGTTTCACCGCTGGTTGGATCAACCGATAGAGCGGTGGTCGTCAATGCATCGTGCGAACGACGCATTCCGCGACGTGAACGAGTCTTCTTGCTTTTCTGAACTGCCATGGCCGGGGCCTCCTAAAAATGACATATAGAACATCAGTCATGAGCACTAGTCACATGGCCCGATCGCGGGCCACTCGCTACTCACTTTAAAATCGTCAGGATCTCTTTAGAGATTCCAATACCTTAAACGGATTATCTTTAACCGGGCTCTCATCAAGCTCGGATACATCCGGTTTAAATTCAGTCTGTATCTGGCATTTGCCGTCGTCATGCATGGCATGCATCGGCAAGCACAGTAATAACTCGTCTTCGACCAGCTCTGCCACGATAAGTGGCTGATCAGGCAGCAACATCAAAGGATCTATATCAGCTGGCAATGCTTTAGCCAATTCATCGTTGTACACAACAGCCATGGTGAAATGACCATCAAGACCAACTGAAACAGGCTGCAAGCAGCGCTGACATTCGAGTATTACATGTCCAGACACGTCACCGTCGATGATGCGGCGCTGCTCGGCGTCACGATTAAAGTTCAATGCTGCTTTGAACTCGGCATCCTGGCTGAGCACCACATCGGCCAGACGCAAGAACCGGGTCGACGGCACAACACCCTCAAGATTCTGGGGGCCCTGATCAGCCAACTTGTAGGCGTCAACGCGTTCTGGGAGCTCGGATTTCGACATAGGCGCGGTATGATACGGATGAGGCGATTCAAGTCAAAGGCTTTTTGGCGCAAATGGCCTAGAAACAGTAGGCTGCAAGCAATAATGGCCAACCTTACCCAATATCCTCGCACAATGCCGGAGCCTAACCATGCAACCCCCTCTACTGTTAGCGTCTACTTCTCGCTATCGCGCAGAACGCCTGGCCTGCTTAAACCTTGTTTTTGAGCAGGTCAGTCCGCAGATGGACGAATCCCCGCTGGTTGACGAAGCGCCCTACGACCTTGCTCTTCGCCTGGCGAAAGGCAAAGCCTGGAGCCTGAGGTCACGTTATCCGAATCACCTGATCATCGGCAGTGATCAGACAGCGGCAGACGACCAGGGTATCCTGCTCGATAAGCCCGGAACCGCTGAACGTGCCAGAGAGCAATTGACTCGCTGCTCGGGCCAAACCATTATTTTTTACACCGGTGTGGCGCTTGTGGGTCTGGCTATCGACGCCTGGGTAGTGACGACCGAAGTGGTATTCCGCGCGCTGACCCTCACCGAGATAGAACGCTATGTGGCCAGTGAGCAACCGCTGGATTGTGCTGGCAGCTTTAAAGTCGAGTCGCTGGGTATCACCCTGTTTAATGCAGTACGCAGCGATGACCCGAATGCGCTGATCGGACTGCCGCTGATTTCACTGGCCAGCAAACTGCGTGATGCTGGCTTCACCCTTCCCTGAGTGAGCGTTTCCCGGAAATAAGCAAGGAGATCTTTTGGCCAGACTATTATCGCAACTGAATAGACTCAGTAACCCCCATTCTGACCAGTGTCTCGGCCATACCAATTCCCAGGTTACGTGCAAACTGCTCAAGTGATGACGGTCTCAGTGAAAAATCTATGGTTTTAGGATACCCCAGATCTCGCGCAAGCTCTGAGGTTGACTTGAGATCATCGATCAGCCCAAGTTCCAGTGCCTGCGACCCTGTCCAGACCAGCCCGGAAAACAATTTATCGTTATCAGTAACCAGACGATCCCCCCGCCCGGCTTTTACATCAGCAATAAACTGCTGGTGAACGTTATCCAGCAAGGTTTCAAACAGCCTTCGCTCTTCAGGGTCAACCGCCTGATAAGGATCCAGAAAGGTTTTATGTTCACCTGATGCAAATGAACGCCGCTCTATTCCCAGCTTTCCAATCAACTCCTCAAACCCGAAGCTGGCGGCGGTAACGCCAATAGAGCCAACCAGGCTTGAGCCGTTTGCGTAAATATTCTCAGCGGCCGAAGCAATATAATAAGCACCACTTGCACCGGTATCAGCGATCACGGCATGAATGGGAATATCCGGATTCAGCTGTCTCAGGCGTTGTATTTCGTTATAGACGTAGGAAGACTGAACCGGGCTTCCACCACCGCTGTTAATGCGAATGATTACTGCTCTGGTATCACCATGACTCAACGCATTGCGCAGGCCGGTAACAATAGCGTCTGCATTGGCCGGCTCACCCTCGGCAATCATGCCTCGCACTTCAACAATGGCCGTGTGTCCGCCCGTCGCCTCAGGAATCAGACTGCCCAGATTACTGTTGCTTATAAATAGCCAAAGCAATGCAAACAAATAGACAAACGTCAGGAGTTTGAAGGCTATGCCCCAGCGACGCTGCTTCTTCAACTCGGATGTATTGGCCATGACCACTTTTTCGATCAGTTGCCATTCTTTGCGATCGCCAGCCCAGGCATCTTCGGGCGTATCCTGGTTAGGTTTTTTTCCAAACATTCGATGTCGGTCCTGTGGTAGTGGTACTTGGTCAGTGTTTAGGCTGGGCTGCACTTGTTTAGTGTGGTTAGCAGATTCTCAAGGGCAGGATCCAGCGCGGCCTTAACGGTCAGTCTGTCTCCTGAAATTGGATGCGGCACTGTCAACTGGGCTGCGTGTAAAAACAACCGCCGCAGACCCAATTCACGAGCAACAGCCTCCCCTCGACTCGATTGATACTTATTGTCACCCAATATAGGATGCCCTGCGTACTGGGCATGCACTCTTATCTGATGGGTGCGTCCGGTAACCGGTTGTGCTTCGACCCAACTGCAGCGCGAAAACGATTTGAGTACACGAAAGCGTGTCTGTGACGATTTGCCATCTGGTGCTACCGTCACTGTGCGCTCGCCACCCTGAGCGTCATTCTTGCGCAAGGGTACATCAATCAGATGCTGATCCTCGGGCCAGTGACCGTGCACCAGACACCAATACACCTTTTTTACCTCTGTCTTGTGACGAAAGACCTCTTGCAGAGCTTTCAGCGCGGACCGTTTTTTTGCGATCAGCACGACGCCCGATGTATCGCGATCCAGCCGGTGCACCAGTTCGACAAACGTAAGTTCCGGACGCATTATTCGATACGACTCTATTAACCCGAGCGATATACCAGACCCACCATGAACAGCGAGACCGTGCGGCTTGTTCAGAGCAACCAAAACGTCATCTTCATACAAAATTGCTTTATCGAGCTGGTGGCGCAGTGACTGGCTTGGTACCGCCGTATTGACAGGCTTTTCAGACAGACGCACCGGCGGAATACGCACAGTATCATTCGCCTCAAGCCGGTATTCCGGCTTTACCCGCTTGCCATTGACTCTTACTTCACCTTTGCGCAATACCCGGTAAACCCGACTTCTGGGAACGGATTTCCAATGGCCGATCAGGAAGTTGTCAATGCGCTGACCGGCCCGGTCTTGCTCTACTTCATACAATTCAACGTTTGTCACAAATTCCTGCCATTTAGATTACCGTACGCTCAATAATGGGCGCTGCCGGATGACGAAATACCACCGCATTGTATCAGCAGTCGGGCCTGGAAAGGAGGTTTGCGGACGCAACAAGCTGGGTGTTTGCGCTAGCCATCCTCTGCTTTGTCATTGTTCAACCCACAGTCTGCTGCTACAATCCTTTGCGCTGGGATTCTGAACGTCCTACCGCCAAGAGACCACACAGGCGGCAAGGAGCAGACCCCCCCAATCTGTTGCGCCGACGTTACGTGCAACGCATGAATCGGTTGGGCAGCAAGTACAGATTGAAACAGCGTATGACGATGGGGTCATACGGAAGAAAGCACTTCACCACACAAGTGCAAGTGCTTCTAAAAAAGAGCAGGCATCCCCGTAAGACTCTGTCCGATTTCCCCATGGTTGATGGAAGACACCGATTCGTTGTGCTGGCCTGAACGCCAGCACTGACCTGTGTGTAACCGATTTCTATCGGTGTTAGCCCGCTTGTATTCCCTGCCCTTGCTGCTCTGTCACCCATGTTTTATTACAGAGTACAGTTCCTCAATGAAAAGAATGCTAATCAATGCAACCCAGTCAGAAGAACTGAGGGTTGCTCTGGTCGATGGCCAGAAACTCTATGACCTGGATATTGAAACTGGCTTTCGTGAGCAGAAAAAAGCCAATATCTATAAAGGTAAGATCACTCGTGTAGAACCCAGCCTTGAAGCAGCCTTCGTCGATTTTGGTGCAGACAGGCATGGCTTTCTGCCATTAAAAGAAATCGCTCGGGAATACTTTGTAGATGCCAACATGTCATCTCGCGCCGGTATTCGCGAACTGGTAAAGGAAGGCACGGAAGTAGTCATTCAGGTCGACAAGGAAGAGCGTGGCACTAAAGGCGCCGCACTGACAAGTATGGTTAGCCTTGCCGGACGGTATTTGGTACTGATGCCCAACAACCCGCGAGCGGGCGGTATCTCACGTCGAATCGAAGGAGATGAACGCGCTCAAATTCGCGAAGCACTCCAGGGCGTTACTATCCCTGATGGCATGGGTTGCATTGTCCGTACCGCAGGTATTGGCCGCACTGCTGAAGAGTTGCAATGGGACCTCGACTATCTGATTCAGCTGTGGGAGTCCATTAAACAGGCGTCTGAAGGCCGGTCTGCGCCGTTCCTGATCTTACAGGAAAGCAACGTGATACTTCGCGCCATTCGTGATTACCTGCGCCAGGACATCGGTGAAGTTCTGATCGATAGCAAAGACGCCTACCAGTATGCCCTGGATTTCGTGCAAAAAGTCATGCCGAATTACCAGAGCAAGCTGAAACTTTACGATGATCCAGTACCGCTGTTCAATCGTTATCAGATTGAAGCTCAGATCGAAAGCGCTTTCCAGCGTGAAGTAAAACTGCCCAGTGGCGGCTCGATTGTAATTGACCCAACCGAAGCGCTGGTGTCTATCGACATTAACTCGAGTCGGTCAACCAAGGGCGGGGACATCGAGGAAACGGCATTCCACACCAATCTTGAAGCAGCCGAGGAGATCGCTCGCCAGCTGCGCTTGCGCGACATGGGTGGATTGGTCGTTATCGACTTCATCGACATGAACCAGTCCAAACACCAGCGTGAAGTTGAAGCCCGCATCAAGGATGCGACCTCTCCGGACCGTGCCCGTGTCCAAGTAGGCCGTTTGTCACGTTTCGGCTTGCTGGAAATGTCACGGCAACGCCTGCGTCCTTCATTGGGTGAAACCAGTGGCATTGTCTGCCCTCGCTGTAACGGTCATGGCATCATTCGTGACGTGAAGTCCCTGTCGCTTGCCATTCTGCGCCTGATCGAAGAAGAGTCGCTAAAAGAGCGTACGGCTCAAATTCGCGCTATTGTGCCATTAACGGTCGCTACTTTTCTGCTCAACGAAAAGCGTGAGGCCATTCTGGAAGTTGAACATCGTCAGAAAGTACATGTCCTGATCGTCCCAAATATCCAAATGGAGACCCCTCACTACGAGGTCGTTCGTCTTCGTGATGATGATGAAACACTGGTCAATGCAGAACCCAGCTACGCGTTGAAATTTGAAGACAAACCGTCTGAGACTGAAACCGTTCTGGAAGCCCAGGTTAAGCCTCAGGAAGCCGCGATTTCAAGTGTTCAGGTAACTCCGCGCGCTCCTGTACCCCCATCAGCTCCTGAAGCCACTAGCGAGTCGGCTAGCAAGCCCGACAAAGCAGCCGCAGCGCCAGCGACTGCAAAGAGCAAAACCAATAACAAGGGCATGTTCGCTCGTTTGGGTGGCTGGGTCAGCCAGCTAATGGGCTCTGAGGAAGAAACGCAGAAGAAAGAAAAGCAAGGCACAGAACAGAAGCCTGATTCCCGGGGACGTCAGCGCGACGATAATCGTGGAACTCGTCGCAGCCCCAATCGCAACAATCGCAACAATCGCAGCCGCGATGGGCAAAGCCGGGACAACAATCGGGATAATAGCAGTGCCCGTGATGGCAACCGGGACACGACGCAGCGTAATGGAGCCCGCAGCACAGGCCGATCTACTCGCGACCGTGATGAAACCCCGGTTACAGAGCCAGCTAAAGAGAGTAAATCGACTGAGAAGGAACCGATTCCAGCTGCACCTTCATCTGATGCCAACAACGACGTAAGCGAATCAAAGAACGATCGCAGACCTCGTCAGCCGCAAATGAAACGCCGCGAAGAACGGGACGATAGCACCGGTCGGGTCCCTCTGGCTGAAGTGGGTAAAAATCGACAGGTTCGGGGCATCAGTAAGAATGCCAGCAAACGACCTAACCCAGAAAAGCCTGGAGAAATCATCAGCGACATCGAAACCGTTATTACCATGATCAGCACCAAGTCAGAGGACGATGCCCGGGCAGCGGCTAAGGTAAGAGCTGATGATGCGGCCGGTCATACCGATGCGGTAAACACTTCGGCTGATGATCATGACGCTGACCAGCATTCACCCTCCCAGACTGACACACATCAGGCAGGCCCGGAGCAAGGTTCTGATACTGAACGCAGCACTGACACGCCTGCTAAATCTGAACCCTCGACGCTGGAAGAGTCTCCTAATCCACGTGTTGAGCACGAGGCTATCGATGCTGAAGATCGCCAGGCGACTGCTACAGCAGAATCACCTGACAACAGCGTTGATGATGCCTCGGTTGATGATGCATCGGAAGCTACTGTGGAAGCGAAACAGGAAACAGATGAAAACAGTCCTCAACGGTCAACTACTGACGATGCTCCGGCGGTAAAGGATGACAAGTCCAGGGATGATGCCACCCAACAAGTGGATACAACGGCATCAAAAACAACCGTAGCAGCAGAAGCACCGATAAACGTTGAACGAGCTGAAACCGACGAAGCCCGCGTTGCACAAAACGAAACTGAGCAAATGCCTGTGCAAGCAACACAACCGGTTGAAACTGCCTACGAAAAGCCTGAAACCGATACCTCTGGTGGTGATCAGGATGAACAAACGGGTAACATGAGCCCGGCGCCGGGGCAGGATGACACCGAAACGGATACCGCTGCGAAGCCAGCAGGCCGTGCATCAAACGACCCTCGGGAAGTGCGCCGTCGTAAAACAGCGGAACAACACGACAAGTGACATTGTCGATCAACAAGGTGGTCTGACCGCCTTTACCCATAAAAAAACCGGCATATGCCGGTTTTTTTATGGGTGCTCATCGTCTTATACATTGACTGACTGGCGAAAAATATTTGGATTTATTAATCCCAAAAACGAGGCTCTGGCTCCAGCAAAACACCAAACTCTTCCTGCACACACCGCTGAATATGCTGTTGCCATGCCATTACAGAGGCAGCCGATGCCCGAAGAGGGTTGATAAGTACCAGAGCCTGACGCTCGTAACAGCCGACCCCTTCGTCACTGCTTTGACCCCGTAAACCACACTGATCGATTAACCAGCCGGCGGCTACTTTCCAGCCATTTGACTGCTCATGGACTACCAGGTCGTCACGTCGTGCCACCAGCGCCTGGAGTGACTTTCGATCAATAATCGGGTTCTTGAAAAAACTGCCTGCATTGGGTAGCAACTCGGGATCAGGTAAGCGTGACTGGCGCACGGCAATCACCTCTTCCATGACCTCCAATGCGGTTAAATCCTGTCGCTCTGCAAGCTGTTGGAGCGGACCATAGGTTAATTTAGGCTGGAAATCCGTATACAGTTCCAACTCAACAGCGGTAATGATGTATCGATTTTCCTGTTGTTTAAAGACACTGTCCCGATAGCCAAACCGACACTCAGCATTGCTTAACTGAAGCCATTGTTCGTTGAGCGTATCGTAAGCATCCACAGAATACAGGCTATCTGACAGCTCCACGCCATAGGCCCCTATATTTTGTACGGGCGCTGCACCGACGGTACCGGGTATCAGCGCCAGATTCTCAATTCCGCTATAACCTGCTCTGACCAGACTGACCACCGTCTCATGCCAGGACTCACCTGCTCCCAATCGCCAGCGTTGCCGATTCATGTTGCCCGTCTGGCGTGCGGCTGTTTTACCGCGAATGGCAATCTTAACCACCAAACCGCTGACCTTTTCACTCAGTACCAGGTTGCTGCCGCCACCCAGTGCCCGCACCGTCAACTGCTGTTCCCTGGCCCAGCGGACCAACTCTGGCAAATCGTCAGCCTCTGTCAGTTGTGCAAACCAACTAGCCGCTGCCGGAATACCAAGGGTATTGGCATAAGAAAGATCAACACCTGGCTGCGGTGCCTGTTTCATGTGGATGCCGATTGCAGGTGAGACAGCAAGCCTTCACTGGCTTGTTCGCACAAATCAAGAACGGTTTCGAAACCGTCTTCGTCACCGAAGTACGGGTCTGGTATTTCAGAGACGTCCGTCTGGGGGGCAAATTCCAGAAATAATGCCAGGGTTGCACGTGTATTTTCAGGTGCCAGCGCATGAAGTTGAACCAGGTTGGCGGAATCCATTGCCACGATATAGTCAAACTGGTCAAAATCTGCTCTGTTGACCTGCCTTGCTCTGAGATGCTCCAACCGGTAGCCACGCTTTTTGGCCGCTGCCTGACTGCGTGAATCAGGTGATTTGCCCAGGTGATAGGCTGCAGTGCCCGCCGAGTCCACCTGAACCAGGCCGAGCAGTGGTGATTGGGCGAGCTGCGCTTCAAAAACAGACTGTGCTGTAGGAGAGCGACAAATGTTACCCAAACAGACAAAAAGGACAGACCGGGAAGTCGTACGGGCGGTTTTCATGGGGTCTCCTTTGCAAATAGGGCCCTGACAGTGTCAAGATCGGCTTGGGTGTCAACACCGGCTGGCACGGGGTGTGCGGCAGCAGCGGCCACAATGACTGCGCCGTTTTCCATAAACCGGAGTTGTTCAAGGCACTCCAGCTGTTCCAGAGTGCCCTCTGGCCAGCGAACAAAGGCATCAAGCGCGCTTTTTCGATAGGCATAAAGCCCAATATGCCGTTTCCATACTGCATTGGGTGCTCGCTTCGAACCATCACGATCAAAGGGAATACCAGCCCGACTGAAATACATGACTTCAGCGTTGTTTCGCTGAACCAGTTTTACCGCATGGTGGTTGTCGACCATGGCCATTGACGTGACCGGTTCATACAGTGTGGCCACCTGAGCACCGCAATGTTGTTTCAGCAGGGCCGCCACTTGAAGAATATTCTCAACTGGCATCAGTGGTTCATCGCCCTGCACGTTAATGATGATGTCATCCGGCCGCAAATCCAGCAGATCGCCCGCCTCCTGCAGCCGATCGGTACCTGTTGGGTGATTGGTGCGGGTCATTACCACCGATATTCCGGCATCTTCACCGGCTTTTCGAATTCGCTCGTCATCGGTGGCAATTACAATCCTGTCCGCACCCGCTTTGTGAACGGCCATCGCAACCCTAACCACCATGGGTTGTCCAGCGATGTCCATCAGCGGTTTACCGGGCAGTCGGCTGGAAGCGTAACGGGCTGGTATCATGATTATTGTTGCCATGCTAGGTGGCTCCTGAGGGCAGTTTCTATGGAGTCGAGTAACTTTTCCGGTAACTCAGGTCGCAACCGAATTACAAAGCAATGCGAAGGCCAGGGGCTGGACAGCTTTACCGCGTCTTTTTCAGTGATCACCAGTGGGTACCGGCTATCCCGTAACCAGGCATCCGGCACGGGTTGGTGATCTCCCGCCGAGCCTGTCTCGACAACACGAAAGCCGAGATCACTGACTTGCTGGAAGAATGCCTGGGGATGACCAATACCGGCATAGGCTCGAATATCAGTACCCGACTCAAGTCTTTGCCCTGACTCATTGACCGGCCATTGTGGATTTAACGTGAGCACTGCATCAACCGGCACATTCGATGGGGCAGAACCTTTCGCAACCCGCCAGTCTGCATCTGCCAGACGACTCACCTCTTCGCGCAACGGTCCTGCAGGTAACAACTGTCTATTTCCCAAACCACGTACACCGTCGATCATTACCAGCTCAAAATCACGCCCCATCTGGTAGTGCTGCAACCCGTCATCACTGATCACAACATCAAGCCGATGCTCTTTGAGAAGATAGGTCACCGCACGATGACGATCGGGGTCAACGACAACAGGACAGCCAAGTTGTCCAGCCAACAACTTTGGCTCATCACCGCACTGTGCGGCTGGTGTTGTTTGGGTTATTGCCAGCGGATAATGACTACTGCGACCACCATAACCCCGCGATACGATGCCACAGCAAAAGCCGCGTGCCGTCAAGTCGCACACCAGCGCCTGTATCGTGGGAGACTTGCCGGTACCACCAACAGACAGATTACCCACCACCAGAACAGGAGTCGTATAATTACCCGGGCGTCGATGCCGGTACCGCCGCCTGGTCACAACAGCAGTAAGCCAACTCAGCGGCAACAACAGACGTGACAGGAGTGTAAGTCGGGTGTAATACCAAAAAGTCATGCTGCCATCACTCAGGGGCTTTCGGGAACCTGGGTCGCGTAGCTGACCCGATAGAATCCCATTTGTCCGACGGCATCCAGTACATAGACCATGGCCTGATGTGGAGCCTGTGCATCGCCGGTAATAATAACCGTGGTGTCTCTGCTGGTGCCGGCCATCTCTGCCAACGCTCGTTTCAAGGATTCGGTATCCGAATTTAATAAAGGGGTGTTATTCACCGCATAGCTGCCCTGAGCATTAACCTGAATTTCAATAGGTCGCTCATCCCCGAGCACCGCCTGACTGCTGCTCTCAGGCAAATCGATTTGTAACTGCGTCTCCCGTGTGAAGGTGGTCGACACCATAAAAAAGATCAGTAGCAGGAACACCACATCAATTAGCGGCGTCAGGTTTACCTGCGCCTCTTCCTGCCGACTGCGGCTGCGTCTGAATCGCATGGAGGGCTCCTGTCAACTCGGCTTGGCATCGGAATGAATGGCATCCACCAGCTTGGCACTGTCTTGTTCCATAATGATAAGCAAGTCGTCAACTCTGCGGCTTAGTGCACGGTGAAAGATGACCGCAGGTATCGCAACGGACAAGCCAGTCGCCGTTGTTATCAGGGCCTGGGATATCCCTCCGGCCAACACCCCTGTGTTGCCACTGCCCTGCACCATGATGGCCGTAAACACTTCGATCATACCGAGCACGGTACCCAGCAGTCCCAGCAATGGCGCAATGGCAGCAATCGTACCAAGCGTGCTCAGGAATTTTTCCATTTCATGGGCAACGTGGTTCCCAGCCTCCTGCGTGGCGTCTTTCATCGCCTCACGACCGTGCTTAGACGCAGTCAGGCCTGAAGACAGAATGTACCCAAAAAGACTGCCGTTTTTTAACTCTTTGATTTTGGCAGAATCCAGCTCATGATTTTTGATCCACATCCAGACTTTTGGCAGCTGATCTTTTGGCATGACCTTCGCCAATCGCAATACCCAATAACGTTCAACGATGATGGCGATCGCAACGATGGAACACAGTACGATGGGAAACATCAACCAACCACCGGCTTTAATAATTTCAAACACTGAGGGTACCTCCTTAATCTCGCGCGTAATTTACCACACTGTCCATTACAGAACATGGCTTTCACACAGATTGTGGAATAACTCTCATTTCAGCCACGTTCGTCGATACGCTGATCGATGCTCGACAATACTCATTCGGTCGCGACCAGCGATCAGTGTGAACGTGCCCAGATCGGCCGTGTTAAACAGTTGCCGCTGATGCCGGGTTATATAGTCGAGTAAATCTGGATTAGGCCAACGCGGCTGGTGCCGGTCGCCAGAGCTGACCAGCAACAAAGCATCCGGGCTGGCGTCCAGAAAGGCTGACGCGCTGCTGGTTTGGCTACCATGATGTCCGACTACCAGGGCGGTCACGGGGAATAAATACGGATGGGCCTGCAATAGCCAATATTCGATCATTCGGCTGGCATCTCCGGTAATCAGTACCCGACCTGCAGGGGTTGATATCGAGATAATGCAGGAGGTGTCATTGCTGGATGTGCGCAGGGCCAGAGGAATAGCAATCAGGGTGAACGGTAGGGCTTCAGCATCAGCGATGGCTGCATGACAATCCTGCCAGCCATGCTTCCCACTAAGCGCCTGCAGTCGTATCGGATCGCCCGTTATACGCTGCGCTGAAGGCCATTGCCTGGCAGCCCAGCTTGCGCCTCCGGCATGATCAATGTCCGGGTGACTCACAAGCAAACCATCTGGATGAATATTCTCTCGCCGGTACCAGGGTGCGAGCCGTTCTTCAGCCTGACTTCGGCCATCCTGCCACTGGCCGCCAAGATCATATAGCCAGGTTTGCTCAGGCCATTGCAGTGCCATGGCCTGTCCATGTCCGACATCCAGAAGTGTAAGCCGAAAGCCATCTCTCGTGCTTGACGACGGTAAAAAGGCAAACAGTCCAAGAAAAAGCATCGGAACTGACAACCAGCGAACCGGTCGCTCGATGCTCTGACTCAGCAACCACCAGACGCCTGTGCCGATTAAAGCTATCTGCCACCAGGTCCAAGCCGGTGCATTGCGGTGCAAGGGAGCCAGGCTGTATAGTTGCTCCAGGATGAAGGCTACGACCGTCTCATATCCCGACGTCCAGGCCAGATCCGGTATCAGTAGAATCAGTAAACTCCAGGGTAACAGTAACAGCGTAACCAGCGGTATCATCAAGGCATTGATCAACAGCGATAACGGGTGCCAGACAAAACCCATCGCAGCGGTGACCGGGATCATCACCAAGGTGAGCGTTGCTTGTAGCTTCAGAGCAAGCCATAAAGCAGAATGATCATCCTGATACCAGCGTTCGGCCAGACGCACGATGATGGCAACCAACCCAAAACTAAGCCAGGCGCCTGCACTGAGCCATGCCTGTGGACGCATTATGGTGATAGCAACAGCAGCACAGGCAAGAATATCCAGTGCATTAAATCGCCGGCCGAGACTCAACACCAATAGCGGAATCATCAGCATCACCCAGGCACGAACGGCTGGAAAACCAAACCCGGTTAGTGCTACAAAAGCCCCACAAAGCAACCCCACCCAAAGCAGTCGCAATCGATATACTTGGTGCAGGGGGACTCCCGGCAGATAAAGTAACAACCGCCCTACCAGCAAACCCCAGGCCGCCACCATACCGACATGCATCCCGCTAACAACCATAAGATGCTTCAATTGGGTTTGTTCAAACACGGCGCTTAGATGGGAAGGCAATGTCGACGACCAGCCCAAACTGAGCGCTGTCCAAACAGCCAGCGCATCAGGTTGTTCAAAATAGGCTGACGCCCGGTAAAAGAGTTTATGTGGCAAATGATGTTGCGGGTGTTGAGCGTGGATCCCGGTCAGAGCGCCTAGCGCATCAATACGTTCACTAAAATAGTAGCGAGTTGCATTAAATTGGCCAGGAATAAGACGCCCAACCGGTTTTCTGAGCCGAATATCAGCATCAATACAGTCGCCTGCGTTCAGCTCAAAATCAGTACTTGCCGTGAATCGAACCCTGCGCAGGTCAAGATTGACCGGTTGTTCTGCTACCGTAGCTACAGCCGACTGATAATCGTCAAAAACTTTCGGAGGTTGAGGCAGGCACACCGTCATTCTCGCTGTCATATGCTGCCACTGCACAGGAAGAACCGAGCCAGCTTCGCGTTCAAGCCGAATTAACAAGCTGGCTACCAGCACGACAATGAGCACCACCAGTCTCAGGTTACGGAAGCCAGTAACGAGCACCAATACACCTGCGATGGCAAGCGTCGTGGAAAGTCCCCAATAGAACCAAAGTAAAGGCAGTGAAATGCTTAACATTGCCAGGCTGGTCATACCCTTGACCATATAGTATCGACTCCTTTAACTCGGCATAATGCACAGCTGTTTCAACCCATCTACGCCAATGCCTCGTCGCACCTTACAAAAATGGATGCCCACTCCCGAACGCATCAGGCAGCTTCCGGGCATACACCGCTTTGGCCGCTGGTTGCACGAACCAGGAATCTGGCATTTGAACAGGCGCAGCGTGGCACGGGCCTTTGCCATCGGACTATTCGTATCGCTTATCCCAGTACCCGGTCAAATGACCATAGCCGCAGTGGCCGCTATATTGTTCACGGCTAATCTGCCAGTGGCGGTATCCCTGGTTTGGCTCACAAACCCATTCACCATGCCCGCCATATTCTATGGCACCTATTGGCTTGGCGCTCGACTGACCGGCAGTTCTGTGATCGCCTTCGAAACAATGCAACAAAAAGGTTTGGTCACGACGATTCTTCAGGACCTGTACTGGCCGACAGTTCTGGGCGGTGTTCTGTGTGGGCTGGTGTTGGCCCCGCTGGGATATGCGACACTAAGCGGGTTATATCATTGGCGGATGCGGCTTAATCGTCGCCGCCGTGACCGTTTGAGGCAGCAGCGACGGGATAGAAAGGACGATTAGCGGCTTTGCTCAAGCCTGCCTCGTTTGAGCAAGTATTTCTTGGGCATCTGGCGAGCCCAATCCTGATTGTGGGTCACTACAATAAAACTGGAGTCCATATCCCGGTTAAGCTCCATGATCAACTCATGAACCTGCTCAGAAGCCGTGTCGTCCAGGTTGCCAGTCGGCTCATCCATTAACACCACAGGCGGTTGGTTTATCAGTGCTCTAGCAATGGCAACACGCTGGCGCTCGCCACCGGACAGTTCCGCTGGTCGATGGCCTGCACGGTCCTGTAAGCCAACGCGCTCCAGCAATTGCATGGCTCTGGGTTCGGTATCTGCCTGTTTCATACCGCCAATAATCTGCGGCAATATGATGTTTTCCAGGGCTGTAAATTCAGGCAACAAATGATGAAACTGAAATACAAATCCCATGTGCTGATTACGCAACTGTGCACGGCGTCGATCACTTAGCCCCGACAAAGCCTGATCAGCCATGAATACTTCTCCAGCGCTGGGTGTGTCCAGCCCCGCCAGCAAATTCAGCAGAGTTGTCTTGCCAGAACCACTACTGCCGACAATGCTGACGGCTTCACCGGTCGTTATGGTGAAATTAATGTCCTTCAGTACGTCTACGTTGGAGGGACCTAACGTGAAAGAGCGATACACGTTGTCGCATCGCAGCACATTATGATTCATAGCGTAGCGCCTCCGCTGGGGATATTCTGGACGCTCTCCAGGCAGGGTACAGCGTCGCCAGGACACTGATCACAAAAGAAGAAATTGCGATCAGACGAACATCAGACCATTTCAGTTCGGAGGGGATATAACTGATAAAATAGACCTCTGCATTCAGAAACTGTATGTTCAAAGCCTGCTCGAACCAGGCAATAATGTCAGCGACTGACCAGGCTCCAAGCACACCCAGGACGACACCCAGGGTGATCCCGATCAGCCCGATAGCGGTGCCTTGAACAATAAAAATACCCATTATCTGGCCGCTACGAGCGCCCAAAGTTCTTAATATTGCGATCTCACCCTGCTTGTCGGTCACGACCATAACCAGACTGGAGACAATGTTAAATACCGCCACGGCTACGATCATAAAGAGCAGCAGCCCGACCATCCGTTTTTCCATTTGAATGGCTTGAAACAAATTGCCCTGAGTGCGACTCCAGTCACTAACCAGGTAGCGCCCTGCTAGCTCGCGACCTGCTTCAACTCCTATTCGACGAGCATCAAACAGGTCATCTACCTTAATGTGGACACCATCAACTGCATCGCCATAACGCAGAATACGCCCGAGATCCGTCATATGAACCACCGCCACATTGGCATCCAACTCGGCGCCCACTGAGAAGGTGCCAACGACCTCAAAGCGTTTGAACCGGGGTGTAACGCCGGAGAGGTTAACAGTGACTTCAGGGACCATCAGGGTTACCCGGTCGCCAACACCAACACCGAGCGTGCGTGCCAGAATATCTCCCAGCACGATACCAAATGCCCCTTCTTGCATGGCGTCCAGGGACCCGGAAACAATGTGATTCGGCAGAATGGACACATTGGCAAGGGTATCCGGATCAACCCCACTTATCAGTGCACCCCTGGTCTGCGACCGACCAACAAGCATCCCTTGACTGTCCGTATAAGGGCTGGCTCCAAGTACCTGAGGATGCTGGACAACGGTGTCTACGACGCCTTGCCAGTCCGACATTTCACCCGGTTGCGACAAACTGGCATGGGGCACCATTCCGAGGATTCGGGTGCGCAATTCGCGATCAAAACCGTTCATCACGGACAGCACTATGATCAATACCATGACCCCCAGTGTCAGTCCGATCATCGAGACACCAGAGATAAATGAAATGAAATGATTTCTGCGGCGGGCACGCAAGTAACGCAAACCGACCAAAAGCGGGATATTATTCAGCATGGTGCGCATTAAACCACCCTACCCAGAGCGTGCCAAGATCATTTTGGGTACACTCGTTATCCGGGCATGGCCTTTTCGTCATCGTTACATTGAAAGTAGCCGTGTCCCAGGATTTCCGTTACTTATCAAGGAGGCACCCATGGACACCGATCGCCGAGAATATTTTCGCGTCAATGACGCTGCGTATGTTAGTGCGACAGTCTATGACGCGAAACGACCTGCCATCGCTGACTACTTCCCGCAGTTACATCAAGTTGCCGTGTTGAAGGAATTTGAGAACATCGAAGCCCAATTTGGCGAGTTCCTGGAACGCATCAAAGATCCAGCCACCCGCAAACTGATGGATCTGTTCAACAGCAAGCTGGAGTTGATTACCCGTTACCTGCATATACAAACGACACAGGCAGAGCAGCTAAAAGCACAAACAATAGATATCAGTGAAGGTGGCTGCGCCTGCTGGCTAGAGGGCGAACATCCGGTTGGGGAAGACCTGGCGCTGGCCATTATCTTTTCACCCAGCTATCTGTCGATGTTCTGTCACGTCAAAGTTGCGGAGGCGCGCAGTGAAGTTACGGGAACTCAGGTACACCTTACCTTTCACTCGCTAAATGAAGCTCAGCGTCAGTCACTGACCCGTCATTTGTTTAAAGTTCAGGCACAAAACAGAGGTTAATGAAGCAAAAGTCGTTTTGCAGCTGTATACTGCTCGCCCTTTTTTATTTTAGGCGCGTCAAAACTTATTATGAGCGAACGCTACCTGCCTGCTGAGTGGTTTCCACAGGATGCCGTACTCATCACATGGCCCCATGTCGACAGCGACTGGGCAGAGAATCTGGCCGATGCCGAGGATGTCTATCTGGATCTACTCAGTGCCCTGAGCCACACCCAGGATGTGCTGATTCAAATTCACTCCAGTGTAGACGTGGATAGGCTGTTTGTGTTGTTCGAACGCGATGGCATTAATCAGGCACGCTGTCACCTTGTTATGGTCGACAGCAACGATACCTGGGCACGTGACCACGGACCAGTCACTGTAATCGAAGCCGGTCAGCCTATACTGCTGAATTTCGAGTTCAACGGTTGGGGTGGTAAGTTCGACGCTCGCCTGGACACTGAGTTGAACCAAATCATGGCCGACGGTGCAATATTTGACGCTCCGATGGAGTCCATAAGCTGGGTACTAGAGGGTGGCAGTATTGAATCCGATGGACAGGGCACCCTAATGACCACGTCAGCCTGCCTGCTCACTCCCAACCGCAATGGTCAACAAACGCGCGCAACCGTTGAGCAAAAGCTGAAGAACTGGTTTGGTGCAGATCGTGTTTTGTGGCTGGAAACAGGTGCATTGTCTGGTGACGATACAGACGCTCACATTGATACTTTGGCTCGCTTTGCGCCTGATTCGACCCTGGTATACCAGGGTTGTCAGGACGAATCCGACGAACACTTTGGCGCTCTGTCAGCGATGAAAATCGAACTCGAAGGCTTTACCAATTCAGCAGGTGAGCCCTATCGGTTAGTCGAGTTGCCCTGGCCCGAAGCCCGGTTTGGCAAGGATGGTCAGCGTCTACCGGCTACCTATGCCAACTTCCTGGTCACCAACCAACTGGTGCTGACACCCACCTACGGTGCCTCCCAGGATGGCGCCGCACTTGAAAAATTGGCCAATGCCTTTCCCGGACACCGGGTCGTAGGCATCCCCTGCCGCACCCTGATTGAGCAGTATGGCAGTTTGCATTGTATTACCATGCAACTGCCCAAAGGCACGTTGTCACGGTTGCTGATCGATGCCCGGGATATCTGAAACAGGCTAACAGGAATTCAGGTGGCACTGCCGTCAGTGCCACACCACCACACTACCAATCGGATTACCGCTGCCGACTAACAGGCGCTTCGATCTCCCATTTATAATCGGGCAACGACTGACGCACTAGACTGCCATAGCGCTTATCGATAAGTCGCCGGTCCATAAACCAGAGCGTGCCGCTGTCGGTTTCATTTCGAATCAGACGACCGCAGGCTTGCACAAGTCGAATAATCGCCGTTGGCAAACTGACCTGCGCAAACGGGTTTGACCCTCTTTGCTCAAGCCACAATGACAGGGTAGAAAGAATGGGGTCATCTGGCGTAGCGAATGGCAATTTGGCAATCATGAGATGGGTTAAATAGTTGCCAGGTAAATCCACGCCCTCAGCCAGGCTGGCCAAACCGAACAGCGTTGATCCCTGCCCGCTTTCAAGGCGATCCCGATGATGGCCGATCAACGCATTTTTCGGCAAAGCATCCTGCAGTGTCACCCGAGCCTGCCAGTCAGCACTGAGTCCACGGTAAACCTCGTTCATCTGCTGGCGAGATGAAAACAGCACCAGGTTTCCGGTTGATACTGGCAGGTGCTGTTGAACTGCTTCGATCATTGCCGTGGTATGAGCTTCACGCAGACCACCATCACAGGCCAGTGCAGGTACCCGAGCAATGACGCGTGTCTGATAGTCAAAGGGACTGGATACCTGCAAATAACCAACATGTTCAGGCAAACCTGCCTGAGCAGCAAAACGGTTGAAATCACCAGCGATTGTCAGTGTGGCGGAGGTCACAATGGCACCAAAACACCGCTTCCAGATATGCTGTCGCAAGATCGCCTGGGCTGATACAGGACTCGCGTTCAACACCAGATCCTGATAATCCGGTAGCTCAATGTTGTCAAACCAGCGAGCAGTGGGGGGTGCTTCGGGCTTATCGTCAACAAGCCAGGAAACCACCAGGTCTCGTGCCGGCTCGGCGCGACCCATCCAGCGTCCTAACACAGGTAAGGCTTGTTCCAGACGGCTCTTTTCATCGACTTCCTGAGACGCCGCCAACCGCTTGCGTACCGACTCGTCCAATTGCACTAATGCGGAACAGAGCTGTTTCAGCGGGTGCTCCAGCGGTGCCAGCAGATCCTGCGTTTGCGCAAGCCAGTCCAGATCATGAACCGTGAGCGAGGACAGATGCCCGTCAAGCCTCAAACGAACCGGGGCAAGGGCTCCCCAGGCATCGGTCAGACACAGGTGGGCATCACCCATTGCCGCCTCGAGCCGATCGAGCATAGCCTCTTCGGTGTCTCCGTAGGCGAGCTCTAACCTCAGTTTGGGCAGTTGTTTGCGCCAGCCTTCAATCTGATTCAGGGTCTGCTTGAATGGCAACTGACTGGCAAAGTGAGACAAACCTTTGTCGGGCAGATGATGGCCTTCATCAAAAACGTAGATCGTCTGGGCTGGGGCCGGCAGTATCACTCCGCCGCCCAGTGCCAGATCTGCCATAACCAGGTCATGGTTGGCGATAATAACGTCAGCGTCTTCGAGTTCCTTACGGGTTTCGTAAAACGGACAGTTCTGAAAATGCGGACAGCGGCGGTTGAGGCACTCACGATGCGTCGATGTTACCGGCCGCCACAACTCATCATCGAGTCGCTCTGGCCATTGATCCCGATCACCGTTCCATTGGCCTCGACCGAACTGATCCAGCATTTCGTTATAAACTTGCAGAGCGGCTTCATCCTCCGCCATGGTTTCCTCGAACAGGGACATGGCAGTGACAGCTCCTGCCTGCATCTCAATGCTTTGCTCCAGCCGCTGCAAGCACAAATACCGCCCCCGGCCTTTGGCCAGAACAGCGTTAAATGTCAGTCCGCTCGACGCCAGAATATCTGGAATGTCCTTTTGCACCACCTGCTCCTGCAGGGCAACAGTTGCAGTGGCAATAACCAGTCGCTTGTCAAAATGCTGTGCAATGGGAATGGCACTAAGCGCATAACCAATGGTCTTGCCAGTTCCCGTACCTGCCTCAACAACGGCAATCGGCGCGGGACCCTGACGCTCGCCATCTGCCGATAAACTCACATCAGTCAGAGTGCGGGCAATGTGGGCCAGCATGTGCTTCTGACCGCTGCGCGCTTTCAGTTCACGGGCGTTCAAATACTCGCTGTAGGCTGTTTGTATGGTGTTCTTAAGGTCAGGGGAAAGCATCGACTGGTTTAGCTTCTCGCGGTCAACGGCTACAATCGCAGCCAAATTCAAAAGGAACACTGTCATGCAACAGCGCACTGTACCTGTTCAATCCCTAGCGGTCGGCAATGATCAGCCGTTTACTCTGTTTGGTGGTATCAACGTCATTGAAAGCCGGGATCTGGCTATGACCATGGCGGAACATTATGTCAGAATTACCGAATCTCTGGGCATACCCTACATTTTTAAAGCCAGTTTCGACAAAGCGAATCGCAGTTCGATTGCCGGGTTCCGGGGCCCCGGCCTGGATGAAGGGTTGAAGATACTGCAGGAGATCAAGCAAACTTTCAATGTGCCTGTCATCACCGACGTACATGAGACCTATCAGTGCCAGCCTGCGGCTGAGGTTGCCGACGTAATCCAACTGCCTGCTTTTCTATCCCGCCAGACCGATCTGGTCGTTGCAATGGCTAAAACCGGTGCCATCATTAATATTAAGAAAGCTCAGTTTCTGGCACCCCACGAAATGGCACACATACTGCGCAAATGCGAAGAAGCCGGAAATGATCAATTGATACTGTGCGAGCGCGGCACCTCATTTGGCTACAACAACCTGGTCGTTGATATGCTCGGTTTCGGCATTATGAAACAAAGCGGCTATCCGGTTATCTTTGATGTAACCCATGCGCTGCAAAAGCCAGGCGGGCGGGCGGACTCGGCAGACGGTCGTCGCGTCCAGGTAACAGATCTGGCGCGTGCAGGCATGTCTCAGAAAATAGCGGGCTTATTTCTAGAATCACACCCTGACCCGGATAATGCCAAATGCGATGGCCCAAGCGCCTTGCCGCTGGAACAACTGAAGCCCTTCCTGGCGCAGATGAAAGATCTTGACGATTTCATCAAGGGCCAACCCGATCTTATTACCGGCTGATGCTTCCGCCCGGCCTCATGGCGAGTCCGGGCTTCGCTGCCGCTCAAAGTGTGGCAACGAAGCAACATTGTAGGCCGTCTCATAGAGGCCCTGAGCTTTGAGAACAAGGTCGGCCACACAACGGGCAACCCCCTGCCCGCCTTTAACCGGCAACACCAAGTCCGCACGTTCCAATACCAGGTCGAATGCATCGGCAGGAGCAATGCCATATCCGCACCATTCCATGACGTGAAGATCCACCAGGTCATCGCCAACAAAAGCAACCTCGTCAGGGATCAGTCCAAGTGTGCTGACCAGCGTCTTGAGACAAGCAAGTTTGTCATGACATCCGGGAAAACCATACTTTATACCCAGGTCAGATAACCGTGCCTGCAGCGGAGGACTGTCTTTTGCGGAAATTACGGCAACGTCAATCCCCATATCCGGCAATAATTTCAAACCGACGCCATCGCGCACATGAAATACTTTTTTCATTTCCCCGTCGCCACTGTAATACAATCTGCCATCAGTCAGGACACCGTCAACGTCGAAAGCAACTAACCTGATACGAGCCAATGCTGTTTTCTGAGCTTCATCCATATCCATCACCGTTACCATTTGCTAGCCAAACAAATCAAAACTGGGGCCCGAGTTCCCGCTCAGATCTTTGTTTTCGTCCAGCCAAAAAGCCGGTTTGGAAAACGTTTGCTCAATCTGTCTGGCCAACTTGGCAGTCAATGCCTTTTTACCAGAACACAGCTGTTTCGCCTGAAAAGGTTCAATACCCAGGCAATAGGCAAACTCTTCTTCTGAAATGGCGTTCTCATCGAGTAACTGATTCAGTTTCGGATGCGGTTCTTTCATACCAGGCTCCAGACATTAAAAAAGGCCGCTCAAGCGGCCTCTACAGAGTATAGACGATGCTATAGCCTACCTACATCTGTTAATTAGTTCCAGACTGCTGATCCGCCATCCCACGAACTTGGATATCGGCTGAACTGCGTAAACTATTAAAGAAGCTCTGATAATCTGCTTCGCCCGTCCTTTGTGTCAGATAGTTAGTGACATTGGTTCGTACATCGTCAGTCACAGTCCCTTCGGACACCGAGAGCAGTGCCACCAGATATACCGTATCACCTGCTGTAAGGCGTTCAACAGTAATCCCTGAGCCAGCTGGCTTGGCCAATTCAAAACTGAACTGTATCAACCGCGACGGCAACTCACTGTTTTCCCGGTCTATAACAACAGGCTCCTGCCAGGCATCACTGGTCACCGCACCCTCTGAGCGAACCTGATTTAAATCATTTGTTGCCGCCATCTCAGCCAATTCAGTAGCTTGTTGGTTGGTCAGCGTTTCAATGATCTGATCTCGCACAAACTCCAGCGGACGAACTTGCTCGGGCTCGTAAGACTCCAGCTGCATGACAGCCAAGCCACCATTTTGCAGCCGAACCACATCACTGATTAGACCATCATCAACCACGATCGTGGAGAAAGCGGCTGATACAAATCCCAGCGTTGATGCTACGCCCGAGGTACTGTTTTTATTGATCCAGTCTGACGTTCTCACCTCAACATTGAAGTCATCAGCAACCTGTTCAACCCGATCACTCTGGAAAGCGATATCCGCCAATTCAGTTTCGAGTAAAACAAACTCTTCACGAGCCTTGCGTACACGCACTGCTCGCTCAAGCTCAGCGCGAACCTCAGCCAGAGAAGTCACATTGGCTTGCTCCAGTGTTTCAAGGCGAATCAAATGCACACCAAATTCCGTGGTAACCGGATCACTAACAGCTCCGACTTCGCTCAATCGTTGACCTGCATTATAGAATTCATCAACATAGAGCCCTTCACTCAATTCACCCAAGTACCCCCCATCGAGTGAACTGCCCGGATCATCAGACAATTCCTGTGCCAGACTGGCAAAGGATTCACCCGCTTCCAGCCGTGAAAGGGCCGATTCAGCCTCAGTCATATTATCGTCGCCATCGGCGAATAAAATGTGCGAGACCTCGCGCAAGGTCTGGGCTTCGGTATCTGCAACATAACGATTGTACTGCGTTTCAATATCCGACTCGGTCACCACCATGTCTGGAATCAGGTCGCTTTGGTTCATGACCAGATATCGAACCTGTACCTGCTCTGGGTTAAGAAATTGATTACCGTTGGCATCGTAGTAGGCTTGAACGTCTTGTTCGCTCACCTCAACCTGATCAAGAAAGTCTTCGGCACTGTAGCGACGATAAGTTATTTCTCGACGCTGACTTTCAAGCGCCACCGCACGATCAACATCACGATCTATCGTAAAGGCGGATCGAATCAGACCTTCTTGCATTTGAGCCAGCTGAAGCTGACTGGTGCGTTGCGTGCGAAAAGTCGTTGGAGTATAGCCATTCACAGAGATGAATCGCCTAAAGGTTTCCTCATCGAAGTGGCCATTGGACTGAAATGCACCGATAGACAGAATATCCTGATTCAACTGCTCATCGGTAACCGTCAACCCTAACTCGACTGTAGCCTGACGCTGTACTTCTTCATTGATCAATGCATTGATGACGGATTGACGAATGAACCCTGAGTTCAGTAATTCCGGGGTCGCATTTTCACCCAATTGCTGAATTAACTGCTGTTGACGCTCAGTAACCAGTCGCTGGACTTGAATGTCACTGATGCCCTGGCCGTTGACCTCAATAGGATCAGAACTATTGACAACACCAACGATGGATTCGGCACCAAAAAAAGAAAAGGCAACGACGATGAAGCCGACAATAATCTTTCCCGTCCACCCCTTGGCTGTACTGCGGAAAAACTGGAGCATTTAGCATCCCACCCCGTTTTAAATACGGATATTCAAATAAAAAAAAGCGTATCAGGACTGATACGCTGTCGGATCTAACCGGGTTCGAAAGAGACCTAAAAGCACACTCCCATTCCAACCCCAACAATCAGTTTACAGCGTCTTTCAGCGCTTTACCGGCTTTAAAGCTAGGTACTTTGGCCGCTTTTATCTCAATCGGCTGACCAGTTTGCGGGTTGCGACCGGTGCGAGCGGCCCGCTCTTTTACGCCAAAAGTGCCAAAACCTACCAGCACAACCTGATCACCGCCTTTAAGCGTGTCAGTTACAGAATCAATCATCGCATCCAAAGCACGGCCTGCAGCCGCTTTTGGAATGTCAGCCGCAGCTGCGACAGAATCAATCAGTTCAGACTTGTTCACACTATTCCCCTTTAACTTGGTTATGATGCAGTTGTCATGTCCTTGTCAATGATCGCGGATTTAGCCCCGATCCTTGCGCTTACAAAAGCACACTGCATCTGTTTTGTTATTTATGCGTTCTCAATTCGGCCCGTGCGCTCAATTCATATCGAACCCACTTTATACCAGCCTCAAAATTCCACTGTCAAGCGGTTCTAGTGAGTGCTGACGCTGGCTGATGTCTGGCCCTCAGAGCGAATCTTAGCTATTTCCGCTTCCACCTGGGCATCGGTTAGGGGTGTCGGAATTCGCTCAAGAGCTACGTTCAGCACATCATCTATCCATTCTACAGGACGGATATCCAGTTCAGCCTTGATGTTATCAGGTATTTCCTTTAAATCACGAACATTCTCCTTGGGGATGATAACGGTTTTTATACCCCCACGGCGAGCTGCAAGTAACTTTTCTTTCAATCCCCCGATGGGCAGCACCTGACCTCGTAGCGTGATCTCACCGGTCATGGCTACATCGGCCCGTACTGGAATGCGAGTCAGTATAGAAACCAGTGCCGTCGCCATACCAATACCTGCTGAAGGACCATCCTTTGGTGTCGCACCTTCCGGTACATGAACGTGAATATCGCGCGTTTCACTGAAGTTAGGCATGATTCCCAGACTTTGAGCACGACTGCGGACAACCGTCATTGCTGCCTGTATTGACTCTTTCATAACATCACCCAGCGACCCTGTCTGTACCGTCCGCCCTTTACCAGGAACTGAGGTAGCTTCAAGGTTTAGCAATTCACCGCCTACCGAAGTCCATGCCAGGCCGGTGACCATCCCGATCTGGTTTTCTTTATCGGCCAGGCCAAACTTGTATTTATGAACCCCGGAATAGTCTTCTAGGTTGTCACTGTTTATCGTGGTTGTACCGGACTCTTTCTCCAATACGTTTGCCATCACCACCTTACGCGCTACCTTGGCTATTTCCCGTTCCAGTCCACGCACACCGGCTTCACGGCTGTAATAGCGGATGAGGTCAAAGATAGCCTCGCTGGTCAGGTTCAGCTCGTTTTCTTTCAGTCCGTTGGCTTTCAACTGCTTGGGCAAAAGGTACTTCTCGGCGATCGCGATTTTTTCATCTTCGGTGTAGCCAGGGATGCGAATGATTTCCATGCGATCCAGTAAAGGGCCCGGAATATTCATCGAGTTGGCGGTACATATGAACATCACGTCCGACAAATCGTAATCGACTTCGAGATAATGATCGTTGAAGGTGTGGTTCTGTTCCGGATCCAGAATTTCAAGTAATGCAGAAGCTGGATCTCCGCGATGATCCATTCCCATTTTGTCAACTTCATCAAGCAGGAATAACGGGTTACGCACGCCAACTTTACTCAGTTTCTGTACCAGTTTGCCCGGCATGGAACCAATGTAGGTGCGCCGATGTCCACGCATCTCCGACTCGTCACGAACGCCACCAAGTGCCATACGGATAAACTTACGATTCGTTGCTCGCGCAATGGACTGCCCAAGCGATGTCTTACCAACACCCGGAGGGCCAACAAGACAAAGCACCGGACCCTTGATTTTTTTTACTCGCTGTTGAACCGCCAGGTATTCAAGGATACGTTTTTTGACCTCATCAAGCCCATAGTGGTCCTCTTCTAGCACTTCTTTGGCTCGCTTAAGATCATGCCTGACTCGGGATTTTTTCGACCAGGGTACACTGATCATCCACTCGAGATAATTGCGAACCACCGATGATTCAGCCGACATCGGTGACATCATCTTCAGTTTATTCAATTCCGCCTTGGCTTTCTCCAACGCTTCTTTGGGCATGCCAGCGTTATCGATTTTGCCAGTCAGCTCTTCAATCTCATTGGGATTACTGTCGTCAAGATCACCCAGTTCTTTTTGAATCGCTTTCATCTGCTCGTTCAGATAGTACTCACGCTGGGATTTTTCCATCTGCTTCTTAACACGGCCGCGAATGCGCTTCTCAACCTGCAGTAAGTCTATTTCCGTTTCCAGCACTGACAACAAATGCTCTATCCGGTCACGGTCTCCGGACAATTCAAGAACCTGTTGTTTCTCGTCTATCTTTAACGACAAGTGGGCAGCAATAGTATCAGCCAGGCGGCCTGGCTGCTCGATGCTGTTCAGTGAAGTAATAACCTCGGACGGCACCTTTTTGCTAAGCTGAACGTATTTGTCAAACTGGGACATCAGTAACCGCACCAGGGACTCGCTTTCACGCTCACTAAGCTGACCACCACTCATCAGTGAGGCATGGCCTCTGATAAAGTCTTCGTTTTCTTCAAGTTGATCTATCTTGACCCGGTCAACACCTTCAACCAATACCTTAACTGTGCCATCCGGTAACCGCAGCAACTGCAGTACCGTGGCCAGGGTACCTACGTGGTACAAATCCCCCTGATCGGGTTCGTCATCAGAGGCATTACGCTGAGCGACCAGCAGGATTCGCTTGCCGTCGTCCATCGCTGCCTGTAATGCCGCTATTGATTTTTCGCGACCAACAAACAATGGTATGACCATATGTGGGTAAACCACTACATCTCGAAGTGGTAGCAGCGGTAGAATAATGGAATCGCCTACTGGGGAGTCAGATTGCTCCATGGGAACCTCGGAAACTGTTCGGATTTGAGAAGATAATGGCGGCTGAGACCGCCAAATCAAGAGCTCAACGCAATAAATCTTGCGTCAGCCTGGTGCGGGTCATGGTCGGACAAAAAAACGGGCCTCAAAGCCCGTTTTGCATCAATCGTGTTGACCATTGGCCGTTTTTTGCTTGTCTTGTGTCTCGTAGATCAGTAAAGGCTCGGATTCTCCCTTGATCACACTTTCGTCAATCACCACTTTAGACACCCCGGTTTCAGAAGGAATCTGATACATGGTATCGAGTAAGACGTTCTCAAGAATCGAGCGCAGACCACGAGCGCCAATCTTACGTTCCATCGCTTTATGGGCCACTGCTTTGAGCGCACTGAGTCTGAAATCGAGCTCTACCCCTTCCATATCAAACAGTTTTTGATACTGCTTGACCAGGGAATTTTTAGGCTCGGTTAGAATTTGAATGAGAGCATCTTCGTCCAGCTCGGTCAGCGTCGCCACTACGGGCAAACGACCAATAAACTCGGGTATCAGTCCATACTTGACTAAGTCTTCGGGCTCGACGTCGGCGATGGTTTCACCCAGGTTGCGGGCATCGTCTTTGGATTTCATGGTTGCACTGAAACCGATTCCACCCTTCTCAGAGCGATTGCGTATTACTTTTTCCAACCCGGCAAAAGCACCACCGCAAATAAACAGTATATTGCCAGTATCAACCTGCAAGAACTCCTGCTGTGGGTGCTTACGGCCACCCTGAGGCGGTACTGAAGCAACGGTGCCTTCAATCAATTTCAGCAAGGCTTGCTGCACGCCTTCGCCAGAAACATCCCTGGTTATCGAGGGATTATCAGATTTACGTGAGATTTTATCGATCTCGTCTATGTAGACGATACCACGCTGGGCTTTTTCAACGTCATAATCGCATTTCTGCAACAGTTTCTGAATGATGTTTTCAACATCTTCACCCACATAACCCGCTTCAGTCAGGGTCGTCGCGTCTGCAATGGTGAACGGCACGTTAAGCATGCGCGCCAGGGTTTCAGCCAACAACGTTTTACCACTGCCGGTTGGACCAATCAGCAAAATATTCGATTTACTCAGTTCAACGTCTTCGTTGTTCTCGCCGTACTGCAAACGCTTGTAATGATTGTACACAGCGACTGACAACACCATTTTGGCCCGCGATTGCCCGATAACATACTCATCAAGCGTTTCACGAATCTCGGCTGGCGTTGGTAACTTACTGCTCTCATGCTTGGGACCATTGTCCTGCAGCTCTTCACGAATTATGTCATTACACAGATCGACACACTCATCGCAAATGAACACCGAAGGCCCGGCAATCAGCTTACGGACTTCATGCTGGCTCTTTCCGCAGAAAGAACAATACAGCAATTTTCCGTCTTCGCCTTTTCCGGTTCTATCGTCGGCCATTCAACTACTCCACTCGTAACGGTTGCTCGATTAAAGATGAAACCACAGACCCGATATTGCAAGTCTTTTCCGGGAAACCCCTGTGGTTGTTTGGTAAACGAAACCAACCGATTGATTTCTCAGTTATTTTAGCCTATTTGACACAATCAGCCAGTATGTCGGCTCTGCATGACCTTATCTACCAGGCCATAAGCCACGGCATCTTCGGCTTTCAGGAAGTTATCCCGGTCGGTGTCTTTCTCGACCACTTCAAGCGGTTGTTCGGTGTGATAGGCCATGATCTCATTCAAACGGCGTTTCATTTCAAGAATTTCACGCGCATGAATTTCAATGTCAGATGCTTGCCCCTGAAACCCGCCCAGAGGCTGATGAATCATCATCCGGGAATTAGGCAGACAGTAACGCTTGCCCTTGGCACCGCCGGCAAGTAACAAGGCACCCATGCTAGCAGCCTGTCCGATACACATGGTACTGACATTGGGCTTGATGAACTGCATTGTATCGTAAATCGCCATGCCAGCAGTGACTGAACCACCTGGAGAGTTGATATAAAGAGAGATGTCTTTATCGGGATTCTCGCTTTCCAGGAACAGTAACTGTGCGACGATCAGATTGGCCATGTGATCTTCTACCTGGCCAACCAGAAAAATGACATTCTCTTTTAGCAGCCGCGAATAGATATCGTAAGACCGCTCACCCCGAGCCGACTGCTCAACGACCATAGGCACCAGACCGCTGGCATTAATAATATCGGGCGCGGACCCGTTGGCATCAAACTTAGACATTTACTCGACTCCTGGTATTCAAAAAACAAAAAAAGCTGGCACCCCAAGGAAGCGCCAACTTTCATTGTGCCTCATGCTGCCCAGTCAAGTGGCAGCATAGGCATTTAGCCTTGTGCCGCCGCCTTGTTCTTAACAGCGTCTTCGTAACTTACGGTAGATTCGCTCACCTTAGATTTACTTAAGATATAGTCGATTGCGGCATTTTCAACAACCACGGCACGAACTTGGTTCAAAAGTTCGCGATTTTCGTAATAATAATCAATAACTTGTTGAGGCTCCTGATAAACAGACGCCTGATCTTCGATGTGGGCACGAACAGCTGCGTCATCTGCTTTCAGTTCACCACTGTTAATCACTTCGTTCATCAACAGACCCACCTTAACACGGCGCTCCGCTTGCTCCTGAAACAATTCCTTCGGCAGACTGGATGGGTCCATTTGGTTGCCACCACCAAACTGCTCAACCGCTTGCTGTTGTAACCGGCCAATTTCGTCATCAACCAGCGCTGCGGGCACATCCAGAATGTTGTCTTCGACCAGCTTGTCAATTACGTCGTTCTTCAGCTTGCCCTGCAGAGCGTTACGTGCCTCACGCTCCATGTTCTGGCGCACCTCAACCTTGAAGTTTTCAAGATCAGTGCCCTGGGCACCAAAGGCTTCAAAGAAAGCTGCATCAAGCTCAGGCAATTCTGCCTCTGACACTTCTTTAACAGTGATATCAAACACAGCGGCCTTACCGGCCAGCTCTTTATTGCCGTATTCGTCAGGAAAACTAACATCAACCACCTTGGTCTCGCCGATCTTCATGCCTACGATACCGTCTTCAAATCCCGGAATCATAGATTTAGAGCCAATAATCAAGGTCTGATCTTCAGCACTGCCACCATCGAAAACGTCGCCATCAACCTTCCCCACAAAATCGATCTTGACTTGATCGGTATCGGCCGCCGGGCGCTCAACTGGAGTATACTCGGCCCGCTGTTTACGCAGGTTGGCTAGCATGTTTTCTATGTCAGCGTCGGTAATTTCCGAGGTTTGCTTGTCGAATTCATAATCAGTGAAGTCTGCAAGGGACACCTCGGGAAAGACTTCAAAGGTCGCCACGAACTCGACATCTTCGCCAGCTTTGTCTTTCGTAAACTCGATTTTGGGCGAACCTGCGGGCGTCAGCTTTTCTTCTGTCAGGGCTTTAGCATAATGGTTCTGAACCACGTCCTGCAGCACCTCTGCACGAATACCATCACCAAACCGTTGCTTGACGACTGAAACAGGCACTTTCCCCGGACGAAAACCGTCGATGCGCACGCGGCGAGCTGTTTGCTTCAGCTTTTCACTAACCGCATTATCCACTTCACTGGCGGGAACACCCACCTTCAGACGGCGTTCCAGGCCGGTAGTCGCTTCGACAGACACTTGCATGAGGCTTCCTCTTGCTCTTTTATCGGGTAATGACCGACCGTAAAGGTTCGATCTACAAATTTGGGTTCAAGCAGAAGCAGTAATGTAGGGATGAGAGGGACACTATTCAAGCCCATTCACCGGTATCCTATACGCCCGGATCAAGCTTAAGTATTCAACCAGCAGTTGAACCAGCCTGCGGGTTACAACGTTTGCTCCGCCATCCTTTTTAATGCACATACAAAAAAAGCCGGAGACCGGCCTTTTCTGACGTAAATAAGTGGGGTGGACGATGGGGCTCGAACCCACGACGACTGGAATCACAATCCAGGGCTCTACCAACTGAGCTACGCCCACCACAAATTATTGTTACGAGACTGGTACGCCCGGCAGGACTTGAACCTGCAACCACTCGCTTAGAAGGCGAGTGCTCTATCCGGTTGAGCTACGGGCGCGTAATCCCAAAAGGTCACGCTACCAGAGCGGCGAAACTGCCTGCCCACCGAGACGACACCCTACTTAAAATTGGTCGGAGCAGAGGGATTCGAACCCCCGACCCTCTGGTCCCAAACCAGATGCGCTACCAGGCTGCGCTATGCTCCGATCAGTACGTCTCGTCAACGTGGGGCGCATAGTACTGATGAGCTTGAACCCCGTCAAACACTTTTTTTAAAAAATTCAGGAAAAACAAGACGATAGACCAATTTGTAACCGACTTGGGCAAACCGCGAACAGAGTCTGTTTCCTTGCTCGACCCTAAAGGGCGTGCGAAAATCCGAAAAATTTCCTAGGAACCTATCCATGCCAGCAAAAATTCTGGACGGTAAGGCGGTAGCAGGCAACTTGCGCGCCCGCATCGCCGATGAAGTCACCGCGCTCACCAGTCAGGGAATTCGACCGCCCGGCCTTGCTGTTATTCTGGTTGGCAGCGATCCGGCCTCTGAGATCTATGTCGGCAGTAAACGCAAAGCCTGTGATGAAGTGGGGTTTAAATCGGTCAGTTACGACTTGCCACTAGCCACCAAAGAAGCTCAACTGCTGGCACTGATTGACGATCTCAATGACGACGCCTCCATCGATGGCATTCTGGTGCAATTACCACTGCCCGAACACATTAATGCAGACACCGTGGTTGAACGCATACGGCCGGACAAGGATGTTGATGGTTTTCATCCATTTAACGCCGGCCGCCTGGTACAGCGACGTCCTATGCTGCAGAGCTGCACACCTAAAGGTATCATAACGCTGCTTCGTGAGACCGGTGTAGATCTGCGCGGCAAAGAGGCTCTGGTCGTCGGTGCATCTAACCACGTTGGCCGGCCGATGGTACTGGAGCTGCTGCTTGCTGGCTGCACCACCACCTGTGCCCATCGCTTCACCCTTGACCTTGAAAAACACGTCCGCCAGGCCGATATCCTGGTGGCAGCGGTTGGCAAACCCGGTTTGATCCAGGGGGACTGGATCAAACCGGGATCAATTGTCATTGATGTCGGCATAAACCGCACAGAGAACGGCAAGTTGACCGGTGATGTTGATTTTAAAGCAGCATCAGAAAAAGCGGCCTGGATAACTCCGGTACCCGGAGGTGTCGGCCCAATGACGGTGGCAACACTGATGGAGAACACCTTAATAGCAACCAAGCGGTTGCATCTGAACCTGACGCAATAACCCGAGGACTGCCTGTGAATGTATTGCTGACCACCAATCTGGGTGACATCACCCTAACACTGAACACCGAAAAAGCGCCGATCGCCAGCGCTAACTTTGCCGAGTATGTAAAGGCTGGCTTTTATGATGGACTGGTGTTTCATCGCGTAATCAATGGTTTCATGGTTCAGGGCGGCGGCTTTGAGCCCGGAATGAAACAGCGTACTACCGGCGCGCCCATTGACAATGAGGCCAACAATGGCCTTAAGAACACTGTGGGAACCGTTGCCATGGCTCGTACCATGGATCCGCACTCAGCGACGGCACAATTCTTTATTAATATTGCTGACAACAGCTTTCTGGATTTCAAATCAGAGACTTCCGATGGCTGGGGATACGCGGTATTTGGTGAAGTTACAGACGGCATGGACGTTGTTAACCGCATCAAGGCGGTGCCTACAACATTCAAGGCTGGCCATCAGGACGTTCCTACTGAAGACGTGATCCTTGAAAAAGCCATCATCCTGGAATGATGCAATGATTCATCACCGCCGTGTTGTTCTGATTTCAGATCTGCACCTGTGCGAATCACGCCCGGATCTGGTCCGGGCGTTCTATGCGTTTCTGGACACCATTGCACGCAACCAGGAAGCCCTGTTTATTCTCGGCGATCTGTTCGAATATTGGGTGGGTGACGATGCGACTAACTCATTGCACGATGACATCGCTGAAAAATTGCGTAACCTCAGTGCGTCCACGTCCATTTATATAATGGTTGGAAACCGTGATTTTGCACTGGGTGAGCCTTATGCGAAGCGCTGCAATGCTACTCTACTGCCAGACCCTACTGCCGTTCAATTTGGCAATCTAACCTGGCTACTTAGCCACGGCGATGCCCTGTGTACCGATGACACAGGCTATCAAAGATACCGAAGCTTCATACAATCCCCCCGAGTGTTAGCTGCTCTACGTCGTCTTCCGCTCTCGTGGAGAATGAAACTAGCCAGCCGTCTGCGACAAGCCAGCAAGGCTCGCAACAAAACCGATAAACCTCATTACATTGATGTCAATCAGGACGCTGTCAAGCAGGCGTTATCAGGGACCCAGCATGCAGGACTTATCCATGGTCATACACATATGGCTGACTGGCACTACCTTGTTGCCAACGACCAGACCACAAAGGAGCGCCTGGTGATGGGTGACTGGGAAAGAATGGGCTGGTATGTGAGGTTTGACCAGAATGAAAAAACGCTTAACCGGTTCAGTGTTAGCCAATTAGTGTTCAAGCAACATTAAGTGCATCCATACCAACCGCACTTTTCATCACATAAGCCGGTTAGGCCTACCCCGGCACACCGCTATGAAATCGGAACGTATCGTCAGGCATCTCGATCAGGCTTGCTTCCAGCTCTCTGAATGCCTGAACACGATCCGCTATGTCTGATTCCGAATAGAGACGTGCCAGAATCAAATAGTCTTGGTAATGTCGCGCCTCACTTTTCAGTAACGAGAAATAGAAACGCCCCAGCTCCTCATCAACCTCATCTATCAATACCGGAACCAGCGCCGCAAAACGCTCGCAGGATCGTGCTTCCACAAAGGCGCCGAGTATCAACCGATCAACCAGTCGATGTGGCTCACTCTTGCGAATAATCTCGTGTAAGGCGCCAGCATAGCGGCCGGCTGTTAAATGGGTGTAGTTGATGTTCCGCTGATCCATCAATTTGAGCACCTGGTCAAAATGCACGAGCTCCTCGCGCGCTAACTTGCTCATTTTTGTTAGTAATTCACGCCGATCAACGTATTTGTACATCATCGACATCGCCGCAGAGGCTGCTTTCTTCTCACATTGAGCATGATCGATCAGCAACGTAGGTAGGTTATCAAGCGCGGTTGAAACCCACTTCTCGGGAGTACGATTGCCGAGAAAATCCGGAATGTCTCCCAAAACTGACTGAAAATCGGGCGTCGTGCCGACGCTTACGCGGTGGTTTGGCTGATGAGTCACTCTACCTCCGTTGAATTGATTGTCTGGTCAATCTATCAGATTTAAGACTATTGATTATAACCATTGATCGAATAAACGCCTATCGATGAGTCACTAACAATAGATAACGGTATAAACTGGTTTGACTGAATGGAATAACTAAAATGGCGAGCCAAATTTCCGTTCAGGACTGGTCATGCCTTTTCCGTTCAATCCCGACCAATATGAAGCGCAACTGACCGACAAAGTTGAACACCTGAAAGCTATTTTCGAGGGGATTGCCCTGCCCCGCCCCGAAGTTTTCCGGTCACAACCGCGTCATTATCGAATGCGAGCTGAGTTCAAGTTTTGGCATGAAGGTGATGAATCCTGGTACGCCATGTTCGATCCGGCCGATCCCAAGGTGCCAGTGAGGGTAGATCAGTTTCCGGTCGCCAGTGAGCTGCTCAATCGTCTTATGACAGAAGTCCGGGAAGCCGTGCATATAGACCCTGCCCTGCGTGAACGCTTATTCCAGGTAGAGTTCATCACGACCCAGCAAGGCGATGCTCTAATCACGCTTATCTACCATAAAACACTGAATGAAGACTGGGAAACGCGAGGCCGATACTGGCAGGAACAGTGGGGTTTTCCGGTCATTGGTAGAGCACGCAAGCAACGCCTGGTGTTATCTCGCGACTACGTGAACGAAACACTGAGAATTAACGGCAGCGACTACGTTTTCCGGCAATACGAAAATTCCTTTACCCAGCCCAATGCCGGTGTTTGCGAACAAATGGTTGGCTGGGCCCAACAACAGACCAGCAATGGCGGAGGTGACTTGTTGGAGCTGTATTGTGGCAACGGTAACTTTTCAATTCCATTGGCCGGAAACTTTAACCGTGCGCTGGGTACCGAGATTTCGCGCGTATCCGTGCAAAGCGCCCAGCACAATATAACGGTCAATAACATTGATAACCTGACCATCGCACGGATGTCGAGTGAAGACTTTGCCAATGCCTGGCTGGGACGCACTGAATCCCGTCGATTGCGCGAATGGGCGGTATCGGACTATGACTTTAAAACACTGCTGGTCGATCCACCCCGGGCGGGACTTGACGAAGATACCCTCGCCCTGGCACGGCACTTTGATCGCATTGTCTATGTCTCCTGCAATCCGCAGTCGCTGGCCGATAACGTTAGGGCTCTGGGCAATGACTACCGGATAGAAACGTCGGCCGTATTTGATCAGTTTCCTTACACACACCACATGGAAGCCGGTGTGGTGCTGGTTAAAGTGTAATGACCACCGACCTGTCTCGATTGAACCTGTGCCGCGTTCCTCCTGCACCGGAGCTGCAAGCTTACAATGCCGCAGATGAGCTGACTGTACAGCATTGTCAGCACAACGAAGTAGCTGCAGGTCGCTGGCTACTGGTCAATGACGCTTTTGGCACCCTGGCGACCGCGTTGTCAGCCGACTACCTGGATTGGTGGAACGACAGCGCCATGGCGCGGGAAGCCCTTGACCGGAATTTGCAGGTCAACAACGGTAAAACACCGCGAATAATTACCTCAACCACAGATCTCGATGAGCACTATGCTCACGTCATCATCCACGCACCAAAATCATTAGCGCTGTTTGACTGGCAATTAAATGAGATCCGCCAGCGGCTCATCAACGGCGGGCAATGCTGGGTGCCGGGCATGGTAAAACATCTGAGCAGTGGTCATCAAAAGGTCATGAAACGGTATTTTGCCAACATCAACCCGGGTCTGGCGGTTAAAAAAGCCCGCTGCGTGTCGCTGTCAAACCCGATTCCTGGCTCCACTCTTCTATCAACCAGTGAATACACAGTGAATGGCATCACTCTGGTGAACCATCCGGGCAGTTTCAGCGAATCACACACCGATCCAGGTGCCCTGGCATTTCTGGGTGTATTCAACATGCTGCCCGCTGTCGAGAGGTTTGTTGATCTGGGCTGCGGTAACGGGATTCTGGCTCTGAGCTATCTTAAACAAACCCCGAATGCTCTGGCGATTCTGGTCGATGAAAGCCGGCAGGCAACCGCGTCAGCAGCGGCCAGCGCAGAATGGAATGGGCTCAGGGCACAGATACATCATGCTAATGGACTCAGCTCTCTGGGGTTAACCGATCTGCCATTGATACTGTGTAATCCACCTTTTCATCAAAGTACTACCCTTACCACAGATATCGCTCATAGTCTGTTCGAACAAGCTGCAGAGGCATTGGCTGTTGACGGCGAATTCTGGGTTGTCGGCAATCGTCACCTCAACTATCACAAGTCACTCAGACGCTGGTTTGCTGCGGTAGAGACGGTTAGCCGGCACCCGAAATTTGTTGTGTTCCGGTGCCGGCAAGCTAAACGCCAACGGCGCTAACCTTTGCCAACAAAACGGCTTATGAATCGGCGTCAAGTACCTGGAATCACATCGAAAATATGGCTACTCAACCCTGCTCTTTATGCCCAATGTGCCAGCACTGATGTGGGCGTGAGCGTTTGAAGTCGAAGGGAATCGATGCCTTTGTTACGTCTTTGATTTCAAATTCCTCCCACATCGCCGGATCCAGTTTGAACTTGCGGAAATTGTTGGAGAAAATCAGCACGCCATCCGGTGCCAGAGATCGCATCGCAGCCCGTATCAAACCTGGGTGATCGCGCTGGATATCCAGCGTGTCACTCATGCGAGCCGAGTTGCTGAACGTCGGCGGGTCCATAAATATCAGATCATACTTAGCATTATTCTGTTCTATCCAAGTCATGCAATCGGCCTGGATAAATCGATGATGGCCGCCCACCTGACCGCCGTTGTGATGAATATTATCTTTCGCCCAGGTCAAATAGGTGCGCGACAGATCGACGCTGGTGGTGCTGCTCGCACCACCAATCAGTGCATGTGCTGTGGCCGCACCGGTGTAGCAGAACAGGTTCAGGAAGCTCTTGCCCTTAGCTTGCTGCTGAATCCACAACCGGGTTGGCCTATGGTCCAGAAAAACACCGGTATCCAGGTAGTCGTGCAGGTTGATTTGCAAGTTCACGCCATACTCTGCGACGGTAAACACCTCTTTGGCACTGTCCCGACGTTCATACTGTTGCTTGCCTCGCTGACGCTGACGCTGCTTCAGGATAATGCGTTCAGCCGGCACACCACTCACTTCACCCAATACCGCCAGCGCATGCATCAGGCGCTGGCGTGCTTTTTCCTCAGGTATTTCTTTGGGAGGCGCATATTCCTGAACGTGCAAACTGTCACCATAGCAATCGACAGCGATGGCGAACTCAGGCAAATCTGCGTCGTAAAAACGATATGCTTCAATATTTTCCTTTTTCAGCCATTTTTGCCGTAACTTCATGTTTTTTATCAGACGATTGCGCAATGCATCATCCTGAGCCACTTGCTGGCTCGGCTGTCTGGCGGCCCGGTCACCAACCGGAAAAACATACAGATGTGTCTCGATTGGACCATTGAAAAACCGCAATTTTTCCGCGGCTCGAAGGCCAGTCTCCCTCGCCAGAACCACATCAGAGGTCAAAACTGCCATTGTCCAGTCAGTCAGTTCGGTCAGCGCTAGACTACCCAACTGATGATACAGCGCTAACAGTTCCGGCTTGTTGCCCAGACGTTCGCCATAAGGCGGGTTGGTCACCACCAGGCCAGGCTTCAGGGCCAGATGCGTCGGCCGAGCCCACTGCGCTAATGGCTTATGGTAACACCGTGTCTGACGACTAAGCCCCAGGCGCTCGAGTGTTTCGTTGGCGCCTGCGACAACACCGCCATCGGCATCGTAACCAAGCACCGGCACCATGGTCTGCTCACCTTCCATGCGCTTATTGCGCGCATCAGCCAGCAGTTCGTTCCAGCCGCCACGGTCATGCCCTAACCAGCCTTCAAAACCAAAGCGTTGACGCAACAAGCCAGGCGCAAAATTTGATGCCATCATCGCCGCTTCGATAACCACCGTTCCCGAACCACACAACGGATCGATAAAGCTCTCTCCGTTACGAACCCTATCTGGCCAGTTTGCGGCCATTAGCAGTGCAGCCGCGAGGTTTTCCTTGAGCGGTGCGGGACCGGTTGCACGCCGGTAACCACGACGATGCAGTGAGTCGCCGGATAAATCCAGCGCCAGGTCAATACGTTTTCGACCAATCAGGACGACTACGCTGATGTCCGGGGAATCGCGATCCACATCCGGTCTCACACCATGGCGTTCGCGCATCTGATCCACGATGTGGTCTTTTACCTTCTGACCGCCAAAACGGGAATCATCAATGCCCGGCAGATGCCCCTGAAAATCGACTCTAAGAGACCCTGACGGACGCACATGGTCATCCCAGTTGATGCTGGAGACCAAGTACTTCAGCCCGTCCATGCTCATGTCCGCTGATTGACCCAGCGGCAAATAGACCCGATTAGCCAACCTACTCCACAAACACAAACGATAGGCCTCAATCAATGGAGCATCCAGAGCCATTCCCCGGGCCCAGTCGCGCGGTATCATCCCAGTTATGTTGGTAATTTCCCGTTTGAGCAAGCCATGAAAACCATTCGGGCAGGTGATCCAGATTTCATTAGCCGTTGTTAAAGCAGAGTCTGAAGACATGGTTAGACAAAATCTCTATAAAAAAACAATAATACCTGCTCTTTGCTTATTAAAAAGTTCGAACAGAGTTAAGTCGCTCGCCTTACAACACCGATTCCAGAGCATTACTGCGAAATAAATCGGCCCTCTATTACTTCGAGCACTAAAAAAAAGTCTATTTAGATTGAATTGGTCATCGACACAGATGGTCAACATTCGATACAACAGTATCAGAACAAAGGCTTCACTGCGCTCGGCTCGGATGGCCGGGTTAAACCCCATGGACTGTATGAGAGGTCTATTTATGAAGCGACAAAAACGTGACCCGCTAGGACGTGCTTATCAAAAAGGCTATATGGCTGGTCTTGAGGGTAGATCCAAAAGCTTGTGTCCCGAAGGCAAACCCGAGATCCACCAGGAATGGATGAACGGGTGGCGTGAAGGACGATCCGATCAGTGGGACGGTTTCACAGGAGTACGCGGTATTCACCGTATCAACGAAATACTAATGCCTCACTGACCTTAAAGTTCACAATCTACTCTTAGCATAAAGGCCGACATTTCGTCGGCTTTTTTGATGCTGACTATTAGCAGGCTGTTGCAAGCCTCAGAATTTCAGCATCCTGCCTTTTCCAACAACCTGCTAGTACCCTCGGAAGCGTTCAGGACGTTTCATACGCCCAAAGAGGCCTTGACACAGTCGCGAATCAACTTTGGACCCTGGTAAATAAGGCCACTGTAAATCTGAATCAAATCGGCACCAGCCTCCCATTTGCTGAGTGCGTCATCGGCCGAACAAATCCCTCCCACGCCGATAATGGGTATCGTTATTGGCAGCACCTCGCGCAGTTGGGTCAGTACCTGACTGGACGCAGGCAACAAAGGCTCTCCACTGAGTCCACCCGCCTCTATGGCCTGTGGATGGTCTTTAATGGTATCCCGGGACAGCGTGGTATTTGTCGCAACCACACCGTCGACCTCAAACTCCACAAATGTATTTGCCATGTCTCGCACGGCATCGTTATCCATATCCGGTGCAATTTTAATCAGCAGTGGTTTGAAACCATGCTCGGCGGTTAGCTCAAGCTGACGTTTCTTAAGGCCGGCTAGCAGGCCTTTCATGGCATCACCGAATTGCAAGTTTCTGAGGCCCGGCGTATTTGGAGAAGACACATTAACCACAACGTATCCCGCGTGCGAATACACCTTATCGAGACAGGCCAAGTAGTCCGACAGTGCATCATCATCCGGTGTCTCTTTATTCTTGCCGATGTTGATCCCGATCACTCCCGAATACTGGCTGCGCTTTACTCGCTCGACCAGATAATCGACACCTTTGTTATTAAACCCCATCCGATTAATGATCGCCTGGTGCTCTGGCAGCCGAAACAGTCTGGGCTGAGGATTTCCTGGCTGAGGCAGAGGTGTCACTGTACCAACCTCTACAAAGCCAAAGCCCAGCATCCCAAGCGCATCCAGATAGTCGGCATTCTTGTCGAGGCCGGCTGCCAGGCCCACCGGATTGCTGAATTCAATACCCCATAGAGTTTTAGCTTTTCCTTCAGGGATTTTATTGAACAGGCCAAGCAAACCAAGACGCTGCATGGCACCCAGGCTATCAAGGCTCAGGTCGTGAGATGTTTCCGGGCTCAGAGTAAACAGGGCACGACGGATCAGATTATACATAGCAAGCGCTCCGATTCAGACGGCGCAAAGTATAGCACCCGCTTAGTCAGGACTTAAGGCTGGCCCTCAGACGATGCGTTCAACCGCCACCAGTTTGTTACCATGGTCAAACTCAATGCGAAAACTGCCATGGATGCCGCTGCGGGTTACAAAACGCTGGAGAATACTCGATGGAAAGCGAACCCGTCGTCCATCACGCGCCTCACAAACGACCTGAGTTACCTGGCCTTTGTAGTGACGCAGATATTCATCCGCAGAAATATACAAATCAATAATAAGGTATTGCGCCATGTCGATGGGAACCTCGACTTCACTAGAGAGTTGACCAGTCGACGATTATGCGGACTTTTAGCGCCCACACAAGAATACCATTGCTAAAAAGGCCCTGCGGGACCTTTTTAGCTCAGGCCAGCAAGCGTAGAAGCCTGGCCTGGGCCTGGAATCACAGCTACAGTTCTGGCATGGTCGCCTGTGACAGATCCAGCAGCTCACGTATTGCAACACTATACATGCTGAACTCGGGTTCGCTGATCGTCCGAATTTCACTCATCATGTGCAACCAACGCTCGACCAGAATGGTATTCCGTTCCAGCCATTCGGTAATCACCGATTCAAGTTCACTGGTTTGATCCATTTGTGTAAACAGACCCTGGGTGATTCGTCTCTGCTGCCATTCCAGATCGTCCCGGAACGATTCTCGAGCCATCGCTTGCCAGTGCGAATTTACACTCAGACTGTTCACCTGTCCGGCAAAGTTGTCCAGTTGCAGAGCATCCCCTACGCGGAAATACCCCTGGGCAACCAGCATTGGATCGCGCTCCTGACTTTGAGCCACGGCTACAACGCCAAGGGTCGTGTAAAGAATTTCCGAGGCACAGACTCGACGTGCTAGATCGGCTGGAATACCGTTCTCTTCCAGTTGTGCTGATTCTCTTAACCAGTTGTCCATTTGTTCTGCCGGAAGCAGCATTTCCAATGAATTGATTATCTTGCTAACCGGCTCTTTATAGAGACCAATCACATTGCTGATATCAATCCCTTTTCGATAATTCTTGACCAGCCAACGACTGGACCGGCGCACCATCCTTGCTGTGCGCAACATCAACTGACTTTGCAGTTCAGAAGGTACCTTGTAATCCAACGCCTCGAACTGATCCCATAGTTCATGCAGGCCAAAAATATCCCTTGCCGCTACGTACGCTTTCGCCGCCTCTACCGGCGAAGCACCAGTGCTTTCTTGCAACCGGTTAAAGTACGAAATACCCATGTAATTGAAGATATCGTTAGCCACCTGAGTCGCAACTATTTCCGACTTCAACCGATGTTGCAACATGGGTTTCTGGAATTGTTTGCGCATTTTTTCAGGAAACACTGATGCCACGGCTGCTTCAAGATAGGGGTCTTGCGCTACATTTTCTCGAATCAGCTGCTCTTTCAGATCTCCTTTCACATAAGAAATCAGCACTGACAATTCCGGCCGGGTCAGACCCAGACCTCGCGCTTTACGATCCGTAATGTCCTCGTCGGACGGCAGAAACTCGAGCTCCCGGTTCAGTTTTCCGGCTGCTTCCATCGAATTAATCAACCGCCGGTATTCCTCTATACGGCGGCTCGACTCGGAGAAAGCCAGCCCCAAAGCCTGAGTCTGACGGTAATTGTTGCTCAGCACGAGACTTGAAACATCATCCGTTTGCTTGAATAACCATTCGTTTCGCTGCTTAACGGTTAAATCACCGCTGGCGACCATATCATCCAGCAGAATTTTCATGTTCACTTCGTGGTCTGAGCAGTCTACACCGCCAGCATTGTCAATGAAGTCGGTAAAACAACGACCACCTTTCAGGTTGAACTCGACCCGACCCAGCTGGCTGAAACCTAAGTTACCACCCTCGCCGATTACCTTGCATTGCAATTCATTGCCGTTCACCCGCACTGCATCATTGGCTTTGTCGCCAATATCACTGTGGTTTTCACTACTGCCTTTAATATATGTACCAATACCGCCGTTCCACAACAGATCTGTCGGTGCCTTCAGCATCGCCGAGATCAGGTCATTGGGAGATGTTTTTGATTTACTGATGCCAAATAACACTTTCATTTCCTTGGAAACAGGAATGGATTTGGACATACGACTGAAAATGCCCCCTCCTTTGGAAATGAGCGAGGTATCGTAGTCTTCCCAGCTTGAACGGGGCAGATCAAATAACCGTTGCCGCTCGGCAAAGCTTGTTGCTGTATCCGGCTCAGGATCGACAAAGATGTGCAAGTGATTGAACGCACCAACCAGTTTCAGGCATTCGGACCGCAACAGGCCGTTGCCAAATACATCACCGGCCATATCACCGATACCAACAACGCTGATCGGGTCTGTTTGAACATCCAGCCCCAATTCACGGAAATGGCGTTGCACACTTACCCAGGCACCCCGGGCGGTAATGCCCATCTTTTTATGATCGTAGCCATTACTGCCTCCCGACGCAAAAGCATCTCCCAGCCAAAAGTCGTATTCAGCTGCGACCTCGTTGGCGATATCGGAAAACGTAGCTGTGCCCTTGTCGGCTGCTACTACCATATACGGATCGTTATCGTCATAGCGAACCACCTGGTTCGGTACGACCAATTCGCCTTCTTTTAGATTATCAGTGACATCCAGTAAAGCGCGAATAAAGGTTTTATAGCAGGCAATACCTTCGCGCATGAAGGCTTCCCGATCGCCATTGACCGGCAATCGTTTGGCCACAAAACCGCCTTTGGCCCCAACCGGTACGATAACCGCATTTTTAACCTGTTGTGCTTTAACCAGTCCCAAAACCTCGGTACGAAAATCCTCGATACGGTCTGACCAGCGCAGACCACCTCGGGCTACCTTACCCCCGCGCAAGTGCACGCCTTCGATGCGTGGCGAGTAGACAAAGATTTCGAACATGGGCTTGGGCAATGGAATGCCGTTAATTTTCGCCGGATTCAGCTTAAAGCTGATGTAGTCTTTTCGCTGACCATTCTCGTCTTCCTGATAAAAGTTCGTGCGCAATGTGGCCTTTATCAGTTCAACGTAGCGACGCATGATGCGGTCTTCATTGATATTATTTACGCCTTCCAGCGACTGTTCAATACTCTCAAGCCATTTATCAATCTGTGGCTTGCCTTTCTGCTTCGCAGGACTAAGCCGTGCAGAGAATAGCTCTACCAGCATGTCAGTAATCCCGGTATATTTGATCAGGGTGTCAGCAATGTACTCCTGTGACAGCCCAAACCGTATCTGCTTCATGTAGTGCGCATAGGCACGCAACATAGCCACTTCACGCCAGGTCAGTTTGGCGCGTAAAATCAGCTGGTTGTAGGTGTCGTTTTCAGCACGACCATTCCAGATATTGATGAAAGCTTTGGAAAATTCATCGCGATATTTAGCGGGATCCAGTTCAGGATCCGGATCATACAACAACGAAAAGTCGTAGATCCAGATACCGTTCTCTTCACCGGCATTGATCTCATAAGGGTATTCGTCAATCACCTTGAGTCCCAGGTTCTCCAGCACCGGGATCAGGTCCGACAATAACAAGGCGGATCCCTTATTAAAGAGTTTCAGTTTCAGTTCACTACCAGTCGGCTCCATGGAACGATAAAAGCTAAGCGCGATCGGATCGGCATTCGTTGCATTAAGTGCCTCCATGCGTTGAATATCGGCTACCGCAACACGTGCGCTGTATTGCTCGCGGTAACTCGCCGGGAAAGCATTTGAATAACTCTGGTACAGACGCATACCTTTCTCTTCACCAAAAGTCTCTACTAACGCCTGTTGCAATTCGTCAGTCCAGCGCCGTGCCATCTGTACAATGCGTTTTTCCAGTAACTCGGTTGGCAGTTCCACTTCAATCGGTTGCTTCAGTTTAAATACAAAACGAGTTCGCGCCAGCACCGACTCACTGAAGAAGTTGGTGAAGTCCGAGCCTTCAATATCGAACTGTTCGGCCAGTACATCGTGTACTTGCTGCCTGAGCTGAGAATTAAAGATGTCTCGCGGCATGTAGACAATGGCATTCAGGAATTTACCGTAGATATCTTTACGCAGCAGCAGGCGAATGCGTTTACGCTCCTGTATTGCCAGCACATCAAGCGTCATGCTCAACAGCGTATCAACGGAGGCCTGAATCAGCTCATCGCGGGGAAAAGTAAACAGGATTGTCGACAGTTCCTTGTAATTGTGGCTACCGTCGGAAAAGTCACTTTTCTCCAGCACCCGCTCGATTTTACGGCGTACAACGGGAATATTCCCGGGCGATTCGTTGTAAACAGTAGAGGTGTAGAGCCCCAGAAACCGGCGTCCGCCAATGACCTCACCTTTATCATTAAAATGCTTGACCAAGACATAGTCCGAATAGGCCGGACGATGCACATTGGCACGATGCCCCGACTTGGAAAAAATCAGCAGTTCCTGCTCAAACACGTGTGAGCGGCGGTGCTCGGACATGCCCGCGATAGTCTCATGACGGCGCTTTGGGCTTTTCCGGAATAGCCCCAATGCACTACCTTTGACCTGTTTTACAGTTTCGCCTTCAACCACATATTCATCGTACGCCAGGAAAGTAAAGTGGTTGTTGGCCAACCAGCTCATAAACACCTTACCTTCGTCCAGTTCTGAGGCATCGACCGGATAAGTTTTGGTATCGAAATCAGTGATAGCATCCCGGGACTTTTGCAGAATGCTGTTGTAATCCTGAACAACCAGTTCAACATCTTTAACCACAGAGCGGATTTCCGACTCTATATTATCCCGCTCGCTGGCAATGGTCGTTCGATCGACTTCAATCAGCAACAACAACTCTTTATCGCCGCCACCGGAAAAGTCCTGGAAATGACCGTCCTTGTTGCGTGAGACACTCAGGCTGGCGTGAAATATAGTGTGGATGTTGGCACCCAGGCGGTTCAGCGTCAGACGTACTGTATCAATAATAAACGGCAAGTCAGTATGCAGAATGGACACAATGGTATGCGGCGACTGCCACTCGTGCTCTTCAACATTGGGATTAAAAACGTTAACCAGACCATGCTCTACTTTACCGCCTTGCAGCGTTCGCCACATGGAAACCACCAGACCTGACAAGTCGGTCATATCATAGGAAAGCAGATCTTGCATTGACGCATGCTTAAATAACGCATGAATCAGAACCTGTAAACTATCACTGTGCTCTTTCCGAAAGTGGGGCTGCAGGCGAGTGTGCAGGCTATCGAGCAGCTCACTTCTCTGGTGAGACATGGTTTGCGTCATGGTCGGCCTCTGTTGTTCTTATAAGAGTTGGGCAATGCCAGGCATTGCTCATTGATTGCATATTGATCGTTGTTTAGTCGTTTTTACGTAATTAGGCAACGGTAACGGTTTGATACTAGTTGAACCCAGCGTATTCTCTAGTAATCTTTCACCCTGCTGGTGAACGTTTTGGAGACCTTTGTCGCATTGCGGGATACAGGGTCGCATTTATGAAATTTGTTTGATAATAGATAGTCAGGAGACTGTACCATGTCTGGCAAGACACGATCGAGCACTGAGGACGCTAAACAGCACAATAC
>Ga0307967_1000015_pt1 | contig 112985 bp, 116 predicted proteins | sample OrgLakmetagen648_FD_201828 | JGI IMG/M metagenome (GOLD analysis project Ga0307967, IMG submission 201828) | Saline water microbial communities from Organic Lake, Antarctica - #648 | ecosystem: Environmental > Aquatic > Non-marine Saline and Alkaline > Saline | place: Antarctica: Organic Lake... | reverse complement strand
CAGACGGGTCCGTCGAGCGCGCTGGCCGCGGTCTTGGCCTCTTCGGCGCGCAGCACGACACGCCCGTCACCGACCGGCGCACCATACTGGCGCAGCAAGGCCTTTGCCTGATATTCGTGGATGTTCATGAAACCGTCCCGTTTAGCTGTTATCGGGAGGGTTATAGGCACAGATCACGGCGCGGTTTAAATGATTTTTTGATCGATCGGGCAATTTCGCCGTATTCGCGGCAGTTGTGATCACACGTCGAAAAGGCGTGATCACAACGCGCGCAGTAAATCCACGCCGGACAGAATCAGGGCCGGGCAGACGCCCGGCCCTGTCAGATTGTCGAATCGTATTGCGTACTCAGGCGAGCGCGGGGTCGATTTCCTTGCAGGCCGACACCAGATCCTTGACCGCGCCCACGGACTTGTCGAACATCGCCTGCTCGTCCTTATTAAGCGAGATGTTGATGATCCGCTCGATCCCGCCCGCGCCGATCACCGTGGGCACGCCGACATACATGCCCTTCACGCCGAACTCGCCGTTGCAATAGGCGGCACATGGCAGCACGCGCTTCTGGTCCTTGAGATAAGCCTCGGCCATCTCGATACCGGCAGTCGCGGGGGCGTAGAACGCAGAGCCGGTCTTCAGCAGGCCGACGATTTCCGCGCCGCCGTCGCGGGTGCGCTGCAGGATCGCGTCGAGCTTTTCCTGCGTGGTCCAACCCATCTTGATCAGGTCGGGCAGCGGGATGCCGGCGACGGTCGAATAGCGCACGCAGGGCACCATGGTGTCGCCATGTCCGCCCAGCACGAAGGCCGACACATCCCGCATCGACACGCCGAACTCGACGCTGAGGAAGTGGCGGAAACGAGCGCTATCGAGCACGCCGGCCATGCCGCAGACCTTTTCCGGCGGCAGGCCGGAGAATTTCTGCAGCGCCCAGACCATCGCATCCAGCGGGTTGGTGATGCAGATCACGAACGCATCGGGCGCGTTGGCCGCGATGCCCTCGCCCACGGCCTTCATGACCTTGAGATTGATCCCCAGCAGGTCGTCGCGGCTCATGCCCGGCTTGCGCGGCACGCCGGCGGTGACGATGCAGACATCCGCGCCCGCGATATCCTCGTAGGATTGCGTGCCTTTCAGCGCCGCGTCGAACCCTTTCGACGGGCCGGACTGCGCGATGTCGAGCGACTTGCCCTCGGGCGTGCCCTCGGCGATGTCGAACAGGACGACATCGCCCAGCTCCTTGATCGCCGCGAGATGCGCAAGCGTGCCGCCGATCTGCCCCGCGCCGATCAGCGCGATCTTGGGTCTGGCCATGGTTTCTGTCTCCAACGGTTGAAAAGCTGCGGATCGGATTAATGCGATTTCAGCCGCCATGCAAGGCTGCTGCCATGCCGCCCCGGCCCTTTACCGCCGTGCGGGCGCGTCCCGCGTCGGGATCATGCTGCATCGCGGCAAGAAAGGGCTTGAATTTTTCCACCGAAAAATGTCACTTGCGCGACATATTATTGCATGCAGGCGCATATGTATAAGAGGTCAGCCCATGGACAGCATCGCGCATCCCTACCGGTCCGTGCTCTACATTCCCGGCTCCAAGGAGCGGGCGCTCGACAAGGCGCGCAGCCTGCCGACCGACGCGATCATCTTCGATCTCGAAGATGCCGTCGCCCCCGACGCCAAGGCCACGGCGCGCGCGACGCTGGTCGAGGCGCTGCGCGAGGGGGGCTACGGCAAGCGCGCCCGGATCGTGCGGATCAACGCGCTGACCACCGCCTGGGGGCTGCAGGATGCGGTTGCCTTGCGCGACGCGGGTGCCGACGCGATCCTTCTGCCCAAGGTCAACACCCCGTCGGATGTCGACAACCTGTCGGAAATCATCGGCCCCGACCTGCCGGTCTGGACCATGATGGAAACCCCCGGCTGCGTCTTCAACGCGCGCGAGATCGCGTCGCACCGGCAGGTGACGGGGCTCGTGGCCGGGACCAACGACCTGATCAAGGATCTGGGCTGCCGCGTGCGCGCCGACCGCCTGCCGCTGATGACCGCGCTGCAACGGATCGTGATGGCGGCGCGCGCCGCGCGGGTCGTGGCGGTGGACGGTGTCTACAACCGGTTCCGCGACGGCGACGGGCTGAAGGCCGAATGCGAGCAGGGGCGCGATCTGGGGTTCGACGGCAAGACACTGATCCATCCCGCGCAGCTCGAGATTGCCAACACCGCCTTCGCGCCCACCAATTCCGAGATTGAACTGGCCGAACGCCAGATTGCCGCCTATGAGGAAAGCCGCGCCTCGGGGCAGGGGGTCGCGGTGGTCGACGGGCAGATCGTGGAAAATCTGCATGCCGTCGCGGCGCGTCGCACCCTCGCACGCGCGCAGGCGATACGGGAAATGGCAGCGGAGTAGCCACCATGGTCTATCTTATCCTCGGGCTGGTCCTCTGGACCGCCGCGCATCTTTTCAAACGGCTCGCCCCCGATCTGCGCGCGCAGATGGGCATGGCGGGCAAGGGATTGGCCGCGGTCGGCATCCTCGCCGGGCTGGTGCTGATGATCATCGGGTACCGGCAGGCGGAGTTCGTGGGTCTGTGGTACCCGCCGGCCTGGACCGTGCATCTCAACAACCTTCTGATGCTGGGCGCGGTCTTCCTTTACGGGATGAGCGCAACCAAGGGCCGGCTGCGCGGCGCCATGCGCCACCCGCAGCTGACGGCCGTCAAGGTCTGGGCGGTGGCGCACCTGCTGGTCAATGGCGACCTGGCGTCAGTGATCCTGTTCGGTGGCCTGCTTCTGTGGGCCGGGGCCGAGGTCGCCGTGATCAACCGCTCCGAGGCATGGGTCCGCCCCGAACCCGGACCGGCGAAAAAGGACATCATCCTCGTCGTCATCACCATCGTGGCGTTCCTCGTGATGACCTATATCCACAACTGGCTGGGCGTCTGGCCGTTTCCGGGGTGAAAGCATGACACTCTACCGATTTCTGACCGCCGATGACACATCCGCATTCTGCCACAAGGTCAGCGCGGCGCTGAATGCGGGCTGGCAGCTGCATGGCGGGCCGACCTACGGCTTCGACGCCGCCAATGGCGTCATGCGCTGCGGACAGGCCGTGGTGAAGGAGGCCGAGGGAACATACAGCCCCGACATGAAGCTGGGGGACCAGTAGCGATGAAGACCAATCCCGGGCGCTTCTTCGAGGATTACACGCTGGGTCAGGTGATCCGCCACGCGGTGCCGCGCAGCGTCTCGGGCGGTGAGCGCGCGCTTTATCATGCGCTCTATCCCGCCCGGCACGCGCTCTATTCGTCGAACGAGTTCGCGCGGGCCTCGGGCCTGCCCGACAGCCCGATCGACGATCTCGCGGCGTTCCACATCGTCTTTGGCAAGTCGGTGCCGGATATCTCGCTTAACGCCGTCGCCAACCTGGGCTATGCCGAGGCGCGCTGGCTGCGTCCGGTCTATCCCGGCGACACGTTGCGCGCCGAATCCGAGGTGATCGGCCTCAAGCAGAACTCGTCGGGCAAGACCGGCGTGGTCTACGTGCGCACCACGGGTCTGAACCAGCACGACCTGCCGGTAATGCAATTCGTCCGCTGGGTGATGGTGCGCAAGCATGATCTGGCGGCACCCGCGCCCGACACGGTCGTGCCGGATACCGCAGAGGTGGTGGCCCCCGCCGATCTGGTGATCCCCGCCGGGCTCGATTTCCGCAGTTACGATTTCGACCTCGCGGGCGATCCGCACCGCGTGGGCGATTACGAGACCGGCGAGAGGATCGACCATGTCGATGGCGTGACCATCGAGGAGGCCGAGCACATGATGGCCACGCGGCTGTGGCAGAACACCTCGAAGACGCATTTCGACGTAACGCCGCGCGAAGACGGCAAGCGGCTGATCTATGGCGGGCACGTGATCTCGATGGCGCGCGCGCTGTCGTTCAACGGGCTAGCCAATGCCCAAATGATCGCCGCGATCAATGCAGGCAGCCATGCCAACCCGTGCTTTGCCGGCGACACCGTGCGCGCGTGGTCCGAGGTGCTCGATCGCGCCGAGACACCCGCGCCAGGCGTGGGCGCGCTGCGGCTGCGGCTGGTGGCCACCAAGGGCGGCGAGGCGTTCACGCTCAAGGACGAGTCCGGCAAATACCTGCCGCACGTGCTGCTGGATCTTGATTACTGGGTCTTGATGCCGGTCTGATCGTCAGAGACGGCGCAGGATCTTGCGAAGCCCCGGCTCCTCGACCTTAGAGGCGGCCTTGCGGGCGGTCATCCAGACGCGCTTGCGCTCCTTGGCTTCGGGAAACCGGTCGTGTAGGTCGCTCTTGCGCAGGCGCACGCTGAATAGATGCACAGTCAGCGGCAGCTTGCGCCCATCCTTGAGCTGCTTGGTATAGTCGAACATGCCAGCGGGACGCCCCTCGGCGGGATCGACGCGTACGCCGGCCTCTTCCCACGCTTCCTGCATCGCGGATCCGGCGGCGCTGCGGCCCTTCATCGGCCAACCCTTGGGCACGACCCACCGCCCAGTATCGCGGCTGGTCACCAGCAGCACCTCGGTCTGGCCCTTGCGCTTGCGCCAGCACAGCGCGCCGACCTGAAAAAGGTCTGAAGCGGATGAAACGGGATCCCCATCCCGCGTTGGGGAGAACTGTCTGGTCATGCGATATCTGCTCTAATTGCCCGTTTTTTGTTATGATTTCACGATATGACAGGCGTGCAAAAAACGCAAATCAGGATCGCGCACGCGGTTTGGCGCGCAGTGTAGGATCGGCACTGGTCGGATCCTCCGGCCACGGGTGCCTTGGATATCGCCCGCGCATGTCCTTGCGCACATCCGCATAGGACGACGCCCAGAAGCCGGGGATGTCGGTCGTGGTCTGCACCGGCTTGCCGCCCGGCGACAGAAGCGTGACGCGCAGCGGCGTGCCGCCCACCACCGGGTGGGTGCTTTGGCCGAACATCTCTTGCAGGCGCAGCGTGATCTCGGGCGGGTCGGTGCCGTAATCGACCGGGATCCTGCGCCCCAGCGGCGTGATGAAATGCGCCGGTGCGGCGCGGTCAAGCGCCTGCATCTGCTCCCATGAAAGCTGCGCGCGCAAGGCGTCCAGAATGTCGAAGCGCTTCCAGTCCTGCGCGGTGGTGACGCCGTTCAGGAAGGGCAGCAGCCACGCCTCCAACGTGTCCATCAGCGCGGCCTCCGACAGGTCCGGCAGGTCGGGGATCGTATTGTGGCACAGCGCCACCCGCGCCGCGAACCGCCGCGCGGCATCACCCCAGTTCAGCCCCAGGTCGCGCACCCCGCCCAGCATGGCGCGCGCGATGGCATCCTGCGGAGCCTCCGTCCAGTGCCGGTCATCGAGAACCAGCGCGCCGAGGCGTTCTTGCTGGCGCGCGACAACACGGCGCGCGCGACGGTCCCACTGGCAGAGGTCACGCCAGGCGATCTGATCCGCGTAGAGGCCGCGGATCTCGGCCTCGGTGATCCGGATCGCCTGCCGGATGCGCGCCTCGCGCGGGTCACCGTCAAGGTCCGTGGCCACGATCAACCGCGTGCCGGCCAATGGATCGCCCTCGGGAATCACCGCCCCCTTGCCGCCCGACAGCACGAAACGCGGCGCGTCGCCCTTGCGGCGCAGCCCGATCCGGTCGGGATAGGCGAGCGCGGCCATCTCGGCCGCGCTCATCTCCGCGGTCACGGCGCCCCGCGCCTTCCGGGCAAGGCGTTTCGCCTCGGCGCGGATCCGCTCCACCGCGCCGCGGTTCGCAGGATGGGGATGACGGTCGGCATAGCCGCGCGGATCGCGAATGGCGGCCAGCCGCAGCGACAGATCCACCGGCGCACCGCGCCCGAGCGGGTCGCGATCGGCCAGAAGCGCCGCAAGCTCGGCCGCGTCAGCCCCGGCCCACGCCAGCATATGCGCCAGCCGGGGATGCAGCGGCAATGCGGCCAGCGCCCGTCCGTGATCGGTGATCAGCCCCCGCGCATCCAGCGCGCCCAGCATCCGCAACAGCGCCTGCGCCTCGCCATAACTGCCCGGATTGGGTGGCGTCAGGAACGGCAGATCCGCGGGATTCGCCCCCCATAGCGCCAGTTCCAGCGCCAGCCCGGCCAGATCCGCCGCCTCGATCTCGGCGGGGGGAAAGGGCTGCAACGCGCCCTCCTCGCCGCGGGTCCAGAGCCGGTAACACACGCCCGGCGCGACCCGCCCGGCACGGCCGGCGCGCTGCGTCGCCTCTGCGCGGGTCACGGGTTCCGTCACCAGCCGCGACATACCCGATCCGGGATCGAACCGCGCGCGGCGCGATCGCCCGCCATCGACGACGACGCGGATATCTTCGATCGTCAGCGAGGTCTCGGCGATGGCGGTGGCCAGCACGATCTTGCGACCTGTTGTGCTGGGCGCGATCGCCGCCCGCTGCGCCGTGAATTCCATCGCGCCGAAGAGGGTGCGGAGATCGCACTCGGCGGGCAGACGGTCCCGAAGCCGCGACTCGACGCGGCGGATCTCGCCCTCGCCCGGCAGAAAGACCAACACGCCGCCCATCGTCTCGGAGACCGCGCGGACGACCAAATCGGCCACCGCGTCCTCGAACCGCTCCGCCTTGCGCCGGGGCCAGTCGCGCCAGCGGGTCCCGACCTCGAAACTGCGCCCTTGGGATGTGATCACCGGCACATCCCCCATCAGCCGCGCCACCGGCTGGGCATCCAGCGTGGCCGACATCGCCAGAAGCATCAGGTCCTCGCGCAGCACGCCGGCCACCTCCAGACACAGGGCCAGCCCCAGATCGGCGTTAAGCGATCGTTCATGGAACTCGTCGAAGATTACGGCCCCCACGCCGGGCAGATCGGGATCGGATTGGATCATGCGCGTCAGGATGCCTTCGGTCACGACCTCGATCCGGGTCTGCTTTGAGACCTTCGCCTCGCCGCGGATTCGATAGCCGACGGTTTCGCCCACGCGCTCACCGAGGGTCTCGGCCATCCGTTCGGCGGCCGCGCGCGCCGCCAGGCGGCGCGGTTCCAGCATGACGATCCGGCCCGAAACCAGAGCCGCGCGCCACATCTCCAGCGGCACCACGGTGGTCTTGCCGGCGCCCGGTGGGGCTTGCAGCACCGCGCGACCGCCCCCGCGCAACGCATGGATCAGGTCGGGGATCACGTCGTGGATGGGCAGGCCGTCATGCATGGCCTCGACTATCGGCCAGTGATCCCCGATTGGCCAGAGCGGCGCGAACCTCTTCATTTCATCTTTCAAAAAATACTCGAAATTCCTGAATACGCCCCACGCGGGGCGTCATGAGTATTTTGACCGAAAAGAAACCGGGGCGGCCACCGCTCTGGACATCGGCGCACCCGGCAATGCATGAAGGCTGACGTGAGATCGGCAATCCGGTGGGCGCATGGATATCGAAGAGCTTAGCGCGCGAATCATCGCGGGTGATCGCCGGGCGCTGGCCCGCGCGATCACCCTGATCGAAAGCGGGCGCGCCGATCACCGGTGCCGCGCGGCGGACCTGATGGAGGCGCTGAAAGACACCGGGCGCGAGGCGATCCGCATCGGCCTGTCGGGCACGCCCGGCGTCGGCAAATCCACCTTCATCGAGACCTTCGGCCTGATGCTGACGGCGGGCGGTTTGCGCGTGGCGGTGCTGGCGGTCGATCCCAGCTCTGCCCGGTCGGGCGGGTCGATCCTTGGCGACAAGACGCGGATGGACCTGCTCAGCCGTGACCCGAACGCCTTCATCCGTCCCTCGCCCAGCCGATCGCACCTGGGCGGCGTGGCGCGGCGCACGCGCGAGACCGTGACCCTGTGCGAGGCGGCGGGATTCGACGTGGTGCTGATCGAGACGGTGGGCGTCGGCCAGTCCGAAACGGTCGTCGCCGAGATGTCGGACCTCTTCGCGCTGCTTCTGGCGCCCGCGGGCGGCGACGAGTTGCAGGGCGTCAAGCGCGGCATCATGGAGATGGCCGATATCATCTTGGTCAACAAGGCCGATGGCGATCTCAAACCGGCGGCGATGCGGACCCGGTCGGACTATTCCGGCGCGCTGCGCCTGTTGCGCAAGCGCCCACAGGACCCTGAGGGCTTTCCAAAGGCGATGACCGTGTCGGCCATTGAGAACGAGGGGTTGCACGCGGCCTGGGACGAGATGACGACGCTGGTCGAGTGGCGCCGCGCCGAGGGCCATTTCGCCGCCCGCCGGGCCGCGCAGGCACGCTACTGGTTCGGCGAGGAGGTGCGGGGCGCGCTGCTTGCACAGCTCGACACGGCCGAGGCCCGCGCCGCGATGGAGGAGTACGCCGACCGCGTGGCGCGCGGCGATCTGACACCGGCGGTGGCCGCGGCCGAACTGCTCAAGCGGATCTAGCGCGTCCGGGGGCGGTGCGCGTAAACCCCTTCGGGCAGGTTCAGCGCGGCGCCGAGATCGCGCAGCTGCGTGATCGACAGCGTGATGCGCAGCACGCCGCCGCTGCGCGGATCATATTGCTCGACCGTGACGCATTCCTCGAAGGCGTTGACGATCACGTCCTCGCCCAGCGGCGCGGGTCCCTCGTCCACGAGGGTGATCACGGTGGCGTCGAAATCGTGCTCGATGGAAAACATGGTGCGAGCCTAACCGCGTGGCGAGTCTTTGCAAGGGGGACCGCCCGCACCGGAAATGCCTTTTCCCAGCGTCAAAGCCTGCTAGAACAAACATGTGATGTGACGAGAAGGGAACACGCGATGCGCTGGATCTACATGCTTTGCGTCGTGGTGCTGACGGGCTGCACCGTTGCCACGGGCCCCGCGCCCCAGCAGGAGCAGCAGCAAGCTGCGACCAGACAAACCGAGATGCCCACGCGCGCGCAGGTCCAGCAGTTCTCGACCGTCGTGCAGCGGATGGAACCGGTGGCCGAGCGAGAATGCCGCAGGCGCGCACCGCAACTCAATTGCGATTTCCGCATCGTGGTGGATGACCGGCCCGGCCAGCAGATCAATGCCTTTTTCACGCAGGACCGGTCGGGGCGCCCGATCATCGGCTTCACGCGACCGATGATCGCCGCTGTGCGCAACGCTGACGAGCTGGCCTTCGTCCTCGGCCACGAGGCCGCCCATCACATCAAGGGGCATATCCCGCGTCAGCAACAGAACGCGGCGGCGGGCGCGATCCTGCTGGGCGGGCTGGCCTCGTTAAGCGGCGCAAGCCAAGGCGTTGTGGATCAGGCCGCGGATATCGGCGCGGGCGTGGGCGCACGCAGTTATTCCAAGAGTTTCGAACTTGAAGCAGATGCGCTCGGCACGGTGATCACGCAGGGGGCGGGCTACTCGCCGCTGCGCGGTGTCGAGTTCTTCTCGCAGATCCCCGACCCGGGCAATCGCTTCCTGGGCACCCATCCGCCCAACGCGGAGCGCGTGGAGACGGTACGGCGGGTGGCGGCCGGGCTCTAGGCCCGGCCCCGCCAGATCCGGCGTGTCGCGGATTTGACCCAGATCAAGGCGACGCTTTCGAAGCACATGCACGGTCAATCCCGGAGACAAAGGAGAGATGGCATGCAAAGCACCGCGACACTGAAACGTCACGCCGATCTCGTCGATCGGATGGACGGCACACAGGGCGTCGACCTCGAAGAGCGCATGATGGCCGGCAAGCTTCGGCCCGAAGAGCGGAGCGACGCCGTTCTGGCCTGCACGGGCTGTGCGAATGCCGAGGCCTGCGTGCATTGGCAGGGCCGGACCGAGACGGCAGAGGCTACCCCGGATTACTGCCGCAATGCAGAGATGTTCGATCGTCTCAAGCTGGATCAGTTCGGCTGATCGATCCGGCCCGTTTCGGCCGGCGTCACGCCTCGCGCTTGAAAAATCCGGTCACAAACCGGCCGAAAGCGCGGTCGCGATTCCCATGAAGAAACAAGCGCTGGCCGCGGCGACAAAGCCGTGCCAGATCGCGTTGGAGAATCGCAGCCCCTCCCACGCGTAGAAGATGACCCCCGCCGTGTAGATCAGGCCACCGGCCAGCATGAGCGCCAGGCTGGACACAGGCAGCACCGCCATCAGCGGCACGAACAGCGCGACCCCGATCCAGCCCAGGGCCACGTATGGCAGCCAGCCGGTGGTCATCTGTCCGCGTTTCGTCATGATCTTGCTCGCGGCCCCGAAGATGGCCAGAACCCAAACGAGCCCAAGCACCACATAGCCGAAGGCCGTCCCGAGAAACACGCTGAGCGGGGTGAAGGTGCCCGCTATCTTGACGTAGATTGCCGCGTGATCGAGCCGTCTCAGGACGGGCCGCGCGGGCGTGTAGGCATAAAGGTGATAGGCCGCCGAAGCCCCGAGCATCAACAGAAGCGCAGCCGAATACACGATCGTGGAGGCGAGCGTCACGCCATCCATGCGCAGCGCCCACATGACGAACATCACTGCCACGCCAGCCACCGCCGCGATGAAGCCTGCGACATGAACTGCGCCGTCGGCAATCCGTTCGGCCCGTGAATATATGGGGTACTCGTCTGACATGGCTCTATTATGCGGACGGTTTGTTAACATCTCAAGAACGTCACGGATGACGCTGCGTCAAGGCGTGGCATCTTGGTACCTGCGCCCTTCGCGCGCGAGATGACGGGCATAAAGGCGGGGCGCGAGAATGCGTTCGTAAATCACGCCGGCCACCTGTCGCAGCCCCGGAAGCGCCACGATCCGCGCCAGCCAAGCGTAGCGCGGCATGGCGCGCCAGAGCGCGATGAACGCCGCGACCCCGGACCTGATCCGGCCCTCCTGACGGACATGCAGGCGCTTGGCCGCCGAACCCGCGTCGATCCCCCAACGTTCAAGATCGTCGGAATTGAGGTCGTGAAACGCGATCGGCAGCCCGCGCGCCTCTGCATAGGCCCGGTAATGCTCGATCTCTGCCCGGCAAACCGGGCAGCGCGCGTTGTATAGCACCTCTGTGCGCGTGGTCATGGTGATCTCCTTTAGCGGAGAGGTAGGATTTCCCGGGCCCGCGACCAGCCCCCGCATGTGCTCGGGCAGGCGGTCTGGCCAATTTCACCCGTTTATTTCTCCGGTCCGTCTTTCACCCCCGGACGCGCGGCGCTACCCTGTGCACAACCACGAGGGAGACAACATTTGGCAGAGATCATTCTGGTGCGGCACGGTCAGGCCAACCGCCACGCGACCGACGAGGCGGGGTATGACCGCCTATCGCCGCTGGGCATGCAACAGGCCGAGTGGCTGGGCGCGCATTTCCGGCAGACCGACCCGCATTTCGATCACGTGATCACCGGGACGCTTCACCGGCAGACGGGCACCGCGACCAACATGGGCTACCAGATCACCGAACGGGACGAACGCCTCAACGAGCTGAGCTATTTCGCCATCGCGCAGGCCGCCGAGACACGGCACTGCATCCCCGCGCCGGTCGATGCCAACGAGTATGCCAAGTACCTGCCAGAGGTCATGGGGCATTGGGCGCGCGGCGATCTCGACGACGTGCCCGAAAGCTTCGATCAGTTCACCATGCGGATCACCGGCCTTCTCGACGAGATCGCACATATGCCGGGACGCACGCTCGTCGTGACCTCGGGCGGGGTGATCGGTCTGGTGATGCGCCATGCGCTCGGCCTCGATATCTCCGGCATGTCGAAGGTCATGCTGCGGGTGATGAACAGCTCGCTGCACCGGATGGACCATGTACATGACATGCTAATGCTGGGCACGTTCAACGCCACGCCGCATCTCGACCTGCCCGACCGGGCACATGCCCGCACCTTCATCTGAAAAAGGACCGCATCATGAAGTTTTACTACGCAAGGGGCACCATCGCCACGGCTACGGCGATCGCGCTGCACGAGGCTGGGATCGCCTTCGAGCCTGTCCGCGTGGATTTCAAGGCCGGCGAGCAGACAAAGCCGGACTACCGCGCGATCAATCCCAAGGGCCGGGTGCCCGCGCTGGTCACCGACCAGGGCATACTGACCGAGACCGGCGCGATCCTGGAATACATCGCCGATATCGCCCCCGAGGCCGGGTTGCGCCCCGAGGGCACCTTTGCCGCTGGCAAGATGCGCGAGGTGATGTTCTACGTCGCCTCGACCATGCATGTGAATCACGCCCACGGGCCACGCGCCAGCCGATGGGCCGACACTGACGCCGCGATCGCCGACATGAAGGCCAAGGTAGCCGAGACCATGACCGACAGCGCGCGCCATGTTGAAGACCACGTGCTGCAGGGCCCGTACGTTCTGGGCGACACGCTTTCGCTGGCCGATCCCTATCTCTATGCTGGCTGCGGCTGGCTGGAGGGTGACGGCGTGAGGATGGCGGACTTCCCCAGGATCTCCGCCTTTCTCGCGGCGATGAACGCCCGTGCGTCGGTGACAAGGGTCATCGCCGACGGCATGGCCTGAAGGGGCACGGCATGACACAATTGTGGGTCCGGGCGGAACAGCGCCCCAACGAGGACCGCGTCGGGCTGACACCCGAGGGTGCTTCGCAACTAATCGCCCACGGCATCCGCGTGACGGTAGAGGACAGCCGCAGCCGCGCCATCGCTACCCAAGACTACGCCGAGGCGGGCTGCGAGATCGCGCCCGAAAACGCGTGGCCCGATGCGCCCGCCGAGGCCATCATCTTCGGGCTGAAGGAATTGCCCGAGGACGGCACGCCCTTGCTGCATCGCCACATCATGTTCGGCCATGCCTTCAAGGGCCAGCATGCCGGACGGCGACTTCTGGAACGGTTCCGCGCCGGGGGCGGCACACTTTACGATCTGGAATACCTCGTGGAAGAGGACGGGCGCCGGATCGCTGCCTTCGGCTACTGGGCGGGCTACGCGGGTGCTGCGGTGTCGTTGATGGCGTGGGCGGCACAGGCCCAAGGCGGGCTCTGCCCGCCGGTGGGCACCTATCCGGGCCGCAAAGTACTTGTGGACGATCTCATCGCGCGGCTCGACGCCGCCGGGGAAACGTGCCCCACGGCCATCGTCATCGGCGCTCTGGGCAGGGTCGGCACCGGGGCCGCGGACCTGTGCGAGGCTGTTGGCGTGACTGTCACCCGCTGGGACATGGCCGAGACGGCGTCGGGCGGGCCGTTTCCGCAGATCCTCGACCATGACTTGTTCCTCAACTGCATCTTCGCGCGTCCCGGAACGCCGGTCTTCGTGCCCCACTCTGCACTGGACCAGCCGCGCCGCCTTTCGGTGATCGGCGATGTCGCCTGCGATCCCGACAGCGACTACAACCCCATCCCGGTCTACGACACGGCCACGACATGGGCCGCGCCCGCGTTGCGCGTGCACGAGGCCCCGCCACTGGACGTGATGGCGATCGACAACCTGCCGTCGCTTTTGCCGGTGGAATCCTCGCAGGATTACGCCGCCCAGCTCTTGCCGGCACTCCTGACGCTCGACAGGCTGGATCAGGGCGTCTGGGCGCGGGCCGAGGCGGCATTCAACACTCACATGAAGGAGGTCTGAGCTATGACAATCCATTGGTGCGGCACCGGCCTGTCGGCCATTCCCGGCCTGCGCCGCCTGATTTCGGCGGGCCATGACGTGACCGTCTGGAACCGGTCGGTCGACAAGGCGCGCGATGCCGTGGGCGATCTGACCGACCGGATCGAAGCGTTTGAGGCGGCCGCGCTGGACGCCCGCCTGCGACCCGGCGACGTGGTCGTGTCGATGCTGCCCGGCGACTGGCATGTGCCGTTGGCCGAAACATGCCTTGCGAACGGCGCGCATTTCGTCTCGTCGTCGTATATCGCGCCGGAGATGCGGGCGTTGGACGCCGCGGCCCGTGACAAGGGGCTGTGTTTCGTCAACGAGATCGGGCTCGATCCCGGCATCGACCACCTGATGGCGCATCATCTGGTCGCGGAGTATCGCGAATCGCCAGCGTTTGACCCCGCAAATGAGCTGTCCTTCACCTCGTATTGCGGTGGTGTGCCGAAAACCCCCAATCCGTTTCGGTACAAGTTCAGCTGGTCCCCGCTGGGGGTGCTCAAGGCGCTGCGCTCGCCCTCGCGGTCGATCCGGGAGTTCGAGGAATTCAACGTCGCGCGACCGTGGGATGCGCTCTCGTCCTGCGAGGCGCCGCTGCCAGCACCTGAAACGTTCGAGGTCTATCCCAACCGCGATTCGATTCCCTTCATCGCCGAGTACCGCTTTGATCCCGACTGGAAGATCCGGGATTTCGTGCGCGGCACGTTGCGGCTGGATGGCTGGTCGGAGGCGTGGAAAGACGTATTCGCCGAGATCGAGACACTGGAGGGCGAGGCGGGCGAGGCCCGCCTCAAGGAGATGTCGGACCAGTTTTGGCGCGACAACGCTTACGACCCGGGCGAGCCGGACCGCGTGGTGCTGTGTGTCGATCTGCGCGCGGATCGCGGCGGGCAGGCGGTCTGGCACAAGACCTACGTGATGGACGCGTGGGGCGACGCGGATGGCACGGCGATGGCGCGGCTGGTGTCCACACCGCTGTCGCTGGCGGTCGAATCGGTGCTGTCGGGCGAGATCGCGGCCGGCGTCAGTGCCGCCCCGCACGATTTCGCGCTGGTCTCGCAATACCTGGCCGAGGTCGGACGGCTGGCGCAGCATCTGCAGGTGGTCGATCACCTGGGCTGAGCGTCACGTCGCCCCAAAGAAAAGGGGCGCCTGACGGGGCGCCCCTTTGGCATCAAGACAATCGCCGAGGTTCACTCGTTTTCGAGCGACAGGGCGACAAAGCGCGGCTCGCCCGCGCGGCGCACGAGAAGCAGGATCGACTTACGACCCGCCTCGCGCGCCTCGGCCACACGATCCTCGAATTCAGCGATCGTGGTGACCTTGCGCTGGCCAGCCTCGGTGATCACGTCGCCGGCGCGCACACCTTTTTCATAGGCCGAGGACAGTTCGTCCACATCCGTGATCACAAGCCCTTCCGCGTCGCTTTCAAGCTCGAGCTGACTGCGCACCTCGTCGGTGAGCGGCTCGATATCGAGCCCGAACATCTTCATCCCGGACTGGTTCTCGGAGTCTTGCTCGGATTCGGCGGCCGGGACCGTGCCTTCGGCCTCTTCACGACGGCCCAACTCCACCTTCACGGTCTGGGTGCTGCCCTCGCGATTGACCACGACGCGGACGGTCTTGCCGACCTCGGTATTGCCGACCTTGCGAACCAGTTCGCGTGTATCCTCGACCTCCTGCCCGTCAAAGGACAAGATCACGTCGCCGGCCTGCATGCCGGCCTCGGCGGCAGGACCATCGGGCACATCGGTCACAAGTGCGCCGCGCGCCTCGTCAAGACCCATCGCCTCGGCCACATCCTCGGTTACGTCCTGAATGCGCACGCCAAGCCAGCCGCGACGCGTCTCGCCATATTGGTCGAGCTGGTCGACCACGCGCTTGACCACGTTCGACGCCATCGAGAAGCCGATGCCGATCGAGCCGCCGGTGGGGCTGAGGATCGCGGTGTTCACGCCCACGACCTCGCCGTCGAGGTTGAACAACGGCCCGCCGGAATTGCCTCGATTGATCGCGGCGTCGGTCTGGATGTAGTCGTCATAGGTTCCCGACAGCGCCCGGTTGCGCGCCGAGACGATCCCGGCGGACAGCGAAAAACCCTGCCCCAGCGGGTTGCCCATGGCCAGAACCCAATCGCCAACGCGGGCAGAGTCACTGTCGCCAAACGTCACGAAAGGCAGCGCCTTGTCGGTCTTGACCCGCAAGAGCGCGATATCGGTCTGCGGGTCGGTGCCGACCACCTCGGCGGCAAGGCTGTCGCCGTTGAAGAACTCGACATTGATCTCGTCGGCCTGTTCGATCACGTGATTGTTGGTCACGACAAGCCCGTCCTCGGAAATCACGAAGCCCGACCCGAGTGCCGAGGACCGGCGCGACTGGTTTCCCTCCGGCATGCGGTCACGGAACTGTTCGAAGAACTCCTCGAAGGGCGAGCCTTCGGGCACTTGCGGCATCGGCCCGGTGCCACGTTCCACGACCGTCGAAGTGGTGATGTTCACCACGGCCGGGCTGATCTCGTCGGCCAGCTCGGCAAAGCTTTCGGGGCGCGTCTGCGCGGTAAGCGCTTGCGCCAGGAGCAGCCCCACGGTCAGCGCCATCAGCCAGAGGCCGCGCAACATATGGGACGTCGGGGGTGTCGGGGATCGGGTTGCGGATGGTGTCGGGGGTGTCACGTGCATGTCTCCTTGAGTGTGTCGCAAAGGACCAGCGTGGTGGTGCATCCTCGGCATGTAGGCGCTTGGCGCACGTTCGCAAAGGCCGGACAGTCAAATCACACCCATGTGATGCCGAAGCGGCCGGAAAATCAAGCGCCGAGCGTCTTGGCGGCCCAGACCAGGACCAGACCGAGGATCAGGGCCAGCAGCCCCATCAGACGCCGCGCCTCTGGCGGAATGGCGGCCAGCGCCGCCAACATCTGGTCAATAAGCGAAGGGGCCAGTGCATAGACCAGCCCCTCGACAATCAGCACGAGCCCGAGGGCAAGAAGTGCCGTTTCAATCATTTGCGCCAGAATCCTGCGCGGCTTCGCTCCGATCGCGGCCAGACCCCGACCGAAGGTAGTCGAAGAACTCGCTGTCCGGTGTAATGACCATGGTCGAATTGCCGTTTCTCAATGAGTTCTGGTAGGCTTCAAGCGACCGGTAGAAGGCAAAGAATTCCTGATCGGCTCCATAGGCTTCGGCATAGATCGCGTTGCGCGTCGCATCGGCCTCGCCTCGGACAATCTGAGCCTCGCGTTCGGCATCCGAAATCGTCACGGTCACGGTCCGGTCGGCAAGCGCGCGCACACGCTGCGCTGCCTCGTTACCGCGGGCGATCTCGTCGGCGGCCTCACGGTCACGCTCTGCTCGCATCCGGGCGAAGGTGGCCTCGAGGTTCTGGTCGGGCAGGTTGGTCTTTTTCAGCCGCACGTCCACCACCTCGAGCCCTAGCCCTTCGGCACTGCTCTGCGCGTTGTCGCGGATGCGGGTCATGAGATTACGCCGCTCTTCGGACAGGATCGTGTTCGACGTCACCTGATCGGCACCCAGAACCTCACGGATCTGCGCGTTCAGGATCGACGACAGACGATCCTCGGCGGTCTGTACGCCCCCGATGCCGACGGCTTGCCGGAACTGCACCACGTCGCGGATACGGTAGCGGGTGAACGCATCGACGATGAGGCGACGGTCATCCGAGGGCGTTACCTCGATGATGTCGGTATCCAGCGACAGGATCCGGCCGTCATAGCGCACCACCTCCTGAATGAACGGGATCTTTAAACCCAAACCCGGATCGTCCCGGACCTGTTTGATCTGGCCAAATTGCAGCACAAGCACTTTCTGGCGCTCATCCACGACAAAGATCGAGGACAAGCCGAGAAACAGCAGCACAGCCACGCCCGGGATAATTAGCTTCATCTTGTTGCTCATGAGATCAGTTCCCCTGCGTGTTGGAGCTGTTGCCGTTCGAGCCGCTACCTTCACCGCTGTTGCGGCGCAGCTCGTTCAGCGGAAGGTAGGGTACGACATTGTTGCCACTTTCGCCACCGGCGATGGATTCGTCGAGGATGGTCTTGTCGATATCACCAAGCACCTGCTCCATCGTTTCAAGATAGAGACGCTTGCGCGTCACTTCCGGCGCGTTCGAATATTCGGTCAGCACCGACGTGAATCGGCTCGCATCACCGCGGGCCTCGTTGACAACACGGGCCCTGTAGCCTTCGGACTGTTCGAGGACCTGCGCGGCTTCACCACGCGCCTCGGCCAGCACGCGGTTGGCATAGGCGTCCGCCTGACGCTGCAGCCTGTCGCGCTTCTGCTCGGCGGCCTGCACCTCGCGGAAGCTGTCGATCACTTCCTCGGGCGGGTCGGCCGTGTCAAGGTTCACACGCACGACGCGGATTCCACTTTCATATTCGTCCAGTGTCGACTGAATATCTCTGAACGCGGTGTCGGCGATGATCCCACGGTCGCGGTTGAGGATCGGCGCAAGGTTCGAGGCCGCGATGATCTCGCGCATCACCGATTCGCCTGCGGCCTGCACGGTCAGTTGCGGATCGCGGATGTTGAACAGCAGCTTGGCGGGGTCCGCCACGTTCCAGACGACCTGGAACTCGATGTCAACGATGTTGGCGTCTGTGGTCAGCATCAGACCCTCTTCGCGCCCGCCCACGCTGCGGCCGATTTCCTCGGTCCGCTCGGAAGTGACGTTGACGACCTCTGCGGTGACCAGCGGCCACGGCGCAAAGTTCAGACCCGGCTGGCCGGTGCTGTAATACGAGCCGAGAAACAGCTCGACCGATTGCTCTTCGGGTTTGACGGTGTAGACGCTGGCAAAGATCCAGATGGCAAACGCGCCAAGCGCCGCCAATCCGATCGCACCGCGTCCGAACTGTGGGCCGCCGCCACCACCGGATCCGCCGCCCGAGCCATTGCCCCCACGACCGCCCATCAGCACCTTGAGGCGGTCCTGACCCTTGCGGATCAGATCGTCGATTTCGGGAATTTGCGACCCGCCCTCAGGCGGGCGGCGTCCGCCGCCGTTGTTGGGGCCGCGATCGCCGCTGCCTCCAGATTTACCGCCGCCCCAGGGGCCGCCAGAATTTCCAGCCATGCGTGTGTTATCCTCTTTCATTTCCGTCGATAACGGATGACCCCTCAACCTGTGCAGGACAGGCCAAAAATCAAGCCGATTCGACCGGGGTTTTAAGTGTGACAAGTTCCTCCGACATGGTCGGATGCACCGCGACGGTGCGATCGAAGTCTTCCTTGGTGGCGCCCATCTTGACCGCGATGCCGGCCAGCTGGATCATCTCGCCCGCGCCGGGGGCGACGATATGACATCCCAGCACGCGCCGCGTCGCGCGGCTGACGATCAGCTTCATCAGCGCGCGGTCGGGCCGCCCGGCAAAGGCGCCATGCATCGGCTTGAAGGCCGTGGAATAGACATCCACCGGCTCTTGCGCGCGGGCGTCTTCCTCGCCCAGACCCACCGTGCCCATCTCGGGCTGCGTGAAGATCGCCGTAGGGATCAGGTCATGATCGACCGGCGTGGGGTTGCCCTTGAACACCGTTTCAACGAAGACCATGCCCTCGCGGATCGCCACCGGCGTCAGGTTCACGCGGTCGGTCACGTCGCCGATGGCAAAGATCGACGGCACGTTCGTCTGGCTGTACTCATCGACCACGATCGCGCCGTTGCGGCCAAGCGTCACGCCCGCCGCGTCCAGCCCCATGTCGGCCGTGTTGGGCGCGCGCCCGGTAGCGAGCATGACCTCGTCGAACCGCGGCGCCGTGCCATCGGTGGCGGTCACGGTATAGCCGTCGCCGTCGGGCTCCATCGCCTCGATATTGGTATTCAGGCGCAGGTCGATGCCCGAACGGATCATCTCGTCCGAGACCAGCCCGCGCGCCTCGTCGTCAAAGCCGCGCAGGATCCGGTCACCGCGGTAGAATTGCGTCACCTCGACGCCAAGGCCGTTGAGAATGCAGGCAAATTCACACGCGATATAGCCGCCGCCGACAATCAGCATGGATTTCGGCAGGCGATCGAGATGGAAGATCTCATTCGATGTGATGGCATGATCGGCCCCCGGCAGGTCTGGCTTCACCGGCCAGCCGCCAGTGGCGATCAGGACAGTCGAGGCGCTGACACGGGTGCCGTCGGCCAGTTCCACGGTATGCGGATCGACCAGCCGCGCGCGGGTGTCGAACGTCTCGACCCCAGCCTTGTGCAGATTGCCGCGATAGGCGCTTTCCAGCCGGTCAAGTTCTGCATGCAGCTTCGCCCTGAATGCCGGCCAGTCGAACCCGCCGGCCTCTACCGACCAGCCATAGGCCTGCGCGTCGGTCATCGCGCCGCGAAACTCGCTGGCAAAGACCATCAGCTTTTTCGGGACGCAGCCGCGGATCACGCAGGTGCCGCCATAGCGGCTTTCCTCGGCCAGCGCCACGCGGTCGCCGTTCTGGGCGGCCACGCGCGCCGCGCGCACCCCGCCGGAGCCGCCGCCAATCACGAAAAGATCGTAGTCGAATGCCATGGCCGCCCCCTCGTATCAGTCGCCCAGATCGGTGAAAAGATTGTCGGATTGCATGACCTCGAGGCGATCCTCCTCGATGGTGCCGGCATTGATGTCGCGGGTCTCGACCCGGCCATCACCATGCCCCAGCACGGCCACGTCGCACATGTCGAGAAACAGCCCGTTCTCGACAACCCCCGGCACCTGGTTGAGCGCCGTGGACAGCGCATGCGCATCGCCGATCCGCCCAAGGTGCAGGTCGATGATGTGATTGCCCTCATCGGTGACAAAGGGGCTGTCGCCAGCGATGCGCAGCACGACCTCGCGGCCCAGAACGTCCATGTTGATCAACAGCTCCTCGACATGGATCTTTGTCGTCTGCAGGCCGAACGAGATCACCTCGACAGGCAGGGGAAACGCGCCGAGCGTTTCGACCTCCTTGCCGATATCGGCGATCACCACCATCCGGTCCGACGCCGCCGCGACGATTTTTTCCTGCAGATGCGCCCCGCCGCCACCCTTTATCAGGTCGAGATTGCCATCGACCTCGTCGGCGCCGTCGATCGTCAGATCCAGCCAGCGCGCCTCGTCGAGGGTGATCACCTCGATCCCGACCTCGCGCGCCAGCACGGCAGTGCGGATAGAGGTGGGCACGGCGCGGATGCGCAGCCCCTCGTCGCGCACCAGGTCCCCCAGGGCGCGCACCATGTAAGCGGCGGTGCTTCCGGCTCCCAAGCCGACACGCATCCCGTCCTCGACGAAATCGACCGCGCGTCTGGCCGCCACGTATTTGGCCGTATCGATGGGTGACAATTCCGCGGTCATGGCAGCACTTCCCGTTCGTTCCGAACCGGGTATAAGGAAGATCGGCCCGGCATGCGAGAGGCAATCGCGCCGCAGCGCCGCGTCAGACCGTCAGATGCCGCGCGCGCGCCCCGCGCTCGATCGCCGCGGCATGCAGCCGGTCAAGATCAAGTTCGTAGCGCATCTCTTCGAGCAGCCGCAGCTCGCGCTCGTTGAGCGAGCCATCAGCGGCAGCGATGTCACAGGCCAGAGCATAGGCGGTCTCGTACAGGTGCACGGGCAGGTTTTCACGGATCAGGCCAAAGAGGGCATCCAGCCCGTCCTCGACGCTGAACAGGTCGAACACCGTCTGCGACATCACCCGCAACCGGTCGAGATCATAGTCGGCAAAGATCGGAAGATTGTTGATCGTCGTCTCGATCTTGACAAGCTCGGCGGTGCGCATCTCCTCGTCCGAGGCCGCGATGGCGATCATCATCGCTACCAGGCAATCCTGCGGGGTCAGCGGGTGGGGGATCTGATCGTTCATTCCGGGCCTTTCACGGCAAGCTGTGTCGCGGCGCAGAATATTGACCTTTGCGACCCTCGGCAATAGGAACCGGCGGAGCCCCGCTGGAGGCATTTCCGGTCCTGCCCCGCCGGAGGCGTGTCCGGCACCGATGGAGACGTTCCGATGCCCGACCTGCGCGACGCCGCGATGAATTCGAAAGCCTGGCCTTTTGAAGAGGCGCGCCGCGTGCTCAAACGGTTCGAGACCGGACCGCCCGAAAAGGGTTATGTCCTCTTCGAGACGGGGTACGGGCCGTCGGGCCTGCCGCATATCGGCACCTTCGGCGAGGTGTTGCGCACCACGATGATCCGCCGCGCCTTCGAGGTGATCAGCGACATCCCCACGCAGCTGATCTGCTTTTCCGACGATCTCGACGGGATGCGCAAGGTGCCCGGCAACGTGCCCGACCCCGACGCGCTGCAGGCGCATCTGCAAAAGCCGCTGACCGACGTGCCCGACCCGTTCGGCACGCATGACAGCTTCGGCGCGCATAACAACGCCATGCTGCGGCGGTTTCTCGACACGTTCGGCTTCGAGTACGAGTTCATCAGCGCCACTGATTTCTACCGCTCGGGGCGGTTCGACGCGGTGCTGCAGCGCTGCACCGAACGCTACGACGACATCATGAAGATCATGCTGAAATCGCTGCGCGAGGAACGTCAGCAGACCTACTCGATCTTTCTGCCGATCCATCCCGAAACCGGGCGCGTTCTGTATGTGCCGATGAAGGAGGTGAACGCGAAAGACGCCACCGTGACCTTCGACGACGAGGACGGGCGCGAATGGACGCTGCCGGTGACCGGCGGCAACGTGAAACTGCAATGGAAGCCCGATTTCGGCGCCCGCTGGGCCGCGCTCGGCGTGGATTTCGAGATGTATGGCAAGGACCACTCGACCAACACGCCGATCTATGACGGCATCTGCCGGACGCTCGGCACCCGCCCGCCAGAGCATTTCACCTACGAGCTTTTCCTCGATGCCAACGGGCAGAAGATCTCGAAATCGTCCGGAAATGGGATAAGCATCGACGAATGGCTCAGCTACGCGGCGACGGAATCCCTGTCGTATTTCATGTATCAGAAACCCAAGACCGCCAAAAAGCTGCATTTCGACGTGATCCCGCGCGCGGTGGATGAATACCACCAGCAATTGCGCGCCTATGCCGGTCAGGACGCGACACAGCAGTTGAACAACCCCGTCCACCATATCCACGAAGGCGACGTCCCCGAAAGCCGGATGGTCGTGCCGTTCTCGATGCTGCTGAACCTCGCCTCGGTCTCGGCGGCACAGGACAAGGCCACGCTCTGGGGGTTCATCCGCCGCTACGCCCCCGAGGCAAGCGCTGAGACCCATCCCGATCTGGACGCGGCAGCCGGCTATGCGGTGCGCTATTACGAGGATTTCGTCGCCCCCGCCAAGCACTACCGCGCGCCCACGGATCTCGAGCGCGAGGCGCTGACCGACCTGCGCGACCGGCTGGCCGCCTATGACGGCCCGGTCGAGGACGAGGCGCTGCAATCCATTGTCTACGATGTCGGGCGCGACCGGTTCGATCCGCTGCGCGACTGGTTCAAGGCGCTTTACGAGGTCCTTCTGGGGGCCAGCCAGGGCCCCCGCTTCGGCGGATTCATCGCGCTTTACGGCGTGAACGAGACCGCGGCGCTGATCGACCACGCACTGGCCGAGGAACTGGCCTGATCTGGATCATTGCGGGGCCAAGTCGCGCTTGCTACCGTTCCGAGAAACGAAAGGCGAAGCGATGCGGATAGTTCTGGTTCTGACAGCGGGCGTTCTTGCGGCCTGTGCGCACACCGTCGTGACCCGCGACATGCCCCACGCTCGTGAAGGGGCCGCGCTATATGCCGAGAACTGCGTGCAATGCCACGGCGCGTCTGGCAAGGGCGACGGGCCATGGGCGCGGGTCATGACGCCGCCGCCCGCGGACCTCACGCGGCTGGACACGGAGGACGGTTTCCCGCGCGGGCATGTGCTGTCGGTGATCGACGGTTATGACCGCAGCGACCTTGCGGGCAAGGAGATGCCCGAGTTCGGCGCGCTGCTGGACGGCGACACCGTTCCCGTTGATGTGGGCGACGGCGTTCTGACCCCCACGCCGCGTCCGCTCGCCGCGCTCTTGGCCTACCTGGAGAGCATCCAAGAGGGGTAGGAATGCCACTCAAGCGATAACCCATGCGCGGAATCAAGGGCGACAGGCCGCCGCGCATCGCCGTACCGCGGCCCGCCGACACGCACACCACCGGCCGCGCCAATCATCCGAAAACCCGGTAATAAGCCCAATCCGGCAAAAACCGCGACAACCGGAACACATAGCTGAAGAGCCGCGGGAAATGGCGCGCGAACGCGCGTTCGTTCTCCATCAGTGTGAACATCTCGATGGCCGCCTCCTCGGGCGTCATAAGAAACGGCATGTGAAAATCGTTCTTGTCGGTCAGCCGTGTCTTGATGAAGCCGGGATTGGCCAGCTGCACCCGCACGCCCGTGCGCCACAGATCGGCCCGCATCGATTCGGCCAGATGCATCACGCCCGCCTTTGACGAGGCATAGCCGATGGCCCCCGGTAGCCCGCGAAACCCCGACAGCGACCCGGTCAGCACGACATGGCCCGCGTCGCGCGCAACCATGCCGGGGATCACCTGCCCCAGCACGCGCACCGCGCCGGTGAAATTCACATCCGCCATCGCGGTGACTTCTTCGGGCGTCCATTCGGTCGAGGGTTGCGGCCAGTAAACGCCGGCGAGGTACACCATGCCGTCGATCTCGCCCACGGCCTTGGCGGCCTCGGCCACGCTGGCATCGTCGCTGACATCCACCGTCACGGCGCGGGCCGGCCCGGGCAGTGCCTCGACCAGTTCCGCGAGCCGTTCGGCGCTCCGCGCCGAGACGATCACCTCGGCCCCCGCCGCGCTGATCTTCTGGGCCAGTGCGGCGCCTAGACCCTCACTCGCACCCACCAGCCAGTAGCGTTTGCCTTTCCAGTCGGTCATGGTGTCACCTTCTGCAACGTCGCCACGAGCTCTGCCACCTTGATCCCGAACTTGCGGAACTGGCTGCGATTGACCACCACGCCGGCGGGCGTTACATACATCCAGTCGGTGACGCTCAGGACATGCCCGCCGGCCTCTTTTGGCAGGCGGATATTGTAGCACAGCCGCAGGCTCGCGCCGCTCTGCTGTCCCATGCCGGTGCCCACAAGGTCATCGGCCTCGGCGCGGACCTGCCCGTCTCCGGTCAATTCCAGCCGCCATTCTCGGTCCTGCGTGTTGCCGCTGTCATACTTGAAATGCTCGGTCATCACACCGCGCGTCCCGTCCCAGCGGCCCTCGAAATCGCCGGTAAAGCGCGACGCGACACGGCCCATGGGCCCGTAGATCACGCCCTCGCACCGGATCGGGCCGTTGAGATGCTCACGCAGATTAAAGACCGGTTTGGTTCCTGCGTAATCTCTCGGGCGTTGCGCGGCAAAACTCGCGGCGCGCGCCCGCAGAAACACGAGCGCCAGCGTCAGCGCCGCGCCCAGCAGAACATAGCCCACAGCGGTCATCGTCAGTCCCTTTCCTCGATCGGCGTCCGAGCCAGAAGCGCGATGGCCGCGAGTTTCAGCACGCAGGGCAAGCCTCCGTAAAGCAGGCTGAGCAGGCGCAGCGCATCTTCATCGTTGGTCTCGCCGGGATCAAATCCCCCGGTCTGCAACAGCGGCAGAAGCGACACCGCGGCCACTGCCAGCGTGACCTTCGACACGAAGGACCATAGGCCGAATCCTTCGGCAGCACCCGGCGAGATGTCCGACATGCGCCGCGCAAAAAGCGCCGGCAGCAGCGTCAGGTCCGCGCCCACTGCCGCCCCCGACAGCACGCAGATCACCCCGAACGCCACCAGATCACCCGCCCCCAGCGTCACCGCCCAGGCGAACACCCCGATCGCCAGCACCATCGCGCCCAGCAGCACGCGTTTCGCGCCGTAGATCTCTGCCAGCTTGCCCCAGAGCGGAGCCGCGAGCGCCGCCGACAGGAAGAAGATCAGCAGGAACGGCCCTTCCCATCCGGGCGCCTGCAGGCGGCTTTCGACGAAGAACAAAAACAGCGTCGAGGTGACCGCAACCGGGGCGGCGTTGAACAGCGCAACGACCAAGAGCCGCCGCGCGATCTGGTCGCGCAGAACCGGCCCGAACCCCGTGCCGTCGGGCACATCGGCGGCCTGCCACTGGCCCGCCATGGCGACGACCGCCACCAGCGCAAGACCGGCGAAGGCCACCGCGAAGCCGGCATAGCCGCCCAGCGCCGTCGGTGCCACCGCCGCCGCGCAGATGCCGATCAGCGCGCCAGTCTCGCGCCAACGCGCCAGTTGCAGATGGCCGTTGCCAGGCAGGTGCGCGGCACTGGCCACGCCCTGGGCATAAAAGCAAATTGTCAGGTAGCTGAAGCTTGAAAAGACCAGCGTGAGCATCGCGGCAAACCACCACAGCGGCGGGATCGGTGGCACTACCGCGAACAGCCCCAGCATGGCACCGGCCATCAGCGCCACCGCGACCCAGACACTGGCCGCGCGATGCGCTTTCAGATAGCCGCTCAGCCGGCCCAGAAGCGGATCCTGCACCACGTCCAACAGCCGCAGCACCCCCAGCATCGTGCCAAGGGCGGCAAGCGACACGCCGTATTCGTCGACGTAGAACTTGGGCGCATGAATATAGAGCGGCAACCCCGCCGACGCGATCAGCGCGCCGAAAACGGCGAACCCCGGCAAGCGCGGCGCGAGACCGGCGGGAATGGTAATACCAGTCTGGGTCATCGACTGATCTCCTCTGACGGCGATGGCTCGGGCGACCGGAAGGTCGCGCCCTTCCACCACAGCTTCAGCGCCTGCCAATGGATCAGCGCCAGTACCCGGCGCGACCCGAAGGGCCGGCGCAAGAAAGCGGCGATCAGGCCGCGCGTGGTCAAAGGCTTCCGCGCCCCGACCAGCGTGGCGATCAGCCGGCCCTCACCCCCGGAATAGTCGATCCAGATCCCGATCCGCTCGGTGCGCAGATCGAAGCGGAACTCATACCCCCCGTCGATCTGCTGAAACGGCGAGACATAAAAGACCTTGGCGGCAATGATCCGGTCCTCGGACGTGATCGGGGCCAGATCATCGCGGTGGCACAGATAGGAATGCCGCCCGCCATAGGTGTTGCCGACCTCGGCGATGATCACCCGCACATCCTCGGACGCATCGCGGCAGATCCAGAACGAGACCGGGTTGAACACGTGCCCCAGCATGCGCGGCTGCGCCAGAAGCTCGATCCGCGCAGGCGCGGGCAGATCGCGGGCGCGCAGCACCTCGCGCACCCAGGCCGGACCCCGTCCGGCCTTGGGCGCCCCGCCGTGGTCCAGGTCGCGGATCGCGACGAGCCCGCGCCGGTTGCGCCCAAAAAGCCGCGGGGCGCGCAGCTCGGCCTCGGCATCCAGCATCACGTAATCGATACCGTAGCGGAACGCATTCTCAACCGCACCCTTGCGCCCGTGCCACGTGTGGCCGGCGATATGCTCGACCTGTCTCATTCGGCGGCCATTGCGAGGGCGTCGCGCGACATGATCGCCTCGGCCACGTCAAGCCCGCTCGACAGCCCGTCCTCGTGGAACCCGTGCCGCATCCAAGCCCCACAGAACCAGGTGTTGCGCCGCCCGTTGGCGGCCTTCAGCCGGTCGCGCGCCGCCAGCGCCGCAAGATCGTAGACTGGATGGCGCATCGTCGTCTGGTCGTAGATCAGCTCTTCGCGGATGGGGCGCGTGGTGTTAAGCGTGACGAAATGCGGATCATCCTGCGGAATCGGCTGAAGGCTGTTCATCCAGTAGGTCAGGTCGATCTGCCCGCTGCGCTTGGCCTTCGCCTCGGTATAGTTCCACGACGACCAGACCGCGCGCCGCTTGGGCATGATCGAGGCATCGGCATGCAGGATCACGTCGTTGGGCTGATAGGTGATCGCGCCGAGATCCGCGCGCTCGGCCTCGTCGGGATCGGCCAAAAGCCGCAGCGCGTCGTCGCCATGTGCGGCGATCACCACCTCGTCGAACATCTCCCATTCGCAGCCCTGCGCGCGTATCTGCACGCCCTCATCCAGCCGGGTGATGCCGGTCACCGGGATGCCAAGGCGCAGATCGACACCCTTGGCGCGCATCGCTTGCTCCAGACGGCTGACATAAGAAACAGATCCGCCCTCGACGGTATACCACTGGTGCTGCTCGTCATAGCCAAGCAGCCCGTGGTTCTTGAAGAACTGCACCATCGACAAAGCCGGGAAATCGAGGATCCGTTCCACCGGTGTCGACCAGATCGCGCCCGAAAAGGGTTGCAGGTAGTAATCGCGGAAATACCGGCCCAGCCGCATCTTGCGGGTCAGCTCGCCGATCGTCAGCCCCGGCTCCTGCGCGGCGACCAGCGCGCCGGAATTGAACCTGAAGATGTCGCGCAGCATGCCAAGGAAACGCGGGTTTAGCGCGTTGCGTTTCTGCGCAAAAAACGCTGCCACCCCATCCAGCCCATACTCGATGGCGCCACCACGGATCGAGGCGCCAAAACTCATGGTGCTGCGCGCGACCGGCACGCCCAGCCTCTCGAACATCGCCGTCAGGTGCGGATAGGTGGCGTAATTGAACACGATGAAGCCGGTATCGACCGGCCGGTCGCCATGCTTGCCGGCCACGATCGTCCGCGCATGTCCGCCAAGACGCGGCTCTGCTTCGAACATCACGATGTCATGGGATTGCGCAAGACGTTCGGCCGCGCCCATCCCGGAGATCCCCGCACCGATCACGGCGATCCGCCGGCGGGCGCAGGCATTCGTTTCAAATGGCATGTAGTCTGGCACCTGTTGGATTGTGTTTTGAAGGATTACGCGGCCGGGGTGACAGCGGATTAGAAAGAGATTTCGCACCCTTCGGGTGATCCGCTCGGCGCGTTGCCGCGTAAACTGAGCACAACCGGTACCTCACTGGACCTCTCGCCCGATGTCGGGATGCGTGCTACGACGCAGGGCGAAGCATCGGGTGTGGCAGGATTGGTGAACGTGACATCGACAAACGAGAAACGCGAGACCGCAAACGAGGATTGGGTGACGTGCATTGCTCTCATACGTGATGATCGGGATGAACGGGCATTCGCCCGGCTCTTCGCGCATTTCGCGCCGCGGGTCAAAGGCTTCCTGATGCGGTCGGGGTCCGATGCAACGCAGGCCGAAGAGACCACGCAGGAGGTTATGGCGACCCTGTGGCAAAAGGCGCACCTGTTTGATCCGTCCCGCGCCTCGGCCGCGACATGGATCTTCACCATCGCGCGGAATCGCAGGATCGACACGCTGCGCCGGCAGAGGCGGCCGGAACCCGAAGATTTGCCATGGGGGCATGAACCCGAACCCGATCAGGCCGACGTGCTGATGCTGCAACAGGAGAGCTACCAGTTGGCCGGTGCGATAGCAGCGCTACCCGACAAACAGCGCGTGCTGATCGAAAAAGCGTATTTCGGCGACCTGAGCCATTCCGAGATCGCCGAACAGACCGGGCTGCCGCTCGGTACGATCAAATCCCGTATCCGACTGGCGCTCGACCGTCTGCGCCACGAAATGAAGTGACACACATGACAGAAACTACGATCAAGCACCATGTATCCGACGCCCTGATGATGGCCTACTCGGCGGGGACCCTGCCCGAGGCGTTCAGCCTGACCGTGGCCACGCATATCTCGATGTGTGACGAGTGCCGCGCCCGGCTCGGGGCGTTCGATTGCGTCGGCGGCAGTCTCATCGAGATGGGCGAGGCCGCGGATGTCGCCGAGAACAGCCTGGCGGCGACGATGGCGTTGATCCGCAAAGGTCCAAAGCAAGACGCGCCTGCGCCCCGAATGAGGTCGGCAGGGCTTCCCGCACCGCTAAGGGACTATGTCGGCGGCGGCTTGAACTCGGTACGCTGGCGATCCGTCGGGATGGGCGTGAAACAGGCGGTGCTGCGCACGTCACCGGATGCGAGCGCGCGGCTTCTCTACATCCCGGCCGGGGCGGCGGTGCCCGATCACGGCCATCGCGGGACAGAGCTGACGCTGGTCCTTCAGGGCGCTTTCGTCGACGAGGTGGATCGTTTTGGCCCCGGCGACATCGAGATCGCGAATGAAGACCTCGATCATACCCCGGTTGCCGATATCGGCGCCGATTGCATCTGTCTTGCGGCAACGGATGCGCCGCTACGCTTCCGGTCGCTGATTCCACGCATTGCCCAACCCTTCCTGCGTATCTGAGACTGTCGGCGGGTTGAGGTCTGTCTGTTCACCGCCGGATGCAACGCATGACGGCGCGCCGTCACTGGGCGGCGTTACGGCGTGGCCGTACGGGGTCAGAAATGTGGGAGTGCGCGCGGTCACGCCCGGCATGCTTGGCTTGATAAAGTGCCTTGTCCGCGTTGCGCAAAGCGGTGTCCATATCGCCGCCCGGCCCCACGGCCGCGACCCCGAAACTCGCCGTCAAATGCAGGCACTGTTCGCCGAAGAAAATGGGGCTTTGCCGCACGCGCAGAGCCAGCCGTTCGGCCACGACGCGCCCCGTCTCCAGATCGGCGCCGCGCAGCATGACGACGAATTCTTCGCCGCCGAACCGCGCCACGAGATCGCCGTGACGACAGTTGCCCGAAAGGATCGCGGCGAATTGCCGAAGCGCTTGATCGCCCGCGAAATGTCCATGGCGGTCGTTGAACGCCTTGAAATGATCGATATCGACGACGATCACCGCGCAGGGCCTGTCCCCTGACGCGTCCACGCGTTTGTAGAAACTGGCACGCGTATGCACACCGGTCAGCAGATCGTAATCCAGCGCGTGTTCAAGTTGCGCGCTCCGCGTCTGCATGTCGCGCAACCGCTGCCCGATGACCCAAGTGATCGGGACGGCAATCAGCACCCCCGTCGCCGCACCGGGCCAGATCGAGCCCGTCGAAAGATCGAGGGGCAGGAAAATCGCGTGCAGAAGGCATGTCAGCAACAGGACGATGCCGGCAATCACCGCCGTAAAGCGGTACTGATCCCTCCGCGTTTTCAACTGCCAGCCCATGACAAGGCCCCTCTCAGACAACTGTCCCACCATCTCATTCCGGGGTTAATGGAATGTACCCCGCCGAACGATGAATCCTTAGGATTTTGGCAAAAGTGAACCGATATCTTGCCGTCACATGATGATGCCTGCGTCCAAAGGCGTGGTTCGCAGATGGCACGTTTGCAGCCCTGTTTTCCGAAGCCTTGCGGCAAACCAAGGGTCGATGACCGCAGGGTTATGCGCATTATTATCTTCTTCAATCGCAATGGGTTACTCTGGCGCGATGCGCCTGCGGAATACGGTCCGCACAAAACGCTCTACAACCGATGAAAGCGCTGGCGCGATAAGGGGATCTTTGCCAAGACAATGGCCGGCTTCACCAGTGCCGGTCATCGACGTAGCCGGGGCTTTCCTCTGGCGGCGTTTCACGCGAGGAGAGGGCATGTCGATTATCGTCTTTCTCCGCGACAATGCGCCGTGGCTCGCGGCCGGGGTCCTGCTGACCTTTCTCAGCAGTTTTGGGCAGACCTATTTCATATCCGTTTTCGCGGGCGAGATCCGCGAGGTGTTCGCGCTCAGCCATGGGCAGTGGGGCGGGATCTACACGGCCGGTACCGCGACATCGGCGCTGGTGATGGTCTGGGCCGGCGGGCTGACTGATCGGTTCCGGGTGCGCGTGCTGGCACCAGTGGTGCTGCTGATGATGGCCGTTGCCTGTCTTTCGATGGCGCTAAACCCGGTCTGGTGGCTGCTGCCGGTCCTGATCTTCGCTCTGCGTTTCACGGGGCAGGGCATGATGACCCACCTTGCGGTGGTTGCCATGGCACGCTGGTTCATCGCAAGCCGCGGGCGCGCCCTATCGATCGCCAGTCTCGGCAACGCCGTGGGCGAGTCGCTGATGCCGCTGATCTTCGTCTCGCTGCTCATCGTTTATGACTGGCGCATGCTTTGGGTCCTGGCGGCGGTGATCGCAATCCTGGGTATCCCGGCGTTGCTTTTGCTGTTGCGGCGTGAGCGTACGCCGCAAAGCTGGGCGCAAGGTAGCCAGTCAGTCGGCATGGCCGGCAAGCAATGGACCCGGGGACAGGCGGTGCGGCATTTCCTGTTCTGGTTCATGGTCCCGGCACTCTTGGGACCAGCCTCGTTCAATACCGCGTTCTTCTTTCACCAGGTACACATCGCCGAGGTGAAAGATATCGCGCATGTCGAGCTCGTGGCGATGTTCCCGGTCTACACGGTCGTGGTGATCAGTGCGATGTTCCTTTCGGGGTTCGCGCTGGACCGGTTTGGCACCGGCCGGGTCATACCGTTCATCCAGCTTCCGATGATCGCCGGGTTCGGGATTTTCGCCGTTTCGGACGGGCCTGTCATGCTGTTGACCGGCTTCGTGTTCCTGGCCCTGACCACCGGGGCCAACAGTATCGTCCCGAATGCCTTCTGGGCTGAATTCTACGGCACCGCGAATATCGGACGGATCAAGGCGATGGCCACCGCGATCATGGTCTTCGGCACGGCCATGGGGCCGGGGATCACCGGGCTGGCACTCGACCTTGGCCTTGGGATCGAGACACAGTTCGCGATCATCTCGGGGTATTTCGCGTTCGCGACGCTGATGATGACGATCGGCGTTGTGCGCGCGCGCCCGGCGCTAGCGCTGGCGTCTTAGGTAGACGTAATAGGCCCCGCCGCCGCCATGCTTCAGATGCGCTTCGGTGATTTGAAGCACGAGCGCCGACAGCGGCGCCATGCGCAACCATTGCGGCACGCTGTGGCGTAACACGCCGCGCCGAACGGGAACCGCGTCGCCCGGATCGCGATCGCGGCCCTTGCCGGTCACGATCAGCACCAGCCGGCAGCCGGCAGCGTGAGAGCGCAGGATGAAGCCGTTGAGAGCGGGATGCGCCTGTTCCAGCGTCATCCCGTGCAGATCGAGCTTGGCCTCGGGGACAAGCTTGCCGCGCTTCAGTCTTTGGAACGCCTTCTTGTCCATCGACACGGGCGCCGTCCGCAATCGATCCGGAAGCGACGGTAGCACGTCATGTGTGCTGTCCGTCCGCGCGGCATTTCGCCCGATCTCGAACTGCGAGAGATCTGTCGGGGTCCGTGCGGATGTGCCACTCTGGGACGCCGACCTGTCGCTGAAGGATTCGACCGGAAGCTTGCGGTTCGACGACAAGGGCGTGGTCTTGCGGGCCACCTCTTGCCAGAGGGTCAGCTCGTCGGGCCGCAATCGTCGCCGGGTCATCCCCGTCACACCTCCAATGTCGGGCGTACTCGCCCTTTCATGAAGGCCGCTTGCGTCATTCGCCCGTTGCGACAAGCCGCCAGTTGGGATCATCCGAGCCCATCACACGCTCGTATGTCCAGAGATCCTTCTGCCGCTTGGGCTTGCCCGGCTCACCCTCGATGATCTCGCCCTCAGCGTCGCGAACGACCGAAACCAGCTCGGCCACTGCACGCACATCGATCTCGGCCCGGCGGGTTTCCTGATCAAAACGGGCATCGGCCAGTTCGAGATCTCGGACGCCAATGAACTCGGCCTCGATGGTCAGGCCTTCCTTTTCCCGCTCGTCGACAACCTGCGCGAAAGTTTCATAGACGTCGCGGTCCATGAATGGCATGACCTCGTCCAGCTTGCCCTTTTCAAACGCCATCAGGATCATCTCGTACGCCTCACGCGCGCCTTGCAGAAAGGTCGCGACGCTGAAATCGGGCTCGATGCGCTTCATCTCTGCCAGCGCTGTGGCGGCATCGGAATCCTCGGCGACGTGGTCGATGATGTCGTGGTCCGGCCCGCCCTCAATGACTTCGAACTCGCGGCGAGGGGCCTGACCTCCGGCCGGCTGCGTGCGCGGCCGCCCTTCGAAACCATCACGGGTTCCGAGCACGCTTTTGAGGCGCAGGATGAGAAATATGGCGATCCCGGCGAGCACCAGTAGCTGCAATATCGGGGAATTCATGTGCACCTCGTCTCGGCCAGGTCATGGAAAGCTGCGTTACCTTATCCTATGTAGGGGACGTACCTGTTCAAGTCCACCATCGCAGTGGAAATCTAAGGAGGATCGCGCATGTGGCTGCTGATCGCGTTCATAGCGGTGCCATTGATCGAAATCGCGCTGTTCATTCAAGTTGGCGGCGCGATCGGTTTGTGGCCAACGCTCGCGTTGGTCATTCTGACGGCCTTGCTGGGCACATGGCTGTTGCGGCTGCAGGGCGCGATGGCGCTGGCAGAGCTGCGCCGCAGCTTTTCGGAGGTCGAAGATCCATCAGAGCCATTGGCACATGGTGCGATGATCCTCTTTGCCGGCGCATTGTTGCTGACGCCGGGGTTTTTCACGGACGTTGTGGGCTTCTCACTGCTGTCACCGCCGATCCGCAGACGGATCTTCACCGAGATCCGAAAGCATGTCAGGGTCGCATCTTTCGAAGGCGGGCAACAGGCTGCCGATCCGACACGGCCCGACATTATCGATGCCGAGTTCGAAGACCTCGATGCGCCGGAAGTCCGGCAGGGTGGCGGGCCGGATCACAGAAGCCATTGAGGCCCCTGACGCCGCCTGCTATTCGAGGGCAACTTTTATTTGAGCCTTCAGGAGTTCCCAATGGCAGACCAGGAAAACGGTGCCGCAACAGAGACCGGTGCAGGAAACGGTGCGGCGACCGACACGGCCGCGAAGCTGCGCATGCATATCATGACGCAGTTCGTGCGTGACCTGTCCTTCGAGAATGTGCTGGCGCAGCGCGGGACCGGGGGCGAGGTGACGCCGGATGTTCAGGTCTCTGTCAATCTCGACGCCAAGAAACGCTCGACCGAGCATCAGTACGAGGTGGCCACGAAGCTCAACGTCACGTCGAAGAACAAGGGCTCTGGTGAGATGTTGTTCGTGATGGAGTTGGACTATGTCGGCGTGTTCCATGTCGAGAACGTGCCCGAGGATCAGCTGCACCCGTTTCTGCTGATCGAATGTCCGCGCATGATCTTTCCGTTCATCCGCCGGATCGTAAGCGATGTCACACGTGATGGCGGGTTCCCGCCCCTCAACCTCGAAAACATTGATTTCGTGCAGCTTTACCGCCAGGAACTGGCGCGCCGTCAGGCGGCGGACACCGGCGCGCAAAACGCCGACGCCTGATCTACCGTGTCCAGAGTGCGGCTTCGCCCATGGCCTCGACAAAGGCGCTGTGGGCGGCCTCCTCGGCCTTAGTGAGACGTGGGGACAAGGGCACAGGGCGCGGGGTTGGCCGCCAGTCGGCGCCCGTGCCGGTCTGCCCATCATGATCCGAACGGCTGGGCGCGAGCGCAAAATCCGGCTGACGCCCGCCGATCAGTTCCAGATACACTTCGGCCAGTATTTCGGAATCCAGAAGCGCGCCGTGCAGCGTTCGCGACGCGTTTTCGATGGCAAAGCGCCGACACAACGCATCGAGAGATGCAGGCGAGCCGGGAAATTTCTGCCGGGCCATCGTCAGCGTATCGATCGCGCGCTCCCATGGAAGGTGCGGCAGGCCCAGCCACCCAAGCTCGGCGTTCAGGAATTTCATGTCGAACGCGGCATTGTGAATGACCAGCTTGGCGTCGCGCACGAAATCGAGGAAAGGCTGCGCCACGAGCCGGAACACCGGCTTGTCCTTCAACACCACCTCGCCATCACGGGCCGGGCGAGGCGAGGCAAGCAAATCGGGGCCGATGCCATGCACGCCGAACGCCTCGTCGGGCATACCGCGTTCGGGATTAATATATTCATGGAACGTGCGTCCTGTCGGCATGTGGTTCTCAAGCTCGATCGCGCCGATCTCGACAATCCGGTCGCCGGTTTCGGGATCGAAGCCCGTGGTCTCGGTATCAAGGACGATTTCACGCATTGGTTCGAGACCTTTCGATATCCTGCAGAATGGACAGTACCTGTTCACGCGCGTGCTCGACCGTGTCGGTCTCGATCACGTAATCGGCGCGGGCGCGCTTTTCGGCATCCGGCATCTGTTTGGCCAGGATCCCGCTGAACTGCTCTTCGGTCATCGTCTCACGCTCCAGCACCCGGGCTTTTTGTTTTTCGGGCGATGTACGGACCACGACTGTCGCGTCCATCTCCCGGTCCGACCCCGTCTCGAACAGCAGGGGTATGTCGAGCACGGTCACCTTGGCGCGTTGCCCCTGCAGGAACTCGGCGCGGTCCTGCGCCACGAGAGGGTGAACGATCGCCTCGATCCGGGGCAGGGCAGTAGGGTCGCTCTTGATTATCGCCTTCAAGGCATCTCGACTTACCATACCATCCCGTATGGCATCGGGAAACGCCTTGGCAATCGGGCCGACCGCCAAACCGCCCTTGGCGTACAGCCGATGCACCGCCGCATCCGCATCCCATACCGCGCAGCCTGCATCTGCAAATAGCCGCGCGGTGGTGGATTTGCCCATCCCGATGGAGCCGGTCAGACCAAGACGGAACGTCATTGCAGCACGGCCTCGCGCGCGGCTTGGTTCACGTCTGGCCGCATCCCGAACCAACGCTCGAACCCCGGCACCCCCTGGTACAAGAGCATCCCAAGCCCATCGACACACTGGCAGCCTTTCTCCCTTGCAGCCCTTAATAGCGGTGTTTCCAAAGGCGCATAGACGAGATCGGTCACAACGGCCCCTGCACAAAGCCGGTCGAGCGGCACCGTCCATGATGCCTGACCGGTCATGCCCAGAGATGTCGTGTTGACCACGGTCGCGGCATCCCCAAGGACGTCGCCGGCCTGTTCCCAGCTGGCAATGGTCAACCGGTCGCCAAACTGCTCTTTCAGCGCCTCAGCGCGGGATCGGGTGCGGTTTGCGACACGGATCTCGGGCACGCCGGCATCAAGCAGGGCCACGATTATTGCTCTTGCCGCGCCTCCGGCGCCAAAGACGACCGCCGGACCGCTGGAGGGTCGCCAATCGGGGGCATTCTGACGCAGGTTCTGGTCAAAACCATACGCATCAGTATTGTCGGCATGTATCGTTCCTTCGCGGCCGAAGGTCAGCGTGTTGGCCGCCCCGATACGTTCAGCCGTTGCGCTGACATGATCAGCGATCTCAAGGACACGTTCCTTGTGCGGAACGGTGATGTTTACGCCGAAAAATCCCATCTTGGGCAAAGTGTGCAGGGCGGATTCGAGGTCTGAGGCTTCGACATGCAGCGGCACGTAGTATCCGGAAAGACCGAGCGTGCCGAGCCAATGCTGATGCAGCCGTGGGGATTTCGAATGGGCGATCGGCGCCCCGATAACGCCTGCGAGGGGGATCTTGTCATGAGTCATGTCGGCAAATCTCCGCGAAGCGTCAGGAATCCCAGAAGGTCGAGCAGCGGGAGCCCCAGGATAGTAAAATAATCGCCTTCGATCCGAGAGAAAAGCCGAACGCCTTCAGTCTCCAGCTTGTACGCCCCGACACTCTCGCCAATGTCCGGCCAGTTGCGCGCGATGTAGGCGTCGAGCCAATCGTCAGAGAATGCGCGCACGGTCAGACGGGCGGTCCCCACATGACGCCAGATCGGCGCACCGTCCTCGCAAATGACCGCAGCAGATAGCAGCTCATGCCGCCGTCCCCGCATGGCCAGAAGCTGTGCCCGGGCATGCTCGGCCGTGTCGGGCTTGGCCAACAGGTCGCCTCCCAGATCGAGCGCCTGATCGCAACCAAGAACGAGGGTGCCAGGCCGTTTGCGGCTGACCCGTGCCGCCTTCGCCTCGGCCAGCGCATCCGCGATATCCCGGGGGCTGTAGTGCTCGGCACGCATGCCGTCGCGAATCATCCCTTCATCTACACGCGGTTGCTCAATCTCGAATTCCAGCCCGGCGTTTTCCAAAAGCTGCCGCCGCGTGCGCGATGTCGAAGCAAGGATGAGTGGGGACATGATGTGTATAACCCTAGGCACGGTCTGTGCGTGTCATAGGAAAAAACTCCGGAAACATCCATCCCGAGATAGATCCTGTGCTGAATCACGATGGTTGGTGAAGATGTCGTGCGGATTGTCCACCGTGGATCAGGAGATCTTGGGGGCGTGGATAAAAATTACGGCGTTCGCAGATGTTCCGCAGCCTTAAGCAGAATGACTACCTAACTAACTATTATTATTATATAATTTATCTGGCTTTTTGCCTTTTCTAGGATAGGTTGCAGATTTGCTTGGGGATAACATTGGGGACAACAAGTTATCCACACCTTCACGGCGACCAACAACATAATCTTTCATTCTAAATTTATTCATTAAAGGGGGTAACACAGCACTCTCCAGGAAGAGAGCTCCACCCAAGCGGATTGACCTTCCGTTCAAACACAGGTAGGCGATGAGGACCTGTCCGGGTGCCTTTTCCCAATCTCAAAGCCTTACGCACCGCCCCGTGCGTTTACAGGAATAAAAATGCCCGAAGATCGCTTGAACCTAGCCGACCTCAAGACCCTGACTGCCAAGGATCTTCTCGCAATAGCCGAAGAGCTGGAGATCGAGAACGCGTCCACGATGCGCAAGGGCGAGATGATGTTCTCGATCCTCAAGGAGCGCGCCGAAGATGACTGGCTCGTGTTCGGGGATGGGGTTCTGGAGGTTCTGCAGGATGGCTTCGGGTTTCTCCGTTCGACGGAAGCGAACTACCTGCCAGGCCCGGATGACATCTATGTCTCGCCGGATATGATCCGTCAGCATTCCTTGCGGACCGGCGACACGATCGAAGGGGAGATGCGTCAGCCGGATGAAAACGAGAGATACTTTGCGCTGACCTCGGTGACCCGTATCAATTACGAGGAACCCGAGCGTGCGCGTCACAAGATCGCGTTCGAGAACCTGACGCCCTTGTATCCGGACGAGCGGCTGAAGATGGAAATCGAGGATCCGACGATCAAGGATCGCACCGCGCGGGTGATCGACCTAGTGGCCCCGATAGGTAAAGGACAGCGGTCATTGATCGTGGCGCCGCCCAGAACCGGCAAAACCGTCATCCTGCAGAACATCGCAAACAGCATCGAGCATAACCACCCTGATTGCTACCTTATCGTGCTGCTGATCGATGAGCGGCCCGAAGAGGTCACCGACATGAAACGGTCGGTCAAGGGCGAGGTCGTCAGTTCGACCTTCGATGAACCCGCATCACGGCACGTGGCCGTCTCGGAAATGGTGATGGAAAAGGCGAAACGCCTCGTGGAGCACAAGCGCGACGTCGTGATCCTGCTCGACTCGATCACGCGCTTGGGGCGCGCGTTCAACACTGTCGTCCCGTCGTCGGGCAAAGTGTTGACCGGCGGTGTCGATGCCAACGCGTTGCAACGGCCGAAACGGTTTTTTGGTGCCGCCCGGAATATCGAGGAAGGCGGGTCGCTCACCATCATCTCGACCGCGTTGATCGAGACGGGCAGCCGAATGGACGAAGTCATTTTTGAAGAGTTCAAGGGGACCGGTAACTCTGAACTGATCCTTGATCGCAAGGTTGCCGATAAACGCGTGTTCCCTGCAATCGACATCATCAAGTCCGGGACACGCAAGGAAGAGCTGTTGATCGACAAGGCCGATTTGCAGAAGACATTCGTTCTGAGACGCATTCTCAATCCCATGGGCACGACCGATGCGGTGGAATTCCTTTTGTCCAAGCTCAAGCAAACAAAGACAAATTCCGAGTTTTTCGATTCGATGAACAGCTGACGAAAGGTCTTTCAGGGTCTTGTGATGGATACCATCTACGCTTTGTCGACGGCTCAAGGCAAGGCAGGCGTTGCGGTCATACGGGCATCGGGGGAACGCGTTCCGCATGTGGCAAATGAAATCTGTGGCACTGGGCTGAAGCCTCGCCATGCCACGTTGCGCATCTTGCGCGATCATACGGGCCAACGTCTGGACGAGGCACTTGTTCTCTATTTTCCGGACAAGGCGAGCTTTACGGGTGAACCGGTTCTTGAATTACACGTACACGGCAGCATGGCCGTCGTTTCGGCGGTGCTGCAGACTTTAGAAGAGTTCGATGGGGTGCGCCTGGCAGACCCGGGCGAATTCACGCGGCGGGCACTATCAAATAATCGTCTGGATTTAACCCAGGTAGAGGCGCTTTCAGACCTGATCGAAGCAGAGACCGAGGCACAACGCCAACAGGCGATGCGTGTCCTTTCGGGCGACCTGGGGCGTATGTGTGCGGGCTGGCGCATCGATCTTATTCGAGCAGTTGCTCTGCTGGAAGCAACGATAGATTTTGCCGAAGAGGATCTTCCTGAGATACTGCCAGAGGTCCGCGACTTGATCTCGGGCGTAATGAGTGATCTGACGCATCAGATTTCCGGAAGGCAGGCCGCCGAACGAATCCGTGACGGGTTTGAGGTTGCGATCATCGGTGCTCCGAATGTCGGGAAATCGACGCTTCTCAACCGGCTGGCTGGCCGGGATGCGGCGATCACATCGGAGATCGCGGGCACGACGCGGGATGTCATAGAAGTTCGCATGGATCTCAAAGGGTTACCCGTGACCTTCCTTGATACGGCAGGCCTTCGGGAAACGGAGGATCATGTTGAAGGCCTTGGTGTCACGCGCGCGAAGGACAGGGCGCGCCAGGCTGACTTGCGCGTGTGCCTGGGCGACACGGAGGGGGCATTTGCCGGGTTGATTGAGGAGGGAGATATCCTGCTCGCGCCGAAAGCCGATATTCTGGACGTTGAAATACCGGGTGTGTCTGGCCTTACGGGACAGGGTGTGGACGAGGTGATTGAAAGGATCGGAGAGATCCTTTCAGATCGGGCACAGGGCGCGGGTGCCGCGATACGGCTGCGACACGAAACAGCCATCAAGACGGGTCTCGCATGCCTTGAACAGGCGCTTGTACATATGGCTTCTGGTGACGACATGACAGATCTAGCAGCCGAGGAGGTGCATAGTGCTATCCGCGCCTTGGATTCTCTGGTAGGCAGAGTTGATATCGAGTCTGTGCTCGACGACATATTCTCGAGCTTTTGTATTGGAAAGTGAGGATGTTTCACGTGAAACATTTTGACGTCGTTGTCATCGGCGGAGGCCACTCGGGGGCAGAAGCGGCCCACGCCGCGGCACGTATGGGTGCGTTGACCGCTTTGATCACGTTGTCAGCGGACAAGATCGGCGTTATGTCCTGCAATCCTGCAATCGGCGGTCTCGGAAAAGGCCACCTTGTCCGCGAAATTGACGCGTTGGACGGGGTGATGGGTCGCGTGGCCGACAAGGCCGGTATCCAGTTCCGCCTTTTGAATCGGCGCAAAGGGCCTGCGGTGCAGGGGCCAAGGACTCAAGCTGACCGTAAGCTTTACCAAGCAGCCATGCACGAAGAGATAACCGTCCGTGCAAACCTCTCCGTGATTGAAGGCGAAGTTGCCGATCTTCAGGTCAGCGCAGGGGCCGTGACGGGCGTTGTACTTGGAGATGGCACCAAGATTGCGGCATCGGCAACGGTGCTTACGACCGGGACGTTCCTGCGCGGCGTGATCCACATAGGCGACAAGTCCTATCCTGGCGGCCGTATCGGTGAATCGCCTAGCGTGACGCTCGCAGAGCGCATGGATGGTTTCGAGCTGCCATTGGGCCGCCTTAAAACCGGGACGCCGCCGAGGTTGAATGGGAAGACAGTCGATTGGTCAGGTCTCGAGTTTCAGCCGGCAGATAATGATCCCGTCCTATTTTCATTCATGTCGACAGCACCACTTGCTAAGCAGATCGCGTGCGGAATCACCTACACGAACGAGAGAACGCACGATATCATTCGGGAAAATCTTGACAAATCAGCGATGTATGGCGGCCATATCGCAGGTTCTGGACCTCGCTACTGTCCGTCTATCGAAGACAAGGTGGTAAGGTTTGCTGACAAGACCGCACACCAGGTATTTCTGGAACCGGAATCGCTCTCTGATAACGTGATCTATCCAAACGGGATTTCGACATCTCTGCCAGAAAGCGTTCAGCGCGATTATATCCACTCCATTGCCGGGTTGGAGAACGCAGAGATCATTCAGCCGGGTTACGCGATCGAATATGACTATGTTGATCCCCGGGCGCTGTCGCAAAGTCTGGCGGTGAAATCGGTACCGGGACTGTTCCTTGCCGGGCAAATCAACGGGACCACGGGGTACGAAGAGGCTGCGGCACAAGGCCTCGTCGCAGGTATCAACGCGGTGCGCCACGGCCGGGGCGAAGAATCCTTCCGCTTCAGCCGTACTCAAAGCTATATCGGGGTCATGATAGATGATCTGACGACGCGTGGTGTGTCCGAACCTTACCGGATGTTCACCTCACGCGCCGAATTTCGCTTGTCCTTGCGGGCCGACAATGCGGATCAGCGTCTTACACCGATTGGCCTCGACATCGGTTGCGTGGAAGAACCTCGACAGGCTGTGTTCGAACGAAAGATGTTGGATCTGGATACGGCGCGAAAAACCCTGATGTCCGTAAGGTATACACCGAAGCAGCTCGTCAGCGCCGGTATCAAGGTTAATCAAGACGGGACGAAGCGCACGGCATTCGACGTCTTGGCGTTCCCAGATGTAGAAATCAGTGACCTGACATCCCTTGATCCGAACCTCGCGGACGTGACGGCGCTGTTGCAGCGACAGCTCAAGACGGAGGCAATCTATGCAAATTATATCGATCGCCAAGCACGGGACGTTGAGATGTTGCGCCGCGACGAAGCCCACGCGATACCCGCTTGTTTCGATTTCTATCTCATAGAGGGGCTATCAAACGAATTGAAGTCCAAATTGTCAGCTGTGAGACCTGAGGATCTGGCCCAAGCGTCAAGGATCGAGGGCATGACACCCGCCGCCTTGACGCTCCTATTGGTTAGTCTCAAGCATGCCGAGCGATTGAAAACGGCGTGACCCGCAAATTCTCGGATCTGAATGTTTCACGTGAAACAAAAGAACGCCTTGATATCTACGCCAATCTCTTGCGGGCATGGAATCCGAAAATCAACCTCGTGGCGCCATCAACCCTTGATGACATGTGGTCACGCCACTTTGTTGATTCGGCCCAACTCTACGATCTCGCGCCTGATCCGGTCGATCATTGGGCGGATCTTGGCTCTGGCGGCGGATTTCCCGGACTGGTGATTGCAATGCTGGCGCAAGACAAGGAATCCATGCCAGAGTTAACTCTTGTCGAAAGCGACGCGAGAAAATCCGCGTTCCTGCGCACAGTGCTACGGGAGACCGACGTCGCAGCGTCAGTTCTAACCAAACGCGTCGAGCAAGTCGAGCCCTTGGGTGCGGACGTCGTTTCCGCACGCGCCCTCGCGCCGATGCCGAAGCTCCTGACATACACCCATCGCCACCTTGCCAGCAATGGCACCGCGCTTCTGTCAAAGGGACAAAACTGGGAAAAAGAGCTGCACGAGGCACAAACAACGTGGCGATTCAGTTACCGGATCGATAAAAGTGTGGTAGATAAAAACTCGGTAATTCTCAGCGTCACAGGAGTGGGCCGTGTCTGACCTTAGCCATCATGCAGCTCCGATAATTATTGCGATCGCCAATCAGAAGGGCGGCGTTGGCAAAACGACAACAACGATCAATCTCGGTGCGGCACTGGCCGAGAACGGATCGCGTGTCTTAATCGTTGATCTTGATCCGCAGGGCAACGCGTCCACTGGTCTCGGTATCGAACCCGATGCACGCGATTGGACGACCTATGATCTTTTGCTGGATGACGTGCCGCTCGATCAGATCATCCAGCCCACCAAGGATGATAACCTCATGATCGTCCCCGCCACTGTAGACTTGTCTTCGGCAGATATCGAATTGATTTCAAACGAGAAAAAGTTGTACTTGCTGCGCGACGCCCTGCGGCAAAGGGCAATGGATGCTTATACGTTCGACTACATTCTCATAGATTGCCCGCCGTCTTTGAACATGTTGACGATCAACGCAATGGTCGCCGCACATTCCATTCTCGTGCCACTTCAAAGCGAATTCTACGCGCTGGAAGGCCTGTCGCAGTTGCTTTTGACCGTTCGCGAGGTGCGTCAGAGCGCGAACACCGATCTACGGATAGAGGGTATCGTCCTCACGATGGTCGATTCTCGGAACAACCTGTCCGGCCAGGTCGAAAAGGATGCGCGCGATAATCTCGGGGATCTGGTCTTTCGTACGCGGATTCCACGCAACGTCAGGTTGAGCGAGGCACCTTCATACGCGCTGTCGGTTTTGAGCTATGATTCAAACTCCAAGGGTGCGCAAGCCTATCGCGATCTTGCGCGGGAGCTTCTGGAAAAAACCACGCCCGTGGCCGCCTGAGTCGAAAAGGAAACCCCACATGTCTACCAAGAAAACCCAGAACCGCGGTTTGGGCCGGGGTCTTTCGGCTCTCATGGCCGATGTGACTGACGAGACGTCCACCGACGCATCAGAAAAGCCACGTCAACCCGACATGTCGGTCCCCATCGAAAAGGTGCATCCGAACCCTGAACAACCTCGGCGCAATTTCAACGCGGACGCGCTGCACGAATTGTCCCAATCCATCGCGGAGCACGGGATCATCCAGCCGCTCATCGTGCGCGCCAATCCACGAAGCGTGGAAGAGTATGAAATCGTCGCTGGGGAGCGCCGGTGGCGCGCCGCGCAGATGGCGAAGCTGCACGAAATCCCGGTCATCATCCGCGAATTCAGCGACACCGAAGTCCTTGAGGTTGCGATCATCGAGAACATTCAGCGCGCAGACCTGAACCCGGTGGAAGAGGCCACGGGGTTCAACCAGCTTATGCTCAAGTTCGGGCACACGCAGGAAAAACTCGCCGAGGTGCTTGGCAAGAGCCGAAGTCACATCGCCAATTCCGTCCGCTTGCTCAACCTGCCGGATGAAGCGCTGACACATCTGCGGGAGGGGCGCTTGTCGTCTGGGCATGCGCGGGCGCTCCTGACATCCGATGATCCGGTCGTGCTGGCGCGTAAGGTCATCGAAAAGGGCCTTTCCGTGCGCGAGACGGAAAAGTTGGTCAAGTCCGCATCGGATTCAAAGGCGCAGAGCGGTACATCGCCCCGCAAAGGGCGCAAGACCCCTGTCAAGGATGCGGATACCAAGGCGATCGAGGACGATCTCTCCGCTCATCTGTCGATGTCGGTGACCATCGATCATCAGCCAGGCGCTGAAAACGGACAGATCACCATCCGGTACGACAAGCTGGATCAGCTGGATCGGTTGATCGGGATGCTAAGCGTCTGAAAAGGCGTCGATATCTGGCAGAAGTTCGGAAATCACCGAATTCAGAACCCTGCGCCCGGACGGCGTTGCAGCTAGTCGGCTCTCTCTTTGCTCGACCATCCCGATATCGGTCAGATGCTGGACCGTGGCCGCATCGGGCGGCGCGCCCGCTATGTTCGCGTACCGGGTCATGTCGATACCGTCGGACACCCGTAGCCCCATCAGTAGATATTCGCCGGCCTGTTCTGACCCGCTTAGCGGCGTTCTGGCCGATTCGGCGTGCCCGGTCTCGGCCTCCTGCAGCCAGCGGTCCGGCTGTAGCCATGTTTCCGTTGCATATCTCTGACCGTTAATCGTAACCCGGCCGTGTGCACCGGGTCCGATGCCGACATAATCACCATAGCGCCAGTAGATCATGTTGTGCCGCGACTCGGCACCCGGTCGCGCATGATTCGATACCTCATAAGCCTCAAGCCCGGCCGCCTCGCAGATCTCTTGCGTCGCGTCATACATATCGGCCGCAAGATCATCCGGGGGCAGGCCGCGCAGTTTGCCCGCATTGTAGCGGTCTCCGAACGCTGTCCCGTTCTCGATCGTCAATTGATACAGTGACATGTGATCCACGGCCAGATCTACGGCCTGCTCAAGCTCCTCGCGCCAGGCACGCAGTGTCTGATCCTGCCGTGCGTAGATCAGGTCAAAGCTCACCCTGTCGACAGATTGCTTTGCAATATCAAATGCTTGTAGAGCTTCGGCGACCGAGTGCACCCGTCCCAGGCGTCCCAGATCGACATCGTTCAGCGCCTGCACGCCAAGCGATATGCGCGCTACGCCCGCCGCAGCGAAATCCGCGAACCGTCCCGCCTCGACCGAGCCGGGATTGGCCTCCAATGTGACCTCCAGGTCATTTGCTGCGGGCCACACCTTGCGCACATGCTCCAGAATGTCGTGCACGGTTGCGGGCGCCATCAGACTGGGTGTGCCGCCGCCAAGGAACACGCTGTTGACGACCCGCCCCGGCAGCAGCGCCGCATAGCGGTCGATCTCACTCAGATAGGCGTCGCGCCAGCGGCGATGGTCGATCTCGCGCGCCACATGACTGTTGAAGTCGCAATAGGGGCACTTGGCTTGGCAAAACGGCCAATGCAGGTAAAGCCCGAACCCGCCATGCTGCCAGTCTTCAGTCAAAACAGCCCTCTACCAATTTTCGAAATGCATCGGCGCGGTGGCTGATACGGTTCTTTTCAGCAGGGTCTATTTCGGCGAAGGTCATTTCATGTCCCGATGGTTGAAAGACCGGGTCGTAGCCATGTCCTGCCTCACCACGCATCGGCCAGACAATACGGCCTTCCGCCGTACCTTCGAACACCTCGTCATGCCCATCGGGCCAGGCCAGTACCAGCGTACAGCAGAACCGCGCCGTCCAAGGTTCCGGTGCCTTGCGGGCCACCAGCGCATCATGCGCCCGTGTCATCGCGAGGGTAAAGTCGCGGCCGTTCCGAGTTTCTGCCCAGTCGGCGGTGTAGACGCCCGGTGCGCCGTCCAGCGCGTCGATCACTATGCCCGAATCGTCGGACAATGCCGGCAAACCGGTCGCGGCAGCACCCGCATGCGCCTTGATCCGGGCATTTCCGGTAAAGGTGGTTTCGGTCTCATCCGGTACGGCGAGCGCTTTTTCTTTAGCCCCCACGACACGAACGCCATAAGGTTCCAGGAGCGTCTTGATTTCGTCGAGCTTGCCGGCGTTATGCGTCGCGACAAGCAGCGTGGGGGCCGTGAACCTACGCACCTATCGCCTCGCGCTGCTTGGCGACCAGCGTCTCGACACCCTGCTCGGCGAGATCCAGCAGCGTGTCCATCTGGTCGCGGCTGAACGTGGCCCCCTCGGCGCTCATCTGAACCTCGATCAGCCGCTTGGATCCGGTCATGATGAAATTCCCATCGACACCGGCCTCGCTATCCTCGGGGTAGTCCAGGTCGAGGATCGGCTGCCCGGCATAGATCCCGCAGGACACCGCGGCGACCGGATCGATCAGCGGATCGCTGACCACGTCACCGGTCTTCATCAGTTTGCCGACCGCGAGCCGCAGCGCAACCCAGCCACCGGTGATCGATGCGCAGCGCGTGCCGCCATCGGCCTGGATGACATCGCAATCGACGGTAATCTGTCGTTCGCCCAGTGCGACACGGTCCACGCCCGCCCGCAAGGCGCGTCCGATGAGGCGCTGGATCTCCACCGTGCGGCCACCCCGCTTGCCGGCCGTCGATTCGCGGCGCATGCGGCTTCCGGTCGAGCGCGGCAACATGCCGTACTCGGCAGTGACCCAGCCCAGCCCGGTACCCTTCACGAAGGGGGGCACACGGTCCTCGATGGTTGCGGTGCACAGCACATGCGTGTCACCGATCCTGATCATGCAAGAGCCTTCTGCATGCTTGGTCACGCCCGTTTCGATTGAAACTGGGCGTATTTCGTTTAGCTCTCGTTTCGAAGGCCGCATATAATTTCCTCTTGCTTTGCGTGGGGGATACATGCAGCGGGCGTGAAAAGACAAGCCCGATTGACCTTTGGGATCTTCCGTCCTTAATGGTGTGTCAGGCAGGAATTCAGGCAAATGACCGACGGCAGTCACATTCTGGACCAGATGAACGAACGCTCGCGCGAGGTGTTTCGCCGCGTGGTCGAGGGGTACCTGGCGACCGGCGATCCGGTCGGGTCGCGCAGCCTCACCCGCGAATTCAGTGAAAAAGTCAGCGCCGCCACGATCCGCAACGTGATGCAGGATCTCGAATATCTTGGACTGCTGGGAAGCCCGCATGTCAGCGCCGGCCGGGTGCCCACGCAGAACGGGCTGCGCATGTTCGTCGACGGCCTGCTCGAGGTTTCGGATGTAGAGACCGCGGATCGCCGGCTGATCGACGCTACCGTGGGCAGCAATTCGCAGGACGTGACGGGTGTGCTCGACCGGATCGGGTCGGCCCTGTCGGGGGTGACGCGCGGGGCTTCGCTGGTGCTGACGCCCAAGCACGAAGCGCCGATCAAGCACATGGAATTCGTCAGCCTCGGCCCGGATCGCGCGCTCGTGGTGCTGGTCTTTTCCGACGGGCATGTCGAGAACCGGATCTTCACACCACCCCCCGGCCAGACGCCAAGTTCGATGAGAGAGGCTGCCAATTTCCTCAATGCGCTCGCCGAAGGGCGCACCATGTCCGACGTTCAGAAATTGATCGCCACAGAGATCAAGACCCGTCGTCAGGAAATCGACGCACTGTCGCAGGCCATGGTCGAAAGCGGCCTCGCCGTCTGGGCGGGCGAGGACGAGAGCAACGAGCGCCTGATCGTCCGCGGTCGCGCGAACCTGCTGGATGCCGACGCCGCCGAGGATGACCTGGAACGCATCCGCGTTCTCTTCGACGATCTGGAGCGCAAACGCGACATCGCGGAATTCCTCGAACTGACCGATGAAGGCGAGGGCGTGCGCATCTTTATCGGATCCGAGAATAAACTTTTCTCACTTTCGGGTTCCTCTTTGGTTGTCTCTCCATATATGAACGCTGATCGTAAGATCATCGGCGCAGTGGGTGTCATCGGCCCGACTCGGCTCAATTATGGCCGTATCGTGCCGATCGTGGACTACACCGCGCAGCTGGTGGGCAAATTGATCTCCGACCGGAGTTAGAGGTGAAGAATGGCAGAGCCAAGAAAAGACGATTTCCTTGATGATATCGAGGAAGCCGCCGCGGAAGAACAGGAGCATGCCGCCGAGGACGTGTCGAACGAGGCGGCGGAAATCGACGCGCTCCGGGCTGAACGGGACGCGCTGCAGGACAAGTTCATGCGCGCCATCGCGGATGCCGAGAATGCGCGCAAGCGCTCCGACAAGGACCGGCGCGAGGCCGAGAATTACGGCGGCTCAAAACTGGCGCGCGATCTGCTGCCGGTGCATGACAACCTCAAGCGCGCGCTGGACACCGTTACCGACGAACAGCGCGAGGGCTCCGAGGCGCTGATCGAGGGGGTCGAACTGACCTTGCGCGAATTGCGCAACGTGTTCTCGCGCCAGGGGATCACCATCATCGAGCCGCAGGTTGGCGACAGGTTCGACCCGCAGCATCACGAAGCGATGTTCGAGGCGCCGCTGCCCGAAACCAAGGCGGGCGACATCATCCAGGTGTCCGCGCCGGGTTTCATGCTGCATGACCGTATCCTGCGCCCCGCGCAGGTCGGCGTGTCGTCCAACCGCGAGACCGGATGACCGCGGCAGGCGGGGGCATCACCCCGTCCCGTCCGCCAGCTCCTTCAATTCGTAGATCAGCGCCAGCGCCTCACGCGGGCTGAGAGCGTCCGGTAACACATCCGTCAGGCGCGCTTCCACCCGGGATGTGCGCACCGGGGCCGGAGCGGGCGGCGGCGTGGCGGCGAAAAGCGGCAAATCGTCGATCAGCGCCTGCCTTGCGCCGCCGCCCTCGCGTTCGCCGCGTTCCAGTGCGTCCAAGACAATGCGCGCCCGATCCACCACCGCTTGCGGCAGACCGGCCAGCTTGGCCACCTGCACCCCGTAGCTGCGATCGGCCGCACCGCGCCGCACCTCGTGCAGGAAGATCACGTCGCCGTCATGCTCCTTGACCGCCACGGTGGCGTTGTCGACGCGGGCCAACGTGTCGCTCAGCCGGGTCAATTCGTGGTAATGCGTCGCGAAAAGCGCCCGGCACCCGTTCACATCGTGCAGATGTTCCAGCGTCGCCCAGGCGATGCTCAGCCCGTCATAGGTCGCCGTGCCACGCCCGATCTCGTCGAGGATCACCAGGGCATGCGCGTCGGCCTGGTTGAGGATTGCGGCCGTTTCGACCATCTCGACCATGAAGGTCGAGCGCCCCCGCGCCAGATCGTCCGACGCGCCCACGCGGCTGAAAAGCTGGCTGACCAGACCCACCTGCGCCGCCTTTGCCGGAACATAGCTGCCCATCTGCGCCAACAGCGCGATCAACGCGTTCTGCCGCAGGAAGGTCGATTTGCCCGCCATGTTCGGGCCGGTCAGCAGGCGGATGTCGCTCTCATCATCCAGCGCGCAATCATTGGCGATGAAGGGCGCGCCGCCTTGCCTGCGCAAGGCGCGCTCCACCACCGGGTGCCGCCCGCCCTCGATCCGCAAGGCGCGGCTTTCGTCCACCGAGGGCCGGCACCAATCTTCCATCCGGGCGAGGTCGGCCAGTGCCGTGGCCAGGTCCAGCTCTGCAAGGCTCTGGGCCACCTGTGCCACCTCGGTCGACTGCTCAAGGATTGCAGATTTCAGCTCGTCATGAAGCCGTTTTTCGATCTCCAGCGCCCGCCCGCCGGCATTCAGGATCCGCGTCTCCATCTCGCTCAGGGCGACAGTGGTAAAGCGCACTTGGTTGGCCGTGGTCTGGCGATGTTTGAAGGTCTCGTTCAACGGGGCGGCCAGCATCTTCTCGGCATGGGTCGCCGTCACCTCGACGAAATAACCCAAGACGTTGTTGTGCTTGATCTTGAGCGATCCGATGCCGGTCTGGCGGATATAATCACCCTGCATCCCCGCGATCACGCCCCGACCTTCGTCGCGCAGCTTGCGCGCCTCGTCGAGTTCGGCGTCATGCCCCGCCGCGATGAACCCGCCATCGCGCACCAGAAGGGGCGGCTCGGCGACCAGCGCCTGGTCCAGCAGTTCGCGCAGCGCGTCATGCCCGTGCAGCCTTGCTGTCGCGTCGGCCAGAAGGGGCGGCAGATCCGCGCCGTCGAGGCGTCCGGCAATCTCGGCGGCCTGCGTCAGCCCGCTGCGCACTGCTGCCAGGTCGCGCGGCCCGCCTCGATCAAGCGCCAGCCGGGACAGCGCCCGGTCCAGATCCGGCACGCGGCGCAAACCGTCCCTCAGATCCTCGGCAAGCAAGCCCGCGTCCACGGCAAAATTCACTGCATCGAGCCGCGCCTGCACCACGTCCAGCACGCGGCTGGGGCTCGACAGCCGTCGCTCCAGCAGGCGCCCGCCACCGGCGGTCACCGTCCGGTCGATGGTCGCCAGCAGCGATCCGGCGCGCCGCCCGTCCAGCCCATGGGTCAGCTCCAGGTTGCGGCGGGTTGCGGCATCGATCTGCATCACGCGGCCCTGTGCCTCGCGCACCGGCGGGCGCAGCAGCGGCAGCTTGCCCTTCTGCGTGATCTCCAGCCATTCCACGATCGCCGCCATCGCCGCGATCTCGGGCCGGGTAAAGGTGCCGAACGCTTCGAGCGTGGCGATCCCGAACAGCGCGCATAGCCGCTTTTCCCCGCCCGTGCTGTCGAATGCCGACTGCCCCAAGGGGGACAACGATGCGCCGCTATCGGCCACGACCTCGCGCAGATCTGCCTCGTCTGTCTCCGACACCACGACCTCGCGCGGGGTCAGCCTTGCAAGTTCCGGTCCCAGCCGCGCCAGCGCCAGAGGCATCACGTGAAACGCTCCCGTTGAGATGTCGACCCACGCGAGCGCGCCCTCGCCCCGGACCCGCGCGACCGCCGCCAGGTAATTGTGCCGCCGCGCATCCAGCAGGCTTTCCTCGGTCAGCGTGCCGGGGGTCACCAGCCGCACAACCTCGCGCCGGACCACCGATTTCGACCCGCGTTTCCTTGCGTCTGCGGGGTCTTCGGTTTGTTCGCACACCGCGACGCGAAACCCCTTGCGGATCAGCGTCAACAGGTACCCTTCGGCGGAATGCACAGGCACGCCGCACATCGCGATATCCGCGCCCAGATGCTTGCCGCGCTTGGTCAGCGCGATATCCAGCGCCTCTGCGGCGAGGCCCGCATCGTCGAAGAACAGCTCGTAGAAATCGCCCATCCGGTAGAACAAGAGCGCTTGCGGATACTGCGCCTTGATCTCCAGGTATTGCGCCATCATCGGCGTCGCGTTGGATGCCGCATCCGTCACCTTGGTCTCCCGCACAGCTTTCGCGGAATCCTACAAACCTGCGGGCATGGGCGAAAGCCCAAAGCGACGCAGGCCGCGCGGATCACATAGGGGTCAGCAAAAGCGTTTTTTCCGATGCCGGACAGGTGCCTTTCAGGCCACCTTCGACATCATCCCGCGAGAGGACAGAGACGGCGTAATGCGCGCCGTAAACTTCTTTCACCGATGCCTCGGACAGAGAAAACGGTGGGCCGTCCATCTGTGTCTGATCGTATTCGAAGGTTATCATCAGTTGCGGCGCGGTGTCGGTGATTTTCGCGACATGCTCGGCATATCTTGCGCGGAGGCCCTCGGGCAGCGCCACCAGCGCCGCGCGGTCATAGACCGCCGCGACCGTGCCAAGCATTTCCGCGGTCAGCGCGAAAACATCGCCCACGAAGATATCCAGACCCTCTGCCGCGTAGCGTTTCAGCGGGCCGACCTGCGAAATCGCCGGGCCCACGCCCATCTCTTCGAACAACTCGCGCACCGCGATCTCGCTCAGTTCGACTCCGGCGACGCGGTAGCCCTCGTGCCGCAGCCAATGAATATCGACCGCCTTGCCGCACAGCGGCAGGAACAGCCGCGCGCCCGCATCAAGATCGAGCGCGCCGATATGCGCCGCCAGCATCCGGTTCACCTGTCCCTCGTGGAACCCGATTTGCCCCGCCTGCCACCGGTCGTGCCAGAATTCCGGATCCATCGCGCCTTATCCTTTCAGACGGCGATCCCGGGCCGCCAGCAGTTTCAGCCGCAGCGCGTTCAACTGGATGAAGCCGGCCGCGTCGGTCTGGTCATAGGCGCCGGCATCCTCTTCAAAGGTCACATGCGCCTCGGAGTAAAGGCTGTGGTCCGACCAGCGACCGATGGTCGTGGCGGATCCTTTGTAAAGCTTGAGCCGCACGGTGCCGGTGACATGCGTTTGCGACCGGTCTATGGCGGCCTGCAGCATCTCGCGCTCGGGGCTGAACCAGAACCCGTTATAGATCAGTTCGGCATAGCGCGGCATCAGCGAATCCTTGAGATGCCCCGCGCCGCTGTCCAGCGTGATCTGCTCGATCCCGCGATGCGCCTCCAGCAGGATGGTGCCGCCGGGCGTCTCGTAGATGCCGCGCGATTTCATCCCGACAAAGCGGTTCTCGACGAAATCGAGCCGCCCGATGCCGTGCTTGCCGCCCAGCTCGTTCAGTTTCGTCAGGATCGTCGCGGGGCTCATATCCGTGCCGTCGATGGCCACCGCGTCGCCCTTGTAAAACGTGATCTCGATGATCTCGGGGGTATCCGGCGCGGCTTCGGGGGCCACCGTGCGCTGATAGACATAATCCGGCGCGGCCTCGGCAGGGTCTTCCAGGACTTTGCCCTCCGACGAGGTGTGCAGAAGGTTCGCATCGACCGAAAACGGCGCTTCGCCGCGCTTGTCGGTGGCGATGGGGATCTGGTTCTTCTCGGCGAAATCGATCAGCCGCGTGCGGCTTGTCAAATCCCATTCGCGCCAGGGTGCGATCACCCGGATATCGGGGTTGAGCGCGTAGGCTGCCAGCTCGAACCGCACCTGGTCGTTGCCCTTGCCGGTCGCGCCATGTGCCACCGCGTCGGCGCCGGTCTCCGCCGCGATCTCGACCAGCCGCTTGGAGATCAGCGGCCGTGCAATCGAAGTGCCCAGCAGGTAAAGACCTTCGTATAGGGCATTGGCGCGGAACATCGGGAAGACGAAATCGCGCACGAATTCTTCGCGCAGATCTTCGATATAGATGTTGTCCGGTGCGATCCCCAAGAGTTCCGCCTTCTTGCGCGCCGGGTCCAGCTCTTCGCCCTGGCCCAGGTCGGCGGTGAAGGTCACCACCTCGCAGGCATATTCGGTTTGCAGCCATTTCAGGATGATCGAGGTGTCCAGACCCCCGGAATAGGCCAGGACGACTTTCTTCGGCGCGGACATGGCGTTTCCCTCTCAAAGATATCGTCGCGCGCTTAGCGGGTTTTCTGCGCCGGGGCAAGCAGCAGCCCTTGTCAGCCTGCCTCCTTTGCGTCACTTCACCGGAATGACAGAGTTTCAGGACAACGCCCGGGCTGCCGAGGCCGCGATGCGCGCCGTGTTCGAGCCGTCGCCGCTCCAGCGCAACGATCACCTGTCCGACCGCTACGGTGCCGAGATTTACCTCAAGCGCGAGGACCTCACGCCGGTGCGGTCCTACAAGCTGCGCGGCGCGTTCAACGCGATGCGCAAGGTGCGTGCGGCGCACCCCGAGACCACGCAATTCGTTTGCGCCAGTGCCGGCAACCACGCGCAGGGCGTGGCCTTCATGTGCCGGCATTTCGGGGTTCGCGGCGTGATCTTCATGCCGGTGACGACGCCGCAGCAGAAGATCGGCAAGACCGAGAAATTCGGCGGCGATGCGGTCGAGATCCGGATGGTGGGGGATTATTTCGACGACACGCTGCAAGCTGCGCAAACGCATTGCCGCGAGATCGGCGGGCATTTCCTGTCGCCCTTCGACGACGATGACGTGATCGAGGGGCAAGCGAGCGTCGCGGTCGAGATCGAGGCGCAGCTCGGGCAGGCGCCCGATCACTTGCTTCTGCCGGTGGGGGGCGGCGGCCTCTCGGCGGGCGCGCGCAGCTATCTCGGCGACCGCAGTGCCCTGACGCTGGTCGAGCCCGTCGGTGGCGCCTGCCTCGCGGCTGCGCTCGCCGCCGGGCGTCCCGTGCGGCTCGATCAGGTTCTGAATTTCGCCGACGGTGCGGCGGTGGCGCAGATCGGCGCGCGGACCTTCGCGCGGCTCGCGGATGTCGATCCGGCCTCTGTCTGCGCGATCGACGAGGACCGGCTTTGCACCACGATGCTCGAGATGCTGAACGTCGAGGGGATCGTACTGGAACCCGCCGGCGCGCTGGCCATCGATGCGCTCAAGGACATGGGCGAGGCGATCCGCGGCAAGACGGTGGTCTGCGTCACCTCGGGCGGCAATTTCGATTTCGAGCGTCTGCCCGAGGTCAAGGAACGTGCGCAGCGCTATTCCGGCGTCAAGAAATACTTCATCCTGCGCCTGCCGCAGCGGCCCGGTGCGTTGCGCGATTTTCTCGACACGCTGGGGCCCGAGGACGACATCGCGCGGTTCGAGTATCTCAAGAAATCAGCGCGCAATTTCGGGTCCGTCCTGATCGGGATCGAGACGACCCGGCCCGAGAACTTCGATCACATTCTCGGCCAGCTGGACGCCGCCGGGTTCAATTATCGTGACATCACGCATGACGAGGTCCTGGCGGAGTTTTTGATCTAGGATGTGGCCACCTCTGCGCCGAGCCCGGCCAGAAACGCGGCTTTCGATCTGTCGAAACAGTCCAGCAGCTCGGCCAGGTTCGCGGTGTCGGCCCGTCCACCCGAGGCAGCCGTTTCACCCTTCTGACAAAGCTCTGAAAAGTCGGCGAAACCAAGATTCAGCGCACTGCCTTTGATGAAGTGAAGCTGCGCCTCAAGGTCGAGCGTCGCGGGCGGCGCGCGCAGTTTCGTGATTTCCGTCTCGACCTCGTCGAGAAACATCTCCACGACCTCTTCGAAGGCGTCCGTACCGATCTCGTCGCGCAATTCCCGGACATGGTTCCAGTCGATCATGATTGCCTCCTTTCGTGCGCCGACGATGCGCGCGAAGTGTTGGGAAATCCTTAATCCCTCCCCCTGGGTGGGTTCAATTTTCGTATTCATCCGATGTTAAGGTGCGGCGGGCTATCGCCTTGGCAGGGTGTCAAGGATGGCGATGTGAGACCGCGGGGTATCGAGACAGCGAAGGAACAGACCGGCGGCGGCGTGATTCGCCGCGTTCTCGTCGTAGATGACAGCCGGCTGCAGCGGCGGATCCTGAGCGCCTCTCTGCAACGCTGGGGATTCGAGGTGCACGAGGCCGCGTCGGGCGACGAAGCGCTCTCGCTCTGTGCCGAACATGTCCCAGATCTGGTGATGAGCGACTGGATGATGCCAGGGCTGAGCGGGCTGGAGTTCTGCCGCGCCTTCCGGCAGATGCCACGCGACACTTACGCGTATTTCATCCTGCTGACCTCGAAAAGTGACAAGACCGAGGTCGCCCTGGGCCTCGATGCCGGTGCCGACGATTTCCTGACGAAACCCGTCAATGCCGCGGAACTGCGCGCGCGGATCGCGGCGGGTGCGCGGATCCTGCAGATGGAACGCGAACTGACCGAGAAGAACCGGCTGGTCAAATCCACGCTCGACGAGCTGCAGACACTCTACGATTCTCTCGACAGCGACCTGATCGAGGCCAAGCGCCTGCAGCAGTCGCTGGTCAGCGAACGTTACCGCGATCTGGGGTCCGCACAGGTGTCGCTCACGCTGCAATCGGCGGGGCATGTCGGCGGCGATCTTGTGGGTATGTTCCCCATCTCCGAGGGGCAGGTCGGTCTGTACGGGATCGACGTGTCGGGCCATGGCATCAGCTCCGCGCTGATGACCGCACGTCTGGCCGGGTATCTCTCGGCTGCCGTGCCGGACCAGAACCTTGCGCTGCAAAAGACGCTTGACGGCCGTGTCGTCGCCCGCCCGCCGGCCGAGGCGGTGGCGCTGCTGAACCGGATCTTCATGTCCGAGATGGAGACCGAGCATTACTTCACCATCGTGCTGGCCATTGTCGACCTCGCGACCGGGCGGGTGACGCTGGTGCAGGCCGGTCACCCGTGCCCGGCCGTGCAGCGCGCGGATGGCCGGGTGACGTTCATCGGCGATGGCGGCCTGCCGGTCGGGCTGATCGACACTGCCGCATTCCACGAGATCGAGGTCATGCTGGCGCCTGGCGACCGCCTTCTCATTCATTCAGATGGGATCACGGAATGCATGACACCCGAGGGCGCGCTGCTCGACGATGACGGTCTCGCGCGGATCATGCGGGGCTTGCACCGGACGCAAGGCCAGGCGTTCCTCGATGCGCTTGTCTGGGAGGTCTCTGCCCACGCAGGCGATGCCGAGCTAGCCGATGACATCTCGGCCGTCCTGCTCGAATTCAAGCCAGATCCCACGCCCGGCTGACGAAATGTCGGTCCCCGGAATTGCCCAGTGTCGCGGCCGCTTCATGAGGGGTGATCCAGACCGCGCGATGTCCCGGCTCTGACGGCTCGCCCAGCACCCGGACCGGCACCGCACGGTAAACCGCGCAGAGCTTTTCCGCCCAGATCCCGTAATCCGGCATGTAGGTGAATCGCCGGAACGCCCCGAGTCGCCGGGGCCGCGCGATCAGCCATCCGGTTTCCTCGAACACCTCGCGATGCAGCGCATGCAACGGCTGTTCACCCGGGTCGATCCCGCCACCGGGCAGTTGCAATTCTGGCAGCGGCGTGGATTGGTGGGTCACCAGCACCCGCCGCCCGCGCGACAGGATGGCATAGACGCCGGGCCGCGTCCGGTAGGTCACACCACGGTGCGGGGGCTCTCCGAATCGTCTGATCATGCTGCGCTCTCTTGGTGCCCCGACTTGTCGCGCCTAGATACACGCGATATGCCGAAGATGCGCTTGGAAGGAAACCCCATGAGTTATGGTCAAAAAATCGCTTGGGACGACACGATCCTGCCGTTCCAACTGGATAATGCGGATATCCGGGGTCGTGTCGCGCGGCTCGACGGGGTTCTGGACGGTGTGCTGGCGCAGCATGATTACCCGCCCCAGGTCGAGGCGCTGGTTGCGGAAATGGCGCTTCTGACCGCGCTGATCGGCCAGACGATCAAGCTGCGGTGGAAGCTGTCGCTGCAGGTCCAGACCAAGGGCGCGGTGCGCATGATCGCTACCGATTACTTCGGCCCCAGCGACGAGAGAGAGCCTGCGTGGATGCGCGCTTATGCTAGTTTCGACCGCGACAAGCTCGATGGCAGCGCGCCATTCGCGCAACTAGGCGAGGGGTATTTCGCCGTGCTCATCGATCAGGGCAAGGGCACGACGCCCTACCAGGGCATCACGCCGATCGCCGGCACCGCTCTGCGCCATTGCGCCGAGGCGTATTTCGCCCAGTCCGAGCAGCTGCCGACCCGCTTCGCGCTCAGCTTCGGCCAGTCGCGGGAACCGGGCGGTGCGGATCACTGGCGCGCCGGCGGCGTGATGTTGCAGCAACTGCCCAAGGCGTCGCCGTTTGTCGCCGGGGGCGGCTCTGGCGAGGGCGGGTTGCTGAAGCCCGATGATATCGTCGAAGGCGACGATGCCGAGAACTGGAAGCGCGCCAATCACCTGCTCGACACGGTCGAGGATCTCGAACTGATCGGCCCCACCGTGGCGCCGACCGACCTGCTGGTGCGGCTGTTCCACGAGGAAGCGCCGCGCGTCTACACGATGCAGCCGGTGCGCTTTGGCTGCACCTGCTCGGAGGATCGCGTGCGCAACAGCCTGTCGATCTATTCGGCCAAGGATATCGAGACGATGACCACCGACGAGGGCATCGTGACCGCCGATTGCCAGTTCTGCGGCGCGCATTACCGGCTTGATCCCGCGACGCTCGGCTTCGATGCGTCAGACGGTGACAGCGAGGAGAAAGGCGACAGTGCGTGACCCGCTCGCCCCGATCGTTGCGGCCCTGGGCACTCCTCGGGCGGGCTCGTCGGATTATGACCTCAATCCGCAGGTAACGCTGCCCCCCGGGCGGCGCCTGCGCGCGGCGGGCGTTCTGGTGCCGGTGCTTTGCACGGGCAGCGTGCCACAGATTATCCTCACCAAGCGCGCCTCCGGGCTCAAGCATCACCCCGGCCAGATCGCCTTTCCCGGCGGCAAGCAGGAGCCACATGATGCCGACATCACCGCGACCGCCCTGCGCGAGGCCAACGAGGAGATCGGCCTTGATCCGGCTTCGGTCGAGATCCTCGGCTTTCTGCCGGGACACGAGACGGTGACCGGGTTCGACGTGACCCCGGTCCTGGCCCGTATTACCCGGCCGTTCACGCCGGTTCCTGAATCGGGCGAGGTAAGCGAGGTGTTCGAGGTGCCGCTGACCCATCTGCTCGACCCTGCGCAATTCAGGATCGAGAGACGCCGCTGGCGCGGTGACTGGCGGCGCTACTACACCGTGCCGTTTGGCCCCTATTACATCTGGGGCGCCACGGCGCGTATTCTGCGGGTCATGGCGGACATGGCGAGGCCGGAATGAAGCTGTCGGGCGACTGGCTCGATGCGCCGGCGACGCAAGCCGTCTGCACCGCGCTGACCGGCGCGGGCCATCAGGTGTTCTTTGTCGGCGGCTGCGTGCGCAACGCGCTCATGGGCGTGCCTGTGGGCGACATCGACATGGCGACCGACGCGCCCCCCGATTCGGTGATGCATCTGGCGCAGGATGCGGGGCTGAAACCCGTGCCCACCGGCATCGATCACGGCACGGTCACCGTTGTGTCGGACGGCAAACCGCACGAGGTGACGACCTTCCGCGAGGATGTGGACACGTTCGGACGGCACGCCGAGGTGGCCTTCGGCGCCGATCTGGCGGCGGACGCGCGGCGGCGCGATTTTACCATGAACGCGCTTTATGCAGCGCCTGACGGCACGGTGATCGACCCGCTGGGCGGCATAGACGATCTGCGAACGCGCCATGTTCGCTTCATCGGCGACGCCGAGGCGCGCATAGCCGAGGATTATCTGCGCATCCTGCGGTTTTTCCGGTTTCACGCGCAATATGGCGACCCTGCCAAAGGGCTGGACAGCGACGCGCTTGCGGCCTCGGCCGCCAACCTGGACGGGCTGGCGAGGCTGTCGCGTGAACGGGTGGGCGCCGAGATGCGCAAGCTGCTCGCCGCCCCCGACCCCGCGCCGTCCGTTGCGGCGATGCAGGCGGCGGGCGTCCTGACCGCCATCCTGCCCGGCGCCGATGCGGGCGTGCTCGTGCCGCTGGTACATCTCGAAGGCGAAACCGCCACCGCCCCCGACGCCCTGCGCCGTCTGGCGGCCCTTGGTGGCGAAGATGTGGCGGAGCGTCTGCGCCTCTCGCGGGCCGATGCAAAGCGGCTCGGTCACCTGCAAGAGGCCGCCACCGGCAGCATGGCGGCGAGCGAGCTTGGCTATCGCTACGGGCCGGATACCGGCCGCGACGCGCTGCTCCTGCGGGCGGCCCTGTCGGGTCATGGGCCGGGTCCGGACGATCTCGCCGCGGTGGAACGCGGCGCGCAGGCGCAATTTCCGGTCAAGGCGAATGATCTCAAGCCGGATTATACCGGCCCGGCGCTTGGCCAGCGCCTGCGAGAGCTTGAGGCGCGGTGGATCGCGTCAAACTTCACCCTGACCCGCGAGGATCTGCTGTGACCGGGCACCGGATCACCCGTTTGGGCCATCATGGCGACGGCATCGCCGAGGGTCCGGTCTACGCCTCGCGCACATTGCCGGGCGAGGGGGTCACCGGCGCCCTCGACGGGCAGACGCTGCGCGATATCCGAATTGTCGATCCGTCGCCTGATCGTGTCGCGCCGCCCTGCCGGCATTTCAAATCTTGCGGCGGCTGTCAGCTTCAGCACGCCTCGGACGACTATGTCGCGCGGTGGAAGGCCGAGGTGGTCGAAACCGCGCTCGCCGCGCATGACATTACCGCCCGGATCGGCGCGGTGCATACCTCGCCACCCCGGTCGCGGCGTCGCGCCTCGCTGGCCGCGCGCCGCACCAAGACGGGCGCGATGGCCGGGTTTCACGCGCGCGGCAGCGACACCATCACCGAAATTCCCGACTGCCACCTGCTGCACCCCGACCTGATGGCGGGTCTGCCGCTTGCCCGCGATCTTGCGCGGACAGGCGCCAGTCGCAAGGCGCCGCTCGCCGTCACGCTGACCCGGTCGCGCGGCGGGCTGGACGTCGCGGCGGCGGGGGGCAAGCCCGTCGACGGCCCGCTGCGCGTCACGCTGGCGGGGCTGGCCCAGACGCATGATCTCGCGCGCCTCGCTTGGGGCGACGAGGTGATCGTGACCCGGCGCGCGCCTGAACAGGAATTCGGCCCCGCCCGCGTCGTGCCGCCGCCGGGCAGCTTCCTGCAGGCCACGGATCACGGCGAATCGGTGCTGCTGGCAGCGGCCGAGGCGGGTCTTGCTGGCGCAAACCGGATCGTGGATCTGTTTGCAGGCTGTGGCACCTTCACGCTGCCGCTGGCGCGCCGCGCGCATCTGCACGCGGTCGAAAGCAGTGCCGAGATGATGGAGGCGCTCGATCAGGGCTGGCGGCACGCGCAGGGGCTAAAACCCGTGACCACCGAGGCGCGCGATCTCTTCCGCCGCCCGTTGCTGGCCGACGAGCTTTCGCGCTTCGACGCAGCCCTTCTCGACCCGCCCCGCGCCGGGGCCGAAGCGCAAATCGCCGAGATCGCCGCCGCAAAGCTGCCGCGCATCGCCTATATCTCGTGCAATCCCGTCACCTTCGCCCGTGACGCGCGATACCTTCTGTCGCACGGCTACGAGATCGGCGAGATTCAGGTGGTCGATCAGTTCCGCTGGTCCGCGCATGTCGAATTGATCACGGTCTTCACCCGGACATCGGGGTGAAGGGAGCAAAAAATCGTTACCCGATCCTCACGAATCTGGTGTATCATTGGGCCAATAAGAAACGGGCAGTGAGACGGTGACAGGCCATGACGATAACACGACGCGCCGCGCTTCTCGGGGGGGCGGCGGCCCTTGCGGGATGCGCCAGCGACAGCAAGTTCCGCAGCTATAACGGCCCCGAGGTGACGCGCGTGGTCGTCGACAAGAGCAACCGCGACCTGTTTCTCTTGCACAACCGCAAGGTGCTTGAGCGCTACAAGGTGCATCTGGGCTTTGCCCCCGCCGGGCACAAGCGGATCGAAGGGGACGGGCGCACGCCCGAAGGGCATTACCTGATCGACCGACGCAACCCCAACAGTTCCTATCACCTGTCGATCGGCATCTCCTATCCGAACGAGCGCGATATGGAATATGCCCGCGAGATGGGGCAATCGCCCGGCGGCGACATCTTCATCCATGGCGAGCCGAACACCTATGCCGTGTCGCGCGCGGACTGGACCAACGGGTGTATCGCCATGACCAATCGCGAGATCGAGGATGTCTACGCGATGGTGCGCAACGGCACGCCGATCACACTCCTGGCGTGACCGTCTGCGCCTGGCCATCCCCGCCCAGCACCATCGTCCACCAGATCTTGCCGTTCGGTTCCTGCTGCCAGGCGAAACCCATGCGCGTGGCGTCGGGGTTGAGGATCACGCGGCGGGTGGTTTCTTCGTCCATCCAGGCGGTGAGGGTTTCCAGCTCGCTTTCATAGGTCTCTGAAATTGTCTCGCCGATCAGCTCTCCGTCATAGCCGGCGCGGTTGATCCGGTCGACCGGGGAGGAGCCGTCGGACCCGAAATGCCACGGGCGGCCCTGCACCGCCATGTCGCGCGAATGGGTGGCCGCGGCGGCGGTCAGCCGTTCATCAAGCTCGACCGGCTGCACGCCGTTGGCGTCGCGCAGCGAATTGACCGCATCGAGCATGCGGAACTGGATCTGGCGTGTTTCGGCTTCGGAGATGCGGTTGATCTGCGGCAGCGGCCGGCCATCCGGCCCCAGCTGTGGCATAGGCGGCGCCGCACAGGCGGACAGCGCCAAAAGGGCGCAAAGGCAGAGACTAATGAGACGCGTCATGGGGCAGGCCATCCTTTCCTTGGATCTCGCCTCGTCTAGCCCGGCAAGCGCGGCAATTCAAATGCGCATCCGCGGGTTCGCGCCTCGTAACAACAGTTTGAATTGTAACTGCGTCCTTTCCGCCATATATCTTGACTAACAGTTGACAGTTGACCGGAGACGCCAAAAATGACTTCCGACGGCAGAAAAAAGTGGCATCGCCGTGCGTTCATTGCCGGGGGTGTCGCGATGGTTGGTGCGCCGGCACTGGCACAGGACACGATCGGGACGATCGACATCGAGGAAGACGTGGACAAGAGCGCCAACAAGGGTGTGCGGCGCAACATCTCGGGGTTCCGCACGCTGGATTGGCAGCCGTATTTCTCTGATCTCGACAATGGCGCCATCCTTGTCGATATCGATTCCCGCGCCGTCCATTTCTGGAGCGAGGACGAGTCGATCTACAAGCTTTACCCGTCATCGGTGCCGATGACCGACGACCTGACACGGCGCGGCCGCACGAAGGTCGTCCGCAAGGTGGAAGGGCCGGATTGGACCCCGACACCATCGATGCGCGAACGCGATCCCGATCTTCCGGCCTACGTGCCGCCCGGACCGGACAACCCGCTCGGCACGCACGCGCTGTATCTCAGCTGGACGTATTACCGGATCCACGGGACGCACGACACGCGCAAGATCGGACGACGCTCGTCCAGCGGATGTGTCGGGCTCTACAATGAGCATATCGAGGAGCTGTTCGGTCTGGCAAAGATCGGCACTCAAGTGTTGCTCATTTGACAACACGCTCGGCGCGTGTGTGACCCGAGCCGTCGGATATATTTGCTAGTGCAGGTATTTCGGTGCTTACTTTTTGGCACCTGAAAACTGGCATCAAGCCGCTGTGAAGAGCGGCGCACATATCTGGAGGATAGTGATGAAGAAGATCGTTCTGGCCGCCGCATTCGCCGCTGCAGCAACCACCGGTTTCGCCGGCAATGTCGAAGAGCCCCAGATGGAGGCCCCGGTGATCGTCGAGGAAACCACCGCAAGCTCGTCCAACGCGGCTGTCTGGGTGCCGTTGACCGTACTGGCAATCATCGCCGCGGTAATCGCCGTCGAATCCTGATCCGGTCACCCGTATAGAGATAATCAGGGAGGCAGCGGATTCCGCTGCCTCTTCGAGTTCTAGGGTGCCGTGCCGACCCTCAGGCGATCCAGCCCTTCAGGTTCGTTTCGACCACCGAGGCCAGCGCCTTGATATGCGCGTCGTCGTCGTTGAGGCACGGGATGTAGGTAAATTCCTCGCCGCCCGCCTCCTCGAAGCTTTCGCGGATCTCCTCGTTGATCTCTTCCAGCGTCTCGATGCAATCGGCGGAAAAGGCCGGCGCCATGACCGCGATCCGCTTCACGCCCTCTTCGCGCGCTAACCGGGCGACCTCTTCCACGGTATAGGGCTTCAGCCATTCCTCGGGGCCGAACACCGACTGGAACGTCGTGGTGATCTCGGTCTCCTCCCAGCCCAGGCGTTCCTTCAGCAGGCGCGTCGTCTTCTGGCACTGACAATGATAGGGATCGCCCTGGCGCAGGTAGCGCTGCGGCATGCCGTGATAGGACACGACCAGCTTTTCGGGCAGCGTCTCGGCGGCCCCGTAGGCGCGCTCTACCGATTTCGCCAGCGCGTCGATATACTGGTCATTCTCGAAATACGGCTCGACCACGCGGGCGATCGGTTGCCAGGTTTCTTCCATCAGCGAGCGGAAGAACTGGTCGACGGCCGTCCCCGACGTCGCCCCTGCGTAATGCGGGTAGAGCGGAAAGAACAGGATCCGCGTGCAGCCGGCCTCGGTCAGCGCGCGCACGCGCGACTTGGTCGATGGATTGCCGTAGCGCATGCAGAAATCCACCATCACCTGGTCCCCGAAGCGCGCCTGCAATTCGGTGCGCATCTTGTCGGTCTGATCGCGGGTGATGGTCATCAGCGGGCTTTCGCCCTTGTCCTCGTTCCAGATGGATTTGTAGGCGGCGCCGCTGGTGAAGGGACGTTTGGTCAGGATCACCAGCTGCAACAGTGGCTGCCACAACCACGGCGAATAGTCGATCACTCGACGATCCGACAGGAACTCGTTCAGGTAGCGGCGCATCGACCAGTAATCGTAATTGTCGGGCGTCCCGAGATTGGCCAGAAGCACGCCGACCTTTCCGCGCGGCACCTTGGGATGATCGGCGGGGGCGTGCGTGGGTCGCGTTGCGACGCGGGTGGCATCCAGCATGATCGGGTCCATTCTGTCCATCAGGTATCGTGTCAAATAAAGGCCGCGCGGCAGAGGTCAATCTTTAAGCGGCTTTTCCTCGGACCCGAGCGCATCTGCCAGCCGGGTCTGGGCCGATCCGGGGCGCAGCGGTTGCGGCTGGCTCTCATCCGGGGCCCAGCCCGTCAGAAAGATCATCTCGAATGTCGCCGTGACCCGATCCGACGGCGTGGCATAGGTGTCGCGGTAGATCTCGCAAGCCCGGTCCAGCACCGCGCGCCGCATCATCTGCCGGGACCGGGCGGTCATCGCGTTGGCCTCGCCCATCGCGCGCAGGTCGTGCATCAGGCGCAGCGGCGTGCCGTATTCCACCGTCAGCGGCAAGCGGTCGGCCACGGGTAGGGCAAACCCCGCCCGTTGCAGCAGCGCCCCCAGGTCGCGGATCTCGGCCATCGGCAGCACGCGCGGCGACAGCCCGCCGGTCACGTCCGCCTCGGCCTGCGCAAGCGCGCTGCGCAGCTCTCGCAGGGTGCTGCCGCCAAAAAACCCGGCCAGCATCAGCCCGTCGGGCTGCAGTGCGCGCCGCATCTGGATAAGCCGCCCGACCGGATCGCCGGCCCAGTGCAGGCACATGGCATGGATCACCAGATCATGCGCGCCGGGCTCCAGCGCCAGCGTGTCCTCGTCCGAGACCACCTCCGCGTGCGGAAAGCGGCCCTGCCAGAATTCTGGATGCCCTGTCACGAGGGCTGGCGACGTAAACCTCTTGTTAACCACCGACAGGCGATCCTCGATCTCGCCCGCTGCGATCTCGTGCAGGAACAGCGCCGGCGCTGCGGCGTGGCGCAGGCGGTGACGGGCGAGGGCGGTGCGATCGGTCAGGCTTTGCTGGCTCATGAACAGGACAATAGGATGCGCGCATCGGCTTTTCAAACCGCTATCCGTCTGGTCTACCCGCCGCGCTGCATTTCCTGCGGCACGTTGGTCGAAAGCGATTTCGGCCTCTGCGGCGCGTGCTGGCGCGACACGCCCTTCATCTCGGGGCTGGTCTGCGACGCCTGCGGAATGCCGCTGCCCGGGCAGGCGGTGGGGCCGGAGTATTGCGACGATTGCCTTGGCACCGCGCGGCCGTGGTCGCGGGGCCGGTCCGCGCTGCGCTACAGTGACAATGGCCGGCGGCTGGTGCTCGCGCTGAAACATGGCGACCGGCAGGATCTGGCGCGACCCGCCTCAGCCTGGATGGCGCGTGCTGCGCAGACGATCCTGCAGCCCGATACGTTGATTGCGCCGGTACCGTTGCACTGGCTGCGCCTTCTGTCGCGGCGCTTCAATCAGGCGGCGCTACTGGCCCACGGCGTCGCCCGCGAGACAGGGCTAGACTGGTGTCCTGACCTTTTAATCAGGCCCCGCCGCACGCAAAGCCTTGGCGGGCTCGACCGCGACGCGCGCCACGCGACACTCGACGGGGCAATTCGAATCAATCCGCGGCGCGCGGGCCGTCTCGAAGGTCGGCCCGTCCTTATCGTCGATGACGTGATGACCTCTGGCGCCACGCTTTCGGTGGCAACGCAGGCCTGCTATGCTGCAGGCGCCCGGGACGTATGCATTCTGACACTGGCACGTGTGGGCAAGGACGCTTAGGTTCATTTGAAACCGTTACTGGAGTCCCTGTATGCAACCCGTCGAGATCTACACATCCCCGCTTTGCGGGTTCTGCCACGCCGCCAAACGCCTGCTGACCAAGAAAGGCATCGTCTTTTCGGAAATCGACGTGCTGACCCAGCCCGATCGCAAGCCGGAGATGATGCAGCGCGCCAATGGCGGCCACACCGTGCCGCAGATCTTCATCGGCGAGACCCATGTCGGCGGCTGTGACGAGCTTTACGCGCTCGACCGCGCCGGCAAGCTCGACCCGCTGCTGAGTGCCTGATCCGATGCGCGCCGCTCTTCTTCAGCTCACCAGCAGCGATCAGCCCGAGGATAACGCGGCAACGGTCCGCGACATGATCGGCCGCGCCGTGGCTGACGGGGCCGAGTTCGTCCTGACGCCCGAGGTCACGAATTGCGTCTCGACCAGCCGCACGCATCAGAAATCGGTCCTGCACCGGGAAGACAGCGATCCGACCCTGCGCGATCTTGCGGCGGCGGCGGCACAGCACCGCGTCTGGTTGCTCATCGGCTCGCTCGCGATGCTCACCCGTGACGAGGACGGGCGTTTTGCCAACCGGTCCGTCCTGATCGGCCCGGATGGCGATATCCGGGCGCGCTATGACAAGATCCATATGTTCGACGTGGATGTCTCGCCCGAGGAAACCTTTCGCGAATCCGATGGTTTCCGCCCCGGCGACCGCGCGGTGCTGTGCGAGACGCCCTGGGGCAATCTTGGCCTGACGGTCTGCTACGACATCCGCTTTCCGGCGCTCTACCGGCGTCTCGCGCAGGCCGGGGCGGATATCCTGACCGTGCCTGCCGCGTTCTCGCCCGTGACCGGCGCGGCGCATTGGGAATCGCTGCTGCGCGCCCGTGCGATCGAGACCGGGTGCTTCGTGCTCGCCCCCGCGCAGACTGGCACGCACACGGCCAGCCGCGGCAAGGCCCGCAGCACCCACGGCCACAGCATGGTGGTGGCGCCGTGGGGCGAGGTGCTGGCCGATGGCGGCACGGATCCGGGCATCGTGATGGTCGATCTGGATATGTCGGAGGTGGAAAAAGCGCGCGGACGTGTGCCGTCGCTGCGCCACGACCGCCCCTTCGACGGCCCCTGATGGCTGAAAGTCCCGCTCATTCGCTCGCGGTGACGCTGTTCAGCGAGATCCTCACCAACGAGCAGTTGATCCGCAACCGGCTGAGCCGCGTGCTGCCGCGGGGCATGGAGCTCTCACATTTCTCGGTGCTCAACCATCTGGCGCGCGTCGGCGAGGAACGCCGCCCAGCGCAGCTTGCCAAAAGCTTTCACGTCACGCGCGGCGCGATCACCAACACGCTGCACAAGCTGGAAGCTGCGGGATACGTGCATATCCGCCCCGACTGGGACGATGCCCGCCGCAAGATGGTCGCGATCAGCCCGGCGGGCCTGCGTGCGCGCGACGCGGCCATGACGGCGATCACGCCGATGATATCGGAACTGATCGGCGATCTCGGCGAGGACCGCGTGCGTGCCAGTCTGCCGGTACTGCGCGAGTTGCGGATCCGGCTGGAGGGGTGAGGCAGAGCGCGAAAGCCAGAAGGTGCCCCAAGCGCGGAATCAAGGCGCGGAACGCGCCGCCGCACTGCGCCCGACCGCCCCCTCGGGTGGGCGCTTTTCCAAGCGTGCATCTGCGAATTATCGTTGCAGTACTTGGCACCATAAAGCGCATCCAGCCAAACGTTGCAGCGCCCACCCGGCGGCCGGGCGCCGCGCGGCTTGAGCCTTGACCGCAAACGCCCGTCACCCCGGCTTCACGCTCGTCGTCACGTAATTCACGCCCAGATCCCGGTCCGACAGCCGCCATTGCCACGTTACCGGGTTGAACACAAACCCCTTGGCGTCCACCGGGTCCAGCCCCGCGGTGCCCAGCAGCGCGTAAAGCTCATCCGGTTTGATGAATTTCGACCAGTCATGCGTACCCTTCGGCAGCCAGCCCATGACATATTCCGCGCCGACGATCGCCTTGGCAAAGCTTTGCGGTGTGCGGTTCAGCGTCGAGCAGATCAGCAGCCCGCCGGGGGTCAGCATCTGCCGGCACGCGGTCAGCAATGCGGCGGGATCCGTGACATGCTCCACAACTTCCATGACCAGCACGACGTCGAACGCCTCGCCGGCGGCCACCAGATCCTCGGCGGTAGCGTGGCGATAGTCGATGTCCAGCCCCGACTGCGCGGCATGCACCTCTGCCACGGGGATGTTGCCGCCTGCGGCATCTACGCCCACCACATCCGCCCCAAGCCGCGCCAGCGGCTCGGCCAGCAACCCGCCGCCGCACCCGACATCCAGCATTCGCAGCCCCGAAAACGGCCTGCGATCCCCCAGATCACGGTCGAATTCCGCCGCGATCTGTGCGTTGATGTAATCCAGCCGGCATGGGTTGAGCATGTGCAGCGGCTTGAACGTGCCGGCGGGATCCCACCACTCGGCGGCCATGGCCTCGAACTTGGCGACCTCTTCGGGGTCGATCGTGCTTTGGGCGGCTTGCATTCCGGGCTCCATATGGCTCAATGGGGGACATGATATACATAGGATATCCATGAACAAAGTCGCGAGCCAGAAAACTGCGGTGCAGTATCTTTATCCCCCTATCGAGCCCTTCGACCGGCAGATGCTGGAGGTGGGCGACGGTCACTCGATCTATGTCGAGCAGTCCGGCCGCGCCGACGGGCTGCCGGTGCTGGTGCTGCATGGCGGGCCGGGCGGCGGCTGCAGCCCGGCGATGCGACGCTATTTCGACCCGAATATCTACCGGATCATCCTGTTCGACCAACGCGGCTGCGGCCGATCGCGCCCGCATGCCAGCGTCGAGGCCAACACGACATGGCACCTCGTGCGCGATATCGAACAGATCCGCGAAACCCTGGGCATCGACGCCTGGGTGATCTTCGGCGGCAGCTGGGGCGCGACGCTGGCGCTTGTCTACGGCCAGACCCACCCCGACCGCGCGCTGCATCTCGCATTGCGCGGCGTCTTCACCATGACCGAGGCAGAGCTTGACTGGTTCTACGGCGGCGGCGCCGGCGCGTTCTGGCCGGAGACATGGGCGCGCTTCAAGGCCCTCATCCCCGAGGAAGAACGCGGCGACATGATCGCGGCCTATCACAAGCGGCTCTTTTCCGGTGATCTCGGGCAGGAGATTACCCATGCCAAGGCGTGGTCGGCTTGGGAAAACGCGCTGGCCACGGTGCAGTCCACCGGCGTCGGCGGCGACAGCCCGTCGGATTATGCACGCGCCTTTGCCCGGCTGGAAAACCACTATTTCACGCATCGCGGCTTTCTTGAACATGACGGGCATATCCTTGCCCGTATGAAAAATCTGCGCGACGTTCCGGGCACCATCGTGCAGGGCCGCTACGATATGATCTGCCCCCCGATCACCGCGCACCGCATCGCCCAGGCGTGGCCGAAATCCGACCTGCGGATCGTCCCCGTCGCCGGGCATGCCCTGTCGGAACCGGGAATCAGTGCCGATCTGGTCGGAGTGATGCAAAAGGTCGCACAGCGCTATTGAGCCTGCGGGCCGTCTCACGGTATTCCGAAAGACATGGAAACGTTGCCGGATCGCTACGAGCGCCTCGTGGACAGCGGCGCGCTAAAGCGTGACGCCGCACAAGAGGCCCTGCTGCCCGAGTTCGAGCGCATCCGCGCCGCACTGGACAAGCCCGAGCCGCGCGGCTGGTTTCGCCGCGCGCCGGAACCGCCAAAGGGGCTTTACCTGTGGGGCGGGGTCGGGCGCGGCAAGTCCATGCTGATGGACATGTTCGTCGAGACCCTCACCGTGCCCAACCGCCGGGTGCATTTCCACGCCTTCATGCAAGAGGTCCATGCCGGTTTGCACGCCGCCCGCGCGCGCGGCGAGGCCGATGCGCTGGCCCCCGTGGCCGCCGATGTGGCACAAGAGGCAAAGGTTCTGGCGTTCGACGAGATGCAGATCACCGACATCACCGACGCGATGATCGTGGCGCGGCTGTTCGATGCGCTTTTTTCGGCCGGTGTGGTGGTTGTCGCCACCTCCAACCGGGTGCCAGACGATCTCTACAAGGACGGGCTGAACCGGCAGCTTTTCCTGCCCTTCATCGCGCTCGTCAAGGAACGGATGGTGGTGCGAGAGATGGCCGGCCCGACCGATTACCGTCAGGACAGGCTGGCCGGTGAACAGGTCTATTTCACGCCCGCAACGCCCGCGAACACCGCCGAGCTTGAAAAGATCTGGCAGGATCTCACAGGCGGCGAGGGCGCGCGCCACGTTCTGCGGGTCAACAAGCGCGAGGTGGAACTCCCGGCCTTCCATAACGGTGTTGCGCGGGCCTCGTTCTACGATCTCTGTGCCCGTCCGCTCGGGCCGGCCGATTACCTCGCGCTGGCCGAGGCGTCGCGCGTGCTGATCGTCGAGAACATCCCCCAACTCGGGCGCGGCAATTTCAACGAGGCCAAGCGTTTCGTCACCTTGGTCGACGCGCTTTACGAGGCCGGCGTGCAGTTGATCTGCACCGCCGCGGCCGCGCCGGAATATCTCTATATAGAGGGCGAGGGCAGTTTCGAGTTCGAGCGCACGGCGAGCCGCCTGCGCGAGATGCAGTCGGTAGACTGGGGCGGCAAGACACAGGTGGCGTGACCCCCCGCCCCGGCTAACTTCGGCGCGTCAGAACTCGTCGCTGCGAAAGGTGAACAGCTCGGCATCGGTGGTCGCGTCCCGCTCCACCAGGCTGACATCATACCCCCAGAGCCGGCCCAGATGGCGCAGCACGCGCCGTGCTTCCAGCGGGTCGAGCTGCTGGCCGTCCTCGACCCAGTGACACAGGTGCAACCTGCGGTCGCCGCGCAGATCGGCGCCCGTCACCTCGATTCGCGGCGACAGCACTGCCGGATCGTATTGGTCGGCCAGTGCCCGGCGGACGTCGCGATACCCCGCTTCGTCATGAATCGCGCCCACGACATATTCCGGCGCCGCGCGGTCATCGACCAGCTGGAACAGTCGCCAGTCCCGGATGAGTTTGGGCGACAGGAATTGCCGCACGAAGCTTTCATCGCGGAACTCGGCCCAGGCGCGGCGCAGCGTGGCCACAGGTTCGCCATTGCCGGCGATGTCGGGAAACCACGCGGTGTCCTCCTCGGTGGGCTCCGTGCAGATCCGCACGATGTCGCGCATCATCGCAAACCCAAGTGCATAGGGATTCAGCCCGGAATAGCCCTGATGATCGAACGTGGGCTGGGCCACGACCATCGAATGCAGGTCCAGAAATTCCAGGTAGGCGCCATCCTCGATCAGCCCCTTGTCGCGCAGCCGGGTCATGATCTCGAAATGCGTCCAGGTCGCGCAGCCCTCGTTCATCAACTTGGTCTGGCGCTGCGGTTCGAAGTAGGTCGAGAACCAGCGCACGATCCGCAGCAATTCACGCTGCCACTCGGCCAGAAGCGGCGCGTGATGTTCGAGGAACATCAGGATGTTTTCCTCGGGCAGGCCCATGGCGCGGCGCTCGTCGGCCTCGGCATTGCTGGCACTGTCCTCGGGTTGCTGCGGCACGGTGCGCAGCCACAGCTCGTCGGCCTCGTCGCGTGCCGCGCGCCGCCGCTCGGCCAGCCGTGCGCGGGTTTCGGCGGGGTCTTGATGCTTTGCGTTGCGGTTGCGGTCTACACCGTGGGCGAAAAGCGTGTGCGCGGCATCGAGCACCTCTTCGACCGCCGCGCGTCCATGGCGCTTCTCGCACTCCATCACGAAGCTGCGGGCGTGGCGCAACTCGTCCAGCACCGTGTCGGCCTCGGTCCAGGCGCGGAACACCTCGTTATGGCGAAAGAAATGATTGTGACCGATGGCGGCATGCGCGATCACGGTGGCCTGCGCGGCCATCGTGTTATCCTCCATGATGTAGCACAGGCTTGGATCGGAGTTGATGACGATCTCCAGCGCCAGTTGCTGGAACCCCTTGCGATAAAGCATTTCCTGCTGTGCGAAGCGCTTGCCGAAGGACCAGTGCGGGTAGTTCAGCGGCATCCCTGTAGAGGCGTAGGCGTCAAGCATCTGCTCGGACGAGACCACTTCGAGCCGTGTCGGGTACGGGTCCATGCCCAGCTCGTCGCGCGCGATGGCCTCGATCGCGTCATGGGTCCGGCTCAGGGTGTTGAAATTCCAAGACGGTCCCTGAAACAACGGCGTAACGGTATCGTCTGCACTCATTCCGAGGCTCCTTCGGTCCGGAACAGGTCGCGGAACACGGGGAATATATCGCGCGCCTCGGCGATCCGCCGCATCGCAAGGCCGGGATTCGCCTCGGCCACCGGCGCGTAACCGCGCCACAGATCGCTTTCGCGCCGTGGCGCCATGCTGAACCGGTCGCGTTGCGGCAGGATTTCCACGTAGGCCATGTATTGCGCCATCGGCAGGATCTGCTCGGTCAGCAGACGCGTGCAGATCTCCACGTCGCGCGACAGGTTGTCCCCGTCCGAGGCCTGCGCGACGTAGATGTTGTATTCGTCGGGTGGATAGCGCTGTGCCGCGACCCGCAGCATCTCTTCCAGCGCGGTCGACACGATCGTGCCGCCGGTCTGGCGTCCTTCGAAGAAGGTCTGCTCGTCGACCTCCTCGGCGCGCTGCGTATGGCGGATGAACACCACCTCGACTTGCTCGTAATGCCGCGCCAGAAACAGGTGCAGCAGCATGAAGAACCGTTTGGCCAGCCCCTTCATGTCTTCGTCCATCGAGGCAGAGACATCCATCAGGCAGAACATCACCGCCTGCGCGATTGGCTCGGGCTGGGGCTCGATCCGGTTGTAGCGCAGGTCTATGGGGTCAAGGAACGGCACCGATGCGCGCTTGCGCCGTGCCCGGTCGAGCGTTTCACGCAGCTCTTCGATGCGGGTCTCGCGCGCGCGCCCGTCAGCCGGAACGATCTCGCCCGATTCAAGCCGCGCGAGCTCGCGCTCCAGTTCCTCGACAGCGGCGGTTCCGGGCCGGTCGAGCGCGGCGCGCCGCACCAGCGACCGGCGCAGCGACCGCACCATATTCAGGCGGGTCGCGGGCCCGGATGTCGTGTAGCCGGCGCGCCGCATGCGTGTCGTCTCCACGGATTTGAGCTTTTTGGCCAGCATGTCGGGCAGCGCCAGATCCTCGAAGAGCAGATCGAGAAACTCGTCACGCGATAGGGTGAAGGCGAAACTGTCCTCGCCGTCACCGTCTTCGCTGGCCTTGGACCCGCCGCCTCCGCCTTGGCCCGACGGGCGCGCAATCGTATCGCCGGATTGATATTCACGGTTGCCGGGCAGCACGCCGCTACGCCGCCCGGTGGCCGCGTCGCGCTGGAATGTCGGCTCCTGTATGTCGTCGGAGGGGATCACCACCCGTTCGCTGGAGGTCGTGTCCTCGATGCTTCGGTTGCGGATGTTTTCCTTGACCGCTTGGCGCAGACTGCTCTTGGCGCGGTCAAGGAAGCGTTGGCGATTGCCGAGATTGCGGCCCGTCGGGTTCTGTCTTCGATCAACTATTGTCATGGATGCGATCACTCAAACCCTTCTTCTGTCGGCGCAAACCATCTTACCCGGCATCGCGCATCCGCATATACCATTCCACCAGCCGGCGGACCTGCCGTTCGGTATAGCCACGCTCCATCATGCGGTTGAGAAACGCGGTGTGTTTGTCGGCGCTCTCCTCGTCCTGCTTGGACTCGAAGGTGATGACCGGCAGCAATTCCTCGATCTGGCTGAACATCCGCTGTTCGATCACGTCGCGGATCTTTTCATACGAGGTCCAGCGCGGGTTTTTCCCCTCGCCTTGGGCTCGCTGGCGCAGCGCATATTTCACCACCTCGTTGCGGAAATCGCGCGGATTGCGGATGCCCGCCGACCGCTCGGTCTTCTGCAATTCTCGGTCCAGCACGTCGAGATCGAAGATCTGGCCCGTATCGGGATCCTTGTAATCCTGCCCGTCAACCCACGCATCGGCATAGGCGATGTAGCGATCAAACAGGTTCTGGCCGTATTCCTCGTAGGATTCGAGGTACGCTTTCTGGATCTCCTTGCCGATATGATCGGCATAGCGCGGCGCCAGTTCCTCCTTGATCAGCGCGACGTAACGCTGCTCGGTTTCCGGGTCCATCTGCTCGCGGCGCAAGGCCTGCTCCAGCACATACATCAGGTGCACGGGGTCCGCGGCCACCTCGGTGGTGTCAAAGTTGAACGTCTCCGACAGGATCTTGTAAGCAAAGCGCGTCGAGGTACCCGACATGCCCTCGTCGATGCCGGCGGCGTCGCGGTATTCTAGGACGGTACGCGCCTGCGGGTCGGAGCCTTTCAGATCCTGCCCGTTATAAACCTGCATCTTGGCAAAAAGGCTGGAGTTCTCATGCGGCTTCAGCCGGGTCAGTACGGAAAACCGCGCCATCATCTCCATCGTGTCGGGCGCGCAAGGGGCCTCGGAAAGTTCCGACTGCGCGAGCAGCTTGCGATAGATCTTCGCCTCTTCGTCCACCCGCAGGCAATAGGGCACGCGGATCAGGCTGATGCGGTCGAGAAACGCCTCGTTGTTGCGATTGGACCGGAAGCTGCGCCATTCCGATTCGTTGGAATGGGCCATGATGATGCCCTGGAACGGCATCGCGCCAAGGTTTTCCGAGCCGACATAGTTGCGCTCCTGCGTGGCGGTCAGCAGCGGGTGCAGCATCTTCTGCGGTGCCTTGAACATCTCGACGAATTCCAGCAGGCCCTGCGTCGTGATGTTGAGCGCGCCGGAATAGCTGTAGGCGTCGGGATCGTCCTGGCTGAAGAATTCGAGCATCCGGATATCGGGACGGCCCACGAGGGTCGAGATGTCCTGGTTGTTCTCGTCGCCAGGCTCTGCCTTGGCGACGGCGATCTGGCGCAGGCGCGACGGGTGCAGCTCGACCACCGTAAATCGCGACACGTCGCCCTCGAACTCGTCCAGCCGCTTGATCGCCCAGGCAGAACAAATGCCCGGCAGGCGCCGTTTCGGGATGCCGTAATCGCGTTCCAGCGCCGCGCCGTCATGTTCGGGATCGAAAAGTCCCAGCGGGCTTTCATAGATGGGGCTGATCTTGTCGCCGGCTTTCAGGACGTAGATGGGGCGTTCCTCCATCAGCGCCTTCATCCGCTCGGCCAGCGACGATTTGCCACCGCCGACCGGGCCCAGCAGGTAGAGGATCTGCTTTTTCTCTTCCAAACCCTGGGCCGCGTGCCGCAGGAACGCGACGACGCGCTCGATCGTTTCCTCCAAGCCGTAGAAGTCGCCGAAGGCCGGATAGCGCCGGATCGTGCGGTTCTGGAAGATGCGGCCAAGCCGGTCATCCAGCGACGTGTCGATGACCTCGGCCTCGCCGATAGCATCCAGCAGCCGCTCGGCGGCGCTTGCGTAAAGCGTCGGGTCGTCGCGACAACCGTCCAGGTAGTCCTGAAGGCTGAGTTCGCGCATGCGCCGCGCGGAAAAGCGGCTCTGAAAGTCATCGAGGATTGTTGGGCTGCTCATGATTGGGTCGAAGCTCCTTCCGAAAAGGGATCCGTTACCGGATTTCACACTGCTTCGGGCGGGCATGTCTCACCGCTCCGCCCATCAGAGGCGCTTCGGGCTTCTTCGCGAACAGCTACCGCCGGCGTCTTCATCCCATGCGGCGGTGTCGTCTGCGTATCTTCCGATCACCCCTGTCTAATAGATTAGCGCTCTGGGTGTGTTACACAAGATGCCGTGCGGTCTCTGTGGTCACAACTCGGGCGGATCAGCCCGCAGAGACTGCGTCTTGTGCAGCCGCGCGTCGGCGCATCCAGAATTCAAGCACGACGAGATATGGCAGGTAGAAGGCCACGTACTGCACCCGGTCGAACGGACCGTCGAGATCCGGGGTGCTCAAAAGCCCGTCAGTGAAAAGATACCATACCGTGTAATGCAGCCGAAAGATCAGCGAGCCCATGACTAGCACGAACAGACGCAGCGCCCATGCGCGGTGGCGCGATATGTCGCCTGTGCGCGCAAGCCGCACCACCTGCGCCGCCGCCAGCAGGAACAGCACGCCGTAAAGCGCGAATCCCGCATCCATCATCGGCCCCGCGATGGTCCCGCGCAGCGCGATATATCCCAGCCCGCCAAGTGCCGTTACGATCGACGCGGCGACGATCAGCCGCCCCAGGATCCGGTGCAGCCGTGGATACCGTGCCCGCACCCGCCCGATCAGCTGCAGCGGGACAAGCAGCATGACCAGGCCGCCGAGGATCATGTGCGAGAACACGGCAAGATTTTCTGGCGTGCCCCCCGGCGTGTAGAGATAGGTCTCGGACGCAAGGTCGAACCCGAGCCCGAGCCCGCGCAAGCCGAACGTCACCGAGTAGATGGCAAAGCCAAGGCCGGACAGCCCGAGCATCGCGCCGCCAATCCAGATCGCGATGGTCACAGCACTTGGGATAGAGTGCATCACCTGCCTCCGAAGCGATCGCTACACTGCATGATAAAGCGCCCGCGGGCCACGGGACAAGCCGGCAGGCGGTCGCAGCGTAAGTGCGTACGTTTTGACGTTCTTTTGGTACAGGGTGTACGCATTCCGGGTCTCGCCGCTTGGGCGCGCGACGCCATGATCATGCCGCCTTGTGCGCGTCCCGGATCTTTGGTGCGACCTTTTTCTTGCGGCATTTCTTCTCGTACGCGACGCCTGTTGATTTCGCTTTTCCCGAGCGATTCAGTCGAAGAATCCCCTTTTATTTCAAGCTGCAGGCCGCCGAAACACGGCCGTGGGCGGTCTGTACGGTCGCCTCCCCACTCGCCTGTGGCAACAGGTAGGGGATATCGCCCGGCGGCAGCGTGCTGACCCGCAGGTCACACCCGTAAACCCGCGACAGAATGGTCGAGGTCAGAACCTCTGATGGCGGGCCTGTGGCGGCGATCCGGCCCGCGTCCAGGACGCAGACCGCATCGGCAAACATCGCCGTGAGGTTCAGGTCGTGCATCACCGCCACCACGCCGCCACCGGCCCGGGCGAAATCCTGTGCGATCCGCATCACCGCCAGTTGCTGGCCGATGTCGAGGCTGGCCACGGGCTCGTCGAGAAACAGCCAGTTCGGGCCCGTAGCACCTGTCGGTTCCCATATCTGGGCCAGCACGCGGGCGAGTTGTACGCGTTGCTGTTCGCCTCCGGACAGGTCCTGGTGGATGCGGCCGGTCATGTGCCGCAACCCCACCCGGTCGAGCGCGCGCGCGACGAGGCCGTCCCGGTCGGCGAAGCGGCCCGCAAGCTGGCCCATGCGCACAACCTCCTCGACGGTAAAGGGAAAGGCCAACCGAGAGGATTGCGGCAGCACGCCGCGCCGCGCGGCCAGCGCGGAAGCATTGCCCGGCCCGATGGGGATATCGTCAAGCCTGCGCGTGCCCTGCGCCGCGATCTCGCCGGTAAGCGCCCGCAGAAGCGTCGTCTTGCCCGAGCCGTTGGGGCCGACGATGGCGGTGACTGCGCCAGAAATGGCGGTAAAATCCACGGCGTACAGAATGGCGGTACCGCCGATCTCGACATGAAGGTCTTGCGCCCGCAGCATCACATATCCACCAGTCCGCGCCGCCGCAGCAGGATCCACAGGAAGACCGGCGCGCCCAGAACGGCCGTCACGATGCCGATGGGCAGTTCCGCCGGCGCGATGATCAGCCGGCTGATGATATCGGCGGCCAGAAGCAAGCTTGCCCCCAGAAGGGCGCAATTGATCAGCAAGGGTCCGTGGTCGGGCCCGGTCGCCAGGCGCAGAAGATGCGGCACGACGATCCCGACAAAGCCGATCCCGCCCGACACCGCGACCGCCACCCCGGTGGCGGCGGCGACGGCGAGGATGGCGGCGCGCTTGACCCGTTGGACAGGTATCCCGAGATGCAGCGCCGTCGCCTCGCCGAAGGCCAGCCCGTTGAGCCCGCGCCCCAGCATCGCCGCGCCGCAAAGCGCTGCGAGGATGATCGGTGCTGCGGTCGCGACCTTGGCCCATGTCGCCCCGGCCAGCGAGCCGAGCCCCCAGAATGTCAGGTCGCGCAGCTGCTGGTCGTCGGCGGCATAGACCAGCAACCCCGAGACCGCGCCCGAGAGCGCACCAAGCGCGATCCCCGCCAAGAGCATCGTGGCGACCGAGGTCTGACCGCCACGCGTCGCAACTGTATATAGCAGCAGGACCGAGGCCCAGCCACCAAGGAACGCGGCAAGCGGTACGGTATAGATGCCGATGATCCCTTGCAGCGCGGGCGGCAGCAGCCCGCCCAGCACGATGGCCGCGACGGCCCCCAGTCCCGCGCCCGCGCTGACCCCGACGATGCCGGGATCGGCCAGAGGGTTGCGGAAAAGCCCCTGCATCACCGCGCCAGACACCGCCAGCGCGGCGCCCACCAGCGCGCCCAAGGCAACGCGGGGCAGGCGGATCTCCCACAGGATTACCGCGCTCAGCGCGTCCGGGGCCGCGCGCCCGGTCACCAGGTCGATCAGCGACACACCCGAGGCGCCGGTCTCGAGGCTGAGGGCGCAGACCGCCAGCAACAGCAGGCCCAGCCAGAGATGCGCGCGGCGTGCCACGGCGCGGCGGTTGCGCGGGCGGGCCGTGATCGCGTCAGCTTGGGTCAGTGTCATCGTGATCCTGCGGCGTGCCGTAGATCGCTGTGTTGAGGTCTCGCGCCGCCTGCGCCGTACGCGGTCCGAAGCCCAGCAGGTACAGCCCCTGCATGCGGATCACCGCCTCGGCCTTTGCGGCCGGGGTGGTGCGGATCGCGGGCATTGTCAGCAGCACGTCGTCCGCGACGGCGTGATCGCCGCCCCGATCCATCATTAGGATCACGTCGGGGGCGGTCTCGCTGATGGCCTCGTCGGTCATCTGCTTGTAGCCGGAAAAGGCGTCGACCGCGTTGATGCCGCCCGCCATCTCGATGATTCCCTCGGCCTGCGTTTCGCGCCCGCCGGCGAGGATGCGTCCGCCTTGCAGGCTGAGGATGAAAAGCACGCGCTTGCGCTTCTCCGGTGCGATGCGCGCGGTCTGCGCCGCGGCGGCGTCGAGCGCGTCGCCCACCACCGCGATCTTTTTCAGGATGCCGGGGCCGTCGTGTGCATCAGGCACCGAGGTGAATGGAATGCCCGACTCTTTGAGAACCTGAATGGTCTCTGGCGGGCCCGCATCCTCGATGGCGAGGATGTGCGAGGGATCGACCGACAGCACGCCTTCCGGGCTGAGCGCGCGGGCATAGCCCACATCCGGCAAGTCCGTCACCTCGAGCGGATAGGTCGAGGTCGTGTCGCGCGCGATCAGCTGGTGGCCCTGATCCAGCGCATGCACGATTTCTGTCACCGACCCGCCGATCGACAGAAGGCGCGCGCCGCCTTGCGCGAAGGCTGGCAGCGCGCACAGCGCCACCCCCTGCGCAAGCAGCGCCCGGCGGCTGAGCATCGCGCGGGTCATTGCGCCACCTCGGTCGCCGAAAGGGCAGGCAGATCTGCCACCACCTCGGCGAAGGCGGCGCGGTGATCGCCGGTCTCCTTGCGCAGGCCGAAGACCTGCAGGATCAGCCCGCCGTCGGCGTCGAATGCCTCGACCGAGGTGGTTGGACCGTCGCGCGTCTGTTTCTCGACCGCCCAGACCTCTGCGATATGGTCGCGGCGCAGGTGCAGGTTAAAGCCGGGATCCATCACGTTCTGCCACGGCCCCATCGGGCGCAACGTCTCGACTGGGCCGGAATGGATCTGGATGCAGCCGCGATTGCCGACGAAGATCATCACCGCGATATCGGTCTCGGACAGCTGGGTCAGCATGGCATCGACCGCGCCGGGATCGAGCGATCGCACAAAGGGCGCGCCGGCGATGCGGTAGGCGCCGAGGCGGTTCATCTTCATTTTCGACACGAGCCGCAGGAACTGGTGCGTGTCGGTCATGCGCCGCCATTCCTCGCGCAGCAGGTCGACCTTGTCGGGACTGGATTTCGGGGCCTCGGGGGGCTGGCGCGGGGCCACATCAAGGATCTCGGCCTGATCGGGCAGCGCGTCCGATAGGCGCACGCCGTCCCACGCGGTGAGCGAGGCCCCTTCGCGCAGGAAGATCTTGTGCACCGCGTCGCCTGCCGCGTCGAAGACCTGCAGGCTGCGGCGCAGGCCGCCCTCGATCGCGGTCTCGACCATGTAGGCATGGCACCAATGCGACGGAAAGATCCGCAGGTCGATCTCGGGCGTCAGGACCATCGCGGCATGCTTGCCGGGGTGGTAGTTGGCGTAGCGGCCGACTTTTTCATGCACGCAGGACACGTTACGCGTCAGCGCCATCACCTCGCCCAGCTTTTGCGCCGCGGCCATCACCCGGTCGGGATGCGGATCAATGCGCGTGACACCCGCGCCACAGGAGGCCGCGACAAGCTGCGCCTCGGAAATGCCCAAGGCGTCGGCCTGATCGCGGGTTCGCATCTTGGGGTTGGCCGCGCTGAATTCGCGGATCGTCTGGGGAGAAGGGTGATCTGTCACAACCATGCCGACCTCTGTTCTGATGTCCTGAAAGGTTGGCTGCATCGCGGAGCGCGATGTGGCTGCGGACGCCCGTGGTTAATTTGCGCGCCCAATCTTGACTTATTTACTCACATAAGGGTATCGCATGCAAGCCTTGGATGCGAAACGCGCCTGGCAGAGAAAAAAGACCGTGCCAGCCCTTTGCAAGCACAACGGTGGATACCTCGTGTTGCAGACTTGAAGGGACTGATATGGCACAGAATTCGCGATGGATATTGATGGCGTCCACGGCGCTCTGCCTCGGCTGGGGCTTGGCACCGCCCCTTGCGGCGCAGGATGCGGCGGTCACGCCCGAGGGCGGAGACGACACGACGACCGACGGGTTTCTTGGCACGCTGACGCTCGGCGAAAGCAAGCGCGCGGTGCAGACCCAGACCGCGACCTCGGTGACGGTGATCAACGAGGACGAGATCCGTGACAGGCAGGCCGGCTCAGTTGCGCAATTGATCGATTCGGCGCCCGGCGTGGCGCTGGTGAACGGCGGTACGGCGCAGGGTTCGGGCATCTCGATCCGCGGCTTCGGCGCCAACCAGAGCTTCGGCACCGACCAGAAGGTGCTGATCCAGATCGACGGCGCGACGCGCGGCGCCGAAGAGCTTTACCGCATTGGCACGCAGCTTTTCACCGATCCGTTCCTCTACAAGGAGGCCGAGGTAATCCGCGGCACGGTGGGGTCATTCGAATACGGCGCGGGCGTTGTCGGCGGCGTGGTGCGGCTGGAGACCATCGACCCCGAGGATCTGACCGGCGGCGAGACCGGCGCAGCTCTGCGCCAAACGCTGGAATTCCAGACGAACGGCTCCGGGGTGGCGCTGTCCACCATCGGCGCTTGGCAACCAACCGAGAATCTGGGGTTTCTGGTCAATTATACGCAGCGCAGGCTCGGGTTTCCCGAGGATGGAGATGGAGACATCATCAATCCCGGGCGCGAAAAGATCGACGACCCCTCGTTTCTGGTGAAGGGCAAGTACCGCTTTGGCGATGACGAGGCGCATTCGCTTGAGGCGAGCTATCAGCGGACCAAAAGCTCGCAATTTGACGTGCCCTACGATTCTTTCGGCAATATCCCGTTCTTCGGCAACGTAGATCGCCGGATCGAGGCGGAAACGACGATAATGAAATACGTCTTCAATCCGACATCGGATCTGATCGACCTGTCATTGCAATACTCGTATTCGGATGAAAAGGTGAACCAAGCGGCGGTGTCCTGCCCCGGCAGCCCGCCCGCGCCGATCACCAGCTGCTCAGGTCTGCTCGATGCCGATAACAGGTACGAGACGACAACCGTCACCCTCAAGAACACGGCGTTCTTCGAGACTGGATTCGCCGCGCATGGCCTCACCACGGGGATCGAATACATCAATCGTAAGCGCGCAGATGCCTTTGCCGCCCCGGGCGGCGAGGATGACCGCTGGGCGATTTTCGCGGTCGACGAGATCGCCATAGGCGACGCTTGGACCGTGACACCGGCGATGCGCTATGAAAACTCCGAGGTGACCGGCTCCACACCGCCCAATGACGGAACCTTCTCGACGGATGCGCTGATGGGAGGCCTGTCGGTGCGCTATGCCTTCGAGAACGGTCTCGCGGTTTTCGGCAGCGCGGCCTACACCGAAGGCCTGCCACCCATCGACGATCTGGAGTTTCCCGAGCGGATCACCACGTCCGAGAAGTCGCGTACCTACGAGCTCGGCTTTTCATTCGACCGGCAAGGTTTGATCCGCGAGACCGACACGTTGGCCTTCAAGCTGACCTATTTCGACAGCGAGCTGTGGGATGTGACATCCTTCGTAGCAGGAGGTGCCACTCTGGACGAGATCCGTACCCAAGGGGTCGAGATAGAGGCCTCCTACGCCATGGAGAATGGGTTCTACGTGGATGTCAACGCAACTTTCGGCGACGGCGACGAGGTAGACAACAACGGTGTCGTGCGCGACTGGCGCAATCAGGCACAGGACAACCTGCGCCTGACCGTGGGCAAGGTCTTTGACGACAACTACGACCTCAGCTGGGAGGCGATAGTCGCCGATGACATCGATACCGGAGACGCCGGAACGACCGGATCGGGCTACGACGTGCACAATCTGCGCCTCACCGTTGCCCCTGAAGGCAATGGCGTGTGGCAGGATACCGAGGTGCGCTTCGGCATCGAGAACGTCTTTGACACGCAGTTTACCCCCAACCTTGCCTCGCGTCCTCAGCCCGGCCGCAACTTCAAGGTCACACTAGCCAAGACGTTCTGACCTTGCATCCTTTCCACTGGGGCCGGCAGCGGGGTTGCACTGCAATGCATCCGGCAGCTCAGCCACCCGGTGCCCAGTGTCTTGCGTGTGAGGGCCTTCAGTCCCGCACGTACGGCGCTGATCACGATCTGCGCACCCATGAAGGTCGCGCTGATCGTTGATGTCTTCGCCAACTGGCAGCTGCAGAGCGGCCTGCTCCGGGACACCGTGATCAGCGCTGGCATCGACAACGTGTTCGACGAGACCTATCGCGTACATCCGAGCGGCCTCGACAATCCCGATGTCACCGCCGAGGTATCCCTGTCGCGCAGCTTCTGTCGGGTGGATCGATCCTGCAGCCGCGGAAGCGGCTGCGCCCCTCGGGCTCCGCGCCGTGACCGGGTCCGAGCGGGACCTGGCACCGATCGAGCGGGCATGTTGCTGTGTTATCGCGTCATGTTCCGTCACGCACAGGCACAGACCAAAGTCTGTTGTGTTCTCAAAAAATAAGAGTTGGCGTTGCGAAGGGTTTCTGTCACGCTAAATTAGTGGAATGATGCTAGAAAGAGGAGGATCTTTGTCATGGCATGGAGTAAACCCACCATCCGCGAAATCGAATGCGGCATGGAAATCAACATGTACGGACCTGATTTCGAAGACGATCGCGAAGTCTTGTTCTGATCAAAGGCGCGCGGATGTGAAATGACCTTCCGCGCGCGTATTCTCGGGGCAGCAGCCGGCGGTGGATTGCCGCAATGGAACTGCGGGTGTCAGAACTGCGAGCTGGCCCGAGCCGGCACAATAATCCCACAATCGCAGTCCTCCCTTGCAGTATCACCCGACGGAAACATTTGGGCCGTGCTGAACGCCTCGCCGGATATACGTGATCAGCTTGCACGCACGCCCGAACTTCACCCGACGAATTTGCGGACGTTGCCCTTGGCAGCGGTACTGGTGACCAACGGGGACATTGATCACGTGGCGGGGCTTTTGACCTTGCGCGAGATGCAGCCGTTCACTTTGGCCGCCACGCGTGGCATTCACGATGTTCTGGACGCCAACCCGATCTTCGACGCACTGAATCGTTCCGTGGTCTCTCGCAAATCGGTGTCGCTTGAAGTGCCGTTCGAAATTTTACCTGGACTTGAGGCCACGCTTTTTGCCGTGCCCGGCAAGGTGCCACTATATATGGAAGATATGGAAGGCGATGAAGTGGACACGGGTCTCGTGGGTGAGCAGACCGTTGGTGTCGGACTGCGCTCGGCATCGACGCGTGTCTACTACATACCGGGATGCGCGATGATGACGGATGCCTTGCGCACGCGCCTAGACGGCGCGGATCTGGTGTTTTTCGATGGCACGCTCTGGCGCGACGACGAGATGCAGCGCGCCGGGCTCGGGCCGAAGACGGGCAAGCGTATGGGCCACATGTCGATGAGTGGGCCGCATGGCAGCATGGCCGCCTTCGAGGATATCAGCGTCGATCAAAAAATCTTCGTGCACATGAACAACACCAATCCCGTGCATCGCCCCGACTCGGACGAGCGCGCGCAGGCCGAAGCGGCAGGCTGGACTGTCGGGCGCGATGGAATGGAGATCACGCTATGACCCTTTCGCAACCCGATTTCGAGGCGCGGCTGCGGCAGATCGGCGCCGAGCGCTATCACGACCGTCACCCGTTTCACGCGCGTCTGCATGGTGGCGACTGCACCCCCGATCAGGTGCGCGCCTGGGTGATCAACCGCTATTATTACCAGCATTCGATCCCGATGAAGGACGCGGCGTTCATGTCCCGCGTGGAGGATCCCGACCTGCGCCGCATCTGGCGGGCGCGGATCGAGGATCACGATGGCACCGACACCAACGAGGGCGGGATCCGTCGGTGGATGAGGCTCGCCGAGGCCGTGGGTCTCGACCCCGATTACGTCGCCTCGCGCGAGGGCGTGCTGCCGGCCACGCGGTTTGCCGTGGATGCCTATGTGCGATTCGTGCGTGACAAGACGCTGCTCGAAGCGGTCGCGGCCTCGCTGACGGAACTGTTTGCGCCCAAGATCCATGCGCAGCGGATCGAGGGGCTGTTGCAGAATTACGAGTTCGCCGATGACAGCGCGCTGTCGTATTTCCGCAACCGTTTGAAAGAGGCGCCGCGCGATGTCGCGTTCGGGCTGCAATGGGTGCTCGATCACGCCGACACGGCCGAGAAACAGGATGCCGCCGCGGCCGCGCTGACCTTCAAGACCGACGTTCTCTGGGCGCAGCTAGATGCGCTCAGCGCGGCCTATGTCGACCCGGCGCGCATTCCGCCCGGCGCGTGGCAGCCCGGCGAGGGCCTGATGATGCGGCGGGCGTCGTGATGCGCGCGGGCGATATACCAGTCCTGCCGCGGGGCGTTCGGCTGCATTACGACCGCGTGCGCGAGGCGTGGGTGCTGCTCGCGCCAGAGCGCGCGGTGACGCTCGATGCGATCGGTCACGCCATCCTGTCAGAGGTTGACGGACAGCGCAGTTTCGGCGAAATCACTAAAATGCTGGCCGATAAATACGACGCGCCGTCCGAGCAGATCGCCAAGGACAGTGCAGGCTTTCTGGCGGCGCTGCGAGACAGACGGTTTCTGGACGTGGCGCGATGACAAAGGTCAATCCCCCCATCGCGATGCTGGCCGAGCTGACGCATCGTTGCCCGCTTTCATGCCCTTATTGCTCGAATCCGCTGGAGCTGGCGCGGCAGGAGACAGAGATCGACACCGCCACATGGTGCGACGTTTTCCGGCAGGCCGCCGATCTGGGTGTGTTGCAACTGCACCTGTCGGGGGGAGAGCCGGCCTCGCGTCGTGATCTGGTTCCGCTGGTCGAGGCGGCGCGCGACGCAGGGCTTTACACGAACCTCATCACCTCTGGGATCGGTCTGACGGAGAAACGTCTGCACGCGCTGGACGAGGCGGGCCTCGATCACGTGCAACTGTCCCTGCAGGGGACCGATCCGGCCATGGCCGACGAAATCGGCGGCTATCGCGGCGGTTTCGCGCGCAAGATGCAGGCCGCCCAGTGGATCGGCGAAATCGGCTTTCCGCTGACGCTGAACGTGGTGCTGCATCGGCGTAACCTGCACCAATTGCCGCGCGCCATCGAGATGGCCCAGGAAATGGGTGCGCGCCGGATCGAGATCGCCACGGTGCAATTCCACGGCTGGGCTATCGAAAATCGCGCTGCCCTGATGCCGACTAAGGAGCAGGCGCGTGAGGCCTCAAGGCTGGTTGTCGAGGCGCGTGCGCGGCTCAAGGGAGAACTGGTGATCGATTACGTGCCGGCCGATTACCACGAGGATCTGCCCAAGCGCTGCATGGGCGGCTGGGGCAGCAGCGGACTGAACATCACGCCGGACGGGCGAGTGTTGCCCTGTCACGCGGCGGAAACCATCCCGCATCTGACCTTCGACCGGGTGACCGAACGGCCGCTGTCAGAGATCTGGTACGAGGGTTCGGCGTTCAACGCCTATCGTGGCACCGACTGGATGCAAGAGCCGTGCCGCAGCTGCGACCGCCGCGAGATCGATTTTGGCGGCTGCCGCTGTCAGGCGATGGCATTGTTGGGCGATCCGGCGGCGACCGATCCGGTTTGCGTGAAATCGCCGCATCATGGCGTACTGCAGGAAAGCGCAAACAGTTTTGCCGCGCAGGATGACGCACCGCTGGTCTATCGCGGATTTCCCGAAACGCCAAGCAAGGCGCGGACGAGCTGACGCGGCTGCTGCCCGTTTCTGTACTAAGATAGTGACGTGGGGCCGCGCACATGGCACGGCCCCACGCGTGTGTCAGATCATTCGCCGACAGAAGCCAGCTTTTCGGCCGCATCGTCATTCACCCAGGTGATCCAGGTGTCCTTGTTGCCGGTCAGGAAATGCACCGCGGCCTCTTCGGATGAGGCGCTGTTTTCCTGCTGCCATGCCAGAAGGTTGCTCAGTTCCTGCGTGCCGAAGGAAATGTTGCTGACCAGCTCGAAGATCTCCGGATAGCGGTCCGCGAAGTCGGTCGTGACGACGGTCAGCACCGGAGCGGCCGGATACGAGGATTTGCGCGGGTTTTCGCAATCCTGGGTCTGGTTGCAGGCGTGAATCTCGGGGTCGTGCGGTCCCATGTCCACGGCGACCATGTCGTAGCGCCCCAGCACCGCGGTCGGGCCCCAATAGTAGCCGAACCACGGCTCGCGGTTTTCATAGGCCGAGGCCATCGAGGCGGGCAGTGTCTCGCCCGAGCCGTGATCGAACACCTCCATCCCATGGCCTTCGAAATCGAAGGCTTTCACCAGGTTGTCATTGGCGATCCGGCAGCCCCATCCGTCCGGGCAGTTGTGAAAGCGCCCGCCCACAAGCTCGGGATTGGCCAAAACACCCTCGATCGTGGCAAGCTCGGGATGTTCTTCGACCAGATAGGACGGCACCCACCAGTTCTCGCTGCCGCCATCGGCGAAGACATCGGCGGCTTTCGTCACCTTGCCTTCCTCTTCCAGCCGGAAATAGGCTTGGGCCGAGTTCACCCAAAGCTCTGGGACGACGTCCGGTTCGTTGTTTTCGGCCAGCGAGGTGATCGCCGTCGTGGTGGCAGATTGCACGATTTTCACGTCACAGCCATAGCCCTGCTGCATGAGGAATGCGGTGATGCTGGTGATGATCTGGCCCGAGGCCCAGTTCATCTCGGCGACCGAAACCTCGCCGCAATCGGCATGGGCGATGGCGGGCGCGGTCAGCGCGCCGAAGGTCAGTGCAAGTGTCAGTTTTTTCAAGGTCTTTCTCCCGGTTGGTTTTCTGTTTTCTGGTCGTATCGAGTCGTTTTGTGATTGTTCAATCGTTGTCGGTGCCCGTCGCACCCGCCCCGCTGCGGGACTGTGTCGAAGACGGAACGGTGATTCGCAGCGCAAGCGTGTCGAGAGCGCGCCAGTCGGCCCAATCGATGCCCGGTATCGGTGGTGTGCGGTCCGGACCTGTGTCCGGCTCAAGGGGTCGTTCCACCCGGCTTATCCAAAGATCGGCAGGCTCGTCCGCTGTTGGGTCCGCCAGGTGCCGAAGGTCCGTGGCACTGGGCATGACGTCGTGATCACGCCAGCGGACCTCGTGGCCGAAACCTGTCCAAACCGCCGCGCGCGCGACGAAGGGCAGCAGCATCAGCGGATGCACCACCCTTTCAACCGTTATGGCGTACGCGCCGGGTCCTTCGGGCAGGTCGGCGAAATCGGCGAGTGCGATGCCACACCGCAACGGGCATTGCGCGCCTTTGGCGGCCATCCAACGGCCCGGCGCGGGCGCGGGACGCGCCAGAGATGCGGCCTCGGTCAGCCATGCCAACGTGATGGACGGCCCTGCCAGCCCGGCCCGCGACAACCACGACGCCGCCCATCCCGCCTCTTCGGCCTCGCCCCAGTCAAGCCCCGCGCCCCGCGCCGCCTTCAGGCACAGCGCGTTGATCTCCGACAGGGACAGGTGCACCGGCCTGTCCTGCGGCACCGGTTGGGCTGCGTCGTGGCAGGGCCGATCACCGCGGGTCATCATTACGACGCATCCCCTGGGTGCATGTCATCGGGGTAAAACGCGCCCTGAAACAGGCTGATGCGCACCCACCGGTCAGAGCGGGGATCAAACCGGCTTGCGCCGAATAGCGCCAGTTTGCAGCGCAGAAGGTCAATAGGCAGCATGTGCACGTCGATCAGGTTGTCGCGGATTTCGGCGAAGGGATAGCGCGCGGTGATCTGAGCACGGCGCACGATCAGGCGGTGTTCGGGATGGGCGAGCAGGAAGCGCGCGACCGGGGCGTTGCCGGCCTCGTCGCCAAGTGCCCGCCACAGAGCCGCCGCCTGACGCCCGGTATCAAGCGGCAATTCAAGCGACGCACCCTCTTCCTCGAACCGCGCGCCCAAGCGCGGTTCCAGCTTTTCCTCGGAGATATACCAGAACCGGGCGCATTGGTCTGGCCGGTCGTAGTCGCGCCCGATGGCCCAGTCGTAATGGGTTCGAAGGATTGCGCGCAGATCGGCGACGCGCATGGCTCCATCGATCCCGAAGGGTGCGTCCTCATCGGCCTGCATGGCCTGTGTCAGCCCATCGACCAGATGCCCGTGCGGCTCCAGCATCGCGGCCAGCAGCGCCTCTTGCGCCTCGAGCGGCAGATGCGTCTGACCCCACGTCCAAAGCCCGTCCCAGGGGTGCCGCACTTCGGTGGGCCACTCCCGTGCGACATGGGCTTCGAGCTTCGCCAGACCGCGGCGCAGATCGTCGAGCTTGGTGGCCTGCACCGGGTGCGCGCTTTGCCACTCGGACGCGTTCCGCACCGCCGCCGCCAGCGCCGCGCGAAATCCCGCGAGTGCTGTCTCATCTGCATGCTCTCGCGCGCGGACTAGCGCGAGCGCCTCTTCGCGGACCATCATCCAGTTGTTGAGCAGCACGGGATGGCGCACCAGAAACGGCGCCATGCCAAGACCGGTGGAGTTGCCAACACCCAGATCACGGCGCAGATCTGCGCCAAGGCGCACCGCCTGATTCCCGCCGCGGACTTGCGCCAGATGCTCGACCAGATCGACGGTGAAGGCGCGGATCAGCCAGACCGACAGCATCTCGGCCTGAAAAGGGGCGCTGAGCGCGGGACGTCCGGCGATCATCGCGCGGTCGGCGGCGCCGAACTTGCCCGCGCCGTAGACGGCGGTCGTGCGCATCAGGTAGCCGGTCTCGCGCAGCATCGTCGCGTCGGGTTGTTGGCCATCGGCGAGCTTTGCCACCACATGATCGAAAAGCCGCACCGACCGGTTCGCACGGCTCAGCGACAGCTCACGCCGACTGACGCGGCCAGCTTCCTGCAGCGGGACATTCGCGGCAAGCCGGTCGAGATCCGCCGCGTCGGGTGTGCCGTCGTAAAGCGTGAAGGTCGCGTCCCACGCGGTGGCGATCACCCGGTCCGAGCGTTGCTCGGCGGGCAGGTCATGGGCAAACGCGACAAGGCTCAGGCTGCCCTCGGGCCCGGTCATGCGGTAGATGGCGCGGCCCACCCCCTGCGCGTCGATCTCCCAGAGGGGGCGATCGAAGGCCCAGCCCTCGGCCTCGATTCGGCGCAGGAGTTGACGTAGGAAGGACAGCCGCGTCGGATGACTGCATCCGAGGCGTGCAAGGCGCATTACCTCCGTCGGCGTGCGCCGGAACGCCGCCGCCTGCGGCATGGGGTTGAACCCTTCACAGGTCACTGTGCGGCGTCCCGGTGGCGGCGGGTATCCGCGCTAAAGCTTTCGGCGAAGAACCGCGCCCAGTTGCCGCCCATGATGGCCGCGACCTCGGTGTCGGACATGCCGGTGGCGCGCAGGCCATGCTCGATATTGGTGAAATCACGATTGTCGCGGAACCAGTCCGGCATGGGCGGAAAACCGGGCGCATCCGCGCTGCCTTCGCCGTAATCGATGCGCTTTGTCCAGCGGCCCGCGCGCATCCAGTCCACGACGCTGTTGGGCTGATCCTGGCAAAGGTCGGAGCCGATGCCGACCCGGTCCGGCCCGATCCGGTCGGCGGTCTGGGCAACCATCTCGCAAAACTCGGGCAGGGTGCAATGGCTGCCGCCGCGAAGGTGATGCGGGTAGAGTGAAAAGCCCAGCATCCCGCCGCTTTCCGAAAGCGCGCGAAACACCCTGTCGGAGACGTTGCGCCGCGCGGGGTGCCACTGCGCCGGATTGGCATGGGTGATGGCGATGGGGCGGGTGGAGTGCCCGATTGCATCGAGAGTGGACCGCTCGCCGGAATGGCTCATGTCCACGACCAGCCCGACGCGGTTCATCTCGGCCACCACCTCGCGGCCCATGCGGGTAAGGCCTGGATCCTCGGCCTCGTAGCAGCCTGTGGCGAGCAAGGATTGATTGTTGTAGCTCAACTGCATGAAGCGCAGGCCAAGGCGGTGCAGCACCTCGACAAGGCCGATATCGTCCTCGATGCAGCTTGGGTTCTGCGACCCGAAGAAGATCGCGGTGCGCCCGGTCTCCTGCGCAACGGTGATGTCCGCGGCAGTGAAGCCCTGGAAGATCAGGTCGGGATACCGCTCGAACCAGCGATTCCAGGCCTCGATGTTTGCCACCGTCTCGCGGAAGTTCTCGTGATAGGCGATGGTCACATGCACCGCGTCGACGCCGCCCGCGCGCATCTGGCGGAAGACCTTCTCCGACCAGTTGGCATATTGCAGCGCGTCGATGCGGGGTGCGGTCATGCAGGCGCCCCCGAGTGGATGTAGGACGTCTTGACGGTGGTGTAGAATTCCTGAGCGTAGCTGCCCTGTTCGCGGGGGCCGTAGCTCGATGCGCCGCGCCCGCCGAATGGGACGTGGTAATCGGTGCCGGCGGTCGGCAGGTTGACCATCACGCAGCCCGCGCGCGCGTTGCGCCGGAAATACGTGGCCCGCGCGAGATCTCGAGTCATGATCCCCGCCGTCAGGCCGAACTCGGTATCGTTGGCCATGCTCAGCGCCTCGTCATAGCTGCCGGCCTTGAGGACGCAGGTGATGGGCGCGAACATTTCTTCACGGTTGATGCGCATGGTGTTGGTGGTGCCGGCGAACACGGCGGGCGCCATGAAATGGCCTGGCGTGTCCCGCTCCAACCGATCGCCGCCGCAGAGCAGCTCCGCACCCTCGTCCTGCCCGATCCCGATATAGTCAAGATTGCCTTTCAATTGACCTTCACTGACCACCGGGCCGATCTGCGTGCCGTCTTCCAGCGCATGGCCGACCTTCAGTGCCTTCGTGGCCGCGACCAGTTTCTCGACAAAGGTGTCGTGGATGCCCTCCTGCACGATCAGCCGCGAGGCGGCGGTGCATTTCTGCCCCGTTCCGCCGAAGGCCGCGCCCACGGCATGTGCGACCGCGAGGTCGAGATCGCAATCGTCGCAGATCACCATCGGGTTCTTCGAGCCCATCTCCATCTGGATCTTGGTCATGTTGGCGATCGCCGCCGCCGCGATGCCACGCCCCACGGGGACCGATCCGGTAAAGCTGATCGCGTCGATCTGTGGGCTTTCAACGAGACGCTGACCGACCTCACGGCCCGGCCCCATCACGAGGTTGAAAAGGCCCGGCGGCAGATCCTGTTTTGCGATGATCTCAGTCAGCGCCACGGCGCTTGCGGGCGTCTGGTTGGCGGGCTTCCAGATCACCGCATTGCCAAAGGCCAGCGCCGGGGCGATCTTCCAGGCGGGTGTGGCGATGGGGAAATTCCAAGGGCTGATGATCGCCACCACGCCGACCGGTTCGCGGCGCACGTCGATCTCGATATCCGGGCGTACGCTGTCGGCGGTCTCGCCCAGCTGGCGCAAAGCCTCTGCCGCATAATAGGTGAAGAACTGCCCGGCACGATAGGTCTCTCCCTTGCCCTCGGCCAGCGGTTTGCCCTCTTCGCGGGCGATCATCGTTCCGATTTCCTCGGCGCGGAATATCAGCTCTGTCCCGATGGCCATAAGAACGTCATGGCGTTTCTGTGGGCCCGTCGCACCCCATGCAGCTTGTGGCCCGCGCGCGGCGTCCAGAGCCGTGTTCAGTTGCGCCGCGTCGGCCTGCGCATACTCGCCAATCATATCCGACAGATCCGACGGGTTGCGGTTTTCCACCGTGGCTGCGCCGCCCTGCCATTTGCCTGCGATGAAGTTGCGGGTTTCTTGTGTCATGGTCTTCCTTTTGGTGTCTGGATCATCAGGCCGCCGCGATACGGTCCAGCAGCTCTTGCGGGACAGCGACGCCCTCGGTTTCGATCCGCGCGCGGTTTGCGGCGCGCCGGGCACCCGGGAGGCGGGTCCCCTCCTGCGCGGTGATACTGTCTGCGAGCCTCATCATCGCGGGGCCGAACGCGTCGCCGGAAAAGGCTGCGGGATCGATGCCGATGAAGAACTGCCCGGTGCCAGGCGGTCCGCCTTTCGGGCCGGAAAACGGGCTTGCCTCGGTCCCTAGATTGCCCCCGGCGAGCGCTGCGGCGAAGATCTCGACCATCAGACCGGCGCCGAACCCCTTCTGCCCGCCGGCTGGCCGCATCGACCCGGCAAGCGCGGCCTCGGCATCGTCGGTCGGGTTGCCGTCTGTGTCGAGCGCCCAGTGCGGCTCTATCGATTCGCCCTGCCGGGCGCGCAGGATGATCTCGGATTTTGCGACGGCACTGGCGGACTGGTCGATGACGAGACGCGCACCGCCCGCCTGATCGGGTACGGCCAGTGCAAAGGGATTGGTGCCGATTACGGGCCGCTTGCCGCCAGTGGGGGCTATGCACGCGGGGGCGTTGGTAAAGCACAAGCCGACCAGCCCGTCCTCGGCCAGCCGTTCGGCATGATGCCCGAGGACACCGCAATTGTAGGATCGATGCAGCGTCATCGCGGCAATGCCCTGATCGTGGACCGCGGTGACAAACTCCGGCCAGCCCGCTTCGATCCCGGCATGGGCAAAACCATGCGCCGCATCGACACGGATGGCGCCCGGGCGGGGGCGGCTAACCTCTGGCACCGCATCGCCCAGAACCTTGCCGCAGCGCAGATGTTCGGCATAGACGGGCACGTACATCAGGCCGTGGCTTCGGATACCATCGCGCTCGGCAAGCCGGGCCGAGCGGGCGACAGGCCCGGCCTGCGCCAGCGATGCGCCGGCCCGCCCCAGCGTCTCGCGCGCCAGATGCTCGATATCATCAAGATCGAAATGCCGCGGCGCCAATCCGGTGTCTCCTGTCGTAGTTCGAGCCCGAGTGTGCGGAGGGATCGACATCAATTCAATCAAAATAAGTTTAGACTCAGTTCAGCTATTCTGTAATCTAGAGGCATGATCAATATCACGGCTCTCCGCACCTTCGTGCGTGTCGCGGAATACGGGAACATCCGCGACGCGGGCGCGCGCCTGTTCCGAACACCGTCGGCGGTCTCGATGACGCTCAGTCAGCTGGAACGGGATCTCGGCGCGCCACTGTTCCAGAATGACCGCAAGAACAGGCTGACGGCACTTGGTGAGGAAATCCTCATGCTCGCACAGGAGCTGCTGCGCGAGCATGACCGCGCGCTGGAGCGGATAGAGGCGCTCGCGACGGGGCGGCAGGGCCGGTTGCAACTGGCCTCGGTGCCGTCTGTCGCGGCAGAGCTTCTGCCGGGATTGCTGGCCGCGTTTCTCGACGCGCGTCCGGGTGTCACGATCGAACTTGTCGATACCGACAGCCGCTCGGTGCACGCGATGGTGTCCGACGGAACGGTCGAGCTTGGCATCGCCGGGGTCACGGAGCCGGGATCGGGTCTGAGCCTGACACCGCTGTTTCGTGATCCCTTTCGGCTTGTCTGCCCGCGCGACCACCCCCTCGCCGGGCGCGCTAATCCCATTGGCTGGCGGGATCTCGACGGTGAACGCATCATCGGCAACGAGGCCGCATCGGGCATCGCGGCCCAAGGGTATCAAGCGCTCGTCGCAAGCTCGGCCCTCACGGCGCGCAACGTGATCTCGCTGCTGGCGCTTGTCCGTGCAGGGGCCGGGGTGACGCTCTTGCCGAGACTGGCCACGGTGTCCATGCAGCCGGATCTGGTGGCGCTGCCATTGGCCGATCCGGCCGCGGACCGAGAGGTCGGCGCGATCGTGCGCCAAAGCCGCAGCATGAGTCCGGTCTGTACCGCCTTTCTGCAGGAGCTGCAGGCGGCCTGTGACAAAGGCTTTTGAAGAGGATCAGCGCATCCGGCCCGGCCTTGCCGGGTTTTCAGGCGGGCCGCTCCTGCATTTCCGCCCGGATCTGCTGGCGCAGAACGTCGATGGGCACAGTCTTGCCTTCGCGCCTGAAACACCAATAGGTCCAGCCATTGCAGGACGGCGCCCCTTCGAGATGCGCACCGACCTGGTGGATCGATCCCTTCACGTCGTCGCCGATCAGTGTGCCGTCGGCACGAACCTTGGCCTTGTGGCGTTTGTTCATGGAATAGAGCTGCTCGCCCGGGCGCAGCATGCCACGCTCGATCAGTTGGCCGAACGGCACGCGTGGCTCGGCGCGTTTGGAGGTCGAGACATGCAGCGCCTCGCGGTCGTACCTGTGTACCCCGGCGAGGCGTTTCTCGGCGACCTCGCGATAGGCCTCTTCGCGTTCGATCCCGATGTAATCGCGACCCAGCATCTTGGCCACGGCTCCGGTCGTTCCGGTGCCGAAGAACGGGTCCAGCACCACGTCGCCGGGATTGGTCGCGCCGACCAGAACGCGGTGCAGCAGGCTTTCGGGTTTTTGCGTCGAATGCGCCTTTTCGCCGGCCTCATTCTTCAGCCGCTCATGCCCGGTGCAGATCGGCAGCACCCAGTCCGAACGCATCTGTATCCCGTCATTGAGCGATTTAAGCGCCTCGTAATTGAAAGTGTAACGCGCGCCCTGTTCCTTGCTGGCCCAGATCATCGTCTCATGCGCGTTGGTGAAGCGTTTGCCGCGGAAATTCGGCATCGGGTTCGATTTGCGCCACACAACGTCGTTGAGGATCCAGAACCCTGTATCCTGCAACGCGGCGCCCACCCGGAAGATGTTGTGATAGGATCCGATCACCCAGATCGCGCCTTCGGGCTTGAGAAGGCGCCGTGCGGCGGCGAGCCAGGCGCGGGTGAACCGGTCATAGGTCTCGAAGCTCGCAAAGCGGTCCCATGCATCGTCGACGCCATCCACCTGGCTGTTGTCGGGGCGGTGAAGGTCACCGCGCAGTTGCAGGTTGTAGGGAGGGTCGGCGAAGATCAAATCGATGCTGGCCTCCGGGAGGGCGTTCATTGCCTCGATGCAATCGCCTGCCAAGATCGTGTTGCGCGGCAGCACCGGCGCGGTCTTCGGTCGGGTCTTCGTTGTCATCTCTGCCTCTGTTCCGGCGCTCATGCGCTCTGCTTTTTGTGAGGTTCAAGATGAGTCAAAACTGATTCGGCGTCAATTTCTTATTTGAATCAGCAGGTTAGTAATTTTCTTGATACAATATGTTGTGGACTGGACGGAAAGAACGCCTATGGTGAGGGGTGATACCGATATCTAGCAGGGCGGCTTTGTGGTGTGGCGTCGGATAGCCCATGTTTCGCGCCCAGCCATAGCCCGGAAACTGTTGCGCCAAATCCCGCATCAGGCGATCGCGGCAGGTTTTCGCGACGATCGACGCCGCCGCGATCGACAACGAGGCCGCGTCGCCCCTGACGACCGAACGTGCCGGGAGGTTCAGCCCTTGCGGCAGCAGGATGCCGTCGACGAGCGCGATTTTGGGCGCCGGGTCGAGCGCCGCGACCGCGCGTTCCATGGCCAGATGCGCGGCCCGCAGGATGTTGAGGCTGTCGATCTCGGCCACCGAGGCATGCGCGACCGCAACCTGCGCACAGGCAAACAGCGTCTCGCACAGGGCCTCGCGGCGCCCGATGCCAAGTTTTTTGGAGTCGTTCAATCCGGGCGGGATGCACCTTTCGTCGAGGATCACGGCCGCCGCCGTGACAGGCCCGGCAATCGGACCGCGCCCGACCTCGTCCACGCCTGCGACGCGACAGAACCCCGCTGCGCGGGCCAAGGCTTCATGCAAGAGATCGGGGCCGGTCATGGATCGGTCAGATGGCATGCGGTCACGGAAAACGCAAAGGTTTGCGTCGCCGACCCGGTGTATTCTCGCGGTTTCGCTTCTCTATGGCCGCGGCCAGCAGGACGAGGAAAGCGACCGCGGCGGGTGCGACACGGATCAAGCGCCTGAAGGATATGCTCGGCAACCAGCTTTTAAGTGCGCTTCTGGTCAAGAGCATCTCGCGGCTCAGCTAGATGCTGGCTATCGCCAAGGACGCGATCTGGATGCTGTAATCAAAGAGGTCCGCAATGACGTACCGGCCCTGTTCGGAGCCGGGCCGTGACAATCCCCTTGATTCCGATGGAGGCTCCCATTACGTATAAACTGTCCGAAAGGGCTATGGATGTAGACGGAATGGACGCGGCTATACAGGACCCCGGGGCGGTACCGGGCGGGTCCACCACAAGCGCGAAGGAGCGCGCTTCTGCTGGGCCCGAAACAGGATCGACTGGTGGTCAAATCTATTCTTGCATCCCGGCTGTCTGCCACCGTTATCGGCGAAAACAGTACAATTGCAAATGACAATCGTGCTCCGGTTGCCGTTGCTGCGTAAGCAGTGACCAAACCGAAACTTAAGTCCTGATCGTTAGCACGGTCAGGCGGGGCCGCAGGGGGCCTGGCAACAGAACCCCTGCACTTTCCCCACAAACGTTAGGCGGCATGTGACGGGTGCCCGGATACGCGGTCAGCCGCCACCGGCCCGATCCCATCCCGACTACGCTTGCATCACCGGCACGCTGCGTAATCCTGGAGGCAAGAATGTCGGGCGGGGGCTGGACAACGCGATATGAATATTGTCAGCTTCCACCTGAGAATGCAGTCCCTGTAAGACCATGCGAGAGGTTCACGAACCTGTCCGCAGGGACGAAAAAAAGACGCATAATGCGCATCACGAAAAGGGAGGGAACCAATGTACAGATATCTCAGCTACACCGCCGTGGCCGCCATCAGCCTGTCGTTCGCCGGCGAGGCCTTGGCGACCGAATGGAACGTATCGCTTTGGGGCAAGCGTCGCGCGTTCACGGAAAATGTGGAAAAACTGGCCGAACTGGTCGAGGAGAAGACCGATGGCGACTTCACGCTGAACATCAGCTATGGGGGGCTGTCGAACAACCGGGAAAACCTCGACGGGATTTCCATCGGCGCGTTCGAGATGGCCCAGTTCTGCGCCGGCTATCACCGCGACAAGAACCCGAGCATAACCGTGTTGGAGCTGCCGTTCCTCGGGGTCGAGACGCTGGAACAGGAACGCGCCCTTTCGATGGCGCTTTACGATCACCCGGCGGTGAAGAAGGATCTGGCCCGCTGGAACGCGACGCTTCTGATGCCCACGCCGATGCCGCAATACAACCTCGTCGGACTGGGTGAGGCACCGCGCAGCCTCGACGGCTTCGAGGGGATGAGCGTGCGCGCCACCGGCGGGATCGGCGCCGCAATGGAGGCCGTAGGCGCCGTGCCCACCTCGATGTCGGCGACCGAAGTGCGGCAGGCGATGGATAGCGGTGTGGTCAAGGCCGTCGCCTTTGCCCCGCACGCGCATATGGCCTTCGGCACCATCGAGAACGCCCAGTGGTGGACTGAGAACCTCAATCCCGGCACCGTGAACTGCCCGGTCGTGGCCAATACCGACGCGCTCGACGCGCTCTCGGACGAGCATCGCGAGGCGTTGCTTGGCTCCATCGACGAGGCGCTCGACTACTACATCGACAACTACGAGAACAACACGCTCGAGGCGTGGGGTCCGGCGCTTGAGGAGCGGGGTATCGAGGTCATCCGATTCGACGAGGAAGCGATCGAGAATTTCGAGCAATCCGTCGCGGGCCCGGCCGCCGAAGACTGGGTAGAGACGATGGGCGATCGTGGGCTGCCCGCCCAGGAGCTTTATGATTTCACCACCGAGACGCTGTCGGATCTCAAGAGCGGATCCTGAGCGATACGGCCGACCCGCCGCACGTGATCTGCGGCGGGTCAAGTGATTCACGAGCGGTCCATGACAACAACAGGAGATCGTGATGTCCGGGGCGACCTCTGTCCTGTCGGATGACAGCGTTCTGAGCAAGCTGGATCGCGGCCTTCACCGGGTCGAGCGGTGGCTTGCGCTATTGAGCGGTCTTGCGGTGTTCTCGCTCATGCTGCTGGCGGTGGTCTCTGTCGGTGGGCGAAATTTCTTTGGCCAGCCACTTCCGGGGTATGTCGACTGGATCGAACAGATCATGCCGCTGATCGCCTTCATGGGCGTGGCTTACACGCAGCGCCTTGGCGGTCACATCCGGATGGATATTTTCGTCGGGATGTTCCGGGGGCGCGGCTTGTGGCTGATCGAATTGATCACGACGCTGCTTGTCCTTTTGCTGATGGTGCTTCTGGTCTGGGGAAGCTGGGCACATTTCGAGCGCAGCTTCGACTGGGGCTCGCCCATGTGGAGCCGGGACAGTTCGATCGACATTTCGCTGCCGATCTGGCCGGCCAAGCTGCTCGCCCCTGTCGCGTTCGGCGTGTTGTCGCTGCGTCTGGCGCTTCAGGTCTGGGGGTTCGGACGTGCGTTCATTGCGGGCGCGGAGCGACCTGTCGCAGTGCCACTGATCGAGGGCGCGGCGACGCTGGCCGCGCGCGAGGCCGAACAGCTCGACGGTCGCGAGACATAAAAGGAACGCCTTGATGGAGCCGATCGATATTGGTCTTGTCGTCACCGGCGGTATGCTGGTGGTCGTGGTTCTGGGTATGCGCGTGGCCTTCGCCGCGGCGACTGCGGGGCTGGTCGGCCTGATCTGGATCTTCTGGTCGAAGAAGGGCTATGCGGGTGACGAATTCCTGTGGGCGCTGACCGTCGCGGTCAAGACGGCCGGACAGGTGCCGCATTCCAAGGTCAGTTCGCAGGCGCTGAGCCTCATCCCGACCTTCATCATGATCGGGTATCTCGCCTATTACGCCGGCTTGACAAAGGCGCTTTTCGAGGCCGCGAAGCGCTGGATCGCCTGGGTGCCGGGCGGACTTGCGGTCTCGACCGTGTTCGCCAGCGCCGGGTTCGCGGCCGTGTCGGGCGCAAGCGTGGCGACCGCCGCCGTCTTCGCGCGGATCGCGATCCCGGAAATGCTCAAGATTGGCTATGACAAGCGCTTTGCCGCGGGCGTCGTTGCGGCGGGTGGTACATTGGCCAGCCTCATCCCCCCATCGGCGCTTCTGGTGATCTACGCGATCATCGTCGAGCAGGATGTCGGCAAGCTGTTGCTGGCGGGTTTCTTGCCGGGGGTCTTCTCGGCGTTTGTCTATGGCGCACTGATCATCGGGCTGGCGTTGACCATCAAGGGGTTCGGCCCGCCGGTGAGCGGATTCACTTGGCGCGAGCGCTTCGTCGCGCTGCCACCAGCGATGCCGATCGTGTTTGTCGTCGTGACGATCATCTTCTTCGTCTACAATCCCTTCGGCGGCGATGCATGGGGCACACCGACCGAAGGCGGCGCGATCGGCGCGTTCGTCGTCTTTCTCATCGCGGTCTACCGGGGCATGCGTTGGCCCGAACTGAAAAGCGCACTTCTGGAAACTGCCAAGCTGTCGGTGATGATTTTCACCATCATATGGGGCGTGCTTATCTATGTGCGTTTCCTCGGCTTCGCAGACCTGCCAAGTGCCTTTGCTGACTGGATCACCTCGCTGACGATGTCGCCCATGCTAATCCTGATCTGCATCCTGCTGGCCTACGCGGTGCTGGGGATGTTCATGGATGCGATAGGCATGCTTTTGTTGACCCTTCCGGTGGTCTATCCGGCGGTGATGGCGCTTAACGGCGGGGCGATGGTCTCTGCGGCGGACAGCACGTTCGGCATGTCCGGGCCCATGTGCGCGGTCTGGTTCGGCATCCTCGTGGTGAAAATGGCCGAGTTCTGCCTGATCACACCGCCGATTGGGCTCAACTGCTTTGTCGTGGCCGGTGTGCGCGACGATCTGAACGTTCAGGATGTGTTCAAGGGCGTGATGCCGTTCTTCATCGCGGATGGAGTCACCATCGGGCTGCTCGTGGCGTTTCCTGCCATCGTTCTCTGGCTTCCGGGCCAAGTGTGATGACGGGAAACGTGGAAACTCCTTGATGTTAACAGTCCGGTAATCGACCGCGTGCTACCTCTTTCCGTGGGTGAGATATAGGTGGTGAGAATGGACGTGCGCAGGAATGTGCCGCCAGTCATCATCAAACGGAAAAAGGTCGTAGCCGAGGGCGGTCATCACGGCGGCGCCTGGAAGGTGGCCTATGCTGATTTCGTGACCGCGATGATGGCGTTTTTCCTGTTGATGTGGCTGCTTGGTGCGACAACCGAACAACAACGCAAGGGTATTGCCGACTATTTCAATCCGACCCTTCCCCTGGACCGCGTGTCTGGTGGCGGCAACGGGGCGTTTGGCGGTGACAGCATCGTTTCCGAGGAATCCTTGGCGCAAGAAGGTATCGGGGCCTCGGATAAATATGCGACGGAAAGCCGACAAGCGCGGGGGGATGTGGGGCTTTTGCCTGAGGGGGCCAGTGACCCCGAGGTCCGGCCCGATGACGCGACCTTCGCGAAGCTCGATGAAATGCTGAACGCCCGCAACGGCGAAAGCATCGTCTCTGATGAACTCCGGCAGCATATCGTTACGCGGATGACCGACGAAGGGTTCGTGATCGAGCTCTTCGATGTCGACGAGCGTCCCCTGTTTGTTGACGAAAGCGTGCCGACCCCAGTGCTCAAGGAGTTGGCCGCGCTTGTGGCGGAGGTGTCGAACCTCGTCGAGAACGATGTCGCCGTCACGGCCCATACCAAGGCGGGTCCAATCACACTTGTCAGTAACCCGGTCTGGGATGTCACGATCGATCGTGCGAACCGCATGCGGCGCATGCTCGAGGCCGATGGCGTGGACAGCCGGCGCATGAAGCGCAGCACGGGACACGCGGACCGGGCACCGGTAGTTGCCGATCCCATGGCGGTCCGCAACAACCGCGTGGAGATCATCCTCCTCAGGTCCGATCGCGGGTGAAACGCGAAAGATTTTATGTGTTAGCGGCCTGTTAAATATACGCGCTTATGACTCTGCCTCGAAGTTGCTGATACAACAGAAAGGCGCGTTCATGACAATCTCCTCTTCCCTCAATGCCGGTGTCGCGGGGCTGAACGCGAACGCGTCGCGGCTTGCCACCATATCCGACAACATCGCGAATTCCTCGACCTTCGGATACCGGCGCGTCGAGGCGAATTTCGAGTCGATGGTGATGGGACAGAATGGGGGCACCTATTCGGCCGGCGGTGTGCGCGCGACAACCCAACGGCTGATCGACCAAGGGGGATCGATCATTTCGACATCGAACCCGACCGATCTCGCGGTGAGCGGTCGGGGTTTCCTGCCCGTCGCGCAACTGAGCCAGATTACCGCTGGCAATAACAACCCGGAGATGTTGCTGACATCCACCGGCTCGTTCCGGACCGATGCCGCGGGTCGCCTGGTCACGGAATCGGGCCAGGTCCTGCTGGGCTGGCCGGCTGATGCCGATGGAGCCATTTCCGATTTTCCGCGCGATACCAGCAACCGTTTGGAGCCTGTGCAGATCAATACCAACCAACTGATTGGCGAACCTACGACGGAAATCAACCTCGGTGTGAACCTTCCGGCAACAGCAACGGATGCGATTGCGGATACCCAACAACTTTCGATCGAATATTTCGATAATCTTGGCCGCCCCGAGACAGTGGGCGTGACATTCACACCCTCCGTGCCCCCGCTCGGCAGCAACCAATGGACCATGACGCTGTCGGATTCGGCCCAGGGCGGCGCTCAAATCGGCGAGATTGGCATCGAATTCGATGATGCGCGCGGATCCGGCGGTGAGCTGTTGGCCGTGACCGGTCCGAACAGCGCCGATTATGACGGCGCAACCGGGCGGCTCACCCTCACCGTGGATGGCGGTCCTATGGAACTAAACATTGGGCGCTTGAACACATCCGAGGGACTGACACAGCTTTCCGATCGTTTCGCACCGCTCTCGATTTCGAAAGACGGCACACCCGTCGGCAGCATGACCTCGGCGCAAGTGGATGAAAACGGCTTCGTGCGGGCCTTCTTCGATACCGGGGCCACGAAGATCATTGCTCAGGTGCCGCTTGTAGACGTGCCAAACCCCAACGGGATGGTGTCGCTTGACTCGCAGACCTATCGGCCGTCCCTCGATAGCGGCCCCTTCTTTCTTTGGGATGCGGGCGATGGACCCACCGGTGAGATTTCCGGCTTCTCCCGTCAGGAATCCGCGACCGATGTCGCGGGGGAGCTTACCAGCATGATCCAGACGCAACGCGCCTATTCATCCAACGCCAAGGTCATTCAGACCGTCAGCGAGATGTTGCAGGAAACAACCAATATCATTCGCTGAAATCGGTAGACGAATACCAGAACGAGAAAGGCACATCCCATGACCATCTCTGGGGCATTGTCCAACGCACTAAGCGGGCTGACTGCAAACTCCCGCATGGCCGACGTTGTGTCGGCCAATATCGCGAACGTGCTCACAGATGGCTACGCACCGCGGGATGTTGCGCTTCAATCGCAACAGGCCGGGCGTGGCGTATCGGTGCTTGGCATCACGCGACAAGTCGACAACGCGTTGCTCGCCGATCTGCGGCTCGCCGAGAGCGCGTTTGCCGGCTCCGAGACCCGCGCAAAGTTCATCACTGCGATCGAGCGCGCCGTTGGCACACCGGGTAAGTCCGGCGGCATCGCCGAAAGGCTCACGGCACTAGAGGCCAGCCTGATCACTGCCGCGTCCCGACCGGAAGAAACAAGCCGGTTGCAAACCGTTATCCGGGATGCGGATGCGCTCGCGACGTCTCTCAATCAGGCCTCGGACCGCATCCAGACCTTGCGGAGCGAAGCGGATGCAGAGATCGCCCGCACAGTCGAGAATCTGAACGCGGATCTTCAGAATATCGCCACTCTCAACAAGCAGATACAGGCGGCCAAGATCAACGGACGCGACAGCGCCGGGCTAAAGGATCAACGTCAGCGCGTCATTGATAACGTCGCGCAAGTCGTTCCAATCCGGCAACTGCTACGCGACAACGATCAGGTCGCGCTTGTCTCGGTTGGCGGGGCCTTGCTGCTCGATGGCCGCGCCGCGCTCCTTGAATTTGATGCGACGCGTACCGTCACGACCGAAATGGGTCAGCCAAGCACCCCTTTGCCGGGCATTCGCATCGAGGGATATCCAGTGCGCACCGATGATACCGGACCCCTTGCCAGCGGAAAGCTTGCTGCGCTCTTTGAAAACCGAGATCGCGTGGGCGTCGGCGCACACGCCGCGGTAGACGCGATCGCGCGGGACTTGATCGAGCGCGTGTCGAATGCCGGTGTCGATCCTGATCCCCTGGGCGACGGAACCCATCTTTTCACGGATGCCCAGACCCCCTTCAATCCTGCCGACGAGGTTGGCCTTGCAGCGCGCATCCGGCTGAACGAAACGATCGATCCCGCCACGGATGACGAAACATATCGTATCCGCGACGGGCTTGGCGCCCCGACCCCCGGCCCCGTCGGCAATGACGTGTTCCTGAAGAATTTGAGTGACGCGCTGACCACTCCTACCGCTTTGGCAGCGGGTAGTGCGATGCGCAGTGTGGCGGGACATATCACCGAATTCTCCAGCCGGATCGCAAATGATCGACTGTCGGCGGATCAGCAGGTCACGTTTGCCAATACCCAAGCGTCGGAACTTCGCTCCCTGCAACTGGAGAACGGTGTCGATACCGATGCCGAACTACAACGCCTCCTTCTCGTCGAGCAGGCTTTTGCCGCGAATGCGAGAATGGTCAGGACAGTCGATGAACTCATACAGACATTGTTGAGGATTTGATCATGCCAGTACAATCCATAGGCGACATGGCCCAAAGCTTTGCCTTGCGCCGCCAAAGTGTAGAGATCAACCAACAGATGGATCGCTTAACCCGAGAACTGTCGAGCGGCATCGCGTCGGATATTCCCCGCCACCTGTCGGGAAACCTGTTGCAACTGGCCGATGTAGAGCGTGATCTTGCTGTCCTCGATGCCCGAAGAGACGCGGCACGCATTGCGGCAACCGACGCCGGGATCATGCAGACATCGCTTGAGCGTGTGCAGGACACGACGACCGACCTTGCCACGAAAGCGTTCACGGCAGGGTTCACCGCCGGCGGCTTGAAAATCGAGACCGTGGCGAACGAGGCGCGCGCTACACTCGAGGCGATAATCGGCGCACTCAACAGCGACGTGGCAGGGCGCGCGCTATTCGCCGGAAATGAAACCGACACGGCGCCGCTGGTCGGCGCTGATATCATCATTACCGAGTTGAAAAACGCGCTGACCGACACGTCCGACGTCAGCGCAATCCTTTCAGATCTGGACGCCTTCTTTCCCGATACCGTCGGTAGTTCGAGCATGCTGGCCTACCAAGGCGGTACCGATGGCCTGACACCACGTGATCTTGGCGCAGGAGAGTCCGTCGTGCTCGATATAAGGGCCGACGATCCGGCATTGCGCGACGTGATGAAGCAGACAGCACTGATCGCCATCCTCGAAGACGCGTCATTTGGCCTGTCCGAACAGGATCGCCGAGACTTGATCGGAGGCGCGGCCGAAAAGCTCTTGAGTGGACAAAATAATCTCACGGAGTTGCGCGCCAATCTCGGTTTTGCGGAGGAACGCATCGCCAAGGCCGAAAGCCGCATCTCGGCAGGATTGACCAGTCTGAACATCGCCCGAAACGATCTGGCATCCGTGGACATGGCCTCTACCGCTGTCGATCTCGAACAGATCCAGTCTCAATTGGAGATGCTCTACACGCTCACCGCGCGATCCGCTCGCCTGAGCCTCATGAACTTTCTGTCATGATGGGGCTATTGACCTCACTACGTTGGCTGGTTCTGGTCCTCGCCTCTTTTTCGGTCGCCTGGCCTGCGGCGACCAGCCCCGTTCGTCTGAAGGATCTGGTGGAATTCGACGGTGTGAGAGGCAACGATGTCGTCGGGTATGGGTTGGTCGTGGGTTTAAACGGGACGGGCGACGGTTTGCGAAACTCGCCTTTCACAGAAGAGATCATGTCGAACATCCTCGAGCGGCTCGGTGTCAACATTTCAGGCGAACAGTTCCGCCCGAAGAATGTCGCAGCGGTTTTCGTCACAGCAGAGATTCCTCCCTTCGCAAGGGCGGGCGGTCAGATCGACATCACGGTTTCCGCGGTGGGCGACGCTAAAAGCCTGCTTGGTGGTACGTTGATCATGACACCTTTGAACGCGGCAGATGGTCAGATCTACGCGGTGGCCCAAGGGACCATAATCGCGGGCGGTGTCGCGGCCGAGGGAGACGCGGGTGGCGTGATCCAGGGCGTGCCGACATCGGGTACGATCCCGTCCGGCGCGCGCATCGAACGGGAGATCGACTTCGAACTTGCCGATCTCGGTGTGATCCGGCTCGCATTGCGCGAACCGGATTTCACTACGGCCGCCCGTATCGAAAGAGTGATCAACGGTGCGGCCGGACGCGGCGTGGCTGCGATGCTCGACTCCGGCACCGTGCGGCTCGACATCGCGGGAATGCGCGCGCGCTCGCCGGCACATGCCCTTGCCCAGGTTGAAAACCTTCTGGTCGAGCCCGAGCGCAAGGCGCGTGTCGTCGTCGATCAGCGATCGGGAACGATCGTGATGGGAGAGGACGTTCGTATTTCGCGCGTCGCGGTATCTCAGGGGAACCTTACCCTGCGCATACAGGAGAAACCGCTTGTCATTCAGCCCAACCCGTTCGCACGCGGCGAGACCGTGGTTGTCCCGCGCACCGAGGCGCAAATCGAGGAGGAGCCGGGTATCGGACTTGCAGAGGTGCCAGAGGGCATGTCGCTTTCGGAAGTGATCGCGGGTCTCAATGCCTTGGGTGTCGCGCCGCGCGACATGATTGACATCCTTAAGAGCATCAAGGCCGCAGGTGCCCTGCACGCCGAATTCGTCGTGCGCTGAGGCTGATAGATGAGGCCGATAAGAGGCGCCTAGACGATCACGTCCACCTCTTCCTGCTCGCCAACATCGAAGACCCTCCGATAGCGTTCGACCTCTTCCCATGGTCCCATGGCCTTGCGCGGGTTGTCCGACAGCTTGACCGTCGGATGCCCATTGGCGGAAACTGCCTTGCACACGAGGGAAAATGGAGCCAGCGAGTCGTCTTCGGTCAGCCCGCGAAAATCGTTTGTAAGCAGGGTGCCCCAGCCGAAGGATGTGCGCACCCGACCTGCGAACCGGGCGTGCAGCTCGATGATCTTGTCGACATCCAGCCCATCGGAGAAAATCAACATCTTTTCCCGCGGGTCCTCGCCGCGCTCTTTCCACCAGCGGATCGCCGCCTCTGCCGCCGCCTCCGGGGCGCCGGAGTCGACCCGAATGCCGGTCCATGTCGCCAGCCAGTCGGGCGCATTCTCAAGAAAGCTCTTGGTGCCGAAGGTATCGGGGAGGATGATCCTCAGATTGCCCTCATGTTCCTCGTGCCAGTCCGAAAGCACGTCGTACGGTGCCCGGGCGAGCGCCGCGTCATCGGGTGCAAGCGCGGCATAGACCATGGGCAATTCATGTGCATTGGTCCCGATTGCTTCGAGGTCGCGGTTCTTTGCAATCAGGCAGTTGGACGTGCCGACAAACCGGTCACCCAGCCCCTCCCGCATGGCCTGAACACACCAATCCTGCCACAGAAACGAATGCCGCCGCCGTGTGCCGAAATCCGCGATGCGCAGGCCTTCGACCGGCTGCAACCGCTCGACCTTTTCCCAAAGCTTTGTCATCGCGCGCGCGTAAAGCACCTGGAGCTCGAACTTCTTCATGTTTCCCAAGACCGCGCGCGCCCGAAGCTCCATCAGGACCGCGAGCGCGGGAATTTCCCACAGCATCACCTCGGGCCATTTGCCTTCGAAGGTCAGCTCGTACTGACCGTCGACCGTCTCCAGGTGATAGGGCGGCAGGCGCAGTTCCTCGAACCACCTCATGAATTCCGGCGTGAACATCTGCCGCTTCCCGTAAAAGGTGTTGCCGCGCAGCCATGTACTCTCACCGCGCGACAGCGACAGCGACCGGATATGATCGAGTTGTTCGCGCAACTCACCTTCATCCACCAGATCCGCCAGCCTTACGGACTTGGTGCGATTGATCAACGAGAAGGTCACGGTCGTATCGGGACGATTGCGAAAAACCGACTGGCACATCAATAGCTTGTAGAAATCCGTGTCGATCAAAGACCGAACGATCGGATCAAGCTTCCAGCGATGATTGTAGACGCGGGTTGCGATATCCACCATGGGGTGGCCTCCGATTGAGCATGGCCGGGCTTAAAGCAAACTGGTGTAGCCTGTGCAAGGCAGAAGACATGGCGTGGTGTCCCCCCCCGCAGATCGGCGCCCGGATATTGACAGTGGATCGTGATGGTGCGCCAACGTAGACTGCGCCTATCCGACACAAGGGAGACCATCATGCACCTTTCTCGCTATCCCCGCCACTTTCTCGCGCATCTTCCCACCCCGCTGGAGCGGCTGGATCGCTTGACCGCGGAGCTGGACGGTCCTGAGATCTGGATCAAGCGGGACGATTGCACCGGGCTGAGCACTGGCGGCAACAAGACCCGCAAGCTGGAATTCCTGATGGCCGAGGCGGAATTGCAGGGCGCAGATCTGGTGATGACCCAAGGCGCCACGCAATCAAACCATGCACGGCAAACCGCGGCCTTCGCGGCCAAGATGGGCATGGCCTGTCATCTTCTGCTGGAGGACAGGACCGGCTCGAACAGCGCCAATTACAACCACAATGGCAACGTCCTGCTGGATCACCTGCACGGGGCCACCACCGAGAAACGGCCCGGCGGCACCGACATGAATGCCGAAATGGAGAAAGTCGCCGACACGTTCCGCGCCGAGGGCCGCCGTGTCTACACGATCCCCGGTGGCGGGTCGAACCCGACGGGTGCGCTTGGCTATGTGAATTGCGCCTTCGAGATGCTGTCGCAGTTCAACGACCGCGGCCTTAGGGTGGACCATATCGTCCACGCCACCGGCAGCGCCGGCACACAGGCGGGGCTGGTGACCGGGCTCAAGGCGATGAATGCACAGATCCCGCTTTTGGGAATCGGCGTCCGCGCGCCAAGGCCCAAGCAGGAGGAAAACGTTTACGCGCTTGCCTGCGCAACGGCTGAAAAGCTGGGCTGTCCGGGGGTGGTCGCGCGTGACGATGTCGTGGCCAATACCGATTACGTCGGCGACGGCTACGGCATCCCGACGACGGACGGTCTCGAGGCGATACGGATGTTTGCCGAGCTGGAGGCGATCCTGCTTGATCCGGTCTATTCGGCCAAGGGGGCTGCGGGCTTCATAGATCTTGTGCGCAAGGGGTATTTCACGAAAGGGCAACGCGTCGTGTTCCTACATACCGGTGGTGCTGTGGCCCTGTTCGGCTATGACAACGCGTTCGATCATGGTGGTCGCTGGACGGGCTAAGCCAAACGTCCCTATCGCCACGGACATCCCGCCGAGACGCGGGGTTTTCCATGCCCGAGATATCCTTTAAAGCGCTACGAAATCCCGAGATTTACAGGCGGAACACCACGTATGAAGTTCACACTTTCCTGGCTGAAGGATCATCTGGAGACCACCGCCCCGGTTGACGAGATCGCCGAAACCCTGACCGATCTGGGACTGGAGGTCGAAAGTATATCCGATCCGGCTGCAAAGCTTGGTGATTTCACCATCGGCCGCGTGTTGAGCGCCGAGGCCCATCCGGATGCGGACCGCCTGCAGGTCTGCCAAGTGGCCACTGCGGACGGTGACACCCAGATCATCTGCGGCGCCCCGAATGCGCGCGAAGGGATCAACGTGGTCATCGCGAAACCCGGCGTCTACGTGCCGGGGATCGACACGACTATCGGCGTCGGCAAGATCCGCGGCGTCGAAAGCCACGGCATGATGTGTTCGGAACGCGAAATGGAGCTGTCGAACGAGCATGACGGCATCATCGAACTGCCCTCGGGCGAGGTCGGAGAGCGGTTCGTGAACTGGCTTGCGGCACATGACCCGGCCAAGGTCGACCCGGTGATCGAGATCGCGATCACGCCCAACCGGCCCGACGCCCTCGGGGTACGCGGCATCGCGCTGGATCTGGCGGCGCGGGGTCTGGGCCGGATGAAACCGGCGGCCACGGCGAATATCGAGGGCGCGTTTCCATGCCCGGTGCGCATTGCGATCGACGATGACACGCAGACGGATGGATGCCATGTCTTCGCCGGCCGTCTCATTCGCGACGTCCGGAACGGACCCTCGCCCGCATGGCTTCAGGATCGGCTTCGGGCCATCGGCCTGCGCCCGATTTCGGCGCTGGTGGATATCACGAATTTCTTCACCTATGACCGCAACCGCCCGCTGCACGTGTTCGATGCCGACAAGGTGGCGGGCGATCTGCGCGTGCATCGCGCCAGGGGCGGAGAGACCATGACGGGGCTCGATGAGAAGGACTACACCTTCGGTCGCGGGCAGGTGGTGATTTCCGATGACGCGGGCATCCAGAGCATCGGTGGCATCATGGGCGGGCTTGCCACGGGATGCACTGAAGAGACGGAGAACGTCGTGCTCGAGGCCGCGGTCTGGGACCGTATCCAGATCGCCGCGACTGGGCGCGCGCTCAAGATCAACTCTGACGCGCGCTACCGCAACGAGCGCGGCATCGACCCCGATTTCAACATGGAGGGGCTCGACCTTGCAACGCAGATGATCCTTGATCTCTGCGGGGGTGCGCCGTCCAATCGCGTGATCGCTGGCAAGGTGCCCGAGGTCAGCCGCTCGTATCGGCTCGACCCTGCGCGGGTGCAGTCGCTGGTCGGCATGGATATTCCGGAAAGCGAGCAACGTCAGACACTTACCGCCCTCGGGTTCAAGCTCGAAGGCAACACGGCGCATGTGCCAAGCTGGCGCCCGGACATACAGGGCGAGGCTGATCTGGTGGAGGAGGTCGCGCGCATCGCGTCGCTGACCAAGCTTGAGGGTCGCCCCGTGGCGCGCGCAGAGCCAGGAGTGCCGAAACCGATCCTGAGCCCGATGCAGAAACGCGAGCGGATCGCGCGGCGGACCGTGGCGGCGCTCGGCTACAACGAATGCGTCACTTACAGCTTCATCGACCAGGCGGCGGCACGCCTTTTCGGCGGGGGCGAGGATGGGACGATGCTGGCCAATCCGATCAGCACCGAGATGAGCCACATGCGCCCCGATCTGCTGCCCGGCCTGTTGCAGGCGGCGGCGCGCAACCAGGCGCGCGGAATCATGGACCTGGCGCTGTTCGAAGTGGGCCACGCATTCGGCGGCGGCGAACCGGGTGAGCAACATCTTCAAATCGCAGGACTTCTGGTCGGGCGCACCGGTCCGAAAGATGTCCACGGGGCCGCGCGCACGATCGATCTCTTCGACGCCAAGGCCGATGCCGAGGCGATCCTGAACGCGATCGGCGCGCCGGCTAAGGTGCAGATCCAGCGGGACGGGCCGGGCTGGTTTCATCCCGGGCGACATGGGCGCATTTGCCTCGGGCCGAAAACGACACTCGGTGTCTTCGGAGAGCTTCACCCGAGGATCCTGCAGGCGCTGGAAGTCAAAGGGCCCGCCGTGGCGTTCACGGTGTTCCCGGCCACTGTACCCCTGCCGCGGCAATCCTCGGCATCGCGCAGCGCGCTGGAGATCAGCGATCTTCAGGCCGTGGAACGTGATTTTGCTTTTGTTATCAACACGGATGTCGAAGCGGCGACCCTGGTCAACGCGGCGCTTGGAGCGGATAAATCGCTGATCACGGAGGCGCGGGTATTCGACGAGTTCACGGGCGGCAGCTTGGGCGAGGGGCAGAAATCTCTGGCCATCGCGGTGCGGATGCAGCCACGCGAGAAGACCCTGACCGAGGCCGAGATCGAGGCGGTTTCGGCGAAGGTCGTTGAGAAGGTTCAGAAAGCTACGGGCGGTACGCTGCGCGGCTGATCAAGGAGGACGCAATGTTGAACGTTTATCTGTCAGGCGAGATCCACACTGACTGGCGCGATCAGATTATCGAAGGTTCCCAAGGGCTTGACGTGGCCTTCACCGGGCCGGTTACGGATCATGCAGCGAGCGACGATTGCGGCGTGACCATTCTTGGTGAAGAGTCGGACAAGTACTGGCACGACCACAAGGGCGCGATGGTCAACGCGATCCGCACCCGCAAGGGGCTGTCAGAGGCAGATATCGTGGTTGTCCGCTTTGGTGACCGCTACAAGCAGTGGAATGCCGCCTTCGATGCCGGATATGCGGCGGCCTTGGGCAAATCCCTGATCATCTTGCAGCCGCCCGAGCACGATCACGCCCTGAAAGAGGTCGATGCCGCGGCCCTCGCGGTCGCGCGAGAGCCGAAGCAAGTGGTTGATATCATTCGGTATGTTGTCGACGGAACGCTGCCCGCCTAGCTGCGAACCACGTAGACCGAGCATTCGGCATGGGTGACGACGTGGCTGGCATTCGTGCCCAGCAGGTAGTCTTGCACCTTGGGGTTGGCAGAATCCATCACGATCACGTCGACCTTGCGCTCTTTCGCCAGTTTGACGATCTGGCGATGCACCGCGCCCTTGCGCACGACGGTCTCGTATTCGATCCCTTCCGGGAGGTGCGCCGCGACGAACTTCCTGAGCTCTTCTCCCCAGTAAGCATCTGAATCATATATGTTCATGTTGCGCTCAAACTCCGGCGCGACGGTCGCGACGATGAGTTTTGCGCCGTGGCGGCGGGCCATCTCGGCGGCTTCTGTATAGGCGGTGTAGTCCAGTTTGACGTGGCGCAGGTTGATCGGGCACAGGATGGTCTTGGGATTACGGCACATTGGGGCATTCCGGAATAAGTGTGAGCGCGTCCTTTAGTCCGATTCGCCGCGGCGCGGCATCCCGGATGCGACCTGTTTGAGTCACCAGCGACGTGTACAGGATGTACATTGCGTACGCGTGATGTGTACGCGGCTCGCTGCACAAGCGGGCGACACGACGCCTGTTTCGTCCGAACAACGCGTCAAGGCGATGTTAACCTGTTCGCGGCAGACTGCACCGAACCGTCACGTGATCAAGGGGGCCATCGATGTTTCACAATGTCAACAGCCGGACGTTGCGTACCAATTTTCGTGCCTATCTTGATCACGTGATGGCGACGGGCGAGCGGGTGCTGATCTACCGCCACGGCAGGGAAGTGGCCGCGCTGGTGTGTCGCGAGGATTTCGAGGCGCTGGAAGAGGTGACCAACCGAAACGCCGACCTGATGGAGCATCGCCACCGCGACAGGATGGAGCGACTTGGGATCATGAAGGCGAAGATGCGGTGACGGCACGTGCGGTTGCCGCGTCCGCGTCGGGGGCTAGCTGACTGTGCTGTTGAAGAACTGACAACGAAGGATACCAAAATGACGTTTGCACGGATTTTCGCCGGCCTGACCGCCGCGACCCTCGCCGCACCCGCCCTTGCCGCGACCGAGGAGCAGCTGCGTGAGGCGCTTGTCGGCAACACTTACCAGGGCGGCATGGGGGGTGGCATGTATAGCAGCTATTTTGCCGAGGACGGCACCTATCACGACGCGAACACCTCCGGCCCCTACGAGATCACCGAGGACGGCGTGTGCTACCCCGACACCGACTACGGCTGCTACCAGGC
>Ga0307967_1000009_pt1 | contig 131903 bp, 130 predicted proteins | sample OrgLakmetagen648_FD_201828 | JGI IMG/M metagenome (GOLD analysis project Ga0307967, IMG submission 201828) | Saline water microbial communities from Organic Lake, Antarctica - #648 | ecosystem: Environmental > Aquatic > Non-marine Saline and Alkaline > Saline | place: Antarctica: Organic Lake... | reverse complement strand
ACACCAAGGTGAATCATGAGCAATCCAGTTGATATGCATACCATTATGGCCGCGACCGTCCATGATGTGAAAAACGCACTCAGCCTGATCGATAACGAGCTGCGCGAGGTCATTGACAGTATTACAGAACGCGAGCCTGGCAGCGCCATGAAACTTAATCGCCTGCGTTTGGAGGCCGGGTGGATCAATAACGATCTGGTGCACATGCTCGGTCTGTACCGAATGAATACTGATATCTTCAGACCGAATTTTGATGAAGTTCTGATCGAGGACGTTATTCAAGATGCAACGTCACGTTACCAGCAAACGCTGGCTTCTCTGGGCATTAATCTTGGCATCGAACTGGAGGATCCGGACACAGCCTGGGTGATCGATCCGGTTCTAATTGAAGGCGTACTGGCCAATATATTGACCAACAGCATTCGCTATACCGCGGACCGGTTGGATTTTCGGGTCTTTGAAACGGATGTCGGGCTGTGTATTACCCTGACCGACAATGGAGCAGGTTACCCCGACAAGATGATGAACTTTATGAGTGAAACACCGGACCCGGGTGAACTCAGTTTTCAAAACGGCAGTACCGGCCTGGGTTTGTATTTTTGCCAGCAGATCGCCCAATTGCACCGCCAGGGTGAGACGCAAGGGTATATTCGGCTGACCAATCACCCCGAGCACGGCGGTGCAGTATTTATGCTATGGCTATCGTGATATTGAGCTTTTGGTCAGCTTTGGTAGAGTCAGGGTGTTTCAACTATCTGTGATAATCCAATGACTGACCTTTTACAAAGTAATGAAACGGTGACGGCATTGTCTGCTGACTCCACTGGGCAGGCGATCCTGCTGCTGGGGCAGAGTTTCGATTTCCCCGAGGTCGATCAGGTCCGCCATCACCGTCAGGCAGCTTTGGTTTTAATCGGTGGTCGAATCGCATGGCATGGTGCGGCTACCGACTTGCCTTTCCCTTATTCGGAGTTTGGCCAGATCATCAATTATGGTGACGCCTGGATCGTTCCAGGGCTGATTGATACCCATGTTCACTCGGCTCAATTGCCGGTTGTAGCCAGTTGGGGCGAGCAATTGCTCGACTGGCTGAACCGCTATACTTTTCCGGCCGAGCGCCGATTTGAAGATCCGGAGGTAGCACGACAGCAAAGTGCCGTGTTCCTGGATACGTTGCTGGCCCATGGCACGACGACGGCCATGATATTTGGCACCGTGCACGAGGCGGCTACCGATGCGTTGTTCCAAGCAGCCAAGGAACGTCAGATGGCAATCATCGCGGGCAAGGTGCTGATGGACCGCAATTGTCCGGACTATCTCAGTGATACCGCTGAAAGTGGCTATGATGCCAGTGCACGGTTGATTCGACGCTGGCATGGTACCGATCGACTGCAATACGCGATTACACCCCGGTTCGCACCCACGTCCACCGAGGCGCAGCTGGAAAGCGCTGGCGCTTTACATCAGTTGGCACCGGGTTTGTACCAGCAAACGCACGTCTCGGAAAATCCGGATGAGGTCAGTTGGGTTCAATCCCTGTTTCCTGATTCCCGCGATTACGTGGATGTGTACCAGCATTACGGTTTGCTTCACGACCGTGCAGTGCTCGCTCATGGATTGCACTTGACGGATCGTGAGTGGTCGGCGTTGAGTGAGCACCAGGCGCGTATTGCAGTGTGCCCGACGTCCAATACGTTTCTGGGCAGCGGGTTGTTCGATTTTGCACGAGCAAAGGGCGAAGGCGTTACGCTGGGTCTGGCCAGCGATGTCGGTGGGGGCACGTCATTGTCGCAACTGGTATCGGCTGCAGAGGCCTACAAAGTCGGGCAGTTGCAGGGTCAGAAGCTAACGGCTAACTGGCTGTGGCATCAAATGACCGCGGGCAATGCCCGTGCACTGCAACTGCAGTCACAGATCGGTACTCTGGATGTCGGTAAAATGGCCGATTTAGTGGTGCTCGACCCGATGCAGAACCCGAATCTGACAGCCCGACTAGCGCATGTTAAAACGCAAGACGAAGCCCTGTTTGCTACACTGATATTGGGTGATGAACGATTGACGAGGGCGACCTGGGTCGCCGGTGACCTGCGCTTTGAAGCAGCCTGACCATGAATTCAGGCATTACCCAGGGGCACCGGTTGCATTGAACTGTGAACCCGCTTAAGCTCGAAATGTACGCGGAATCAGTGAGTTAGGTTGATCGATCGATGCTGGTCGATATACACAGAATCCGTCCCTATCAACCGCTGTGCAGGAAATTATCATGGTCGATCAGGCCCAGAAACGCTTGAAAGAAGAATTCCAGACCAAGGAAAAAGCTGGACGCATTCGGCAACAGAATGAAGCCGTCATTCTGGAAGCAGCCCAGATAGAATTTGCCCAGCATGGTTTTAAAGGGACCTCGCTGAATGCCATTGCCGAACGTGCAGGATTGCCCAAGTCAAACATTCTGTACTACTTTCAAAGCAAAATTGGTCTTTACGGCGCTGTGTTGTCGGACATATTGGGGATGTGGAACCAGGCATTTAATACAACGACCGCCGACGAAGATCCTGCCGCCACTATTTATGCCTATATTTGCTCAAAAATTCGCTATTCACGCAGCCATCCCCTGGCGTCAAAGATATTTGCGATTGAGGTCATACAGGGCGCGCCGCATTTGAAAGAATACCTGGCCCAGGAGATGCACGACTGGGCGTTGGGTCGGGCCGAGGTGATTCAGGTCTGGATTGATGCGGGTAAAATGGATCCGATTGACCCCTTGCACCTGCTGTTTATGATCTGGGGCAGCACACAACACTATGCTGACTTCGCTACCCAGATTGAGTGGGCCCTGGACAGCAAGGGACTGATCGAAGCCGATTTCGCACAGGCTGAACGAACCCTGACCCATGTTATTCTAAAGGGGATTGGCTTGCAGGTTCCGAGCAACGACTGATCGCTTACGGAAGCGAACTCAACCATCCGCACTCCGGGTTGGAACCTGATGTTCAAGTCGATTTGGAGTACATTAATTGCTTTTTTGTCTGATATGGCTGTATGACTGCAGAATTTGACAATATTAGCCCCTTTAATGACGATGATGTCACGCTCGTATTGAAACGTGTGCTGGCCGATCGGGAAATGTATTCGGCGATTGGTGACTGGGTGTCGCCGAGCCTGAATCGCAAGGCACCCTGGTTGCTGCATCCCCTTATTCGGCTGGGTCTTGCCTGGCAGTTCAGAGGCATTCGTCGCGTTGATGATTTTCAGCTGAGATTGCGAGGGTACCTAAAGCGTATTCTTGATAAAAGCGTTGCTGAATTAACCGTATCGGGACTCGACGAACTCGATCCTGACAAGGGTTATCTGTTTGTCTCCAATCACCGGGATATCGTTATGGATCCGGCGATGGTTAATTGGACGCTCTATCACGCTGGTTTCCAGACCGTGCGCATTGCCATCGGTGATAACCTGCTAAGCAAACCCTTCGTCAGTGATCTGATGCGCTTGAACAAAAGCTTTATTGTGCGCCGCTCGGTCAAGGGTATGAAAGCGAAATTGAAAGAAGCTCAGATTCTGTCACGTTACATTCATCACTGCATTACTGTCGATCAGACCAATGTCTGGATCGCCCAGCGCGAGGGGCGGGCCAAGGATGGGTATGATAAAACCAACTCCGCCGTCATTGGTATGTTCAGTCTCAGCAAACCGAAAGATCGCGACTACGCCCGTTACATTCGTGAATTGAATATCGTACCGGTCACCATCAGTTATGAAGTCGATCCACTTGATTTGTCCAAGGCGCGCGAGCTTTATGCCCAGGAATACAAGGGCGGTTATAAAAAGCGGGCGCATGAAGATGTTCAGTCTATTGCCCGAGGCATGACCGGTTGGAAAGGCAGGGTGCATCTGGCGTTTGGTGATGTGCTTAGCGGCAATTACGGAAAAGACAGTGATGTGGCCGTGGCGATCGACGAACAGGTGCACCGGCAGTATCGGCTGTGCGAATCCAATGAATGGGCGCATGCGGCCCTGCATGGCGAGACACTTGAGCCAGGTAATGCTGATGCCATAAAATTAGCGGAACGAGTGGCAACCGCAAGAGATACGCTCAAGCCTTATCTGTTGCGTCAGTATGCGAACGCAGTGCGCATGAAGCGGGGATTGCCGCCACTGACATCAGCGATGGATAACGTTGACTCTATCAGCGTTCAAGCAGAAACCACCGACTCATCTGCAACCGATTCACAATAGCCTCCCTGGCACGCTATAGCTCGCTGATCCAGTTGCGAATGACCAGACGGCCACTACTGTTGTTGCGCACAAAGTCAATGCGTCTGGGCAACGCCTCGCTCGCCGTGTCAAAATAAACCGGATAGTCAACTTGCCAGCCTGACTGCGTAATGCGGTTAACCTGCCGACTGGTCGGATCCCTTTCGATGGTCGCATCAATGCCGGGGTAAGGCTTGGCTCTTACCCAATACTGCAAATAGCCCAGTGGCAAGTCCAGATCAGTAATCTCATACGCCAGTTCACTTAACGTGTTGCGCGAAACCTGTTCACTGCCCCGGGTCAGGATGACCTTGCCGGGCACGCCTGTAATTTGCACGGCGCCCTGACCAAACGGTCCACTGAGTTCAATGTCGAACGCCTGACTGCGTTGCTCCCAGTTGACATTGAAACTGCTCGCCTCAGTGGCATTGCGGACTGCCATTTTGCCAGTCAGCGCCCAATGATCGGTCAGATCCCCCGCATTCGGTTGTGTGCCAAGGTTTGTGCAGCCAGTCAGGATTAATGTGCCGGTTAAGCACAGCGTCAGCGCCAGCTTCATCTGATAATGCCTAGCGTTTCGATTAGGTCCAGGGCGGTGGGACTGCTGGGATTCCACTCAAAGGCCTGGTCCAGCCAGCGTCGCGCTTCGTCTCGTTTGTCACGTTCCCAGAGTACAGCTGCAAGATGCGCAGCGACTTCATCGGACTCCATGGTTTCCAGTGACTGGCGCAGCCAGCGCTCTGCTTCTTCCAGGTTGCCCAGTCGATATTCAACCCAGCCTTTTGAGTCCTGGATGGCCGGATCATCGGGCCGTTGCTCCAGAGCGCGGTCGATGTAGCTTTGTGCCTGTTCCAGATTCATGTTGCGATCGGCCCAAGTATACCCCAGTGCATTTAACGCTGAGGCGTTGTCCGGTTCCCGCTCAAGCACGTCGGTCAGATTGGCTTCCATAATGTCATATTGCCCCAGGCTAACCGCCAGTAAGGCCTGATCGTAGAGCAGGCTGGTATCCCTGGGATGGGACGCAATGGCCTGCTGATACACTGCCATGGCCTGATTGGAGTCACCTAGTCGGCGAAAAAGATCCGCTTCAATGCGCCAAAGCACCGGACCTTGTCGAGGGAAGTCCTGGCGGGCAATGTGCAGAGCCTCCTGGACTTGAGTCGGGCGACTGTCTTGCCAGATTTCGCTCAGCTCGGCCAGAGCCGAGATCAGATAGGGAGGTTGCTGCACGCTCAGAAAGCGCTGTGCAGCCTCATCGGTCAGGGCGTTAATACGACTAATGCGACCCATAAAATAGTGAGATTCGTCGCTGTATTCCGTGTCGATCAGGCGCGAGAACAACGCTTCGGCCGTGTCATAATTTTCGTGATCGAAGGATTCGCGCGCAAAGGCACGAGCAATGACAGGTTCATTCGGAAACCGGTTAAACAGAGATTCCAGTACCTCGGCTTTGTTATCGTCCGAATCTGCATAGGTAAAGCCTGCGTAGGTTGTCGCTACTTCGCTGCTATCGGGATATGTCTCAGCAAGGTCGCTGATGGTGGCGCGCGCCTGTTCAATGTTATCGAGCTCAAGCCATAGCCGGAATGCCAGCAGACCTTTTTCTGGACTGTCTCGTTGTAGCCGGTTAGTTTTCAGGGTTTCCAGTGCCGTCTCGAATTGTTCGGTGGTTGCCAGCAGCTGCGCACGGGCAAAACCGATGCTGGTGTTTTCCGGGTAGCTGCCTTGCAGGTCATTCAGTACCGGAACCAGACTGGACTGCTGCTCAGGGGTCAGTGAACCGACACCTTCCAGTGTACCCTCTACCCTGGCATCAGGGTCCAGTTTAAGCCATTCATTCAAGGCCGTTGCGCCGGTTACACGATCGGCGTTAGCCAGGCTTGCGACGCTTAATGCCTCCCAGCCTTCAGCGCTGTTCGGATCTATCCGAACCCAGTGACCGGCATGCTCACCCATGCTGTCGTAGTTGCGTACGACCTGGTTGAGGGCCGTTGCTCGTTGGGCAACTTCCAGATCTTCAAACTGGCGGTCAAGCCGGCTGTATAATTGCGCAGCAGCAGCAAAATCCCCACGATTGGTTGCAATTTCAGCCAGTAGAATGGTGTAAAACGATTCACCGGTGAGCGGCGTTGCCGTCACAAGTTCGGTGGCGGCTTCGTCAATATTACCGGATGAACTTGAAGGTGCCTCGGCAGATGGCTCTGTCTGTGATGCGGTTGTGGTGCAACCGCTGAGTGCCAGGCTCAGTGCCAGACTGGATAGCATGGTGCGTAGAAAGGGTACAGTGGGTGTCATGAGCAATGGCTTCGCAATGTAGTTGTATTAAAGTGCGACCTGGACATATAACAGGTTACTCCGGTTTTCACGTTTAATGGCAGCCCAGTGGATGATACACAATGGACGCTGGTTAAACCGATACGCATCGTGGAAGCGATCAGCTTAATGCGTTGCTACCCGGCCTATGGATTGACGAGTATGATAATCGGTATTAGTCATCGTCAGTATAGTTGTTGTCTGACCTGTTTGTGGTTTATCCAGGTAATGAGTGCTGTTTAGAGTGGCCCGATGTCTGCTCCCGGGTACAGCAGGCAACGCGTAAATCAGTGTAAAGATGACCGGGCTCCGGTGCGGTCTGACGCTGGTGAGCAGGCTGGAGCTGGTCGCCTCGGGACCGGAAAATCGGTAGACTACGCCCCCTTATTCAAGATGTGAGCAGGTCCTGTCCAAACATGTCATTGCTGGCCCTCGGAATTAATCACAACACGGCGTCGGTGGACGTTCGGGAAAAAATCAGTTTTGCGCCCGAGACCATGTCAAACTCTCTGGCGTCGGTGTTGTCAATTCCGGGCATAGAAGAGACAGTGATTCTCTCTACCTGCAACCGCAGTGAAATCTATTGTTCACTGTCTGAGCCGGAGCTGGGGATTGAGGCGCTGGTTCAATGGCTGTCCCAAACGCACCGTATTTCGCCGGAGGAACTTCGCGCGGCCCTTTATATCCATGCTGATAGCAAGGCCGTCTCTCACCTCGGGCGGGTTGCAGCAGGTCTGGATTCTATGGTCCTGGGTGAGTCGCAAATTCTGGGACAGTTGAAATCTGCTTTTGCTGTTGCCCAGGAATACGACTCGGTCGGTCAGCAACTGCATCAGTTATTTCAGCACAGTTTTCGTGTTGCCAAAGAAGTGCGCACCCACACTGCGATCGGCGAAAACGCAGTCAGTGTGGCTTACGCGGCAGTCAGCCTCAGTACCCGCATTTTCGATCGGCTGGATAAATGTCGTGCATTGCTGGTTGGGGCCGGTGAGACCATTGATCTGGTGGCACGCCATCTGCGCGATAAGGGTGTGACCGATCTGGTTGTGGCCAATCGCACCCTGACCCGGGCACAAAGTCTGGCCTCCGAATTTGGTGCCCGGGCGATATTATTGTCCGATATTCCCGACGAATTGCCCGGCGCCGATATCGTTATTACCTCAACCGCGAGCCAGTTGCCCATCATCGGCAAAGGCATGGTAGAGCGGGCATTGAAAAAACGTCGTCACAAGCCGATGTTTATGGTCGATATTGCTGTTCCCCGTGATATTGAAAGCGAGGTTGGTGACCTGTCCGATGTCTATTTGTACACTGTGGATGACCTTAAGACCGTCATCGAAGCCAATGTACGCAGTCGTCAGGAAGCGGCCCGCGAGGCTATGGATATTATCGCACGGTCGACTGACGCGTTCAGTCAATCATTAAAAGAGCGTGAGGCCGCAGATACGATTCGCAGTTTGCGCCAGCATGCCGATGCACTGAAGAACATTGAGCTTGAAAAGGCCCGTCGCGCCCTGCAACAGGGAGCTGATGCCCAGTTGGTGCTGGAGCAGTTGGCGCGCGGTCTGACCAACAAGTTACTACACGCCCCTACCGTGGCTTTGCGTAAAGCTCATGGTGACGGCGATAAAGAGGCCAGTGAATGGGCTTCCCGTTTGTTTGATTTATAAGGCACCCTAGCGTCTATGAAAGACTCCATCCGCCAAAAACTGGCCGAACTGGCTGAGCGTTACGACGAGTTGGCCCGGCTCTTGTCTCAGCCTGAAGTGATTACCGATCAGCAGCGGTTTCGCCTGTATTCCAAGGAATACGCCGAACTTGAAGATGTGGTGCAATGCTTCGGCCGCTATCAGGGTGTAGAGAATGATATTCTGGAAGCGCGTCAGTTGTTGGATGACAGTGACTCTGACATGCGCGAAATGGGCTGGGAGGAAGTTCAGAAAGGCGAAGCAGGTTTGCGTCTTCTGGCAGACGAATTGCAGGTTCTGTTGTTACCCAAAGACCCGAACGATGGGCGCAATGTCTTTCTTGAAGTGCGTGCGGGTACCGGTGGCGACGAGGCGGCGCTGTTTTCCGGTGACCTGCATCGCATGTATGCCCGTTATGCCGAACGAATGGGTTGGCGCATGGAGGTGATGTCGGCCAGCGAGGGCGAACATGGTGGCTACAAAGAGATAATTAGCCGTATTAGCGGCGATCAGGTGTATTCGCATTTGAAATTTGAATCCGGGGCGCATCGTGTTCAGCGCGTGCCCGAAACGGAAAGTCAGGGTCGCATTCATACCTCAGCCTGCACGGTAGCCGTCATGCCCGAAGCGGATGAGTTGGCCGAAGTCGAGATCGACAAAGGTGATTTGCGTGTTGATACCTACCGCGCTTCCGGTGCCGGTGGTCAGCACGTAAACCGCACCGACTCTGCCGTACGTCTAACTCACTTGCCCACTGGCATTGTGGTTGAGTGTCAGGATGAGCGTTCCCAGCATAAAAACAAGGCACGGGCCATGTCCTTACTGGCCGCCAAAATCATGGACGTACAAAGCAACGCAGCGGCGCGTGAACAAGCCGATGCCAGGCGCAGCCTGGTCGGTAGCGGTGATCGCTCGGAACGTATTCGCACCTATAATTTTCCGCAAGGGCGCATCACTGACCACCGTATCAATCTGACACTGTATAAGCTGGATGAAGCGATGCAGGGTGCATTAGATCAGGTGATTGACCCGCTGGTGCAAGAACATCAGGCCCAGCTACTGGCCGATATGTCTCAGTCCTGAGTGCTATTGTTGATCGGTGGGAAACATGACGATGCAAGTTTGCCAGGCACAGCAATGGGCACAACAGCAAGGGCTAGAACGGCTTGATGCGGATTTGTTGCTGGCCTTTGTCTTGGGTCATACCCGTACTTGGCTGTTTACCTGGCCGGAGCGCGAGCTCAACGACGATCAGCAACAACGGTTTGGCGATCTGGTGCTGCGTCGTGTTCGGGGTGAACCGATAGCTCATCTGGTGGGCGAGCGTGAATTCTGGTCATTACCGTTGCAGATTAACGCCAGTACGCTGATTCCCAGACCTGATACTGAACGTCTGGTCGAAGCGGTGCTTGATCGATTTGATCAGAGCGCACGACAGGTTGCTGATTTGGGTACCGGTACGGGCGCTATTGCGCTGGCATTGGCCAGTGAGCGACCGCATTGGATCATCAGCGCCCTTGATGTTGAACCTGCGGCTGTTGCCCTTGCCCACAACAATGCCGAACGACTTGGGTTGCCGGTCAGTACGAGTCAAAGTGACTGGTGCGCTGCACTGGCTGATCAAAGCCAGGATATCCTGGTCTCAAATCCACCCTATATCGCTGATGATGACGTGCACTTGACGCAGGGCGATCTGCGCTTCGAACCGCGGACCGCACTGGTGGCAGCGGACTCGGGAATGGCGGATATTCGACGGCTTATCGATCAGGGCCGACGTGTTCTGGTTCCAGAGGGCTGGTTGTTTCTCGAGCATGGCTGGACCCAGGGGTCGGCAGTGCGTGCCTGGTTTGAGCATCAAGGGTATTCATCAGTAACAACAGTGCAAGACTGGGGACAGCGGGATCGTGTCAGTTTTGGTCAGTGGCGCAAGGCAGTCTGACTCGCGCTGGTCAAAGTCTCAGTAAACGAGTCTTACTACGGTTTCGGCGATGCAGGCAGGGCGTCCTGTATGTTCAATATTGACGGTGATCTCCTCGGTTACTTCCAGCCCCCTGCGCACAACCTCAACCGCTACAATCTTCTTGGTTGCCCGTATCCGACTGCCCGCTTTAAGCGGGTAAGGGAAGCGTACTTTGTTCAGACCCAGATTAACCACCATTTTGGCGCCCGGATACGGCGGTTTGGCCGGATCGACGGAGTCGGTCAGCATCGGCAACATTGACAGCGTCAGAAAGCCATGGGCGATAGTGGCTCTGAAAGGAGATTCTTGCTCCGCACGCACCGGATCGGTGTGAATCCACTGATGATCTTCGGTTACGTTGGCAAAGGCGTTAATACGATCCTGTTCCAGAGTCAGCCACTTGCCCTCGTAGACGTCCTCCCCAAGCTGGTTTAACAGTTGTTTGCGCATCATCTCGGCACGCGGGTTTGCACACTCGGTGGGGGTTGCCAGATCGCTCCCGGACACCTTCCTATCCTGGTCCAGTACCCAGTTGACCCACTGATAATTGCGGGCGCTTTGCCAGAGTTCATTCCAGTATTCACGCCACTGCGGAGCGATTAATTCACGAAATTCGGCCTGGTTCTGACTCAGGCGTTCTTTCTTTTCTTTAATAAGGTCGATGACACTCATATCCTGGAATCCATTTCACAGAAAGGTAGAAAAGGAACAATTGATCAAATAATTATACGCTATATCTCTCAGCCTGGCTTATTCCGCGTGTAAATGAGTGCCTTGAATCAGGTTCATGAATCACGGTTCTTGCAAGTTGTGAGCTGGCTCACAGGATTCGCTTGGTCAGTGAGTCAGAGATCCCAGGCAGGCATCCGATTCGTGCAGACACCAGCGATTCAATTTGCTCTCCAGTTGGCGTAGCAGCCGCGTCATAGCCCCGTCAGAGGCCCAGGCCACATGGGGCGTCACGATAACATTGGGCAGTGCTGCCAGTTGCCAGATTGGGTGATCAGGCGGCGGCGGTTCTGTACTTGCCACATCCAGCCCGGCTGCGGCAATGTCACCCTGATTCAGGGCATCCAGCAAATCGGTCTCGTTCACCAGCCCGCCGCGTCCGCTGTTAATGAGCATAGCGGTGGGCTGCATTAGTCTCAGGGTACGCGCGTTGATCATGCCGGTCGTCTCGCTGGTTAGCGGGCAATGCAGGCTGAGGATATCGGCAACAGACAGTGCCGTTTCAAATGCCGTATATCCCGGCCTGACAGCGTTAGCCCCGGGTCGCTCAGAGTAGATAACAGATAACCCCATTGTCCGGCCGCGGTTGGCTACCGCCTCGCCCAGGTCACCCCTGCCGACAATAGCCAGGCGTTTTCCTGTCAGAGTCTCAATGGGCGCGATACGGTTGCAGAAAAACGGGCTGCGGCTCCAGCCTTGTTCCTGTTCATCCTGCAAGTAAGATTTCAGGTTTCGGGCCAGGGCAAGCATCATCATGATGCAATGTTCGCCAACCGCGTCACTGGCATAGCCGGTGGCATTGAATACGGCGATACCGCGTTCCCGGCATACATCCAGATCAACATTGTTAGTGCCGGTAGCGGTAACACCAATGCACTTCAGATCGGGCAGCTGGCCGAGCAGCGGGGCATCCAGCTCAACTTTGTTGACGATGGCAATGTCGGCCTTATTGAGGCGACTCAATCGCTGGTCAGGCTCGGTGCGGCCGTAAGTCTGCCAAGCGGTTACAGCGGGGGGCGGGGTCAGTGTTTGTTCGTCCGGAAAGGTGGCGGCATCGAGAAATACGGCTTTCATGTCAACTCCATTTTTGGCGACTCTGGTGCGGTGAGTTTACGTGGCTTAGCAGGCTGTTGAAATTCTCAGGATTTCGGCGGCCTGCTACCGGTATATGGATATACCGGCAAAATCAATGACGCCTAAGTCATTGATTTTGTGAGAAAAGTAAGAATCGCAATGTTTGCTTTTCGTGTTTTGGAAAAGGCAGGAAGCCTTTTTCAACAACCTGTTAGAGCTTTCTTGTTATCCCCGCTGTGGCTGATGGCTTTAACCTGATGCCGTTTACGGCTCAGAGTTGCCCGGCCTGTCCGTTAACTGAGTTCATGCGTATTCAGTCGTGCTGGTTAGCCTGAACGGCTGTCAGCGCAATGGTGTAGACAATGTCGTCGACCGTGGCGCCGCGTGACAGATCGTTGACCGGTTTGCTTAACCCCTGCAGCATAGGGCCGATACTGACTACTTTGGCACTGCGTTGCACCGCCTTATAGGTTGTGTTGCCGGTATTCAGATCCGGAAAAATAAAGACGGTGGCTTTGCCAGCGACCTTGCTGTTCGGGGCTTTGCTTTTGGCGACTGATGGAGTGGAGGCAGCATCGTACTGCAGTGGTCCGTCAATCAGTAAATCCGGTCGCTTGAGTTTGGCCAGGCGAGTCGCTTCCCGGACTTTTTCAACGTCACTGCCAGAGCCGGATTCGCCGGTGGAATAGCTGATCATCGCAATGCGTGGTTCAATGCCAAAGGCGAGGGCAGATTCGCCGGATTGAATGGCAATATCGGCCAGCTGCTGGGCATTGGGATCCGGATTGACGGCACAGTCACCATAGACAACCGCCTGGTCGGGCAGCAGCATAAAAAACACAGATGACACCAGGCTCGCATCAGACCTGGTTTTTATCAGCTGCAGTGCCGGACGAATGGTATTGGCTGTGGTATGGATTGCCCCGGAGACCAGTCCGTCGACATCGCCTTCTGCCAACATCATGGTGGCCAGCACGACGGTGTCTTCCAACTGAGCCTCAGCCATGGGCGCCGTCAGCCCTTTGTGCTGGCGTCGGGCTACCATAGGCTGAATATAGCGGGGACGAGCCTGATCCGGATCGATAATTTCCAAACCTTCGGGCAGAGTCAGATTGCGACTGGCCGCAACGCGTTCTATGGTGTCCTGTTTGCCTAATAGGACACAATCGGCAATGCCCTTTTGCTGACACACGATCGCTGCCTGTACGGTTCTGGGTTCATCTCCTTCTGGCAAGATGATGCGCTTTCTGGCCTGGCGTGCGCGGCCAACCAGCAAGTGCCTGAACGCAGGAGGCGACAGTCGTGGTTCAAATTTGACCTGGGCTCGCTCGGTCAACCAGGCTCCATCCAGCTCTGCGGCGACGGCGTTCATGACAGCGTCCATCCGGTCAATATCATCCACCGGGACTTCTGTGTTCATGGTGTTCAGTCGTTGAGCGGTGATAAAGGTGTTGGTAGACACTTCCATCATGGGCAGTCCGGTGGCGAATGCTGCCTGGCATAAAGCCATGACAGCAGGGTCCAGCACCAGCCCGCCAGTCAGTACCAGACCGGCCAGTGGCACCCCATTGAGTGCAGCCATGCAACTGGCGAGTACAATGTCTTCTCGATCTCCGGGCGTTACCACCAGCGTGCCTGCTTTCAGCGTATGCAGCATGTTGCGCATGGTACGCGCGCAGACCGTAATGGTTTCGACGCGCCGTGAATCCAACTCACCCTGGTTAAGCAGGCGTGCTCCGAGGTGATCGGCGACATCGCGCGTGCGGGGGGCAACCAGTAAAGGGTTCCAGGGAATGCCACCCAGATAACGAAAACTGGGATTGGAAAACACGGGCAGTGACGCGACTATTTTTCCGGGGTCCATGGGTTTGCCGCTGCGTTGCTCACCGTCTTCACCGGGCAATATTTGTTGATAGTCAGGTTCCGGAGCACCCACTTTATTAAGAATGCATCCAATGACACGGGAGTTGTCAATGCCGCCAAACAGACTGGCACTGACTTTAATGCGCTCATTCAGCAGGGCGGTGCTGTCGGCATTTTTGGCAGCGACCATGATAACATCGGCATCCAGGGAGCGGGCCATGCTCTCATTAAGCTCGCCAATGTAACTCTCGTCTGCCAGGGGCACCAAGCCCTCTACAATGACAACATCAGCGTCGCCTGCCGATTGCTGGAAAAGCTGTATGACCTCTTCCATCAGGTCGTCGGTTTTGTTCTGCGATAACCGCTGCTGGGCCATGGACAGACTGATGGGGGCGGCAGGGTGCAAACCCAGGGTGGCGTTAATCAGATGCGTCGAGCGCTCCGGACCAGGATCATGACTCATTCGCTGCGCAATAGGTTTACAAAAGGCAACACGGACACCGAGTTGATCGAGTGCCCGAACCAACCCCAGACAAACCGACGTCAAGCCGGTTCCGGTACCTATCGCGGTCATAAAAAAAGTATGTTGCACCTGGCGTTCCTTGTTGTCAGTTGTCGATCAGTCAATATAGCTTGCTATCGTTCCTGAATCAGCCGCAGTGTGTCCTGGGCGATCATCCATTCCTCTCTTGTCGGAATGACAGCGGCGATTGGCCCCGGAGGCTGAGTGATGCGTCCTTGTTTGTCACCGTTTTCGCGGTTCAGTGAATCGTCGAGCTGGAAACCAAAAATACCCAGTCGGTTGAGCACATTGGCACGGATTATGGCCGCGTTCTCGCCGATTCCACCCGTAAATACCAACGCATCCAATCGTCCAAGCGTAGCAGCCAGACCGCCAATGTGACGCGCCAGCCTGAAGCAAAATACGTCAATAGCCTGTTGGGCTTGTTTGTGGCCGGACGCAGCCGCTTCAGTGAGGGTGCGCATATCGTTGGACAATTCAGACAAACCCAGCAAGCCACTTTCTTTGTTCAGCATCTGGGTGACGTCGGCGATAGTCCAGCCCAGTTGCTCGATCAGATATTCGTGCAGGCTAGGGTCCACATCGCCACTGCGGGTGCCCATCACCAGTCCTTCTAGCGGTGTCATTCCCATGGTGGTATCAATTGAAAACCCGTCCGAAATGGCGGTAGCACTGCACCCGTTACCCAGATGCACGGAAATGATCGCGTGTGACTCCGCATTCAGTTCGAGCTGGCTGACGGCTTGTCGCGCAATGTACTTGTGGCTGGTGCCGTGAAAGCCATACCGACGCACAGCCTGCTCACGGTAGAGTTGCATCGGAACTGCGTATAAAAATGCTTCAGGATCCAGGGACTGGTGAAAAGCCGTATCAAAGACAGCCACTTGCGGTATGCGCGGATACAGCGTCTGCATAACCTGTATGCCCAGCAAGTTAGCGGGATTATGCAGGGGTGCAAGGCTGGCACAGGCTTCTATTGCGCGCAGGGTGCCGTCGTTGATTAGAGCTGAGTCGGAAAAGGTTTCACCACCGTGCACTATCCGGTGGCCAATCCCCAGCAGTGGCTGATCGAGGTTGAGTTGGGTAATAACCTCATAGACGGCTTTCAGTGAACCCGAGTGGCTTTGTCCAGGCAGAGTTTGGCAATGTTTTTTGCCTTTGTGCTTCCAGCTCAAGTTTGCGTCCTGAGTGTTAAGGCGTTCAGCCACACCAGCGACGATCTCCCGACCCTGCTGCATATCAAATAGCGAGAATTTAAGGGATGAACTGCCGGAATTGATTACGAGTACAGGTACTGCAGTCATTGGATAGTTTCGATCCTTTGCCAGGTCAATAGTAGGCTAATAGTGTGTAAAATGGCGATAATAGAAGTATAACATCGTCATTAAAGTGAATTTAGCGTCGCTCCATAGGTGCAGGCAAGGAAGATACAATGGATAGACTGACGCTACTATATAAGAGGAACTGTACCTTGGGTAATGATCAGCATCACAGACTTGGTTGCCGGCGGGGCTTAAACACTCATCGGGTTGCGCAAGGCCTTGGCTGGGTTTTCCGGTTAGCGGTGTTAATTGCGGCACCCACCTGGGCCATGCCGGATGGTTATGGCGTGCTGCAAGGCGGCGGCTATTTTATAGGACAGGTGGCTCCCGACAGTCATGTCCGCTTCAATGGTCAGTCGGTGCCCGTTGATGCCAATGGTCGTTATGTGCTTGGCTTTGAGCGCATGATGCGGGACGAACAACGTTTGACCATTCGTGGTCCTGGTCAGTCAGAACAACTCTATGAACTGGAGATTGAAGGGCGAGAGTATCGAATTCAACGGGTTGACGGGCTCGATCCGTCGCGGGTAAATCCGCCCCAGGAACAGCTTGATCGAATCATCGCCGACGCAGCAATGGCCCGTAATGCCCGTGCCCGAAACGTCGTCAGTGAAGGTTGGCTGGAACCCTTTGTCTGGCCAGCTTTTGGTCGCATTTCGGGCGTTTACGGCAGTCAGCGAATACTTAACGGCGACCCGTCAACGCCTCATTGGGGAATTGATGTCGCGGCTCCCATGGGTACATCGGTTTATGCCCCGGCTTCCGGCGTGGTTACCTTGGCCGAAAATGATCTGTATTTCAGCGGCGGCACCCTGATCGTAAATCATGGCATGGGGTTGTCGTCGAGTTTTTTGCATCTGTCCCGAATCATGGTGGCTGACGATCAGTCCGTCAACCAGGGTGATCTGATCGCAGAGGTTGGTTCAACTGGCCGGAGCACAGGCCCTCATCTTGACTGGCGGGTAAATTTGGCCGATGTGCGCATTGACGCCGGTTTGCTGGTTCCAAGTCAGGACGACTTGTGCAACATTGAGGGGTCTGGCCGTGAGGTAGTCGTCCTGGTCCATGGCCTGGGCCGTACCGAGCGATCCATGGTCCGGTTGGCAGACTCACTGCAGCAGGCCGGATATGCTACCTGTAATCAGGAATACCCCAGTCGAAAACAGACGGTTCCCCAGTTGTCATCCTATGTAGCTAACGCCGTTGAACACGTTAATCGCCAGGGTTATGAGACGGTGCACCTGGTAACCCATTCAATGGGAGGCATTCTGGCCCGTTATTGGCTACAGCGGGCCGATCTGCCAGGTGGAGGCCGTATTGTTATGCTTAGCCCTCCCAATCATGGCAGTGAAATTATTGATGCACTGGGTGATCAGGCCTGGTTTCAGTGGGTGATGGGGCCGGCTGCGCTGGAACTGAACACGGGTGAGGATTCACTGGTAAATTCAATCGAACCGATCGATGTGCCGGTTGGTGTTATAACCGGAACTCGCTCCAGCGACCCCTGGTTCAATGTAGTGTTCAAAGGCGACCATGACGGCAAGGTGTCGGTTGACAGTGCCCGGTTGAGCGAAGCTGACGGGTTTCGCCTGGCGCAGGCCGGTCATACGTTCATCATGAACGACGATCAGGTTCGCTTTTGGGTGGCGTTCTTTTTAACCAATGGTTTTTTCCCGTGAATTCGGGCGTGTACTGGACCCCCGCGCGGAATCGTCGCTTTACAGCTTTGGTCATTGCTGATTGATCGCCAGGGGGTGTAGCAGCGATCAAAATAGGGGAAGCTGCTACAAGCGCAGGGACAACAGCGACATCGAATACCGATACTGTTGTCATAAACCACAATAGAGTAAACAAACTGCGCTGGCTCGGCAGATCACGAAAATGAGGATAAACTCTGAACGCATAGTGAACAATGCCTTGGCTGCGGGCTTTTACGCCGCTGGAAGGCTTGTGTTTCTGATAAAAAATCCTCAACATGAAGTGGCCCCTTGTTAAACATAATAACAGCGAGAGAGAACACTATGATCAAAAAAACAATCTTAGGTGTAGCAACTGCGGCCGCACTGGTCGGTGCCGTTCAGGCCGAAGAAGTTAAAATCGGTTTCCTGGGTGGCTTTACTGGCCCAATCGAAAGCTTAACCCCTCCGATTTATGACGCGGCTCGTCTGGCGGTCAGCCATGTGAATGGTCAGGGCGGCATCCTGGATGGCGACATCCTGGTGATGCCCAGTGCCGACACTACCTGTGTAGATTCATCGGCCGCCACCAACGGTGCCGATCGTCTGATTAACTCTGAAAAGGTAACGGCCATTGTTGGTGCTCTGTGCTCTGGTGCCACCATTGCCGCTGCCAATAATGTAGCCGTGCCTGCAAGCGTCGTCATGATTTCACCGGCTTCTACTTCGCCAGCCATATCAACAGTGAATGATAACGATCTGGTATTCCGTACGCCTCCATCGGACGCGTATCAGGGTGAAATGCTGGCGCGTCTGCTGTTATCCAAAGACATCGATGAGGCCGCTGTAACCTATGTGAACAACGATTATGGTAAAGGGCTTGCTGATGCATTTGCCGCTTCTTACGAAGCCGGAGGTGGTATGGTAATGGCCAGCGAAGCACACGAGGATGGCAAAGCAGATTACCGTGCTGAAATCGCCTCGCTGGCCTCGACTGGCTCACAGAACCTGATTGTGTTGGCCTACGCTGACGGATCTGGTCAGACTATCCTGCGTCAGGCCAATGAAAGCGGCAACTTCGTCAACTATATTGGCGCTGACGGTATGGTCGGTGACGGCCTGGTTCAAGCCGTGGGTGGCGATGTACTCCAAGGCATGATTGCCACCAAACCGGGTACGCCTGATTTACCGGGCGCTGCGACTTTTGCCGCATTGGCTGAAGCTGTTGAACTGGACCCTAATGCTGTGTTTGCTGGCCAGTCTTATGATGCCGCTTTCATTATTGCCCTGGCCATTGAATCAATGGGAACGGATACCCGCGAAGGCCTGAACGAACACGTTCGCCGCGTTGCAACAGCACCGGGTGAAGTGGTACTGCCAGGCGAATGGGCCAAGGCCAAGCGTCTGCTGGCTGCGGGTCAGGACATCAACTATGAAGGTGCAACCGGTCAGCATGAGTTCGACAAAAATGGTGATGTACCGGGTATTATTGTTGAAATGACGGTACGCGATGGTCGCTTTGTAGAAATAGGTGAAGTGCAGTAATTGCACCCTGGTTCTTACTGAAAACCGGCCCTAAGAGGTCGGTTTTTTTATTTTTGTTATTTGGTTCAGTATTCACAGACCCTTTAGCAGGTTGTTGAAAAAGGCAGGACGCCTTTTTCAACAACCTGCTAAAGGGACATAGACGTTCCTGTTAGTGCCCGGCAAGCCAATAGCCAAAGGTGGCCAGTCTGGATGGTTGGCTGGCGCCCTTTGCTTCGCGGTTATCGGCGGCATTCAGTAAGGTATGCATACCTCTAACACCCAACCAGCGCAGTGGTTCAGGTTCCCAGCGTCGGACTTGGCGGCCCACCCAGGGAAGCCGCGTCAGAGGCGTATCCCGGCCGAGTGAGAGGTCCCGAAGCGTGCGCCCTGCCAGATTAGAGGTAGACACTCCAACACCGACGTAGCCACCGGCCCAGCCAATACCGGTTTTCGGGTCCAGGCCAACGGTCGCGCACCAGTCGCGTGGCACCGCCAACACGCCGCACCAGGCATGATCGATGACGGCCTCCCGTGCCGCCGGAAAATGGCGTTGCAGTATCCTGATTAAGTGGCGAATGGTTTCCGGGTCCGGGCTACCACGGTTGTCGATTTTACTGCCCATTCGATAGGGAAGACCGCGGCCGCCAACAGCAATTCTTCCCTCGCGGGTGCGCTGGCAATAACAATAGGAATTGGCAAAATCGCCGACTATTTCTCGGCCTTCCCAGCCAATTTGATCCCATACCGACGGCGGTAACGGTTCGGTAATGATTTGCGCTGAGTTCAACGGCAGCCATTCCCGCTCCAACCCCTTTAGTGTCGCTGTGAACCCTTCAGTAGCGCGCAGTATTATCGGGGCCTCAACATTACCTTTTGGGGTTCCTACCTGACCAGGCACAATGTCTTGAACTCGCGTTTGCTCAGCAATCCTGACCCCCAGAGCTTCAACAACGTGGGCCAGTCCCTGTACCAGCTTGGCAGGCTGAATACGGGCAACCGGAGTTATTTCCATGGCGCCGAGTGCGCCAGGCAGATGGATACGCGCCTGAACGTCATCCGCGCTCAATTCACGAATCCGGTCTGCTTCCCCCCAATGCTGACGCTGGCGCAGCTCGGTTTTCATTCGCACCAGCTGGGCCGCATTGGTGGCAACCAACAGTTCTGACGTCGGATGGATATCCGCATCAATGCCTTCGGCCGAAGTGACAGCAAGAATCTCGTCAACAGTGGAACCCATGGCGTCGACCATGGCCCGGACGCTACTTTCATCACTACGGCCCAGATAACGCTTGTGATCCCAGGCAAAGCCTCCGGTCAACCAGCCGCCGTTTCGGCCAGAAGCTCCAAAGCCTGCGAATTCAGCTTCAACAATGACAATATTCAGGTCAGGCCGTGCTTTTTTCAGATAGTAGGCTGTCCATAGTCCGGTATAGCCAGCTCCGATAATGCAGATATCAGCTTTGGTATCGCCATTCAGAGGTGGCCTGGGCGCTGGAATACCACCGGCATCCTGGTACCAGAAAGAAACATTGCCTTTGGCTCTGGGCCAGTTATTTGCGGGCATAACGATCTCGTTGTCATCGAATGAAGAATTGCCTGAAGCGTCATGCTAGTTGAGAGCCGTTTTGTGTAGGGTTATCGGAACACCAGGCTCAAAATAATGGCCAGGAACACTATCCCGCTAAACACCTTGTTGTAGTCGAATGCAAAAGCGACCAGATAAAGTGGCCATACCTCCTCGGGTATATCATCTGGTCTGCTGGTCGGCCGGGGTCTTGAATAACGCTTGGCTGCGGTTATAAAGTGAGGCACTGCAAGCCAGACCAGCAGATACCAGGAACTCAAAATGCCCATGATAACCGCCGCAGTCAGAGCAAGGTATTGCAGCCCCCAAAGTCCTGTCGTCACAAATCGACTGTTTCGTTCGCCCAGCAAAACCGGCAGGGTGTGGACACCTTTTTCCCGGTCCTGTTCCAGTTTGTCGGTGTGCTTACCCAGCAGTACGGTGGTCGGACCGATGCCATAAATACAGGCGATCCAGATCATATCGGGGGTGATATGACCACCGACAACATGAGCTGAGGCCAACACCATCAAAGGGCCCCACACCAGCCATACTGACGGTTCCCCAAGGCCGATGTATTTGAGTGGCCAAGTATAGAACAATACGAAAAAAGCACCCGCCAGCATGAAGTACAGCGTTGTGATGTCAGTTCGCGCTATCAGCACAACGCCAGATGCTATGGCTGCAGCACCGGTAACACTGATGTATCCGAGCATTTGCTTTTCGGTCAACAATCCATTTTCAAGGGGCTGAGGGCCGTACTGGGTGCGGAAGTAGTTGTCTTTGTCGATGCCTTTTCGAGAGTCTGTCCAGTCATTGATGAGGTTGTTGGTGGCGTGGGCCAGGATCAGTCCCAAAGCTACCAGAAGGGCGTTGACACCATCAAAGCGGACAAACGGCACTGCCAGCAAGATCCCGATAACGGCTGAAAACAAGGTCATTATAAATACGGCCGCCCGGGTCGCTACGAACCATCGCTTTAGCAGACCCATGGCGAGCCAGTCAGTTGCGTCGAGCCGGGGGATCTTGGTAACGACTTCCTGCCAGGTTGGGATCATATCGGTCAGTTTGCTCCAGGTCCTGTTTGATAACGGATGACACTCATCAGTGATCATACTGGAAATATGGGCTGTGTCGCCGTGAACCCACCGTTATTTGATTGAGGTCAAATTATGGCCGCTATTAAGCGTGAAATAATCGGCAAATGGGGCAATGGTTGCAAAAAGCTGAGAGGATGATGTGTTTGATTTTGCGCTGTGGGTTACCTTCCTGTTGAAAAAAAAGGCGTCAGAGACGCCCTTTTTTTTATTGTGCTCAAACGCATCAGGCGTGGTGAGCCACTTTTTCCGGGAACAGGCCTTTGGGAGCGTAGCGCAATACCAGACTGATGATCAGTCCGATGACGAAAACCCGAGCTTGCAAGGCGCGGCTGTCCAGGTCGCCGGGTGCTTGCCAGCCGAACCATGCGTCGCCAATATTACGAGCAATGTCGATCAGGAAAAGGGCTGCCGGTTCGGACATCGTCCAGATGATATAGATGAAGACCGCACCAAAGATGGTTCCCTTATTGTTGCCGGCACCACCCAGAATCACCATTACCCAGACGAGGAAGGTATGGTTAAGTGGCAGAAAACCACTGGGATCAAAGATGCCGTTGAAGGTTACCAGGGCAGCGCCGCCAATGCCCATCAATACCGAGCCGAGTATGAATACTTCCAGTCGACGCCGATTGACATCCTTACCCATCGCCGCCGATGAATTTTCGTTGTCTCGGATGGCACGCATGGTGCGGCCCCAGGGCGCATTATAGGCGCGATGCAACAGGAAGTAGATCACTGCAATCAATACTGCGGTCAATGACAGATAGGAAGCCCTGGCTACGATAAAACCAACGTCACCAGCCTGTGGTACAGGCCAGGGAAGGGGTGATACCGTCAGTGTACCCCTGGATAGCCAGTCAGCATTTTTCAGGAAGGCTTTAATGATTTCGGCAATGCCCAGGGTGGCGATGGCCAGGTAGTCGCTGCGCAAACCGAGGCAGATGTGGCCAATAAAATAAGCAATGCTCCCGGCGATGGCACCACCAACCAGCCAGCCTACCCATACCGGCAAACCGAAACCACCAATAAAGCCTGCTTCGGATTCAATGGCTTCGGCAACCGGACCAAGCGATGTCATTACCCAGAGGTACAATATGGCGGACGCGACGATAATAATCGGCAAACGAATTTTCTGACTGACTCCCAGGCGCTTGAGCTGGGTCAGGCCGTAGACAATGGCAATGGCCAGTATGGCTTTCAAGCCGACACCGCCAAGCTGGCCGGGCAGATCTGTATTCCAGAAATCGTCGTTGACCGGAAAGCTGAACAGCATGGTAGTAAAGCCGCCCAGGGCCACAAACCCCATGACGCCCGCGTTGAACAGACCGGCATAACCCCATTGAATGGATAGACCCAGTGCCAGGATGGCATAACAACTGGCTTCAGCCAGAACCCGGACACTGTAGGCAGAGCCCTGAGAGGCGAAAACAATCAGAATCAGGGCAGCGAGCAGGCTGAACAGGATGATGTCTTTCTTGGGTAGTTGCATCAGATGATCTTCCCTTTGAACAGGCCGGTTGGGCGCCAGATCAATATCGCCAACAGGATGAAAAACGGAATGGTGATTTTGTATTCAGTGGGTACAAACGCCAGGGTGTTGGGTAAATCCAGCCAGGGGATGGCGCTTTCCAGCGGTCGCAACACAAAGGTCCAGTTGAAGACTGCCAGGGTTTCCGTCATGCCGACAACGAAGCCGCCCGCCAAAGCCCCGTAAGGGTGGCCGACGCCGCCAACAATGGCTGCGGCAAAAATAGGCAGCAGAATCATAAAGCTCAGATCGGGCTTGAGCGTTACATCAAGCGACAGCAAGGTACCGGCAGCGCATGCCAGAGCACCTGCAATTAACCAGGTAACACCAACCACCGTGTTGGTGTTAATGCCCGAGACTTTAGCCAGATCTGGGTTGTCTGACATGGCACGCATGGCTTTACCCAGCCGCGACTTATTCAGAAACAGATGCAACGCCACGACGGCAAACGCCAGAAACAGGAACAGCAGTATTTGTGGTTCGGTAATCACCAGGTTGCGTGAAGCCGATTCAAATGGCAGGTCAATTCGGAAAATAGCCTTGCGGTCGTCTATGTACAGGCTCTGGGTTCCGGTACCTGCAAAAAAGCGAATCAGGCCTTGCAGCATTAATGTCACACCTACCGAGGCCATGACCATAACAACCGGTTTTACGTTGTTTTCACGTAATTTTTTGTAGAACATCTTGTCGATACCAACCGCAATAAAGGCGGTGGCGACCATCGCAACAGGCATCATCACGAATGCGGTTGGCAAACCGATAGCCGGACCTACAGCGGGGAAAAGCGCAGTGAGAATCAGCACCAGAAAAGCACCAAGGGTCATCATGTCGGCGTGGGCAAAATGCGCAAAACGCAGAATGCCGAACACCAGAGTAACCCCGATAGCGCCCATCGCGTAGATGGAACCGATTACGGCACCGGAAATAATCACAGTGTTAAAAAAGAAAATAAATTCGTTCACAACGGACTCCTGTTAACCATCAGCCACCCAGAAAACTTTTGGCCACTTCCGGGTCGTTCAGCAGGTTAAGGCCTGTGCCGGTAAAGCGGTTTTTGCCCGCCGCCAGTACGAAACCCTTATGGGCAATGCGCAACGCCTGCTTGGCGTTTTGTTCGACCATCAGCACACCCACGCCTGCCTTGTTGATGGCGATAATCCGCTCAAAAATCTCGTTCATATAAAGCGGAGACAAACCCGCTGTGGGCTCGTCCAGTAACAACAGACTGGGCTCAACCATCAGAGCACGGCCCATGGCAACCATCTGGCGCTGGCCTCCGGACAGTTCCCCTGCCGGTTGCTTGCGCTTGTCTTTCAGGTCCGGGAAGAAGCTATAGACACGTTCCAGCATGTAGTTGAAATCGTCGCGTCTTATAAAGGCACCCATTTCCAGGTTTTCTTCAACCGTCATGCTAGTGAACACATTGTGTTCCTGGGGAACGAAGCCCATGCCTTTGTGTACAAGTTTGTCCGGCGCGAGATTGGTGATGTTATCGCCGCGCAGTTCGACGCTGCCTTCGCTGACATTCAGCAGACCAAAAATAGCCTTTAGGGTGGTCGATTTTCCAGCGCCATTGGGGCCGACAATAACACCAATTTCACTGGAATCTATGGCCATATCAACGCCGTTGAGGATGTTCATGCCACCGTAACCGGCATGAATGTTTTTGCATTCAATAAGTGCCATATTACGCTCCGGCGTCGTTTGGATCGCTGCCAAAATACGCTTCGATCACCTGTGGATTGTTGCGGATTTCCTCAATCGTGCCCTCGACCATAACGCTGCCCTGGGCAAGCACAATGACTGGATCGCAGAGCTCGGCGATCATGTCCATATCGTGTTCAATGACCAGGAAGGTGTAACCCAGCTCCCGGTTCAATCGCTGAATATTTCCAACCAGGTCCTGCAACAGTGTCCGGTTTACACCGGCGGCAATTTCATCGAGTAGCACTACTTTGGCGTCGACCATCATCGTTCGACCCAGTTCCAGCAATTTTTTCTGGCCGCCAGAAAGGTTTCCGGCCAGTTCATTTTTTACGTTATCAAGGCCGATGAAGTCGATGACATCCATCGCTTTTTGCCGCACTTCAGTTTCAAATTCCCGAACCTTGCCCGGCTGAAACCAGGTATTGAAAATGTTTTCGCCGGGTTGGTCAGGCGGCACCATCATCAGGTTTTCCAGTGCCGACATGTGTGTGAATTCCTGGGCGATCTGGAAAGTACGCAACAGGCCTTTTTCAAACAGGACGTTGGATGGCAGATTGGTGATGTCTTCACCCGCCAGTTTGATGGTGCCAGTGTCCACCGGAAACGCTCCGGCGATCAGGTTGAACAAGGTTGATTTGCCAGCCCCATTGGGGCCAATCAGTCCGGTGATCGAGCCTTCCTCGACAGCAATTGAGCAGTCATTGATGACATGCAAGCCGCCAAAGGCTTTCGATACGCCCTGTACTTCGATGATGGATCCCATTAACCCTCCCACATTCAGTCTTCGACCGTCGCTCTGCGGCAACGGGTCGCATCAAGTGATCGTGCTTTTCAATTCTGCTGACACACCGTGTGCCTGAGGGATAAGGCAGTGACCGGTGCTGGTCGTTGCAAGGTCGCAGGCGGGATAGGGTATTGAACTGTCAATACCGGGTCGCGCCTGGCTGCAATGACGGGTGTGATCATGCTTGAGAATCGAAAGCTCGATCATTGTTTGATTTTTTATTGTTGATCGTTGCGTCAGCGAGGACGCCCGAAGTGTTCGCGGCGAGGCCGGTCACTTCTTGTCGTGTTGATGCCCTGCAACCATAACCGATTGTAAGATACGAATTTAAAAATCTCGGCGATTCTACCCTGTACACCTGTAAAATCAAAAGAAAGCCGGTTAAATCGCTGTATTTGAGACGTATTTGCGAAACGGTCAGGCGGGTCAGGTGTAGCGTGAGCGTGACAAACCGCAATAGAGATCAATAGCCCCCATGACAGCCGGGTGGGCTGTCACCTATACTGCACGGCCCCTTTTAAAGAACCTGTTAACTCATGCTCAGTTACCGACATGCCTTCCATGCAGGCAACCATGCCGATGTCCTTAAACACCTGGTCCTGATTCAATGTCTGGATTACCTGACACGCAAGGAATCCCCGCTGCGGTACATTGATACCCATGCCGGGGCGGGCATGTATTCGTTAACCGCACCCCAGGCACAGAAAACCGGCGAAGCGGCCACAGGCATTGGCCGACTTCAGGCAAAACCGGGCTCCCACCCGCTGGTCAAACGGTATCTGGGATTGATCAAGCAGTCGAACGAAACGTCGACTGGTAATTTATACCCTGGCTCACCCTGGATCGCACAGCAGTGCTTGCGGGAACAGGATAAGCTGGTGCTAACCGAGTTGCACAGCAAGGATCATGAAGCTCTGGAGACTTTGTTTAGCCGTCAAAGAGCGGTAAAGGTCGCGCAACAGAACGGTCTGGAGCGGCTGGTGTCAGAATTGCCTTCACCGGAACGACGTGCCTTTGTGCTGATCGATCCCTCTTACGAAGTAAAGGCGGATTATGAGGCGGTGGCGACCGCGGTCAAGCTGGCTATGAAGCGTATGTCGACCGCCGTGATCGCTGTCTGGTTTCCGGTAGTGCAGCGCGAGCGGGTGCGTAAGCTGGAACGACAACTGACCGGTCTGGCCGAGATGCAGGTGTTTGAGCTGGGACTCGCCCCGGATTCCCGTGAATATGGCATGACCGCCAGCGGGTTGATGGTGTTAAACCCGCCCTGGGGGCTCGATACTGTGTTGGAGGAGGTTATGCCGGACCTGATGGCAGCATTGCAGATACCTCAGGACGGTTTCTTTCGTATTCGTCGGCATCCGGTTAAGGGCACACCGGGCAAGGGCGCTGCCAGCCGGGGCTGATCAAACGCGAGAACGTCTCAGCCATCCCAGCGCAATCAATCCGGCCAACGGCAGCAGTGCCCAGTAAGGGCCACCCCAGCGTTGGTAGGGGGTTAGTCCCTGGCGCAGATTGACCCTGCCCGTCACTGCTGCCACTTCGAACTGCGCACTGCGGGCCAATACCTTGCCATTGGCATCAATCAGCGCGCTGATACCGTTTTGGGTCGAACGCACGATCGCCCGGCTGTTTTCGATGGCTCGCATCCGGGTTATCTGCAAGTGCTGGTGCGGTGCCAGAGAATCACCGAACCAGGCGTCGTTACTCACCATAACCATCAAATTAGACGATCTGGCCAGTGCCATGGTCAGGCCCGGATAGGCCGCTTCATAGCAAATAGCCGTAGCCAGGTAGCGTTCGTTAGCATTGAGCAACCAGGGCATGGCTTGCTGTGGCTCGATGGCAGGGGTCATTGTCGACATCGGGATGTTGAAAAAGTTGATCAGACCACGCAGGTATTGCTCAAGAGGCAGGTACTCGCCAAAAGGCACAAGATGCTGTTTGCGGTACTCACCTCCTGCCGTGCCAAATCCCAGCAAGGCATTAAAATACCGGCCCTCCTGCTGCGTAACGATGCCGGTAACAATGCCTTGCTGACGCTCCAGACCGAGCCTGTCCAGATCTTCCAGATAGGTTGCTATGCGTTCAGGGCGCACTGTGAGTGCTGCTTCGGGCCAGATCATCAGGTCTGCGTCTGTATGGCGCCGGGCCTGTTCGCTGTAAAACGCCAGAGTTGGGCGTACCTGGCTGCTTTGCCACTTTTCGGCCTGGGATACATTACTCTGAATGGCAACGACCTCTGCGCTGTCAATCACGTCAGTCCAGCGATCAGCACTCACTAGCCAGCCAAGAGTCATTCCCAGTGCGATTACCCCTGCACCCATTCCCGGCCCCCACCAGCGCCATCTTCCGGCTTGTGGTTGCAGTACCATAGTGATGGCGGCGGCCGTAAAGGCAATATAAGCGCTGAGGCCATATACGCTGAAGGCTGCGGCTAGCTGACCGGCGGGCGTATCGGTCAGTGCATAGCCTGAAAATAGCCAGGGCATACCGGTAAACAACCAGCTGCGCACCCATTCGAACACCAGCCATAGCAGCGGTGCGGCCAGCCAAAGGCGGCCTCGCATCCCTTTGAAAAACCGGTGATAAAGCCAGGATTGCAGTCCGGGTAGCAGCGCAATGGCGAGGCAAAACGCCACAGTCATCATGATAGACAGAGGAATGGGCGTTGCCACGGTACGCATGCTGCCATACACCCAGGAGATGCCGGTGCCGAACAAACCTGCTCCGTAGCACCAACCCAGCCAGAAAGCCTGACGGCCGCTTTGAGCGCGTTCATTAATCCAGAAAAAACCGATCAGACTTAGCCAGGCGGCCGGCCACATATCAAAAGGGGCCAGAGCCAGTGGCAACAGAGTGCCCGATATCAGTGCCAGCACGGCCAGAGGCAGGGCGGAACGAAGGGTAGAGACAGCAAACTTCATCGCGGCGTTAGTCCGGTGAGTGACAAGTCAGTGCGCATAATGCCCAGACTTGACGTGATTTTGAAGTCGCACGATGGTCTCGTTGTAAAAAGCGATACCGTGACCAGCCGCAGCGGCACTATTTGGTCAAAAACTGTGATGGTTTAGGTGAATCCGGTATTGGTTTTATCTGAAAACGGGCCACACTGCTAGAATGGCATTCGTCGACCGTACTCTGTCGGTTTGAAATATCGAAACGCGGGCAATTTTCGGCTGCGTTCTGTTTAACTAAGAATATGGGAAACACGTCCGCATGAAGACCTTGTCATTGAAAGAGATTCCGGCCCTGTCGCTTGATGACTTGCTGGGAGGTATCTCATTTTTTAGAGAGTTGCGTCAGGTTGATTCAAGACAGACCGAATTTCTGGCGACTTATGCGCGGGTATTGTCAGCGGATCCCGGCGAAATTGTGATTCATCATGGTGATAACGACCCAAGCTTCTACTTCCTGCTGCGTGGCCAGTTGCTGGTGTATCCGGATGATGACAGCATTAAAGGCGAGCCGTTGAGTGTGATAACACCAGGGCACGTTTTCGGGGCACTGGCGATGATCTGCAGAGCGGATCGCACCGCCACTCTGGTCGCTGATCCGAACGGTGGTGAGGTGAAGCTGGTAGCGATAGACGGCAGTGCTTTTGGTGAACTGAACGACTACACCCGGGTGCGGCGGCACACAAAAATTTTGTTTTATCGTATGGTTGTGGCCAATACACGCTGGAAGCTGGAGGTTTATCGAATGCAGCAACCCAATCATGTCATCAGTCGCGACATGCGCAAGCTGGAACTGTTTCGCGGTATTCAGGGCAGTGAAGATGAATTGCAATCGCTTGCGCGTCAGGCGCAACAAATGACCGTCCTGCTGATGCGCTGGAACAATCTGTTCTACGATGAGGGAACTGACAGCGGTGCCAGCCCGATCAATACAGATTAGGTTGAGTCGGTAAATAGTAAAGGGTGTCCGGCTTCAATCGTCGCAATACCTTTTACTAGCAGGCTGTTGAAATTCGCAGAATTGCTACCGTCTGCTATCGGGACATGGACGTTTCGTGTTTTGGAAAAGGCAGGAAGCCTTTTTCAACAACCTGCTAGTGTTCGCTTCAGCCTCATTGCAGACGCCGATGTGTGGAGGAATTCCTTTAACCGGTGCATTCAGTCGAGGCCTGACTGATAACAGTTCCCTGGATTTTACGTTTTTACATGCACTTGCTGAGCGACCAGCCGTGAGTAATAAGCAACCTCAGGCTTTAGATGAGTACGGCGTGTATCCCTCTCGAATTCAGGTAAACTGGAGTATGGTTTTATAAGCCAATCGCCATCCCGCCAGCTGCTTCATAGCGTTCACAATAGTCGGCTTTTATCAGTTAACAAAAAGGCAAACAGATGTTCAAACAATGGGAGCAGGCTCCCCGTGGCAAACAGTTGCCACTTGATGACGTTCTCAGTGCGCTGAAAATCAATGACGATGGCCTGATCCCGGCCATTGCGCAGCAACACGATACCGGTGAAGTGCTGATGATGGCATGGATGAACCGCGTGTCGATCGAAGAAACGCTGGCAACAGGTCAGGTCTGTTACTGGTCGCGTTCGCGTCAGACATACTGGCGTAAAGGGGAGAGTTCCGGGCATCGACAGCAGTTGGTCAACATGAAACTGGATTGTGATGGTGATGTCCTGTTATTGGCAGTCGACCAGCAGGGTCCCGCCTGTCATACCAATCGCCATAATTGTTTCTTTTTTGAGCTGACTTCAGATGGCGTCACTGTGACGTCTGACCCTGACTCGGGATTGCATGAGTCGTAATCAAGGTACCCTGTAATGTTGCCTTTGGATGCAGTTCGCCTGCTGGCATTGTCCACCCTCTGGGGTGTGTCTTTTATATTTATGCGAGTGGCGGTACCCGAGTTTGGTGCTGTCAGTCTGATATTCATTCGCATGAGCGTAGCGGCCTTGTTGTTGTCACCATTATTAATGATGCGCGGACATTACGCTCAGGTTTGGCAGTACAAGGCGCCCCTGGCTGTGTTGTCACTGACCAATCATGTGTTGCCGTTTTCTTTGCTGGCCTATGCCACGCTTAGTCTGGAAGCCGGTTTCACCTCCCTGATTAACGCGACGACACCCTTGTTTACTGCGCTGATCGGAATGATGTTTTTTTCTACGGTCGTAACGCGACAGCAGTACGTTGGTTTAGCTATTGCTTTTGTGGGCATTTATGTGCTGTCCGGTAACCGGCTGGATTTTTCGGTGGGGGGTGACGGCTGGTCTATTCTGGCCGCGCTGGCAGCAACGCTGTGTTATGGCGTCGCCGGTAACTTTACCAAGCAACGATTGTCACATTTGCCGGTGCAGGTAGTGGCCGGTGGCAGTACCTTGTTGTCGGCCCTGATCTTGTTGATACCCGGGTTGTTGCTGTGGCCCGAAACCTTCCCGTCAACCCAGGCCTGGTTGAATACACTGGCGCTGGCGTTGTTTAGTACGGCACTGGCGTTTCTGATTTATTTCCAGTTATTGTCGAGCGCGGGAGCGACGGCAACCTCTACGGTGACCTTTCTGGTGCCGGTGAGTGCGCTGGGCTGGGGGTATGTGTTTCTCGGCGAAACAATCAGTCTGACTATCTGGCTGGGGATGGCGATCACCCTCTTTGGGACCGCCATCACCACACGGCTGATTCGTTTTGGCCGGCCGAAGCCAGCAACAGATCAGGCGCCGATGTAAAGCGCGCGCGGACGAATCAGTCGGGCATCATTGTTGAACTCGTGATAGTGCGAGACCCAGCCAAATACCCGGCTGCTGGCAAAAAACGACGTAAAATACTGTTCTGGAATGCCCAGCGCCAGGTAGACAGCGCCCTTGTAGAATTCCAGATTGGCGTGTATTTCCTTGCCTTTTTCGCTAAACACCGATTGGCAAGTGTCTTCTACTGCAACCAGTGTTTCCATCAGACTTTCCCACTCTGTGCCTTCACAGAAGCGGCGTGCCATCGGTTTGAGAATGGCGGCACGAGGGTCGAGGGCTTTGTATTCACGGTGACCCATACCCATAATCTTAACCTTGTTACCCAGCGCATTGCGTACCCAGGCATCGGCCCGAGCGGGTGCACCGATGGTTTGGGCCATGATAACGGCGGCTTCATCAGCGCCACCATGTAAGGAACCTGAGAGGGCGCCAAGGCTGCCAGCAACACTGGCTTGCAGGCTGCCCTGAGTACTGGCAATCACCCGGCCAGCAAAGGTTCCGGCATTGAAGCTGTGATCGAGTTGCAGGATCTGAGTGGCGTTGATCGCTTCCAGTGCATCGGCAGACGGGACTTTACCCTGAATACCATGCAACAGGGTTTCGAGGAATCCGAGGCCGGCGGGCAGCACGCGTACCTGCCCCAGTGTACAAAGGTTGTGCCAGATACGAACCACACCGTTTAACCTGGCTGCCAACACCAGGCCATTCTGCCAGGATTCGGCCACGAAGTCGGGTGCCGCAGCGTTGGGTGTCAGGTTAGCGACCGGAGCCACGCTCTGCAGCACGGCCATCGGGTGAAGCGTGCGTGGCAATTGTTCGAGCAAACGTAATTCAGTGGCCGTAAGCTCGGATTCGCCAGCGAGCCATTGATCCAGCATGCTGACCTGATCGTCTGACACATGTTCACCGGTCATTAGCCAGTAGGCAACGCCAGCAAAAGGCCGCTTTACCAGATCTTCAATGGCTTCCCCACGGTAAGTCAGACGGCCGATCTCGCCTTCAACATTCGACAGTCGGGTAGTACCAACGATAACGCCCTCGAGACCTGAGTTGATGTCGGTTGTCATAAAATCACCTTTAATACCGTAAGAGGGCGCTATTAAACGCGGCCTCTTTTGGTTAATCTAATTAAACTTTATTAATTAACGATAAGCACGGCTAATAATGCGTTTCGAAAATAGTGAACTGCGAATCTTTTTAAGTGTGGCACGGACCGGTGGGTTTCGATCGGCAGCGGCTGACTTGCACCTTACCCAATCGGCGGTTAGTCAATCGGTAAAGCAACTGGAGACCAAACTCGGCGTACCCTTGCTGTTCCGAGAAAGGCCGGTTCGATTAACCCCAGCCGGTCGAAGGCTTTATCGTTATGCCGACGACCAGCGACAGCAGGAACAGCAGGTGTTGAGTGACCTCAACCGTCTCTCCCGTGGGTTGGATCAGCGCCTGACGGTGGCCATCGACAGTACAAATAACCGTTTCGCTGGTGCTGAACTGATTTCAGTATTCAATCGCCGTTGGCCTGAAGCGCGATTGCGTATAATTGAGCAACCGTCAAGAACCATCGTTCAATCGGTGATCAGTGGCGAGGTCGAGTTGGGCCTGGGGCCTTTTCAAACGCGAATGGATCGGTTCGAGCGGGTGCCTTTATACCGTGAAAAGCGCCTGCTGCTGATCAATCCAACCAAGCCGATTCACAGTGGCTCGCTTTCACTGGCTGACTTGCAGCGTATTCCACTGGTTGTCTCATCGCTGGATGAACCCGATCAGCGGCCTTATCAGGAAAAGCTGCGTGACCGTTTTCAGATGATCTGGCAGATCAGCAGCCTCAATGTGCGTCTGAATCTTATTGATCAGGGCCTGGCGGTAGGCTATGTCAGCACCGAAGTCACCCGGCAATTGCCTCAGATTCAGCATTTCCGGCCATTACTGGAATTCGACTTCGCCAACATCGAGCGCCAGGTTGGCGTCTTCTATCGCTCGGATCGTGAGCTGAGTCCGGTCACCAGTGATTTTATTCGGGTCTGCCAGGCGTTCTGGCAGGATCGACGTGCACTGATTTCCAGTGAGCATGGCGAGGCATTGGACAGAGCATTCATACCATCACAGGCTATCTCAAGCGAAGATAGTCGAGGGTGATTTCCCGCGGACTATCAAGTTCGAATGCAAATAACTCCAGATGAGTAATCTTGCTCATATCCATATCCCGGCCAGAAGGAGCTTTGCGAACGGTATCCAGAGAAAACTGGATCAGGTTCCAGCCGTGTTCAATGATAAAGGTGCTGTTAAATCGATCCTGATAAAGGAGAGACCGTTCGTGCGCCTCATCATTGATGCGTAACGTCAGCGGCATGGGCAGCAAACCAGGGTTATAGATTTCGAACTTCAATTCGGAATAGTCGCTCCAGTTACCGGGTATTCGGCTCAAACGAACCCCCGAATAAGTCTGGGTAGACAGATTGACGTTCATGCTCTGGTTGCCATGCCAGGCTCGTTCTTTGTTCATACTCACGCGTCCTTGCCACCAGCTGATTTCATAGTCATTTTCAAAATCGGACAAGATGGGCAGGGTGTTTTGCAGTCGATACTCGGTAAGGCCAGCCTGACTCACCATTACTAGCTGGCTGATAAACAGACCTGTAGCGATGAAGCGTCCGGTCCAGACCTGGGTGCTGGGCGGGTTGAGCCAGAACAGCGCAACCCAGGCACCGATTAAATTGCGCTCAACGTCGTTCCAGCTGCGGGTTCTTCCGGTGTTGTGCTGGATGTATTCGATGATGATACTGACCAGAAAAACCGCAATGGAGATGGCAAGCCAGTGCGGCCAGGTACGCATATCCAGGTTGTTGCGCAGAGCAATGATAGCCAGTGCAAAGAACAGGATATGCCCAAAGTTGAGAATAGAGCGTTCCAGTTCGGTGTTGATGTCCAAACCACCGCTGTAGAAAAAAAACGGAACCATGGTCAACAGGACAAGCGGCAGAAACCAGCGTTTGATACTGACTATCGTGGATGACCGGGTCATAAGCATACAGTTTGTTAGCGGATTGTTGAAAAAGGCGGTCTACCTAGTCCCGGGGAACGCGACAGTCCATAATAGGAAGTACTTGAATCGCGACTATGCCCGGGTAAGGCTTCAATGTACACCGTATCCGGGCTTGCGGTGATCAGGCTCAGGCACCTGCGGCGAGAAAACAGTCAACCAGTCGGGGAATATCGCTTTCCTTCAAACCGGCAACGTTTACACGACCACCGCCTATCATATAAATACCGTGGTCAATGCGCAGGGTATCGATCTGGTCGCTAGTGAGCCCGGTAACGGAGAACATGCCCCGGTGCTGGCCAAAATAGTCGAAGCGGTTACTGCCACTGGCCTCACGAAAATGGCTGACCAGTGCAGAGCGCAATCTGTTGATGCGTTTATTCATCAACGTCAGTTCGTCTATCCACATTGTCTTTAGATCGTCCCTGCCTAGTATGGCCGCGACCAGGGCTGCGCCGTGATCCGGTGGCATGGAATAGCTGCCCCGGGCAACCTCGAGAATACGACCCTTGGCTTTTAGGCTGTCTTCCAAATTTTTACCGACGACAATGGCGGCGCCTGTGCGTTCACGGTACAAGCCGAAATTTTTGGAGCACGAGGTGGCAATGAGGAGCTCCGGTAGACGATCGGCCAGCAAGCGCAAGCCTGCTGCATCTTCCATTAAACCATCGCCGAACCCCTGATAGGCAATGTCAATAAAAGGCAAAAAGCCTTTTTGTTCAGCCAGTTCAGCAATGCGTTGCCAGGTAGCCAGACTGATGTCAGCGCCCGTAGGGTTATGGCAGCAGCCGTGCAGCAGTAACACATCCTGTTTGCCTAACGTAGCAATCTGATCGAGCATGGCTGCTTCGTTGACCTGCTTGCTCTTAGGGTCGAAATAAGGGTATTCAGCAACGCTCAGGCCAGCTGCTTCCATAACCGGGCGGTGATTAATGTAGCTGGGATTGCTGAGCCAGACAGTGGCGTCAGGACGCGCCGTGCGGATCAGTTCTGCCAGCATGCGCAGGGCTCCGCTGGCACCGGGAGTCTGTACGCCGGCAGCGCGGCTGTGAGCCGCAGTGCCCACCAACAACAGATCGATCATGGCAGCGTTGAAGGTTTCATTACCTGCAAGACCGATGTAACTTTTTGTTGTCTGGGTGTCTGCCTGTGCTTGTTGTGCCAGTTTGACTGCAGCCATGATAGGAGTGTCCCCGACCGCATTGCGGTAGACCCCTAGGCCCAGGTCGATTATTTGATCGCGTTGATCCGCCTTGATAGCAAGGGTTAGTCCCAGAATCGGGTCTTGCTTCGGGGCATTAAGTCGTTCAAACATTCGATCACTCCGCAACTGAACTAAGGTGACAGGTTTTGTTGGAGGGCTAGCCAGTAGTATGTAGCGGCGATGACGTAATCAGCCCGCTCGCCGCGATAACGCCCAAGGTCACTAAGGATAACCCTAACAGGGTGGTCAATTCGACATTTTCGTGCAAAAACACAGCGGCTAACAGGGTGGCGCAGACCGGTGTCAGGGACCCCATGGCGGAGGTGACTTCAGCGCCGAGCGTGTGGATTGCAAAACCGTAGAGAAACCCTGCGCCCAAACCCACAAGTAAACCCTGGACCACGAGCTGTAGCAGCCATTCTCCGGTTGAGACTGTGCTGAAATCTACGCCTGTGCCGGAAATAAGGCCATAGAGTAACAGTAAAATCCCACTGGGCACGGTGAGCACTGCGGCGGTTTCCAGCGCAGAGAGTCCGCTCTGGCGGATACTCAGTGTAAACAGAGCCCAACACAGACTGCACAGCAGAAAGATCAGTTGGCCACGTAACACCATGTTGTCGGCGTTAAGACCGCCGACAGCGAGCATGCACAGAATGCCCGCTACGATGCCGGCTAGCCCCAGAATTCGCCAGTTTGAGAGTGGCTGGCGGAAAATAAGCACCGCCAGGGCAGTGACGAACAGCGGTGCGGTGCCGGGAATCAGGGTACTGCCCTGTACTACCGGCGCCAGCCCCATGGCATAGGCGCTGAGTAAAAAGAAAGGTAAGCCAGCACCGATCAGGATACCGAGCAACCAAAGCGGGTGCACGGCTAGCATTCGTTTTCGTCGGGCGATCATCAACGGCGTCAGCAACAGTCCGGGCACGGCGAATCGGAACAGGGTTAGTTCGAAGGTTCCCAGTGGCGAGAGCGCGCCATAGCGCAACGACAGGAAATAGCACGACCAGATCAGCACCGTTGCCAGCGCCGCAGCAATGCCGGCACCCCGTAATCCCGGTGTCGACAGTAGAGGTAACACCTCGGTAAGGGTCGGTCGCGGCCTCGAGCTCACTGGTGAGCCTTGCAGTACCAAGCTCTTGGGTGATGTATTGTAGAAACGCATGGGAAGACTCCAGTCAGCGGTCGTCTGTTGGTGAACACAGAGCAGAGTGTGACTCAAACTCAGGGCGTAAAGGTGCTGATTAGTCTGCTAATCGGGGATATAATTAGGTTTGAAAACTAATGAATCGTTTATAAGTGGTTTTTTGTGCCAAATGAGGGGTATCGTGTGCTGGATCGGATCGATCGCGGGTTATTGGATGCTGTGCAACGTGATGCCCGGCTGACCACCGCCGAGCTTGCTGAGCGAGTGGGTTTGTCAGCATCGCCTTGCGCACGGCGGTTAAGGCGTCTTGAGGATGACGGCTATATCAGTGGTTATCGTGCCCAGTTGAATCGGCAGCGTTTGAATCTGGGCATTACTATTTTTGTCCAAGTGCGTCTGAATCAGCATCAGGACACTCTGGTCGAGGCCTTTGAAGAGATACTCAGAGGTATGCCGGAAGTGATCGACTGTCATACTGTTTCGGGTTCATTCGACTATTTGCTGCAAGTAGTCACAGCTGACCTGCCTGGTTATGAGCGATGGGTCAGGCGCCTGCAGACTTCTCCTGCGGTCAATACCATAGATAGCAGCTTTGCCATTCGTGCCGTCAAGCAGCAGGGGCCACTGCCAATTTGATGCGCAGCGCCTGCTACCGGGACATGGACGTTTCGTGTTTTGGAAAAGGCAGGAAGCCTTTTTCAACAACCTGCTAAAGTGCGCCTGTAGAGACCCGATCAAAATGACCGTACAATGCGAGCCCTTTTGTAACCCGACACTGATAGGCGATCCCTGCATGACAGATTTTACCCGAGATCATCTGGAAGGTTGGCTTGATGACCTAAGCATCCGCCATTACCTCTGCCCCAATTGTGACGGTATTCATTTAACCGAGCTGGAGGAGCAGGAAGACGTACTTGAAAGCCGGATTCTTCTTGAAAATGGTTTGCTCATTATTTCAACGGAATTACCCATAAGACCTTCGGCTGTATTGCCGTTGCACGGCAGCTTGAATCTGGTCAATTTTGAGCATCCTCTGGTCAAGGTTACCTTGAACCTCAATGATGACGAGATACCGCGACTGGTGATCAGTGGCACTCTGGTCACCCCCCAGTTGTCACCTGTATATTTCAACGGGTATCTTGGCGCGGTGACCGCTGTTACCTTGCAAGTACTCGAACATGCGACTGCGCTCGACGTATTGTTTCATGATGAGCCCGAACTGGATCTGGACGAACAGAGTGATGCGTTGCATTAAGGCGAGCTGATTCATCGTTTACTGATTGGGAACTTGCATATGGCAAACAGCAATACCACTGTGCATCCGAATGCTTCTTTTGTGATCGATCACTGGCGCTTTGATGTTCAGCCTGCTCAATCAATGGATGGCATACCCGAAGAAGTCAGTCAGCGGTGGGTACACTGTCAGCGAGATGATACCGGACTTGAAGGTTGGCTGACCCTCCTGGGCGTCGGTCGTCCGTTGCGCGAGGCTCTGTTGGCAGAAGATACACGGCCCAGATTTGAACCCGTTGGCGATGGTTTTCTGCTGATCTTGCGCGGCGTCAATCTGACGCCCGGAGCCGCACCGGATGACATGTTGAGCCTGCGTATGCTTTGGTATAAAGGGGGGCTGATCAGTCTGCGCAAGCGACCTTTCAAAGCCATCGCTACCGTTCGGGAACGGCTAGAGCAATCGCAAGGTCCTCTGTCGGTCAGTGCGTTACTGGTGTTCATCATCGAAGCCATCAATGACCGTATCGGGGAACTGTTGGAAGCCTCGGAGCGTGAACTGGAAATTCTGGAAAATCGAGACAGTAGTATCAGCCCGCAGCAGTATCTGTCTGACCTGACGCAATTTCACAAACAACTGTTGCGCCTGAACCGGTTTATCAGACCACAGATGGGCGCGCTTGATCGGCTGGCGGGTGAATCGGAAGAGTGGTTGTCACAGCGTGACCTGATGCTGTTGGCAAACCAGCGAGACGTTACCATGAGAATGCTTGAAACCATTGAAATGTTGCTGCAGCAAATTCAACTGGTACGCGATGAGCAACAGCAGGTTCTGGCGGAGCGAATGAATCGCAATACCTACTGGTTATCGGTTATTGCCGGTATTTTTCTGCCGCTTGGGTTTCTCACCGGCTTGTTCGGTATCAATGTGGGTGGTATGCCTGGCGTAGATGACAGCATGGCTTTCTGGTACACCTGTATCGGACTCGCAGTGATCGCTGTGATCGAATTTTTCATATTGCGTCGTCTGCGTTTTTGGCAATAGTCCGGTTTTCAAAATCTGGTCACAAAAAAACCGGGCAAGCCCTGTTCTTTTGTGCAAATGAAACTACTTGGGCATGGCTTCAGCGTTGTAGTAATGAACGTCTTGCTGCGGAAATGGAATGGTCAAGCCAGCCTCTTCTACAGCCAGTTTGACTTTTTTCTGCATCTCCCACCAAAGAATCCAGAAATCATCGACCGTCGCCCAAGCGCGTATTTGCAAATTGACAGAGCTGTCACCAAGCGACTGAACCATGACTTGTGGGGCCGGGTCACTCAGAAAACGTGGCTCTTCATCGATCAGTTTTTGTAAGGCACGAAATCCGGCATCGAGATCATCTTCGTAACCGACACCCACAACGACATCCATGCGGCGTGTACCGTTGCGCGTCGAATTCTGGATAGTGGCATCCCATATATTGCTATTGGGTGCTGAAACAAACTGACCATCCGGTGTTTTCAGGGTTGTGGTGAACAGGCTGATTCCCGTTACTGTGCCACCGGTCCCGTTGAAAGTTATGTACTCATCTATCCGAAAAGGGCGCAGGATCAGCATCATGATGCCGGCTGCAATGTTGCTCAGCGTATCCTTTAAAGCCAGAGCAAGGGCAAGGCCGGCCGCCCCGAGCAAAGCTACAATGGAATTGGTGTTGATGCCAAAGATGTCCAGAACGATAACGATTGCGACGATGTATACTGCATAACTGGCCGTGCCAGCAAACAGGGGGATTAATGTGGAATCCAGGCGCTTGATGCGTTTTGCGCTGTTGCGAATCGAGGATTTGACCGTCCTTGAGACGATACTGGCGACAATAAAAACAGCGATAACCAGCAACAAGTTATAGCCAATGCTGAGAATCAGGGGGGAGTTTTCCCTCCAGAAGGTCAAAATCCAATCCAGCATAGAGCGGGCTCCTTGAGTGATAAATAAGGTGAGTTGGCAGATAGAAGCCTATCCGTATTGGACACCAAAGCAAAGTACAAAGTTCATTCTGCGCCCTTTGCCAGCGATTGAAGGATGCTGCAGTCTGATGACTGATTGCCCGGGCATTGCTCAATCAGTGATGTCAGTGTGCCTTTCATGGCGTTAAGTTCCCTGATTTTATCATCGAGTTCCTGCAGGTGATGCCTGGCCAACGCATTGACTTCGGCACTGGCTCGAGCCGGATCATCGTAAAGGTCAAGCAGCGAGCGACATTCATCCAATGAAAACCCGAGGCGTCTCGACCGGTTCAAAAAACGCATGCGCTCAACATCGCCACTACCATAATTGCGGTAGCCGTTCTCGGCTCGCCGGGAGCCGACCAACCCCAGGCTCTCGTAATAGCGAATGGTTTTTGCGGGCAGGCCGGAGGCCGCGGCGGCTTCTTTGATCAGCATAATGGTGTACTCCTGGCAACGATTAAGCCCTGACTGGTTGTGCGGTTCCGGGGGTCGCTATGTCAAGCGCATTTTGCCCGGATTTTTCCCGGAATCTTGCCGGGGCTCTGCTATAGTAAAGACAGGATCAACCTGTATTGATTCCAACACGTAATTGTATAGAGGGACCAATCATGCCAAAAGACCATTTGAGAGCTTTGCTGGAGCGTTTACGCGCGTCCCTGGACGAAAGTGAAACAAGTCCGCAGCAAAAAGAGTTGTTGGCCAAGGTTGAGTATCACATCCACAACGCGGATGAACCGGACCCGGAAGAACCCAGTTTGCGCGAAACGGTGGAGATGCTCATCGAGGATCTCAGTGTCGATCATCCGCGCAGTGCAGCCATGGCCCGCAACATACTGGAATCGCTGGCCAGCATGGGGATTTAGCACGCAGCTGGTAAGTCGTTGATTTCGTAAGAAACGTAAAAATCACATTGTTTGGTTTTTGTGTTTTGAAAAAGGCAGGACGCCTTTTTCAACAACCTGTTAGGGAGTCGCTGAACCATTCACCGTGTTCGCAGCGCTAGTCGGTAAGAGCTCTCTATCTACTCATCGAACGTTTCACCTGGCTAAGGATCAGTAGCAGCGCAAACGCAATTACGGCGGTTACTACAATGGCAGGGCCGCTGGGTGCGTTGGTTAGCCAGGAGCCGCTTAACCCAATCCAAACGGAAATAACACCCAGGATCGAAGCACTCACAGCCATTTGCTCGGGTGTTTTCGACAGCCAGCGTGCCGCTGCAGCGGGTATGATCATCAGCGCAGTGATCAGCAGGATACCGACAATTTTCATTGCAACCGCTATAACCAGAGCAACAAGAATCAGATATACGATACGAATACGTTCGGTCGCAATACCCTCGGCGCGTGCCAGATCCTCATCAACAGTAATCGCCAGTAGCGGCCTCCAGATCAGCAGCATGATCGGTATCGCCAGCACCAGAATGGCAGCAACCCATAAGACATCACCCCGGTTTACGGCCAACAGATCGCCAAACAGCAGACCGCTCAGGTCAATTCTCACCGATTCGGAAAACGCCAGAACCAACATGCCAATGGCGAGAGAGCCGTGGGATAAAATACCCAGCAAGGTATCGGACGGCAAGCGACGCTGACGCTGTAATGCGAACAGCAACATAGCCAGTGCGGTAGTGACCAGGGCAATGCCAATGGTGAGATTGAGATTAAGCACGACCGCCAGAGTAACCCCGAGCAGACCAGAGTGGGCCATGGTGTCGCCAAAGTATGCCATGCGGCGCCACACCATGAAGCTGCCCAGGGGTCCGGCAAGCAAGGCGATACCGGTGCCTGCCAGCAGGGCCGGCCAGAGCAGTTCAATCATGCACATGCCCCCCCTGTTCTGCCAGGCTGTGATTGTGGTCATGGTGATGACTGTAAAACGCCAGAGCATCAGCATGGTTGTGGCCAAACAACTGAGTGAATTCAGGCTGACGGGTGATGATTTCAGGTGCACCGGTGCAGCAAACATGACCATTCAGACAGACCACTTCATCGGTCGCGGCCATCACCAGATGCAAGTCATGGGATACCATCAGAATAGCGCAGCCGCGCTCATCGCGAATTCTCTGGATCAGCCGGTAGAGATCAACTTCACCATTGAAGTCGACACCCTGTACCGGTTCATCAAGCACCAGGACATCGGGGTTCTTCAGCAAAGCCCGAGCCAGCATTACCCGCTGAAACTCGCCGCCGCTCAGTTGTTGGACTGGCCGATCGATCAGGTGAGGTACATTGGTTAACGCTAACGAAGCGATGACCGCATCCCGGTTGGCACGATGTGTCAGGGTCATTAGCCGAAACACCGGCAGCGGCAGTGAATCATCAATGCTGATCCGCTGGGGCATGTAACCAATGGTCAGCGATGGCGCCATGTAAAGGTCACCTTCGCTGATCCTGTTTACGCCAAGCAGTGTTTTGATCAGTGTCGACTTGCCGGCCCCATTCGGACCGATCAGTGTGACAATCTGGCCTTTAAAAACACGCAGGTTAACGTTGCTGATGATCTTTTTGCCTCCCAGTCGAACGCCCAGTTGCCGGGCTTCAATGAGAGGTTGGGAAGGTGACACGGATGCGATATCTCCAGATTGGTCGTTAGGGCCCGCAGACCGTTAGCGACAGATGAGGCTGTCAGGGGATCACAGGCTTGAAGTTACAGTGTATCATATAAGCTGTGAACCGTGATTACAGAACCCACCCAGATGAGTCGTCTATGACCTTACTCAAAAAGCTTACCCAGCGTGCCTCGAATCTGATTCTGCTGGCACTGTTTGTTGTTTCGCAGCCATCGATTGCAGAGCCACCCAGAGTACTGGTCTCGATTGCCCCGCTGCACAGCCTGGTTGCCCAGGTCATGGACGGCGTTGCTGTGCCGGATCTGGTGTACGAGGCCAGTCAGTCGCCCCATGCCAGTGCGATGACCCCGCAGCAACTGAAAACGGTCGTCGAGGCGGATCTGCTGTTCTGGATTGGCCCTGAGCTTGAAACAGCTCTTTCGAGGCTGTTGCCGCGCTTGTCAGATGATGCATGGGCGTTTCAACTCCATGATTTTGAGGACGGAATGAATCTGCTGCCGATGCGTGACAATCTGTTCACGGCAACCGGCGCTGATCATGGCCACGATCATGATGACCTGGATCCACATATCTGGCTTTCCGTTCGCAACGCACAGGTGTTCGTCGAATTCGTCACAGCGAAACTGGTCAGGCGTGATCCGGTTAATGCTGAGCGTTATCGGCAAAATAGCGAGCAGACGGTCGAGCGACTCGATCAACTGTCTGACCGACTCGACGAACAACTGGCTGCCAGCCGTGATACGCCGTACATCGTGTTTCATGATGGCTTTCAGTACTTCGATCACGATCAACGACTGAATGGACTGGGTGCTCTGGTACTGAATCCCGATATTCCTCCGGGTCCCAGAACGGTCAGTCGACTGAGTGACATTGCTGCTCCACTGGCTCGGGTGTGTTTGTTTCAGGAGCCGCAGTTCAGTGAGCGCTGGTTGCAACCACTGGTTAACAGGTTGGACGGTGCCTTACTGGGTACCATTGACCCGCTGGGCAGTTTATCTGAACCCGGTACAGGGCTGTATGCTGATATGATGATACGCTTGGCTGATGATCTGGCCGCTTGTCTGGGAGATCCGTGATGGCGCTATCTGAATACGATGCTGTGCTGTGGGATATGGACGGTGTATTGCTGGATTCCGAACGCCTGGTCCGGGCGGTATTCACTGAAGTCATGGCCGATGGCGGTCCGGTGCCTGATCCCGGGCAGCGCTACCTGGAGACCATTGGGCTTAATCGTGGGGGCCTGATTCAATGGTTTCTGAATTATGTAGACAGTGTTGACAGTGCCGAATTCTGGATCAGCAAGACCGGGGATCGCTATGCGCAATTGGCCAAAACCGAACTGGTGCTAAAGCCCGGCGTGATTGAGTCATTGGAGCATGTGGCGCGATCTGGTCGCCGGCAAATGGTGGTCACCAGTACCCCTACAGCGCTGGCAGAAACCAAGCTGTCGACTGCTGGATTGACCGGATATTTCGAATCGCTGCTTGGCGGTGATCAGGTGTCAAATGGCAAGCCACATCCGGAGCCCTACTTGGCCGGTTGTGAACGACTCGGCGTATCCCCGGAGCGAGCGCTGGTGATCGAAGACAGCCCCAATGGCGTTCGCGCCGGTTTGGCGGCAGGCTGCGCGGTGTTGCATGTGCCGGATCTGATTCCGACTGATCCGCAATGGGCCGATCAACTGGCGGCTGCCATCGCTTCACTGGAAGAGTTTCCTGCCTGGCTTGAGCGGGGAGAACGGAGACACTGGCTATGAATCTGGACGAAATCGAGCCGCTGGCTGCGCTAGGAATTCACTGGATTGGTGGCAATGCACAGGCCAACCGGTTTTGTATTCCGTTAAAGGGTAACCGGAACGACAAGGGTACTCTGTTTGCCGGTAGCCAGTATTCCGCATTGGTGATTGCGGGGTGGTACCACACCAGTCAATGGGCTCACCGGGAGGACTTGTCTGAACAGGTGGCGATTAAAGACAGTCATGTCTCTTACTCAAGGGCTGCCAGATCCGACCTCATTGTTGAGGCCCGATTTCAGTCACCACCGGATTTGCGCCTCAGCGGTCACTGGCGAGCCAGGGTCGAGGTCATCGCCCGCGATGACGACAGCGATATTGTCGCCACGTTAACCGGCGATTACAGGGTGCTGATGTCCGCAGACTCATGAGTGCTCGCCGGATTACGCTGACTCAGTTGTTTTTACAGCCCAGAGTGCATTGTGTCTGGATGCACAAGCACGCAGCGCTCTGGTTTGATGTGCCAACAGTGTTGTGTGTTGAGTTTGATTCGCTCTGGCAACGTTATTGCGCAGCTGGCAAGACCTCGCCGGCGTGCTTTGTAACGGATGAGAATCTGGTCGAAAACGATGCGCTGTTCGCACTGTTTGCTAGTGCTGTCTATCTTGACCGAACGGTGCCCAACTTTGTGAGCGTATTGGCGCTGGACGGTTTGCACTGGACGATGTGACGCTTTGATGCCGTTAAAATTTGATACACTGTCCGGATAAACGTTTATACAGCCGGTAGGAATGTGAATGACTCAGCTGAGTGTTAACCTCAATAAAATCGCCCTGTTGCGCAACTCGCGTGGTCGCGATTACCCGAATGTAGTGGAGTTTGCTAACAAGTTCATTGCACTGGGTGTCCAGGGAATTACTATCCACCCGCGCCCTGATGAACGCCATGCAACGGCGCAGGATGCGCACGATTTAAAAGCAGTGCTCATGGCTCACCCCCGGGTTGAGTTGAACATTGAAGGCTATCCAAGCGAAGAATTTTTGGCGTTGATCGAGGCTGTTCGGCCGGATCAATGCACTCTGGTGCCGGATGAGCCTAACCAGCTCACCTCGGATCACGGCTGGGATTTCAAGGTATATGCTGATTTTCTGGGAGACGTTCTGGCTCGTATTCATCGAGCCGGGGTGCGCAGTTCTGTGTTCCTGGATCCGGATTTGGGTCAGGTAAGGCTCGCTGCCAAGTGGGGTGCTCAGCGTATTGAACTCTATACCGAGCGGTTTGCCAGCAGCCATACTACGGGCGCGGCTGGATCTGTTTTGGCAAGCTATCGTGAAGCGGCAATATTGGCCCGGGAACTGGGTTTGGGGGTCAATGCCGGGCACGATCTTGACCTGAATAACTTGCCGGACTTTCTGACCATTGCGAATATATTGGAAGTATCAATTGGCCATGTACTGACGGTTGAATGCATCGAGCAGGGTATGGATGCCGTGGTGAAACAGTACCTGGCACTTTGCGCGGCAAACCCGAAAGCATGACCTTAATGTGGTCATTTCTTTCGGCCTCACTTGCGTGCGAATTGTGTAAGCAATAACCCGGAAAACCCTTTTTAACAGGAGCGGTTCCTATGGAGCTGGCTATAGCCGATCTTGATTCGACCGCCATTTACAAGTTGATGGTGGGCTCTATTCAACCACGCCCGATCGCCTGGGTCTGCACCCGCAGTGACCAGGGCGTTTTGAATTTGGCCCCATTTTCATTTTTTACTCTGGTCAGCGTTAATCCGCCCATTGTTGCTTTTGCGCCGCTGCGCAAACCCGATGGCACTGAAAAAGACACGGTTTTAAACCTTGAACAGTGCCCGGAATTCACACTCAATATCGTCAGTCATTCAGTGGTGGATGCGATGAACAAGACATCGGCGCCATTGGCGCGTGCCGACAGCGAAATCAGTTTTGCCGGTTTATCGACAACGCCATCATTGACGGTAAAGCCGCCGCGTATCTGCCAAGCGCTGATACACTTCGAATGCCGCCTTCGTGATCTTCAACGCTTTGGTGATCAGCCGATGGCCGGCCGACTGATACTGGGGGATATCTTGCATGTGCACGTTGCAGACGAGCTATACGATAACGGTCGCATTCTCGCTGACAAGCTCGATGCGGTGGGTCGAATGGCAGGCAATACCTACAGCACAACACGTGATACGTTCGATATAGAGCGCCCCGGATAAAGCCGGTGACCTTTTTACTGTTATTTTCGGTGGCTTTTATAGCAGCCACGCTCTGGCCGCTGGGCACTGAGTTGCTGTTTATGGGGCTGGTGCGTCAGTCCGGTCATCTATTTCTGTGGTTTTGGCTGGTAGCGACGGCCGGGAATGTACTCGGCGCCTGGCTTATGCTCATGCTAGCCCGTTGGGCACGAAATGCCGGTGTGGTATCGCCACGCTGGCAGCCGGCTCGGGGCACCGAGTTGAAACTGCAACGCTGGGGTACGCCTCTGTTGGTGATGGCCTGGTTGCCTGTGGTGGGTGATTTGCTGCCCTTGGCGGCGGGGTGGATGCGAATGCCGCTCATTACCTCGGCATTCTGGCTGGTCCTGGGTAAGGGGACTCGTTTTTTTTTGCTGGGATTCTGGTTAGTGTGAGGTACCCAACTGAACTGGGCAGCGCGACCATGGAACGACTACCCTGTCGCTATTGTTAAAGCTGTTTGGCAGGCAACAGGCTTGAACCTGCCATGACTGGATATTAGGCTGAGTGTCGGAATCACATTGACGCCACGGGAGTAACGGTTTGGAATTGGATCATCTATTAGAAGGTAACCGGAAATGGGCGGAATTGATTACCGCCGAACAGCCTGACTTTTTCAAGCAGCTTGCGCGTCAGCAACAGCCGGAATTGCTATGGATTGGCTGCGCCGACAGTCGTGTCCCGGCCAATGAAATCATGGGCCTGGTGCCCGGTGAGGTGTTTGTACACCGTAACGTGGCTAACCTGGTGGTTCACACAGATCTGAACTGCCTATCGGTGGTGCAGTATGCGGTTGATGTGCTCAAGGTGAAGCACATTATCGTAACCGGGCACTATGGCTGCGGTGGTGTTGCCGCAGCGCTCAAAAAACAGCAGTTGGGTCTTATTGACAACTGGTTGCGTCATGTTCAAGACGTACTTAAAATTTATCGTGGCTATTTCGACGCTCTGCCCGATGAGGCATCCCGGCTTAATCGGCTCTGCGAAGTTAATGTTATGGTGCAAGTTCAGAATCTGGCCGAGACCACGATCGTTCAAGATGCCTGGCAGCGGGGGCAGGATCTCTCCGTACACGGCTGGATATACGGGCTTGATGACGGAATTTTGAAAAACCTGGGGGTTTCTCATAGAATGGATGCTGACCTGAGTGATGATATGCACCAACGCGTCAAAACCTTGTTTGCAAAGGCGTAGCAATGATAAGGCAAAAGTACGTCAATAATGGACTATTGATGTTGTTGACCGGGCTGGTAGTTTTACCTGCATGGTCGGGAAATGTTAACCAGAGCGACCGCGTACAGGGCATGGCTCAGTTTATGAATGAGTCAGCCGACAACATTCAGTGGCTGTGGCTGGCGGGCATTGCCATTGGCGTTCTGGTGTTTCTGTTATTTATCCGGTGGATTCATTACGCTATGATCAAGCGTCACAAGCCCAGAACCAGAAGCCCGGTTAACAAGGATTACGCGCAGGGTTTATCGATCAAGAAAAAGAGTGGTTCCGCAGCCCAGCCCAAGACTCAGCCGAGAACTCCTAAACCGCCGACTGAACGCAAGCGGCGTTATTGACTGGAAGGCGTTAACAGGGTGTTATAAACGCTTCCTGCCTTTTTCCAAAACACGAAAAGCAAAAGGGTGATTTCTGCTTTTCTTCCAGTGTGTCGGACCACACATTCCGGCAGCAGACGGCAGTAACTCAGCGACTGTCGACAGCCTGATGCGCATCACAAAACGGCTGATGCAATAGAACAGTAGGGTGGGGCACAGCCCACCCTTTAGCGTCCGGGGTGTTATTTTAACGTTTCCAGTTGTTGCAGCTGCTGCTCCAGTTCGGCCACGCTGTGTGCATAGCCTTGGGCTTTTTCCCGTTCTTTGTCGATCACCTCTGCTGGCGCTTTGGCAACAAAATTATCATTATTCAGTTTGCCTTCCACCCTGGCCAGTTCCTTGCGAGTCTTGTCCAGTGTTTTGTTCAGCCGAGCCTGTTCGGCAGCGACATCAATCAGACCGGCCATGGGAACCAACACTCTTAGCTGGCCAACCAGTTGAGTCGCAGACATGGGGACATCATCGCCCTCTTTTAGCCAGGTTACACTGTCCAGTTTGGCTAGGGTTTTCAGAAAATTCGCGTTCTCTGCCAGGCGGCGCTGATCTTCATCGCTGCCTTTTTGGAACAGCACTGGTAACGTTGTGCCGGGTGCAATATTCATTTCTCCACGAATGTTGCGCACTCCAACAATGACACCTTTGACCCATTCAATGTCCGCTTCAGCGGCTGTGTCTATTTTGTCGGGCTCGGCTAGCGGAAATGGTTGCAGCATCAGCGTTTCGCCTTCGCATGCCGCTAGGTTGCGGATCGACAGCCAGATCTCCTCTGTAATGAACGGCATGATCGGATGGGCAAGGCGCAGCAATGCTTCCAGCACCCGAACCAGGGTGCGACGGGTACCGCGTTTAATCGTGTCGCTGGCATGGTCGTCCCAAAGCACTGGCTTGGATAATTCCAGATACCAGTCGCAGTATTCGTTCCAGGTGAATTCGTAAATAGCCTGGCTCATCAGATCGAATCGGTAATTGGCATAGTGGCGTTCAACATCCTGTTCCAGCCCTTGCAGACGGGAAATGATCCAGCGATCCGCAAGTGTCAGTTCAAACTCGCCACCGTTCTGACCACAATCCTGATCTTCGGTGTTCATTAGTACATAGCGTGCAGCGTTCCAGATCTTGTTGCAGAAATTGCGATAGCCTTCCAGTCGCTTGACGTCAAAGTTAATGTCCCGCCCCTGGCTGGCTAGCGATGCCAGTGTGAAACGCAGGGCGTCGGTGCCTGATGATTCCATACCCTGCGGAAAACTGTTGCGGGTCATCTTTTCGATTTTGGCCGCCAGTTTGGGTTGCATCATGCCACTGGTGCGTTTGCTGACCAGGTCGTCGACACTGATGCCATCGATCAGGTCAATAGGGTCGATGACGTTGCCTTTGGATTTAGACATCTTCTGGCCGTTCTCGTCCCGGATCAGACCGGTTACGTAGACTTTTCTGAATGGAACCTGAGGCGTGCCGTCGTCGTTCTTGATGAAGTGCAGTGTCATCATCATCATTCTGGCGACCCAGAAGAAAATAATGTCGAAGCCGGTTACCAGTACATCAGTCGGGTGAAAGGTTTTCACCAGATCTTCGCGCTCTGGCCAGCCCAGCGTCGAGAAAGTCCACAAAGCTGAACTGAACCAAGTGTCAAGAACGTCTTCGTCCTGAGTCAGAGTAATCGTTTCATTCAAGTTGTATTTGCTGCGTACCTCGTCTTCGCTGCGGCCGACGTAAACCTTACCATGGCTGTCGTACCAGGCCGGAATCTGATGACCCCACCACAGCTGGCGGGAAATACACCAGTCTTGGATATCACGCATCCAGGAAAAATAGGTGTTTTCCCATTGTTTGGGTACGAACTCGATGTCGCCGTTCTCAACTGCTTTTATGGCCGGCTCAGCAAGGGCCTTGGCTGAGACATACCACTGGTCGGTCAGCCAGGGTTCGATCACTGCACCCGAGCGATCTCCGCGCGGTACCATCAGGCTGTGTTCTTTAATCGAATCCAGTAAGCCGAGGCCGTCAAAGTCGGCAATAATTTTTTTGCGGGCATCAAGCCGATCCAGTCCCGCATATCCGTCTGGCAGGGTACCGTCGAAATCATCAATCGGCTGGCCTTCATAGGTATAGGCTTGTGCGGTCTGAACGATGTGTGCGTCCTGATCCAGAATGTTAACCAGAGTTGCTCCGTGGCGTTTACCGACTTCATAGTCATTGAAATCATGTGCCGGAGTGATTTTTACACAGCCGCTGCCAAAGTCGGCATCCACGTAGTCATCAGCAACAATGGTTATTCGACGGCCGAGCAGCGGCAAATCGACTGCCTTACCCACCAGTGACTGATAGCGCTCATCGTCCGGACTTACCGCCACAGCCGTATCACCAAGAATGGTTTCTGGACGTGTTGTCGCGACGACGATGAAATTTTTACCATCAGCGGTTGTTGCTCCATCCGCCAACGGGTAGCGAAAGTGCCAGAGTGACCCCTGTTCTTCCTTGTTTTCCACTTCCAGATCGGAAATAGCAGTGTGAAAGAGCGGGTCCCAGTTGACCAGGCGCTTGCCCCGATAAATCAGCTTGTCATCGTACAGGCGAACAAAAACCTCGCGCACGGCATTGGATAGGCCGTCATCCATGGTGAAGCGTTCCCGTGACCAGTCGACCGAGTCTCCCAGGCGGCGCATCTGAGAACTGATGGTCCCGCCTGACTGCTCTTTCCATTGCCAGACCCGATCGATAAAGGTTTCCCGGCCCAGGTCATGACGGGTTTTGCCTTCGCGCGCCAGTTCCCGTTCGACCACCATCTGCGTGGCGATGCCTGCGTGGTCGCTGCCCGTTTGCCAGAGTGTGTTGAAGCCCTTCATGCGATGGTAGCGGGTCAGCGCATCCATAATGGTTTGCTGGAAGGCGTGACCCATATGCAGCGAACCGGTCACATTTGGCGGCGGGATCATGATGCAGTAGGCGTCGCCCTGACCGGAGGGTTTGAACCATTCGCTGTCTTCCCAACGCTGGTAATGTTTACCTTCAATCGCTTGCGGCTGGTACGTCTTCTCCATGAGGGGTGTTAACTCGCTTGGCTGGCAGTGAAAATATAGGGCGAGCTCGGATTGCTCAAGCCCTGGTGTCTGATAGGCACCATTATACATGGACAGTGAGTTGAAACTAATCGTCCGGGGTTGGCGGTTGATCGGCGTCCGTGCGTTTGAACCCGTCCGGTAGTGGGAGTTGATGCGCTTCGTACCACTGACCGACCAATTGTCTGAAGTCTTGTTGCAGGCGGTTGCGCATATCGCGCTCAAAAAGAGTCAGGTAGTCGGCAACCGTGTCATCGATCCAGTGACTGAACGCTGTTTCAAGCTGGACCAGCAGCTGTTCAGGGTCTGGCGCAGCTGGAGAGGCGGGTGTCGCAGCGACCCTTTGACCGTTTCGAACAATCTCAGTGATCGGCCGCAGCGGTTCAAGGGAGGCCAGTTCCTCAGCAGCCCGGGACTCTGCTTCGTTGCGGATTCGGATCAGTTCAGATAATGACTGGCTCGACAAAAACGGATTGTCGGGATTTACGTGCATCGGAATCCGCTTGTCGACTATCTCGTCCAGTAATGGAATGCGCGATTCAGACTGGGCGATTCGATCGAGGCTCTGGCGAATGTCTTCCAGATCCTGCAACAGGCTTTTTGGCGATGTGTTCTGATCCATCTATGCCCGATCCCTCAAATCGTGACGTTTTAACGGATATCCGCGATCCTGGTAAAAACGATAGTGAGTGCGCGTGCTGTTCAGCACAGCGGGTTCCTGGCTAACCACTTCGAATACGCGTTCGAAACGCGAGAAATAATCCGGTATTTCGGCAGCAAGGTTAATCAGAATATCGTGATGCATACCGGGTTCACAATGCCAGCCAATTTGAACATCGTCATCAGCATCGTTCAAATGCCCGGTCAGCAGACTGTGGGCCATAAAACTTTCCGGCGGATGCGCCCAGAGAGCTTCACTTACCGCTTGAGCCATGGTTTCATCATCAACAGCCAATAATACCCGGTGCTGACGGTCGCGCGCCTTGGCAACCAGTCTCGTTGCATAGGCATAGCGATCAGCGGTTTGCAGGACCGGGATAATGTGAAAGTCTACCTGAGTCATGGTCTGTGTTCGCTGACTTTAAACGCCCATGGTACCTAAAGGAAGGTTAAGCAGGAAGGGAAGCACAGCGTTCGTTGGGGGTTTCTGGAGAAAACTCAGTGCGGGCTACCGGGACATGGACGAACCTGAGAGGTGATCAGAGTCAATCAGGCGTGAGCCCGACTGACTCTTTCATGGCTTACTTGAGCTGATCGAGCAAATAGTGCGTGAGCAGGCCTACCGGACGACCGGTAGCGCCTTCTTTTGCCGAGGTCCAGCCAGCACCGGCAATATCCAGGTGTGCCCATTTGTATTTGTCGGTGAACTGGGACAAGAACACGGCGGCTGTGATGGAACCTGCCGCACGACCCTGGCCGATGTTGCGCAGATCGGCGTACGGACTGTCGAGCTCTTCGCGGTAGTCATCCCACAGCGGCATTGGCCACCCGCGGTCCCAGGCGTTGTTTCCTGCTGTAACCAGGTCTTGTTGCAGGCTGTCATCGTTCGCATAGACGGCCATCGGGTGGTGGCCAAGGCCGATAATGACGGCACCGGTCAGGGTGGCGATGTCAACCACACTGGCTGGTTCAAAGCGTTCCACATAGGTCAGCGCATCGCATAATACCAGCCGACCTTCGGCATCGGTATTAATGATCTCGATGGTCTTGCCAGACATACTGCTGACCACATCGCCGGGTCGGGTGGCTTTGTCGGACACCATGTTCTCTGCCGCAGCAACCACACCGATGACATTCATGGCAGGCTTTAACTCTGCAATGGTGCTCAGAGTGCCGAATACCGAGGCCGCCCCCAGCATGTCAAATTTCATGTCTTCCATGCCCTGGGCCGGTTTAATAGAGATGCCGCCGCTGTCAAAGGTCAGCCCTTTGCCGACCAGGACATGCGGTTTTTCACTGGCATTTGCACCCTGATACTTCATAACCAGAACGTAGGGAGGATTTGCACTGCCCTGGGTAACGGCGAGAAACGAGCCCATACCCAGTTCTTCCATTTCTTTTTGGCTGAGAATATCAACACTGATTTCATCGTAGGCGTCAGCCAGGTTTTGGGCTTGCTCTGCCAGGTACTGCGGATTGCAGATATTCGCCGGCAGGTTACCCAGTTCCCGCGCCACATTGATGCCGTGAGCCAGCGCTTTGCCGGTGCGAATTGGTATTTCGAGCGAGTCGTCAGCGCTGAAATAGGTCAAAGCCTGCAATTTGGTAGACTCGGCTTTCTTGGATTTGGTGGTATCGTACTGATACAGACCGGTTAACAAGACTTCAGTGGCTTTCTGGGCACTCCATTGCGAGCTTCGACCGGTAACCTGAATATCGTCAAGGGCCAGACTTGCGGTGACTGACTGGGTAGCTTTGAGCGTAGTGATGGTGGCTTTGATGACTTTGATGAACTGATTTTCTTTAAATTCAGCGCGTTTGCCAGCACCAATGATGAATACCTGACCAGCAGGCAGGTTGGTATGGCCGAGTAATGGCGTGACCTGAGCTACTTTCGCCGACAGCAGTTTTGCATCGAGAAGAGACTGGATCAGCTTGGGGTGTGCATCGGTAAGGGCGCTCAGGCTGGCACTGTCTTCATCCTCAAAGTGAAAGATGACCAGTGCGTCTGTGTCAGTGGTGCTTAAAGCGCCGGATGAAACGGTAAATTGCATGATGTCTCCAAAACGTGGTTAACAGTGAGAGCCCAGAGGGGTATTCCCGGGGTGCATGCCTCCATCATAGCCAATGGAACCCTCTGATGGCAGAGGTTGGCCGATGACCGGGCGGATTTATTGGCGCCAACGCTGTCAGGTATGGCAAACGGAGGTTCTAACCTGATTCTATTTCGCCTTTTTTGTTGGTTTTGGCTGATACACGATATGGGTCCAGCTGGCCTGGTCCTGCCAGCCGAGACGTTCCTTGTTGGTGTAGCGCCAGGCGATACCCATCCCCGCCAGCCCCCAGGCTGGTATAGCCCCTAGTAGGCGCAACGATGCATGCATCCAGCCCAGTGATCGGTCATTGGTTGACACAAGAAAGATGCGCCACGCGCGCATGCCGATGGTTTGAGCTTTGGTCACCCAGAAGCCAGCAAAATAGAAATAAATGATCAGGGTATTCCAGATAATAAAAAGGGGGTTGCCCGGTGTAATGGCATCGGCCCCGGTCATGAACTTGTTGACTGCAACTGCCAGAAACCCCATCAGCATCAAAACACCTAATAGCACCAGCCAATCGTAAATGAGACTGCCAATCAGGCGGAACAGTCCAGCGGGCCGGTAAGCGGGCGAGTCAGTCATGAGGGTTCCTAATTGGGCCGAATGGTCGGCAGGGTAATGCAATGTCGAAGCGCTGCCAAGAACCCGCGTATCGGTTATTCTGAAACGTCGATGATGAGGCGTTTTTCAAAAAAAACACATCCTGATGTTTAAACCTGATAGCAGTCGTTTATCATTCGCAGTTATAGTGTAACAGGAGGTGTAATGTATGGTCGATGTAATGCACCGGGTCTTGGATGACATGGAGCAAAATGTACACAGTGCATCACTGTTGCTGAAAGCTCTGAGCAACGAATGCCGGTTATTGATTTTGTGCAATTTGCTGGACGGCGAAAAGTCGGTTAGCCAGTTAAACCAGCGGGTTGATCTCAGTCAGTCAGCGTTGTCACAGCATCTGGCCCGATTGCGTCGTGACAACCTGGTCAAGGTTCGCAAAGAGGCACAAACGGTTTACTATCATATCGCGAGCACCGAGGCAGAACAGGTGATTGGGTTGATGCACAAGTTGTACTGCGAATAGCGCCGCTGATGTCTGTATAATTAGCTGATGTCTGTATAATTAAGAGTATCTTGCACTTAGAAATGGGATTGCATCACCGCGCCAGAATCCTGGCGTATGATGGTCATGTGCGCGGTACAACACACTTTGATGACAGGAGAATTGACTTTGCTGTAAAAGTCTATAGGTTACTTTTAGTCAGTGGAAAACTTTTACCAATACGTTGAGCTGAAAGTTGACGTGTCTTAGTTAAGACGGAAGACGACGTGTTCCACTTGAAACAAGTTGCGTTTCAATAAGTGCTCCATCAAGAAACGTGGTCGTGGATCAAGTGATTCAAACCGTACCATTCGAGTTACCAGACAGGGCAAACATGACCGAAGCAAAATCCAGATTTGATGCCAACGTCAGTCGCTTGCATGCGCCTAACTGCAGCAGCAGTGAGTTACCGCCGTTACCGCCACGTATCAGGCTGTCTGCCCGTTGCTGGGAACGTGTCTGGAATCTGACACTCAGCGAGGCGCCGGGCGCCCAGAGCGAAACAATCAAGAGTTTTATGCAGCGCTTCAACTCAGAATTCATTACTCATCGCGCTTTTATGCGATCCAACCGAAAACTGTGTTTTGCCATTACCGGAGAAGACCTTGGTGAGCAGGCAGAATTCGAGCTGGCAATGACAATAATGGCTCAGATAGAACAGGAATATGGCCCTATCGAACGGGTGGAGGATCGACCCGCCCAGGTCTGGCCCTATCGGGAATTTATTAACTACTGAGTGGCCATGTTAGCCAGCCAGCCACTTTTCCCAAATGGCCGCTCCCCAGATAAGAACCGCAATGCCTATGGTCAGCATTACGGCTGCTGAGCCCATGTCTTTAGTGCGCCCCGACAATTCGTGAAACTCAGTACTGACTCTGTCGACCAGAGCTTCCAGGGCACTGTTGACCATTTCAACCACCATAATCAGAAGCAACGTAGCGATTAGCAGCGCTCCCTGCCATACCGACGAAGCGATCCAGAAGGCCGCAGGTATAGCGATCAGTGCAGCGACTGTTACCTGTCAGTGTGCGTTGGTTAAGGATTGTGACCGGCCAGTTGCCGGTTGGTCGCGTGAGTTGCGGTCGCTGTTATCGGATTATCGGGCCAGGGGTGTTTGCTATAGCGTCCGCGCATTTCCTTGCGGATCTGCGGATAAATGCCAGTCCAGAAATGGGGTAGATCAGTGACACTCGCGAGAATGCGGCCGTTTGGGGCCTGCAAATTGAGTGTCAGTGGCACCGCTGCGTTGATCAACGTGGGTGTTAATGGCAGACCAAAGGCTTCCTGGAGTTTCATGTCGGCTGATACGCGACCTGTTTCGCTGTCGTACTGCAGAGCCAGTTCCCGGCCCGAGGGGGCAGTCCAGTGTGTCGGACAAAGGTGGTTAAAGGCTTTCATTTTATTATAACCCAGCCAGGTCGTCAGTATCTCAGTTGTTTTCAGCTCAGCAAGGCGGCTCAACCCATTGAGATATGGCTCGGCCAAACAGGCAAAATCTGCCGGTTCAGGCAGCTGCGGCCATTGGTCCGGGAGTTGACGTTGCAACAGCCGGTAACGACTCAGCCAGGGTTTTGCCAGGTCCTTATTGGGCCAGCGTTCCAGTGGAATAGATGACAAATAGTCAGCCCAGGCCGCGACTTTTTCTGCTAGATCTGGCTGGGCGGGCTGGGTTGTCAGTGGGAAAGGCCCGATCCTGCGTTGCGATTCAAAACGGTCATGGTCGGCTCGATAACGCACCGTCTCGGTGACTGACAACGATGAGGTGATCGCTTCTTCCGATAAGGGCCATAACGCATGGGCGAGAATAGAGTGGCCCTGATCCTGTCCATTTAACAACAGATACCAGCCCGGTTTTGGTGCCTCGGTACGACAGCGCACCTGGCGTCCAGATGCCAGACGGGCCGTCATTGAAACATCTACCTGTACCAGTCTGTGCGGCAATGCCCTGACCAGTAAAGTGTCGGGCAAAAGGGTAGCTTGAGGTCTCAATGCGGTGTTCAGTGTCCGGGCCAACCGACGGGCCTCACGCGCCAGGCTGGCATCTCCCTGTGCAACTCGGCGGATAAACATATTGGGCATAGGCTCTGGAAGCGATATCTCAAGGCTGAGCAAGGCGGCAAACCAGAGTGCGTCGCTGGTGTTTGCGTCTTTTTGGGCCAGGCTCACCAGATGAGCCAGCGCCGGTGTGAGGCCCAGTCTGAGTAGCGTTTGACCATGAGGTGTCAATTGAGTGCCGGAGTGATCGAGTGCCTGCCACTGGATCAACTGCTCTACGGCAAGCTGCCAGCGACCCGGGTTGGGAGGGGTTATCCACAGTGCTTCCAAGTGCGTCAGGCCCCAGTCTGCCAGTGTCAGTACCAGCGGCTTGAGATCTGCCTGAGTGATCTCGGCTGGCTGGTCGGGTGCCAGTGCATTGTGGTCGGTTTCGGACCAGAGCCGAAAACACTGTCCTGGGCCGAGCCGCGCCGCTCTCCCGGCGCGTTGTTCGGCACTTGATTTGCTGATACGTCGGGTAATCAGTTCCGTCAGGTCTGTGTGTGGATCAACCCGGGCGTATCGCTCTAGTCCGAGATCAACCACGCAGCGGACGCCCGGCAAGGTGACACTGCTTTCTGCGAGGTTGGTACTGAGGATAATCGCTGCGTCAGATTGCCCCAGTTGCTCCATCAGGTCGTCGTTGTTGACTTGGCTATGCACGATGAAGGGCTGATCATGGCCAGGGAGTCGCGCTTTGATGGCTTCGATTTCCCGCAATCCCGGCAAAAACACCAGAATATGACCTTCGCTCAGGCGCTTGCCTTCCTCGACAGCAGCCAGAACAGCAGACTGCCAGTCCGACGACCGTTGTGGCCGGTAATGCAGGGTTAATGGGTACAATTGCCCGTCGGATGTAACCCGTGGCAGCCCGAGTCGTTGCTGTAATACATCGAGGGCGAGTGTGGCCGACATCAGTAGCCATTTCAGTTCCGGCCGGAACAGTGTCCGACAACTGTGCAGTAGCGTAAGCGTGGTGTCCTGATCGAGCTGTCGCTCGTGAAATTCATCGAGAATAACGGTACTGACACCGGTCAGCTCCGGATCCTGAGCCAGTCGTCTTAGAAAAGCCCCGTAGGTAGTGACGGTCAGACGAGTCTGCTGGCTGCGACGCGTGTCATCTCTCAGGCTGTAACCGACGGTATGTCCTACCGGCTCACCCAGTTGCTTCGCCAACTGGTGGGCGGCTAATCTGACAGACAGTCTGCGGGGCAGTAATAACAGGATTTCCTGGTCCGTTTGATCGAGAAACCAGAGCGGCAAGCGCGTGGTTTTGCCGGAACCCGGTGGCGATTGAACCAGACAACCCTGGTGCCGCCAGTGTGACAGAACCTCGGAGCGAATCTCATCAACCGGCAAAGCAGCTGTCATGCCAGAGGGTTACCATAGGGCAAAAAACGGTTTTCCGTGCGAGCCTTGATCCAGCGGGTCAGGTCAGCGTCCGGAAAGGCGCCTCTGGGTTTGAGTGTTTTGCAGATCCAGATAGCCGGATTCTTGTCACCCGCTTCCCAGCCTGCCCAATGGTGTTCCGCCATCGTAAAGAAACGCACCAGTGCGATCAGTGTGTCGGTTTCGAGCGGTTCCAGCAGGGGTTGCCAGTGAGGCCGGGGCTGCTTCATCCAGCCCTGTAATACAGCCAGGTTCGACGGCGGCGCCGACGGGAACTGATGGGTATCGGCCTGACCCAGCGACGCAGCCGCAAAGAGGGTATCGACCTCGGGTGGGGTTGGGGTGGTGTCTACAGGTGTCCAGGTGCCAAGTGACATTATTAAAGGCTCCAGAGATTGAGGAAGGCCGGGCAGTATATCGCAGCTATCGGGCAATTGAACCCGCGACCACAGACCCCATAGAGATTCATAGACACAATAAGGATTGCCAATGAGCAAACAATTCGATAGATGGGGCTTTAGCCTGCTTAACTGGGTATTTCACCGAGCCTGGTTGACTCGCTTTCGTTGGGTTCATGGCCGCCTGATGCTTGGTTTTCGCCATTATGCGGAGCGAGGCCTGGCGGATGCCCAGGAACTGTATGGTTTTTTACTGCTGCATCGCGGCTCGGATGTAGGTCAGCGAGCCAGTGGCGCGCGTTATATTAGCCAGGTTGCCGGGGTTGACCGGCCGAGGGCAGCCTGGCAAATGCATCTGTGTTATCGCGATGGTAACACGCCCGGTTTTTTTGCCGATGCCGATAAAGCCGCCTTTTACCTGAAGTTGGCGGCGCAAGGTGGTCATCCACTGGCAACCGACCCGCTTATAGAGACTGCCATTCCCGAGCCCAGGGTTCGTTAAAACCATTAATAACGTCCTTGCTTTGGTTGAACTGCGCGCAGAGGATTTGCAGCTTCGTTAGCACGGCCTCCAGTGGCATACTACCGCACGCCACTGCACCAACCTCGCTGAGCAAGCTGCTGGCCGCGTACTGCCCAAGATGTACGTCACCAAAAAGGCATTGGCTGCGAACAAAGACCGGAATCGACTGCAGACTGGCTTTTTCCAGTATGCGCTGTAGCGCATCGTCGGTCATGACATTGCCACTGCCGTAAGTGTTCAGCACCAGTGCGCGGTAGTTGCGCTCAACCATGCTCATCAGCCCGTCCATCGGCATCCCAGGGAACAGGGTCTGGACACCCAGGGCGCAGGGGCGCCACGAACGGCTGAGATCACTCTTTACCTTCCCGGGTGGTTGTGCCCAGAGACTGTCTGACCAATTAGGCGTCATAAAGGCGCTGTCAGCTTCAGTATCAACCTTACTGACCCGACTGGCTGGCAGGCTGCGGCCATTAAAGGCTACACAGACTTCAGGCTGGCGTTTGCGCAGTATCTCCAGTGACAGTGCCAGATTGCCGTACCCGTCACTGTCAGGGTGAGTGAGGGGCCGCATGGCACCTGTGATGACCACGGTCTTACCGGTGCCGCACAGCAGGAAACTGAGTGCAGCGGCGGTATAGGCGAGTGTGTCGGTACCATGAATGATAAGTACACCGTCACAATCAGCGGCCGCGATCTGGTCGCGCAGGTGATACCAGTGGCCGGGTCTGATATTGGACGAGTCGATCAGTGGCTGCCATTCATGCCAGCTCAACCGATGTTCTTTCCAGTTGGTCAGACGCGAGTCGCCGTCTAGCCTGGACTTCATTAAACCGGCTTGGGGAGACAGTCCTGATGGGGTATCAGCCATACCGATGGTGCCACCGGTATTGATGATTAAATAGTGCGACATGCCAGCGAGGCCTCTAACAATGCAGAAAGAGAGGGGTTATGTGTAAAAAACGCGCTATAAAACCACTGATAAGTATGCCTTGAAAATAGTCGTGGTACTACTGCGCCTGACGGGTCGCTGACAATGAGATCGAGACCGATTCGGCAAACCGCAATGCATGGGGCTTGTCGATTTCCACTTCGGCAAAACGGACCTCCGAATGTTCCATGATCAGTGCCAGTACCTGATGGGTCATGCGTTCAAGCAGTAAGAATTTGTTGTCTTCGACGAAGGCGATAATCTGTTTGGTGATCACCCGATAATTCAATGTATCTTCAATCTCAGTAGAATGAATGGCATCACTGGCATCAAAGCGGATGGTGATGTTCAGCAGGATGTCCTGTTTATTCCTTATTTCTTCTTCTTTGATGCCCACGTAGGTGCGTAATCTCAAATCTTTGATGCGAATACAGGCTTCAGTATTTTCATAGATCATTATCGGCGTCCGAGTAAAGTGAGAAATTCATTTCGGGTGTTCTGCGACGTTCGAAAGCTGCCAAGCATGACCGAAGTGGTGGTCTTTGACTGCTGTTTCTCAACACCGCGCATCATCATGCACAGGTGTTGAGCCTCCAGCACAACACCCACGCCTGCGGCGCCAGTCACTTCGAACACAGCACTGGCAATCTGTTTGGTCAGTTGTTCCTGGATTTGCAGCCGGCGTGCGTACATGTCAGTGATGCGCGCGAATTTGCTTAGCCCCAGAACTCTGCCCTGGGGCAAATAGGCTATATGAGCTTTGCCAAAAAAAGGCAGCATGTGGTGTTCACACAGGGAATAAAATTCAATGTCCTGAACAAGTACCATTTCATCGGTGTCGGCACTGAAAACAGCACCGTTTGTGACGTCGGCAAGACTTTTTTTATAGCCTGCGGTCAGAAAACGAATGGCTTTAGCGGCTCGTTCCGGCGTATCGGTCAGGCCGTCTCGAGCTGGGTTTTCACCCAGATCAGTGAGCAGGGTGTGGTAGAGCTTGGGCAGGTTGTCAGTCATGTAGAGGCTCATTCGGGGGCAGACCTCCAGTATACGGCAGTCCACCGACAATAGATTATAGGCTTGTGAGGGATTTAGAGGCCGTCCAGTGCACCGAGAACGTCATCGTGGTGGCTCTTTGTTTTTACCTTTTCCATGACATTCGCCATCTTGCCCTGTTCATCAATAATAAAGGTTATGCGGTGAATGCCATCAAATTCACGGCCCATGAATTTTTTCAGCCCCCAGACGCCGTATAAGTCTGCAATGCTGTGGTCTTCATCGCTGAGCAGGTCAAAATTCAGTGATTCTTTCTCAATAAATTTGGTTAGACGCCCCGGAGCGTCCGGGCTGATGCCCAGAGCGACAGCGTTGCGTTTTTCCAGCTCAGCCTTGCTATCACGAAGGCCGCAGGCCTGGGTCGTGCAGCCGGGTGTCATCGCTTTGGGGTAAAAGTACAGGACCACCTTTTTACCACGATAATCATTGAGCGCTACCGGTGCGCCGTTTTGGTTGACGGTGGCAAAGTCCGGGGCTAGCGAGCCTGTTTCGGGCAGATTTAAGGTGCTCATGGTCGAGTATCCTGTGGTTGAAGTCTGGTTTATTGTCTCGTTGATTATTAATCATAGGGTTAGGCATGGCCAGAACCCTGTTTCGATCACTACATTACGCCGCCAGTATGGGTTATGGATTCTTTAATTGCTAAAGTGTCGCATCTGCGGCTCTTGTTACGACCGGGAATCCGCAGCAGTTGCGCAATGCCATCGGGTAGGCCTTGGATACTGGAATGTCGGTACACACGAAGGCCGCTGTGCCGATGTTCAACCGGTGACCGCCGCACCTGCGGTAGAGACGGTTTTTGACTGTCGAAATAGGGCAATTTAAGGTATTCTAGCATTATCGGTGAATCCACCCTCAACACATTGATTTCCTTATGTTTTTCGAGAATGAGCGCAATCAGTTTTTCCGACCAATGACCGGTAAATACCGGGCCCAGTTGGTGGAATGCCTGACCGAGTTGTACCGGCGGCTCTACAGCAGCTCCAGTGCTGACTACGGCCACGCCTTGTCCCGCGATGATGTGGTTGACACTTTTCAGGGTGCGCTGGTACGTGCGCCGGAAATGGCCGCTGAAGTAGCAGACCGGGAAGGGCGCTTTCGGTCCAGTCGGGATCAGGCAGTCTGGTCATTGAATACACTGGTGGAGCATGGCTGGCTGGAAAAACAAGTCGATGAAGCAACCTTGCAAAGTACCTACAACTTCAGCCGGCGCGGTCGCCAGTTTACTGAACCCTTTGTGGCCGGTGATCTTGATCAGATTCGCACCCGCCACCGCAATACCCGCAATGTGCGCAATGCTCTGCAGGCTTTTTTGGAGCGTGGTGAAGTCTATGACTTGCTTGACGCCTGGGAGTATTCCGAACGCATCATCAGTGACTTCACCGATATTATCGCCGAATTGGATGAGCGCAAACGAGCCCTGGTGCGAGAAATGGAGAGTCAGGTGATGGTGCAGCAAGTCAGCCGGGATTTCTTCGATTTTATGGAAAAGCGCTTCCAGCCAGATCTGGCAATTCGTCTCAGTGCGGACAACGTTGAAAAATATCGTGACGACATTGCCACCTGCATCCGACGGATTCGCGCTCAGGATCGCAGCTTCAAGGCTCGTGCTGAACGTCGTTTGCGAGAGCTGCTGCCTGATCAGATTCAGCAGGGACAAAGCCTGCTCTGGTCGGTACTGGACAACATTGAAAGCCGCCTTAAGGCAGCCAGTGACATCATGGTGCCGGCTCTGCGTCGTGCTCTGCAGGGGTTTACCAAACGAGCCGACATCATTATCCGCCAGATCAGTTACCTGGCCAGCCAGCAGCACAACGATGTGGTCAAAGTATGCCATCGTCTGAGCCAGCTTGATTCAGCGGACCGGAATGCCGGTCTGGCTCGGGCGGGTGCCGCCATGGCAGTCACCCGGGTTGGTTTTATCGACCCAGGCGGTGTGCGTATGCAGGCTGCCCGGACGCGCCGGCATTTTGCCATGGACGTAACCGAAGATAATCCGTCCGATTTTGACACCGGGGCGCGCAAAGAGCTCTATGTGCAACAGGTTCTGGATCAGGCTTTTCTGATCAACGATAACCGGGTCAGGCAATACCTGGTCAATCAGCTCAGCCGTGGCGAAACGGTATCAACTGCAGATTTGCCGGTCGAAACAGCCGATGATCTGCTGGCACTGGCGCACGCCATAGAAGTAGGTGCGGCCAGTTCGTTGTCGTCGGACTATCGCTTTATCGTCGAGTGGGCCGGTGACTCGGTCGCCTCTGAATACTTTGAATCCCAGGATGATTTCAGCATTCGGCTTGAACCACAGCTAAGTGCCGATTTGCCAGAACAGGAGTCTGACCATGTTTGACGATCTCGACCATCGGCTGGAAACCGATGGTTTCAGTCGCCATCAATACAGCGAGTTGCTGATCCGTTTGCTGGATTATGGCGTGATTTGCCGGGATGAAAGCCAGATCGAACAACAGTTATATGATCGTTACTTGCGTCTGGAAAGCCCGGTTCAGGATTACCTGGAACTGATCGGCATCCAGGTCCAGCACGATCGTCGCTTCAACTTTGTGCGATTGTTCCCGCCGGGTGCCGAAGTGCCAGGCCTTGATAACAGCCCGGAAGGGCCTTTTAATCAGGGTTTCCGGGTGCGGCTTAGTCAGCAGGAGGTGGCGCTTGTGCTGGTGCTGCGCAGCCTGTATGACCGCGCTTTGCGCGAAGGAAAGGTGGACGACCATGGCTGTGTGTTGGCCTCGCTGGAAAACATAACCATTTCTCTGCGCAATTTACTCAAGCGCTCGCTGCCGGATAACGTAACCGAGCGCAAACAGTTGTTCAAACGCTTGCGTCAATTGCGGTTGATTCAGCTCAGTCAGGATGACGCGTTTGATGAGGGTGATTTCTGGGTTCGAATACGACCAATGATTATGAGCTACGTGTCGGATGATGTACTGGGTGCCCTGCTTGATGGCGCTGAGTTGCCAGAAGCCGAGTCGCCGGATGACAGGGTTACTGCTGAAACAGTTGATTCCGAAACAGTGGCGGACTCCAGCGCAATCGTCGAAGAAAGTGAAGCAGACGAAACCGATAACAGCATTACTGTGACCGACCCCACTGCCTCTGTTTTTCCACAGGACTGATTATGTTTCTGAAAAAATTTATCTACGTTAACTGGGGAAATATTCCGCTGCTCGAATTTGATTTTGGTCCGATCAATCTGCTTAGTGGCGGCAATGGCTCGGGTAAAACCACCGCAGCGGATGCGCTGCAAACCATTATGACAGCAGCGCATGACACCCTGTTTCACTTTAATCCGGGCCAGGATGAGGCGACTCAACGCGGGCGTGGTAAGCAAGTAAGAACCCTGGCATCCTATGTGTTGGGCTGTGACGACGGGGCGTATGCGCGGCCGGATGGCGCAATCGGATATCTGGCGGCCGTATTTCATCCGACCGAAGGTGAGCCAGCGGAACCTTTTACCGCCATCATCGGTGTCAGTGCCTATCTCGACAAAGCTGGGAGCCAGCCGATCGCCCGGCTTGGGGATATCAGTTATTTGATCGCGCCAGGCGAACAATTGAGTCAGTCGGATTTTGTGATCGACGGTGAAGCCGGTCGAACTGTGGTCACGCTTGATAAACTGGTTTCCCGATTAAAGGCCCAGACCGTATCGATCGAAAAATACGACACCAAGAAACAGTATTTGCGACGGTTTTATGCAGCCATTCGCGGCCGAAACGACGCTGTCAGTGAACGCGAAGCGATGAATGCTGCGCGCGCCTTTTCCCGTTTTATGGCGTATAAACCGGTCAAGGGTATCAACGGTTTTGTTGCCCAAGAAATCCTTGAACAAAAAGAGTTGGGCGAAGCCATTCGTACTGTGTCGGATCTGATGAAAACCATCAGTGGCATGGAAGCGGAGGCTAACCGTCTCAAGGACACAATTGACCGTTTGACAGCTGCGCGCGCGCATAGCGACCGTTATATTGAACAGTGGCTTGATTACAACCTTGCAGATTACATCGCCGCCAAATCCCGTTTTATGAACGATCAGAAGCGTTATCTTACGGCGAAACAGGAGCAACAGACCCTGCTGCAGCAACGCGACTCGGTGCAGTCGGATCTGGACGTTGCAGAGCAACGCCGGCACCAGTCGCATGAACAACTGGTTTCGCTGGAGGCGCAGCGGCGCGGTGTCAGTGCCTTGCAGGATAAAGACAAGTTTGAGGCCCAGGCCGAGCAATGCAAGAAAACGCTGAATCAGCTGACCAAACCCTTGCTGGGCCAGGATGATGCGTTGCAGCGCAGCCTGAAAGCCAGCGTCCACATTCAGCGAACGTTGCTTAAAACAAGTCTTGCCACGGAAGTGCCAGAGCTTGCTGGCAAGCAACTCGGCCAACTGTCGACGTCGGTCATCAAACAATCGGATAGCCCGGTCGATTTTCGCAGTCTGATGAACCGGGACTGGATTGATCTGGCACCCATGGAGCAGCATCTGGATCAGGTGATTGCCCAGCAAAGCTTGTTGAATCAGTGGCGGGAGGCCTGGTTCAGTGATGCATGGTCAACTGGTGGCGTCAGCCTGCGAGACCAGTTGCACCGGTTGCAGGATCGGCGTGAGCAAAAGCTGGCTCAGGTCCGTCAGGCGATCAGTCGCAAGCAACAGGACATAGACAGCCTTGAAAGCCAGCAACTCAATTACCCCTATCATGTTCGCAGTGCACTGGATGCAATTCGCCGCGAGTTGCCTGAAGCTGACCCCCGAGTGCTGTGCGATCATGTCGAAATTCGCGATCCTAAATGGCAATCCGCTCTTGAGGGTTATATCGGTGGGGCGCGGTTTGCCATTCTGGTTGAAGCCAGACACGAGGCTGATGCCATCCAGATCGTGCGCAATCTGCCCAAAGATAATCGAGCCCGTGTGATTCAGGGCAGCAAGGCACGTCAGGACGCAGCGCGGGTAACGCTGCCGGCCAGTTCCGTGGTACACCTGATGGAGTTTGACCATTCCGTTGCCCAAGCTTACCTGACCGCGAGCTATGGACTAGTCGAGCAATGTGAAGACGCCGATGCGCTTAAGAAAACGCGGCGGGGAGTGACGCACCAGGGACTGGGAAGTGGCGCCTATGCCATGTATCGCTGTGATATGCCGGTTGCTGATCTGGTCTTTGGGCAGGGCGCGCGCGAGCGGGCTATGGCCGCCAAAAAAGATGAATTATCGGCGTTGGCGCAGCAGGCAAACGACTGGCAACGCCAGGCGCAGGAAGTCAGCGCTTTGTATCAGGCGGTGAATCAACTGGCGCACTTGAGTCACGCTGATCTGATGCGAGAAATGCTCGAGGCGCAACGTGCTCTGCGCGTCGCTGAAAAGGCGCTGGAGACACTCGATCTGAACGATGCACGAGGGCTGGAGGACGAGTACCGACAAGTCAGCGATCAGCTGAAAACACTGGACAACCGTATTCGAGAACTGATCGAGCGCAAGGGCAGTATGGGTGAGCGTTTGGAAACCTTGTCGCGCCAGTGCAAAGCATTGAGTGAGCAGCAGGAAACCACCGCACTGCACAGTGAGCGAAAGGAAGCCTATCTGCGCGAACTGGTCAGTGTTTGGCCCGAGTTCGACGTTGAAGCCCGTCTCGAAGAGGCTGACATTGCTGCCGAGACGGCTGATGCCGATTCACAGGAAAATATGCGCAAATCGCTTGAAAGTGAGCTCAATGCTCGGGCTCACGAGCTTGAACAATTATTGAAAGATCATAATCAGGATTGTCAGCCACAAGACGCGATTGCCCTGGATCTGAATTACAGTGAGCTTCATAGCGCCGATTTCTTCAAGGGGATCGTGTCGCTGCGACGTCAGGTAGACCAGGTGCATAATCGGTTGAAAAACAACATTCTGGTGGAGAAAGTTGATAACCTGGGCACGCTCAAAGACAGTTTTAATAACGCCTTTGTGACTAACCTGTGTCACGCCATCTATCAGTCGATCAATGACGGTAAGCGGGTGCTGGAAGACCTGAACGCTGAGCTTGAACATCACCGTTTCGGGGCTGATCGCGAGCGCTATTGGTTCGACTGGGACTGGGTCCCTGAATACAGAGAATACTGGCATTTCTTCGATGAAGTGATCAAGAGCCCGTCACTGGGCGAGGGTAAAACGCTGTTTGATACAGAGCTGAGTGAACGCTCTGCTCAGGTACGTGACCAACTAATGGCCATGCTGCTAGATGACGATGAGCTTCGAGCGCTGCGCGAACTGGAGCGGATATCCGACTACCGCAATTACCGCAACTATGACATTTATAAACAGCCGGAAGGCAAGCAACCCATTGCACTTAGCCAGTATGGCACCGGCTCAGGCGGACAATTGGAAACCCCGGCCTACATTATTCGTTCGGCTGCGATTACGTCAGCATTTCGCTTCAATGAGGGAGATTCTCATTTGCGCATGGTGCTGGTTGATGAGGCTTTCTCTAAAATGGATGAGACTCGTTCCAAGGAAGTCATTCGTTATCTGACCGAATCATTGGGACTGCAGCTGCTGTTTATCATGCCGACCAGCAAGTCAGGCCCGTTTATGGACATGATCTCCAATCAGTTTGTGTTTTCCAAAGTGCCACTGGCCCAGGGTAACCGGGTCGGGCAGCTCAATACCCGGGTGCTGGTCAACCGGCAAAAATGCAATCAGGATAAAATTCGGACACTCTGGGCCAATCACCGTAAAGTGATTCGTCAGCAGGCAGAGTTGGATTTTATGGCTGATATTGAATGAACCGTACATGCAGTGTGCGTGGACAGTGACTGAGGATACCCGGATGACGATACATGAAATCAAACACCCCCTGATACAGCACAAATTGGGATTGATGCGCGAGTCGGGTATCAGCACCAAGCACTTTCGGGAACTGGCCAGTGAAGTGGGAAATCTACTGACCTATGAAGCCGGTCGAGAGTTGGAAACCGAAATTGTCGATATCGAGAGCTGGACTGGTACACGGCTGAGCGTGGAGCGAATCAAGGGCAAGAAAATCACTGTTGTGCCGATTTTACGCGCGGGACTGGGCATGCTCGATGGCGTTATGCAACTGATCCCCAATGCCAAAGTCAGTGTGGTCGGGCTTTACCGGAATGAAGAAACGCTGCAGCCAGTGCCTTATTTTGACAAGATCATTGAGGACGTCGAAGATCGAACTGCTTTGATCGTTGATCCGATGCTGGCCACAGGCGGAACCCTGATTGCAACGATAGAGCTACTCAAGGCAAAGGGGTGCAAGCGCATTATGGGACTGTTCCTGGTGGCTGCACCGGAAGGTATAGACAGAGTGCTAAAGGCACATCCGGATATCGAGCTTTACGTGGCCTCTGTAGATGATCACTTAAACGAGCAGGGCTATATTATTCCCGGTCTGGGCGATGCCGGTGACAAGATCTTTGGTACACGGTAGTAAAGAAGAGGGGGCGCAGGTTTCGGTTTGTATTTAATTTTTCTGCAAAGCTGGAAATAGCGTCTAAAGTACGGAGGGGACGTACCATGTCTTTGCTGGCAGCTGATAGTGGCAATCGGCGAGGCTGGCAATTCATTATTGCCTAACATCAGCCTATGATAATAGTGCTGTGGGACATCGAGCCAACATCATGCAAAAGCACCGTCTGTTAATTGTTGACGACAACCTCGACTATGCACGCAAGTTGCGAGACTACCTGGTACGCAACGAATACGATGTCGATGTTGAAACTGATTCTTCGGTTGCTCTGCGCCGTATCAGAGATGAGCAACCCAGCCTGATTCTGATAGAAGTGGATTTGCACGGCGACAGCGGCCTGACCGTCTGTAAACTCAGTCGTAAGGAATTCAAAGGCGGTATTATTCTGTTGAGTGACTCTGCCGATGAGCTGGATCAGGTTCTTGGGCTTGATCTCGGCGCCGATGACTACCTGCTCAAAACGGTCTCTGATCGGCTGATGCTGGCTCGTTGTCAGGCACTGATACGGCGTTTTGACCGTGACAAGTTACCCGATTTGCCCAGCAAAACAGAGCGGCTGCAATTTGGTGACCTGATTATAGACAACACCATGCGTGAAGCCTGGCTCGGAAGCTCGACCATTGATTTAACCAGTGCTGAGTTCGATCTGTTATGGCTACTGTCCAGTCATGCCGGTCAAATTTTGACGAGGGAGGAAATTTTTAACCGACTACGAGGCATTGAGTACGACGGTCAAGACCGCTCAGTGGATGTACGGGTGTCTCGCATACGACCCAAAGTCGGGGACGATCCGGATCATCCCCGTCGTATCAAAACAGTGCGCAGCAAAGGGTATCTGTTTGTCGGTGAGATCTCTAGACATTAACAGGCTGTTGAAATTCGCCGAAGTTCAGCCGCAGGCTACCAGAACATGTGGTCCGTCAATTCGAATGTTCTGGCGAAATCGGCGACTCGTCAGTCGTTGATTTCGTGTTTGCAAAAGGCAGGGAGCCTTTTGCAACAAACTGTCAAGTAGCATGCCCACACTATTTACGTTTTGCCCGATATACTTTAAAACCACGACCGCGAGCCATTTCTTCGACCTTACCGACGGTTGGGGGCAATCGTGACTGATAGTCCAGAAATTCATTGGTGACCCACCACAGGCTACCCCCCGATACCAGCCAGTCAGCGCTAGCTTGGAACAGCTGTTCGCTGGATTCGTAATGAGTGCGAATGCCCGTATGAAAAGGTGGATTAGTAACAATGGTGTTAAAACGGGTCTGATCTAATTGGTTCAGTCCATCCGACCATACAACGCGACAGCGATCGGCTGCGCCCATCTTGTCAACGTTGTGTTCGGTTGAACGCACTGCCAGCCAGTCGATGTCGACGGCCGTAACAGACAAGTCCTTGTTTTGCCTGAGCATAGCCTGAGTAATAGCACCACTGCCGCATCCGAAATCGAGACAATGTCCTTTCATGACTGGCAAAACATCAAGCAGCAGTTCAGTCCCCTTGTCGAGCTTGTTTTGACTGAACACACCCGGACCAGCACTCAGCAGTTGACCTTGATGTTCAAATTCGCTCCAAACCGGCATTGCTGGTACCGGTCCCTGAGCGTGTAACTGATGCAGCACGCAATGCCGGGCGCTGTCCCATTTTTCAGTATTGGCCCAGTTGATCACACGTTTGGGCAGGCTTTTTATGCCACCATTGTTTTCGCCGACAACCCACAGTTGACAGTCGGGGTGGGTCTTGTGAAAGCTCAGTATGTGGTGCAACCACCAGACCAGTCGCTCTTTAGCTTTGGGGTAAAACAGAACGATGCCCTGGATGTTTGCTGGCCAGGGTTGGTCGGGCCGTAAGGCAGCCAGTGGGGATGAATTGAACGGTTCCCGGCTCAGGCTGACGAACTGATCAGCTGGTTTAATCAGGCCATGTACCTCAGGCGGGTCTAGCCAAAGCATCTCGAGTGTTGAAAAAGTTTCCTGATGCCGTTCCAATAGCTGCCAAGTGGGGTGCATGCCTTACAGTTCCTATAAAAAGGAGGAGTTTAGCAAAATCCGGGGCATTAGGGACAGTCAGTATTTCTACCGACTGCTACCGGGACATGGACGTTCCGGCGAAATCAGCGACTAATAAGTCTTGGATTTCGCGAGAAAAGTAAAATCATAGTGTTTGCTTTTCGTGTTTTGGAAAAGGCAGGAGGCCTTTTTCAACAACCTGCTAGGTTAGATCCGGAGTCGACCGGGCAATAGTTTTGTCGCTGACGGGGTTAAAAAACGGACTTCTAGGTAGAAGTCTGTGTAAGCATGGGGCTGAGCCCTGATGATCGTAGTCACCATACTGTTGAAAAAGGAGCCTCTGAACAGAAAGAACAGTGCAGCGCTTGGTTAAGGTTTCGCCGGGTATGAATAGAAACATTGTTTTCTAACCTTCAGCTTTTTAACTACTATCTGACATGAACCGCACTGATACTGATTTGTATCGGTGCGAAATCACAAAATTGGGGCTGATGCATGGGTCAAATAAAGCGATTTCAGGTGATGCTGTTGTTCCTGACCGCTGTTTTACTGCCGCTGGTGGGTTATGGCTATGGCACAGTCGGACATGCCACCCAGCAATTGAGATTGTTGGCTGCGGAGCTAATTCAACCGGTTCTGAATCGGCAGGCGCTAGCCATCAGCGTGCCGACATTACCCCACGTCATTTTGGACACCGAGCCACAACAATTAAAACGACAACTCGATGTCTTGGTCGATGAAGGGTTGCTTGATCGTGAATCCGTAGTGGCAGAGCAACGCGAATTGACATCACAGGGTTGGGTGACAAGAACGACAGCCGGTGTTCGATACCGGTCAACACCCGGTGTTTTATCACCACAGGTCTATTATGGCAGTGCCCGACTGGTTCGGCTGGGCGAGGTCACGCTGGATCCACAATCGGATGGTGCAACAGTGGCAACAATCAGCTTTAACTGGTCCGCAAATGTCTTGGCGGAGTGGGTTTGGGCTCCCGTATTTAATGCGGATAAACGGTTGAATCAGATCAAGAACAGCCCGCAGGAGCCCATTGTTGGCTCAGCCCAGCTCGAGTGGCAGGTACAAGAACAGCGCTGGGACCTGGTGTCGTTGCAGCCGTTCAAGACTCAGTGAGCGGAGCAGGTCATGCTCAGGCGTGTGTTGAGTTGAAAAATAGCGGCTTTTAGTGCGGCGGGCATCAGCAGTGCGTTTAGCGTTGGCTGTTCAGACAGCAGTGCCTGAGTGACCTGAATAAGGATGTCAGACCAGTCGTCAGCCATGAAAGACTCCGGATGTAATTCGTGCAGTGCGTCCACTAGAAAGCCCTTCATCTCAGGCATTTGTTGCAGTCTACACTCATTGAAGGCCAGGCTTATGATCATATCGGCGGCCTGATGTCTGCGCATAAAGACCATAGACGGTACCGGTTCATCAGGCACGATCATAATGTCAGTCATCGGCAGCCTCCAGCTGCAATTCAATAGCCGTTCAAGTTACGCCTGTGAGCGAGTATCAGCAATGCATAACTCTGGGGAGATGTTGTGTACAAGTTGTCAATAACTTCAGGTGAGTGACTCCTTACAGGCCAGGTCATAGCCACTATAGCAATTGAATAGGTAGCACTTTGTAATTGGTCAGGCTCGGAGCTCTGTGTCTGTATGGAAAATTGGCCGCCAGAAACGTAGTATGCAGCCGAGGCGTTACCGTCGATGACAGCGAGGAACCTATTAACGGAAACTGGCCGCTCAATAAGGAAAATTAGTGAAGTTGAGAGTATTGCCAACTGAAACGTGTTTTACCGTGATATATCAAGTGCATTGACGCCGGGATTGTCTTTTTACATGCAAATATAATGGGGGAGAAATGATGTCTGTCGTTTGATCGGGTGCTATCTGCAAATAGTTAGATGAGTCATTTTTTATCCAGGCAGGCTTTTGAATAATTCCCGTAGAGCCTCGCGTGAATTGTTCAGAGCCGCCTCAGCGATAATTTTTTGATTGCAAAAATGTGAGCCCAGTTTGAAATCAGATAAGGCGACAATAACCAGTTCCGAATAAAATAGAGAAACTATCAAGCCAAAATGCCATATACTTCTCCTTTGATGGAATAATAGTTTGCATCTTTAATAGCATCTGACTAAATTAGTAATACCGTAATACTATAGTGGATTGATATTTAAATCCTGATGTCGTAGTAACAATTGATAAGGAGATAGTTATGGCTGTAGCCAAAAAGAAAACCGCCGCTAAACGGGGTCCTAAACCCGGTGCAAAGCGTGCATCCAAAAAAGCAGTAACGCGGCAATCACCGGCAAAGAAAACCACTGCTAAGAAAGCGACCGCCAAAAAAGCGCCCGCGAAGAAAGCAGCGGCCAAAAAAGCAGCTGGTCGTTCAAGTGCGACAGCAACGGCTAGCACACCAGCATTGAGCACAGCTGTACTGGCCACAGCCAAGAAAGTGGATAAAGCCGAGGCTGATGTAGTAAAAGCGGAAGCCAAGCTTGACGCGGCTACTGCCAAGAAAGTCACAGCTCGAACCAAAGCGTCGACGGTTAAATCTGCAGCAGCCAAGCGAGCACTTGATACCGCAGTTGCTGGTGAGAAGAAAGCCAGAGAAGCGGTTGTCAAGCTCAAACAGATCGTAAAAGCTGCAAAGTTTGATCATAAGGTTGCTGAAATCGAAGCGCAGGCGGAGGAGCTGAAGGCCAAGGTTGAGCTAAAGGCAGCTGAGTATGAGATGGGCCTTTTTGCCAAGCAGGAAGAAGACCTGGAAAAAGAAATTACCAAGTTTGAAACCAAATGGCGTCAAACTCGTGCGCGACAGGATGCTAAGAAACTGAAGGCCTTCAAAGCCACAGTAGAGGCGAAAAGTAAGGCGGCTGCGCGCAAGATCAAGGCAAAAGTTAAAGCGTTGGCCAAAAAAGAAGCGACTAAGCAGAAGCCGGGACCCAAGAAGCGAGGCCATCGGCCAGGCCCGGGTCGCCCGCCCAAGACAAAAGCGACGGCCGCAAGTTAACCCCGTATGTTGGCTCGATTCCTGTTTTCCAGGGTATAGGAGTTGTTAGAGGGACATTGGTTAGAGGGTCATTGAAAGCCACCGAAAGGTGGCTTTCTTGTGTTCAGTGACTGGCCCGGGCTGTGATAAACTTGGCGTTTTTCAGGACTCGCTACCATGACACGGCTTTTGGCTATCGATACAACGGGCGACATGTGTTCTCTGGCACTGAAAGACGGCGATCAGACGCATCAGTTTCACCAATGTTTGCCACGCCAGCATGCCCGGCAAGTGTTACCACAGCTTGAAGCTTTATTTGCCGAAGCAGGCTGGTCCAAAACCAGCCTCGATGCAGTCGTGTACGGTCGGGGTCCGGGGTCCTTCACCGGTATTCGCATTGCCGCCGGTATTGCCCAGGGCATCGCTTTGGGCTCTGACTGCGGTATTATCCCGGTCAGTACTCTGCAAACACTGGCGATGGAAGCTGTCGATGTCCGCCCGGAAGTCCATCACCTTTGGGTAGCCTTGGATGCGCGAATGCGCGAGCTTTATTTTGCTCGCTACTCGGTGGTTAAAAAAGTGCCGCAATTAGCAGGAGATGAAACACTGCTGACGACTGCTCAGTTACCGCCGGCACCGGATGAATCGCTCGCTTGTGACCTCTTATTGGTTGGCAATGGCTGGCAGACAGAATACGGGTTCAACCCTCAATGGCTGGCTAGTCTGGCACGACAAAAGCCTTGCTTGACTTTGCCCAAGGCAATCTGGGGAGCTGCATTGGCTGAGGTGCTGTTGGCACAAGACCCAGCTGTCAGGGTGGCGCCTGAGTTGGCTTTGCCGATTTACCTGCGAGACAAGGTTACCTGGGACAAAAAACCTAAGGTCGGGCAGTAGTGCCGGGTTTTTCTGAAGGTTACACCTGCTTGTAGCTGGATTTAATTGATTGATTAAGAAGGATTCGTACGTGCTGTCAGAGTTTCACATCATTGTACTGGCATTGATTCAGGGGTTGACTGAATTTTTACCGATTTCAAGTTCGGCTCACTTAATACTGCCTTCTCAGCTATTGGGCTGGCCTGACCAGGGTCTGGCTTTCGATGTTGCAGTCCATGTGGGTTCCTTGCTGGCTGTGCTGTGGTACTTTCGCAGAGATGTTGGTCAAATGATCCTCAACTGGAGTCTGCACCTAGCTCGACGGCCGCATGATGCTTCGCAACGTACTCTGGCCTGGTGGATTATTCTTGCAACTGTGCCGGCAGTTGTCTTTGGTTTTGTATTTGAAGATCTGATTGAAACTCACTTGCGCAGTATTTTGGTGATAGCGATAACTACCACATTGTTCGGGATAGCACTCTGGTGGGCTGACATTGGTGTTCCGGAAACCCGACATATGCAGCAAATGAACTGGAAGCATACGCTGTTCATTGGCCTTGCACAGGCCCTAGCCCTTATTCCCGGAACATCTCGCAGCGGTATCACAATGACGGCTGCACTGTTGTTGGGCTACGGTAAAAAGGACGCTGCCCGATTCAGTTTTTTGTTGTCGATCCCTCTGATATTTGCCGCAGGAACGCTGAAGACACTGGATTTGATACAGCAACCTGATTTGGTTTACTGGAATGAGCTTTTTACCGGTACCCTGTTGTCCTTTTTCAGTGCCTACCTGTGCATAACATTGTTCCTGAAGTGGATAGAGCGAATTGGCTTTTTGCCTTTTGTAGTGTATCGGTTGGTATTAGGCGGGTTCCTGTTTATTCTGTATTTCTCACTCTGATGTCCGGCTGCCGCATTAATGATGGATGAACCACAGAAAATCAGGCCTCATCACATCATCGATTTTTATACGGAAACTTCGGGTGAGTTACAGTCGCTTGATTCACGGATTCACTCGCAAGTAGCGAGCCTTGCACGACGGGTGTATGAACGGCCATGCGGTCTCTATCTGACCCTGGTTGATGGTTCGCTGGGGTTGGCCGACAGTCGGGCGTCAAAACAGCATCCGGTCACGGTCGACTTTATCAGCGGCGCGGCCTGGCATCGTCAGCAATACGGTGGCGGACGATCGCAGGCCATTGCCCGGGCCATAGGGTTGCATCAGCGCCAGTCCCTGTCGGTTTTGGACGCTACCGCGGGTCTTGGCCGTGATGCGTTTGTTCTGGCAAGCCTGGGTGCAACGGTTTACCTGCTGGAACGGCATCCGGTGGTGCGATTGCTGTTGTGTGACGGATTGGCCAGGGCGCGAGGCAGTGGTGATTCAGTGTTTGATCGGCTGATCTTGCTTGACGGTACACTTGGACAGTTCTCAGAAATAATTAAACCGGATGTAGTGTATCTGGACCCAATGTTTCCCGGGCGTCGCAGTAGAGCCGCTGTTAAAAAAGACATGGCTCTGTTTCATCAGTTGGTTGGCAGTGACGAGGATGCAGACACTTTACTGGCACCGGCGCTTGCGCTGGCTGAGCGGCGGGTCGTGGTTAAGCGACCAAGAATAGCTCCGGTGCTGGCCATGCAGCAACCAAATCTGGCGATAACCGGAAAGAGTAGCCGTTTCGACATCTACGCGCTGAAATCTATGAAGGCTGACTAGTCTCGTTTGATTCAGTCGTAACAGTCGCCGATTCACGCAATCGAGTGACTTGCATGATTGAATAGAGCACCTGAGCTGGTACAACACTGTCAGAGGCCAGAACAATGTTCAGTATCCGGTCATCGAACTCAAGGCAGTGATTATTGTTAACCGTAATCGTGGATCTCGCCTTTAGCGTTTGTAGAAAGTTTTTGAACAGCGCCTTGTCGAAGAACTCCGGCGCATTGAGGCCATTGAGAACGGACAGGCGCTGTGCCATTTGCTGGGATTGATTCCCTACTTCTGTACTGGTCGCTTTTCCCGATCCGGCGCGTATCAGTACAGCCAGTGTGAGCAGGTATCGCTCCAATGTCGGCACCATAATGGCGGCTAGCAGTTCCAACTGTAGCTGGCTGGCTGAGCCCTTAACCGAGGCATGCCAGCGATCACTCTGGCGATGTATCAAGCCTTTCTGTTCGAAATAATCCAGCCAGACGGGGACTTGTTGCTGGGCGCTTTCGACCGAGGGCGCCAGGAATAATTCGCTCTGTATATAGGGATAGATTAACCCGACGCGCTCTTTGAGCTTATCTATACCAATGCCCTGGCCCTGCCCCAACAGCGCTGCGACCAGGGCTGGAATGGCATAGAGATGCTGAACGTTGTTGCGATAGTAGGCCATCAGGACAGCGTTTTGACTGTCCAGCCCGTACAAGTCACCAAGCTTCTGTGGAATACGGCGCAACATACCCATTTGTTCGGTGTAGTCAATCCAGCTTTTGGCGTTGCCTTCGGCCAGCGTCATGTGACTGTCGTAGGGTAGATGCTGCTGCAGCTCAGTCAGTAAGGTCAGTTGCTTTTGCAGCAGATCCCCGTCCATGGCCTGTCTTGGTGTGGCCAGCAATGTCAGCGCAACCAGGTTAATGGGGTTTAGAGCGGCGGCTGAATTTATGCGAGTGACAACCGTTCGTGAAAGCTCTTCGACGAAGGGTACCGCCCAGCCGGGACGGTCTTGCGGACCGTAATAGTGTTGCTCCCAGCCTGGCTGATGGGTCGATAACAGCTGATTCAAATGAATTGGCTCACCGACATTCATATAAACATGACCATAATTTTTTAGCCGGCGTACGGATTTAACCAGATCGAACAGGTTTTCCTTCTTCTTTTCTTTACCCTGCAATTCACCCAGGTAAGAGCGTGATTCGAAAACTTTTTCATAACCGATATAGATCGGAATAAAGACGATCGGGCGACTGTGATCGCGCAAATGGCTGCGAACTGTCATCGCCAGCGTGCCCGTAGCGGGCTGGCGCATTCGTCCCGTGCGAGAACGACCGCCTTCTATAAAATACTCAACCGGGTAGCCGCGCGAAAAAACAAAGTGCATGTATTCGTTGAAAACAGTGGCATAGAGCTTGTCGCCACCAAATTTTCGACGAATGAAAAAAGCACCACCGCGACGCAACAGTCCGCCAACCAAAGGCATGTTCAAATTCTCACCGGCCGCAATGTGTGGCACGTTCAAACCCTGATGGTAGAGGGTATAGCTGAGCAAAAGATAATCGAGGTGACTTCTGTGGCAGGGTACATAGACAATTTCATGGTCTTCAGCGAGCGTTTTGACCGGATCCAGTCCGTTGACGACAACACCGTTGAATATTTTGTTCCATAACCAGGTCAGAATTACATCAAGAAAACGGATGACGTTATAGGACACGTTAGCGGCAATGGTATTGGCGTGCTTTTCTGCCATTCGTGTCGCTTTTGCACGACTGATGCCTTTACTGCTGGCATGTTGATCAATGGCTTTTCGGATCGCGGGTGTCAGCATCAGCTGACTGATCAATACGCGCTTGTGGGAAAGGTCGGGCCCGATCACGGCAGTGCGGACCCGCCGAAAATGGACACGCAAAACGCGAGCTACTTTGCGGCTGGCAACATCGGTATCGGGTTCGTCATCGACCAACTGACGTAGGGAGATGGGCTGGTTCAATTCGAAGTAGGTATTGCGCCCGTTGATAAGCACTGTAAACAGCTTCTTGAAACGCCCGGCCAGGTTCCAGTTGGAACTGAGCAATACCTTGAGCAAGTTGTCACTTTTGCCGGCACCGCGCCCCCAGAACAGGGCAACTGGCACCATCAGGATGTCTTCCTCGGGGTGCTCGGTCAAATAGTTGAGCATGGGCTGAATGAGTGGTGCAACACCACTGTGATGCCTGCGCAGAACAGAAGGGCGGGCATGAATACTGATCAGAGGGCGGCTGCCTTCCAGGCCGTGAAGTTCAAGTCGCTGACTCAGGTGTGGCAAACCCAGCTTGCGGCATTGGTGGTCAAGTACCAGGGTATCGGCGGTTGACTGTTGCTCAAGCACATAGACAACCGGTATACCGCTCCTTAGCGACGCCAAATCTATACTGGTTGGTTTATTGTCTGTTTTGACCCAGAGAAACAACACGCCTTGAAAGAAGCGGCTTATCGTGTCGAGCAACGGTCGCATAGATCGATACCTGCCTTTTTGAAGAGTAGTTAGTCTACCTTAGCTCGGATCCAAACGCAGAGTCCGGTGTTTCTTATCAATAATGAGGTGGTGGCTGATCCATAATGTCGGAGGCCAGGCCGTTTTTGAGGTCGCGGTGTTCATTGGCCAGATTGCGCAATGCCTGTTCAAGGCGTGTTAGCCTTTGCTGTTGGTCGGCGACAACCTGGTTTAACTGGTCGATGGTATCATCCTGGTGTGTCAGGCGAATTTCCATGTCGGTCAAACGGTCTTGCGAGCTCATATTGATCTTCCGGGGCTGGTTTTTGGCGTGGTTTTTGGCATTATGACGAGCTTTGTAATAAACGATAGCATCTTTTGTGATCGTAAGGCATCGAACCATGGCGGCCTTATATCGGTAGCAACCATGGTTTTATTATATCAGCGTATCGTTAAAGTGAACGTGATAACGACAAAAATTCAAAATAGTTGAGTGGTTAATATGAAGTTGAAAACGTATTTAATTCGTGCAGGGGTTGCTCTGTTGGTCGCTATACCAGCGCCGGTTATAATTGCTGCAGCACTGGTTTTATCAGGTCTGGGTGCTGATACGTCCATTGCTGAATTGACAAATGGCCAAGTCAATGCAGGCGAATGGATGGCCTTTGTGAGCGTAGTGATCGTGGTTCTGATCCTGGTAACGTTGGCGCAGTATATGGTCCAACCCCTGATGGGGCAGATAGAAAAGGATGATCGCGAGGAAGGCATCGTTAAGTGGTTTAACGTGAGCAAAGGGTTTGGTTTTATTACCCGGGATAACCAGGAAGATGTTTTCGTGCATTTCAGATCGATTCGCGGTCGCGGCCACCGGTCCTTACAGGAAGGTCAGCGGGTAAAATTCGGCGTCGTCGAGAGTACCAAAGGCCTGCAGGCCGAAGATGTCACGGTGATGCGCCTGCGCTGATCCAGCTGCAGGCAGAAGGGTACTGAGGCGGGACTGTCCCGGCTTTTTATGCTGGGTTAAAACACTCTCTGGCGCGTTGTTGTCGTTTCGAACTCAGTCAGTTTTCCAGGTAAACGGTGTTGTCGATCCATCTGGAAGGACTTTTATCCAGGCATCGGGGTCATCCGATTCATGCCAACCACCGGCCGCAATGCGAGTTTCTTGCTCAAAGTGGCGGCTGGCGGCAACGGCACAGGCTTCATCATCAGCCCACGGCAGGGTTGAGCTGTTTAGCCATAGGCTTGAAAATCGACCCACTTCGCGTTGCAGAATCAGGATGGCAAAGCTCTGTTCTTGCCAGAAACCGGTCAGTGCTACCGCGTTTTTGGGCATGCCGGGCTGTTTTTCCGCTCGTTCTACCCGGTCCAGTTGCGTGTCGAGCCATACCGTTAAACGCTCAGCGGTGGTGTGGGCGATGTAGATTTCAATGTCGGTCGCTTCGGTCATGCGAAGGCTCCAGTAAAAACAACAAAATTCGAAAAAGACTAATGGCAAGGTAGCCAGTAACAGCGATAATTATCCCCGATCCAATCAATACCAACCCCAGAAAAGTGACGATTTCCTGTTGCAGGCCCGGGATCATCAGTCGGTCTGATAGCAGCACCATCATGATGCCCGCACAAAAAATAAAGCCACCAGTAGTAAATCGTTTCAGCGCAGCCACGGGCTCATGAGTTCTGGCCTGAAGCCACAGGTATAGTCTGGTTCTTACGTTCCTAGGGGAAGTCATTGTCGGGATTGGTCCGCTGCTGGGTCAGTCAGGCGAGTTAACGCCCGGGCTTTTTACCCGTATCATACCCGGCATCATTCTATTCGTAAAAAAGGTTCTCTATGTCTTCTGCAACGCTGGCCCTGGCCAAAGACCTTATTTCCCGCTCCTCGGTCACCCCATCTGATAAGGAATGTCAGGTTCTGATGAGTGAGCGCCTGGCCGCCGCCGGCTTTGTGAACGAAGCCATGCGCTTTGAGGATGTCGATAATCTCTGGTCAGTTCGGGGAGCAGGCAGTCCCCTGCTGGTTTTTGCCGGTCATACCGATGTTGTACCTACCGGTGACGCCTCACACTGGACCTTCCCGCCTTTTGAGCCGACTGAGCATGAAGGCATGCTCTATGGCCGCGGAGCAGCAGATATGAAAGGCAGTCTCGCGGCAATGGTTGTCGCGGCTGAGCGGTTTGCAGTCAAGCACCCGAATCATCAGGGTCGATTGGCGTTCCTGATCACATCGGATGAAGAAGGTGATGCCTATAATGGCACGGTCAGGGTTATTGAAACCCTGACTGAACGTGGTGAACAGATAGATTGGGCGGTTGTGGGTGAACCATCCAGCACGGCCATCGTGGGCGATACGATCAAAAATGGTCGGCGCGGTTCCATGCTAGGGTACCTGACCGTCAAGGGCGTGCAAGGGCACGTAGCCTATCCGCAACTGGCAAAGAACCCGGTTCATCAGGTTGCGCCCGCCATAGCGGCACTGAGCACTGAAATCTGGGACGAAGGGAACGATTATTTTCCGGCGACCAGCTTCCAGATCTCCAACATCAAGTCCGGAACCGGTGCCACCAATGTAATCCCGGGCAATGCTGAGATTATGTTCAGTTTTCGATTCAGCACCGCAGTGTCGATCGAACAGTTGCAGCAACGAACCCGGGCACTGCTTGATCAGCATGGCCTGGACTATGATCTGCGTTTTGAAGTTAAGGGACAGCCATTTCTTACGGATCGGGGTGCCCTGGTTCAGGCGGCGACAGCGGCTGTAGAACAGGTTCAGGGCTTTGTCGCGGAGTTGTCGACTGCTGGCGGTACCTCCGACGGTCGTTTTATCGCGCCGACCGGTGCCCAGGTGGTCGAGTTGGGGCCTGTCAATGCCACCATTCATAAAGTGGATGAATGCGTTTCTGTCACTGATCTTGATACGCTAACAGATTTGTATCTGGCCGTTATGGAGAATCTTTTGACGGATTCTCCTCAGGCGTAAGGTTCTCCGCTATTTCGGAAAAACGGGCCGGGCTGCCGGCAGAGGGTGCTTCCAGCCCCTTAAGTTGACGGTTAAGTGCCTGACCGCTGATCTGGACTTCATACAGACTAAAACTAAGCGAGGCGATCAGCAGCACCAGCGAGGCGGCGAAGAGAACGGTTCCGGCATGGGTCAGTTGCAAAAACAGCAACAGCATAGACAGTACACAGAATATGAAAGCGATTATTCCCAGCACTTGCATACGCCGTATGGCAATGATGCGCACCTTCAAATGCAGGATCTGCTCGCGAAGGTCCTGATCCGGGTTTTCGGCATTCTGTTTGTAGAGCGAGCGTATAAGTTGGGCGATGACCAGAAATCGATTGGTGTAGGCCAGTAGCAACAAGGAAATGGCAGGAAACAGTAAAGCCGGTGTGGTCAGATTCATCAGATTGGTAGACTCCGCTGCGTGCGTTTGGCATCGTACAGTGCGCCGGTTAAAGTAGCCGTTGGACGATTTTATAGAGAACGTATTATGTTAGCTAAAATTATGGCCTGGTTCGAAGCTCCCGAAGAGTCGGCCCCGGATCTGACCACCGAAGATGCCATTACCGTTCTGATGGTCGAAATCATGAAGTCTGATCATCATCCGGATGAGCGCGAACAGGCCGCTATTGTAGACCGGCTGGTCGAACGAACCGGTGAACCACGCGCTGAGGTTGAGGCGTTAGTGGACCGGGCGCAACAGACTCACGCTGACAGCCATGATCTGTTTCGGTTTACCAAGTTACTGAATGATAAACTCAGCGTCGACGAAAAAATGGACTTGATTGTTGATTTGTGGCGCACGGCCCTGGCCGATGGTGTCATCGATAAACATGAAGATCACATGATTCGCCGTATTTCAGACTTACTGTATCTGCACCATAGCCACTTCATCAAGGCGAAACACCTGGCACAGGAGGCCCTATAGCGTCGGTTTGGACAAATATTTGACACCGAAACCCCTGTTTTAATTCATAGAAACGATTTATCACTTCAATCCACGGCTGTGCGTTGCAAATCTCGAAAATGCACCTGATAATCGCGTGCGTCCGGAGTCTCATAGTAAAGTTGAGAGGTTTCCGGCCGTCATCAGGAACACAGTTTGTGCCTGATACTTATTTTTTGGAGTAGATGCGTGAATCGAAGACAATTCCTGTACCAGACCTTGTCTGCATCGGCAGTGTTGGTTGGAACAGGCTACGCCTCCGTTGACATCATACGGCGTTCATCCCCGGCGTGGGCTCCAACCGAGGCTGAACAGGCAAAAGCCGCAGTAGAACAGGCCTTGAAAGGGGCTCCCCTGGTTGATGAAGCGGTCGCACCGCGTGCTACCTCGTACGCTGCTTTGCCAGATGCTGATGGATTGTCCTATGCACAGCCGGCCAATGCATTGCGGTCTATGGGTCCCAGGTATGAAACCCCCAATACTCCGACGGGTATTGACGTTCCTGGCCCTGTTGAGAACAGCGATTCTGTGGCTTTAGTGCAGACAGCGGCCAACAGCGCTGATGCAACGAAGGCTGATATAGTGTCCAATACGGGATCGTCTATTAATGAATCGGGCGGGGCTTCCTCGATTCTAGACGAAACCGCAGCGGTGGTTCAGGCCCCGGCTTTTGTGTCCGAGGTTGATGATGAAGTTGGCCGGGTGCGTCAGAAAGTCGAACATTTCGAACACGATTTTTCCGACGACGTACACATGACCGCCGCGGAGTACTCGACTCTGGTGTCCGCACTGGAGCGTCTGAATCGGGTGCAGGCTTATGTTGGGCATGGTAACTTTAATGTGCTGGCGTTTGACGATATGTTGCGTTATGCCCGCTACCAGCCACGTATTGGTGATTTCACCACCGCAGAACTCGATTACCTTGAAAAACTTTTCTATGACGATGTGTCGCGCCTGGGCTTCTTTGGCGAGCGCGTCATCACTGATTTGACCTACCGATACGCTGACAATGACATTGCCAAGATACCCGGCAGTGGGCATTTTTTGCTGAGGGGCCTGTCTGAAGCCTTTTATAAGAAAGTAACTGACAAGGTAGGGGACACGTTGCAACTGACCAGTGGTGTGCGTGGTGTGGTTAAACAGTATCACCTGTTCATGGCCAAGGCGATTCAATCCGAAGGCAATCTGTCACGCGCTTCCCGTTCGCTGGCACCGCCGGGGCACTCGTTCCACGCGATTGGTGATTTTGATGTTGGCCGGGTCAATGGCGGGCTGAGCAACTTTACGGCAGATTTTGCAGAAACCGATGAATTTAAAAAACTGCAGGATCTCGGTTTCGTTAAAATTCGGTACACCACTGATAACGAATATGGAGTTCGCTACGAACCCTGGCATATTCGTGTAGTGTGATGAATCGTCATTAACTCAGACACAAAAAAAGCGGGTATTGCCCGCTTTTTTTGTGTCTGAGCTGAAGCAGCAGGCGACCCTCGATTGTCGCCTGAACACCGTTAACCTCGACGCGCCTGTTTTACCGCATCAGCGATCAGAAAAGACAATTCCAGCGCCTGATCAGCGTTTAACCGCGGATCGCAGTGGCTGTGGTAGCGCTCAGCCAAGTCGTGTTCGGTGATCTCGAACGCACCGCCAATGCATTCGGTCACATTGCGACCGGTCATTTCAAAGTGAACACCGCCAGCGTGTGTACCCTCGGCATTATGGATTTGAAAGAAACGTTTCACTTCCGACAAAATGGCATCGACCGCCCGGGTTTTATAGCCATTGCCTGCTTTTATGGTGTTACCGTGCATGGGGTCTGAGCTCCATACTATATGACGACCTTCTGCTTTTACACGTTGCAACAGAGCCGGGAAATGATCGGCTATTTTATCGGCTCCCATACGCACAATTAAGTTCAAGCGTCCGGGTTCATTGTCGGGATTTAAAACATCAATCAAACGAATCAGGTCGTCAGGATCGGTGGTCGGACCCGCCTTTAATCCCAGTGGGTTTTTGATGCCCCGACAGAATTCTACGTGAGCACCGTCGAGCTGACGGGTACGATCGCCAATCCATAGCATGTGCGCCGAGCAATCGTACCAGTCACCGGTCAGGCTATCCTGGCGAGTGAGGGCTTGTTCATAGGGCAGCAATAGTGCCTCGTGTGAGGTAAAAAATTGGGTTTCACGTATTTGCGGGGTGTTGTCAGGTGATATCCCGCAAGCCTTCATAAAGGCCAGCGTGTCATCAATCATATCCGCCAGGTGCTGATAGCGTTCACCCTGAGGGCTCTTGTCAACGAAACTCAGGTTCCACTGATGCACCTGATGCAAGTCGGCAAGGCCGCCCTGGGCAAAAGCACGCAACAGATTCAGGGTTGATGAGGCCTGGTGGTAGGCCTTCAGCATCCGGACCGGATCCGGTACGCGACTGGCTTCATTAAAATCAATACCGTTGATGATGTCACCCCGATAAGAGGGCAGAGTGACATCGCCTATGGTTTCATTGTCGGCCGAGCGTGGCTTGGCAAACTGGCCTGCCATGCGGCCAATTTTGATCACCGGGCTCTGCCCGCCAAAGGTCAGCACCACGGCCATTTGCAGCAGTACTTTGAAGGTATCGCGAATCTGGTTGGTGTTGAATTCCTTAAAGCTCTCCGCGCAATCCCCGCCCTGGAGTAAAAAGGCCTCACCATGAGCGACACGGGCCAAGTGCTGTTTCAGTGCACGGGCTTCGCCAGCGAATACCAGCGGTGGCTGATGGGCAAGCTCTGCTTCAACCGAATATAAGGCGTCCTGGTCGGGGTAGGTGGGCATTTGACGTACAGTTTTTTGGCGCCAGGATTCAGGGCTCCAGAATGTCATGGGGTGTCCTTAAGAGAATTTTCCGGATTTGATCAGCTAATCAAGGGTCATCGTGACGTCTACACGAAGTAACCCTGGTCATCGCATTGTATGTATTCAATGTGCAATTGCTATTGCAAGTTCAGCAATAAGAGGTTGTATCGCACCAGGTACGGACCCGGTGCAACCTCAATATTGACGGGCAGATACTACCCCTGGTAATGCAGCATCAGGTATTGCAACGGGTGCTTTAATGATATCCCTTGCTGGCGCTGTGCCTGGCTACGACAGGAGTAACCGGTAGCTACCCACTGATCACTGGACTGGTTTTCAAGCAAGTGACGCCAGGACAAGTCGTATATCTTGGCAGAGGTATCTTTGTTTCGAGTTTCATGGCCATAAGTTCCTGACATGCCACAACAGCCTACCGCTTCGTGTTCCAGAGTTTGCCCCAGGGCTGAAAAAACACGTTGCCAGTCCTTCATGCTGGCGGCTGCATTGGTTTTCTCTGTGCAGTGACCGAGTAGCCGGACCGAGCCTGGCAAAAACTTGTCACTGTGTGATTCAAGTTGCGCCAGTCGCTGGCCCAGAAATTCCTGCAACAACAACACTGGTGTCATTTCACCCTCAAGATACTTGGCGTATTCAGAACGATAGGCAAGCGTCATGGATGGGTCGATGCCGACGAGCGGAATGCCCGACCGGGCCAGTTCAGCAAAGTCTTTCTGGCGGCGTTTGGCGACCCAGGTAAAGGTTTTTAGAAAACCGTGGACATGCAAGGGTTTGCCGTTGGCCCGGTAGGGCATTACCCAGACCCGAAACCCGAGCTGTTGCAGACAGCGCAAAATATCGGCCACTGTATCGGTGTCAAAAAAGCTGGAGAATGCATCTTGCACAATAACCACAGAGCGCTGGCGTTCAGCGTCAGGCAAGCCCTGCAGTATACCGGCGTCTGCCCAGTCGATGTCGAGCTTGTGCATGAGGCTGCCAAGCTGGTGTCGGTGGATGCGCGGGCTGTCGACCATACCGGCGCCGTGTTCCAGAAACCATTGCACGGGTTTGGCCGCCATCAGTCCATTGTAGACCCATTTGAGCGGGCGCTTTGCCAGCCAGGGAATAACGAATTCCAGGGTTCCAATGAGGTAGTCCTTCAGTGGGCGCAGGTAGCGTCCATAGTATAAATGCAGGAACTTTGCCCGAAACTCGGGCACATCGACCTTGACCGGGCATTGGCCGGTGCAGGACTTACAAGCCAGGCAGGCGGCCATCGAATCGTAGACTTCATTACTGAAGTCGTAGTCTCCACGCTCACGTCGCCAGGTATTCCAGGCCCGGGGAACCCAGTGAACCAGAGGTATCCTGCGGGCTTCAGCCAGCGCCAGAGACTGGGTGTTGTGACCCCGTTCGCCCAGCAGGCGTGCCCATTCACGGATCAGAGAAGCACGTCCTTTAGGTGAGTGTTTGCGTTCGCGTGTGCCTTTCCAGGATGGGCACATGGCGTCATTGGGGTCGTAGTTGTAGCAGGCGCCGTTGCCATTGCAATACATGGCTTCTGACTGATAAGACCAGCTTTCGACCGGTATCGTTCGATCATAATCACCACGGGTGGGAACGGCATCAATGGCCAGTAACGTTAACTCGGGTTGCGCGGTGGCAATCTTGCCCGGGTTTAACTGATTGTGCGGATCAAAAGCACGCTTGATCGATTGTAGTTCAGGGTAGAGGTCGCCGAAGAAGGCGGGTGAAAATTCGGACCGAACGCCTTTACCGTGTTCTCCCCATAACAGACCACCATAGTGTTGCACCAGCTCAACCACGGTATCGGTAATGCGGCGCACTGTTTTGATTTGTTCAGGGTCTTTCATGTCAAGCGCCGGGCGCACATGCAGTACACCCGCATCGACATGACCAAACATGCCGTAGGTAAGACCTTCGTCATCGAGAACCTTGCGAAACGCCATGATGAAGTCGGCCAGATTTTCCGGAGGCACGGCCGTATCTTCTACAAAGGGCACTGGCCGCGCTTCGCCCTGGGCGTTACCAAGCAAGCCAACTGACTTTTTACGCATCCCCCAGATCTGGTTAACAGCGGCATTGCCCCAAGCAACTGAATAGCCATTGCAATGGCCAGCCTGACCTTGCAATGCATCCAGTGAATCGGTCAGATGTTTGACACTGGCTTGCAATGTGGCGTCATCGTCGGCAGTGAATTCGACCAGGTTAATGCCGCTGATCACTTCGCCTTCAGCCGAAGGAAAATACTCTGCCACGCTGTTCCAAATAATGTCGCCCCTGGCCAGTTCCAGCACTCGACTATCGACCGTTTCGATCGAGGCCGGCTTGGTCTGCATCAGCGTTTGTGCATCACGTAGCGAAGTATCAAAGCTGTCGTAGCGGACGTTTACCAGCGCAGAGACCTTGGGAATGGGCAAGACGTTAAGGCGAGCCTCGACAATGAAGCCAAGCGTTCCCTCGGATCCGCACAGAATGTTGTTCAGATTGAACCGACCCTGTTCGTCACGGATGTGTGCCAGGTCGTAACCGGTCAGGCAGCGATTCAGTTTAGGAAAGTGGGCATCAATGTCCTGCTGGCGACGCTGTTGAATATCGTCGACCGTTTGAAATATATGACCTGCCAGTCCGGGTTGCGTTTTGGCGTGCGCCAGGTCCTGATCTTCCATTGGGCCGGTTTCCAGCAAGGTGCCGTCCAGCAGTACCGTACTGAGGTTCAATACATGATCGCGGGTTTTACCGTACATAACCGAGCCCTGACCGCTGGCATCAGTATTGATCATGCCGCCTATGGTGGCCCGGTTACTGGTTGACAGTTCCGGCGCAAAAAATAGCCCGTGGGGCTCAAGTGCTGCGTTTAACTGATCTTTAACCGCTCCGCCTTCTACCCGAACCCAGCCTTCGGTAACATTAATTTCGACAATACGAGTCATATGCCGTGACATGTCGACGACAATGCCATCGGTCAGCGATTGGCCATTGGTGCCGGTACCACCACCGCGCGGGCTAATGACGATATCGTGCCATTCAGACTGGCTAATCAGCCGCGTAAGGCGCAGCAGATCTTCCCTGTGGCGGGGGTAAATAACGGCCTGGGGCAGAACCTGATAGATAGAGTTGTCGGTGGCCAGAACCGTTCGGTTGGCATAATCCGGGTTCAGTTCACCCTCAAAACCGATCTGACGCAAGGCTTCAATAAAAGCCAGGTAGTGGCTCTGAACCGGTGATACATCTTTAAGACGCGGAATCATAAACGGGAACACTTAGCGACAACGAAGGGTGTATTCTAACGAAAACCCCGTCAAATTCGAGTGCGATTGACGTCTGGCTGTAAATCCCTGGTGTCAACGGAGGGCTAAGTGTTTTTTTTCTGCCAAACCCGCAACCGCAGCAGCGCTGCAAGAACATCAGTTCGGGTGATTTCGCCGATGAGTCTTCGGTGATCGGTCACCGGGTATTTTTTGGGTTTATCCTGGGTCATGATCTGGGCAAGGTCGATGATGCTCATATTACCGGACATGGTGAGCACGTCCTTGCGCATGATCTCTGAGACCAAAGTGGTGTTTTCGCGGTAGTAGCTGTCGGTTATCAGGTGTTTCAGGCAATCCTGTTCTGAAATATAGCCTACAAGATGCTGCTGATCGTCTATCACCGCACTGCCCAGCATCTTGTGTTTGAGTAATAGTTGGACAGCTTCGGTGACATTGGCAGTTTCCGGTATGGTGTTTCTTGCCGGAGTCATGCAATCAGCAACGGTGAGCGATTCCTGTTTCATTGCAGACGGTTCCTTCTGTGCTAGTGGTCCATGCGCTAAGTTCGGTTACTGTTTGCGTCGCCAGAATGCGCAGGACTTCCCTGGCAAACCTTGAAATAGTGGTTCTATACTGGCGCTCCGCCGCCTCGACCTGCACAGTCTGGCCGTGCTCCTTAGTAACCCAACTTCACGCATGAGCCACTACATGAGCCACTACTAGAGGGGCGAGCGTGAACGGGATGGCAGCGTCCCCAAACTAAACGATTCAACTTTGTTGAACAGTACTGGTGAGCATAGACGGTGCCAATGAGTCTGTAAAATGACTTGTTGGCACTATCGCGACTGAGTTGAGGCTCCATCAACGGCCCAGACTGGTCAGAATATGAGTGATCGCATCGCCTTTTTTCAGGATCACGTTATCGTCAGCGCCGCGTGCCTTGTACTCCAGTTCACCCGCTGCCAGACCGCGATCACTGACTATCAGACGATGTGGAATGCCGATAAGTTCCATGTCTGCGAATTTGACACCCGGACTGGTTTTCTTGTCCCGGTCGTCCAGCAATACCTCGACGCCGGCTGCTTGCAAATCAGCATAAAGTTGCTCAGCCACCGCCATCACTTCCGGTGTTTTGTGGGCGTTCAGTGGTACAATGCCAACCTGAAAAGGGGCCAGAGCGTTGGGCCAGATAATGCCGTTGTCATCATGGTTTTGCTCGATCGCTGCGGCAACAATGCGACTGACGCCGATGCCGTAACAGCCCATGTTCATGATCTGGCTTTTACCGTTCTGATCAAGCACCGTAGCGTTGAGGGCCTTAGCGTATTTGTTGCCAAGCTGAAAAATGTGACCGACTTCAATGCCTTTTTTAATCAGCAGTTTGCCCTTACCGTCGGGGCTCGGATCACCTTCAATTACGCTGCGCAGGTCGGCAATTTCCGGTAAAGCGACATCCCGTTCCCAATTAATGCCAAACCAGTGTTTGTCATCTTCGTTGGCACCGGCACCAAAATCAGCCATAACGCTGACAGCCCGATCAATAATCATTGGAACCGGCATGCCCACCGGGCCGAGTGAGCCGGGGCCAGCACCGACGGCGGCGCGTATCGCATCTTCAGTGGCCATGGTCAGTGGCGCTTTTATAGTGGGTAATTTCTCGGCTTTTATTTCGTTCAGTTCATGATCGCCACGAATCAGCAGGGCGATCAAGCCGCCTTCAACATCATCTTCGGCTTCAACGATCAACGTTTTGATGGTCTTCTCAATCGGCAGATTGAACCTGGTGACCAGTTGGTCAATGGTTTTAGTGTCCGGCGTATCAACTTTACGCAAAGTCTCACCCGGTGCAGGCCGAGAAACGGTAGGCATTAACGCCTCTGCCATTTCGACATTGGCAGCGAAGTCGCTGGTGTCAGAGAAGGCGATGTAGTCTTCACCAGAATCAGCCAGTACCTGAAACTCATGCGAGGCCGCGCCCCCCATGGCACCGGAGTCAGCCAGTACCGTACGATAGTCGAGACCCAGGCGATCGAAAATCCGGCAATAGGTAGCAAACATGTTGTCGTATTCGGCCTGCAGCGACTCTGCCTCAATGTGGAACGAGTAGGCGTCTTTCATGATGAATTCACGTGCGCGCATAACGCCAAAACGAGGCCGGAATTCATCCCTAAATTTGGTCTGGATCTGATAAAAATTGACGGGCAGTTGCTTGTAGCTGGTCAGTTCATTGCGGGCAATGTCGGTTATGACCTCTTCGTGAGTCGGTCCGAACACAAAGTCCCGCTCATGACGGTCTTTCATACGCAGCATCAGACCGTCCATGGCATCGAAACGACCGCTCTCCTGCCACAGTTCTGCTGGCTGGATACTGGGCATCAGCACTTCCTGGGCGCCCGAACGATCCATTTCTTCGCGTACAATGCGTTCGACTTTGCGCAATACCTTCAGACCCGTGGGCAACCAGGTGTAAAGGCCGGAGGCCAGCTTGCGGATCATTCCGGCACGCAGCATCAGTTTGTGACTGACAACCACGGCATCGGCCGGGGTTTCCTTGACGGTGGCGATCAGGTATTTACTAGCGCGCATCGGGGGTCTCTAAGTTGCAATGAATGTTGGCGGCGTATTGTAGGGACAATGCGCCTCAAGGTGTAGTGGCCAGGGCAATAACAGCGGTCTGCGATCATTTTTGCTTTATTCCCGGTCATCTGTTGCCAGCTTACCACTCGCCTTGATTCGACATGGAAAGCCAGGGTTCCTGGCCGGGCAGGGCATTGCCTTTTTGCAACAGCTCGATTGAGATGTTGTCAGGGCTGCGGACAAAGGCCATGTGGCCGTCACGTGGCGGGCGCAGGATGGCTACGCCGTTGTCCTGCAAGTGCTGACACAGGGCATAGATATCGTCGACCCGATAGGCCAGATGGCCAAAATTACGACCCCCATCAAGCACTTCATCGGCTGACCAGTTGTAGGTCAGCTCGACTTCCGGCTCACCCGGCTGCGTGGCCAGAAAAACCAGGGTGAATTTACCGGCGGGTACTTCCTTGCGGCGAATTTCCTGCAGGCCAAGCAGGTCACAGTAGAAGTGAAGTGAAGCGTCGAGGTCGGTGACTCGAATCATGGTATGCAGGTACTTCATGGTGTTTCTCCATCAAGGGTGGCTTTAAAGGGCAATGCTTCAATCATTTGCTCGCGGTAGTGTGCCACCATTGTGGCTTCTTCGTCACAGAAGCGTTGTACTGCCTGTCGGAAATCCGGGTGCGCCAGCCAGTGATAGGAATGTGTCAGGATGGGTTCGAAGCCACGAGCGACCTTGTGTTCCCCCTGAGTACCGGGGTCAAAGCGTTCCAGGCCATGGCGAATGCAGTAGTCAATTCCCTGGTAATAGCATGTTTCGAAATGCAAATTAGTGTATTCCGCCAGGCATCCCCAGTAACGACCATAGAGCGTGGTGTTGTCACGAAAACACAGTGCCCCAGCGACGGCGTCATCACCCTCGAAAGCCATAAACAGCACCATGGTTTCTGGCTGCCGGGTCAGTAATTGCTCGAAAAATGCCCGGTTCAGATAGCCTTGTCGGCCTCGTTTCAGGTAGGTCGCATGGTAGAAAACGTAAAACCGGTGCAGAATGTCCGGAGTGATGTCTGCGCCTTCATAGCAGGACATGGTCAGTCCCTGCTCGCTGATTGAGCGGCGTTCCTTACGGGTATTCTTGCGCTTGCGTGAACTGAATCTGTCCAGAAAATCGTCGAAATCCCTATAATTCCGGTTCTTCCAGTGGAACTGAACATCGGATCGTTCGGCCCACCCGGTTGTACGCCAGTGCCTGGCCGTATCCGCATCCGGGAACAGCAGATGAGCGCCACTGTAGGCCTGCGTCATGACTCTGTCTTCGATGGCCGCTGCCAGCTCACCAGTCTGACTGCGAGACAGTGGGTGATTGGTGCGGGCCCCCAGCGACGGTGTGTAAGGAATGGCTGCAACCAGTTTTGGGTAGTATGGCAGGCCATGTTGTTCATAGGCATTGGCCCAGGACCAGTCAAAGACATACTCGCCCCAGGAATGTGTTTTGGCGTACATTGGCATCCACAACTCCTGACCCTCACTGCTGAGTTGCAAATGTTCGGGTTGCCAGCCGGCCCCGTCCCCACAGATGCCGGTTTGCTCCAGGGTAGACAAGAACGTGCTGCGCAAAAAAGGATTGTTCCGGGCGGCAGTGCTGCCGGCCCAGCGGCTGTGCCATTCGGCAGTTGGCATAAATCGGATTCCACACAAAAGTAGGTTAAGGAGCCTCTGAGAGGCTCCTTAAGTATAGGGACAGTCAAGCGTGTTCCAAGGTTGGCCGCTACTGTCTTGCTTGATGTAGAATGCCCGGCCGGAGGAAAAAAATCATGTTTGAATTGGATTATCGACTGCAAAACGACTGTGTTGAGGTGGGCTCATTGATGGTCAGCCGCATTCTGCTGATGAAGGATGCTAATTATCCATGGTTGATTCTGGTGCCACAGCGTGACGATGTCAGTGAGGTCTACCATCTGGATGTTGACGATCAGGAGCAACTGATCTGGGAGAGTTCATTCGTGGCTGAGCGTCTCATGGAGACCTATGGCGGCGATAAAATGAACATTGCAGCACTGGGTAATGTGGTACCTCAACTGCACATCCATCACGTCATGCGTAAACAGAGTGACCCTGCCTGGCCTAATCCTGTCTGGGGCGCTGTTCCATCCAAAGCGTACAGCCGGTCAGCATTGCGTTACCGGGTTGAACAGCTGCAGGAAGCGTTCGAGACTTCAACCTTCAAACCGGCGGAGCTGCCGCCAGCCTGAGTCTCCATCGTTCTGTTGTCATCGAAGGTTCACGGAAATGTCAGGTCGCTGACATCTGAACCTGAATAATGACAGTCAGGATGATGGAGACTCACTATGAAATGGTTGCAGGCAATTCAGTCGATCGATACCCAGACCTTTAACTGGTGTATGGCCAGGCGTCGGCGCGAGCAGTTAACTGCGCTTAGCCGTGCTGTATCCATGACAGCTGATGGCTGGATGTACCTCTTGTTCTTCACAGTTTACGCGGCGACACAGCGTGAATCCGGCCTGGCGCTGGCAACCCTGGCTTTCTGGGCTTTTTGTGCAGAGCGCATTCTCTATTGGATGCTTAAAAACACCTGTCGTCGTAACCGGCCGCAGCAGGCACTCGCCGAGTTCAAAAGTTTTATAATACCATCCGATAAGTTCAGTTTTCCGTCGGGCCATACGTCGGCAGCCTTTTTATTTACCGTTCTGATTGCCAGCCAATTACCCGCCTTGCTGCCGTTCCTGCTGATCTGGTCGGTAGGGGTCGCTTTTTCTCGACTGTTTCTGGGAGTTCATTTTCCGACCGATACCCTGGTGGGAGCATGTCTCGGAAGTCTGGTCGGCTATTTGATGATTGGTCTGGTCTGGACTCAGGGGTGGCAGTGATGAGAGTGCTTTATGGAGTACAGGGTACCGGTAATGGCCATATTACCCGTGCCCGCTTCATGGCAGGGGCCATGGCAAAACGGGGTATTGAGGTTGACTGGGTATTCTCCGGACGTGATCGGCAAAAATTGTTCGACATGGATGTATTTGGCAGTTTCCAGTGTTTTCGAGGTCTCACCTTTCAGGTTCATAATGGCAAAGTCGACTTGCGACGTACCATAAATGATGCGTCTATGAGTGAGCTTTGGAGCGATATTCGCAAGATATCGCCGGAGCAATATGACCTGGTGCTGACTGATTTTGAACCTGTAGTCGCTTGGTCGGCCCGTCGCCTCGGGGTACCCTGTATCGGGTTCGGCCATCAGTATGCGTTTGCCCATGACATTCCCAAAGCAGGACACTCCGTAGTTTCCGAAGCTATTATGCGCTGGTTTGCCCCGGCTACTGTGGGGTTAGGTGCGCACTGGCATCATTTCAACAGTGATATTTTGCCACCCATAATTGAGCCTGTTACCGAGCCACAGCCAGGCGATCTCGACACTGCGCTGATCTATCTGCCGTTCGAAAACAGTCAACGAATTATTGATCTGCTAAAACCTCTCAGACATTACCGGTTTGTTATGCATTGCGCAGACCAGCCCCCGGGACAGTATGGCAATGTGACGGTTCTCGGTTTCAGCCGTGACGGCTTCAAGGCTTCGCTATATGAGTGTGGTTCAGTAGTGTGCAATGCCGGGTTTGAGCTGACCAGCGAGGCGCTGGCTCTGGGTAAACGCATTCTGGTTAAACCGCTGCATGGCCAGATGGAACAGTTGTCCAATGCGGCCGCGCTTGAGCAACTTGGGTTGGGGCAGGTTATGCCTGAACTCAGCGCCAGTGCCATCGCCTATTTTCTGGCAACCGGAGAACGCCAGCTGGCTACATATCCGGTTGGTGCCGATATGATCGTTGACTGGTTGCAGGACTACCCGAGCCGGTCAGTGTCCGATCTTGTCTCAGAGTTATGGCAAAACGTTCGTTTCAGTTCCCCGGTATCGTTTCAGGCTGCTTGATATATGAACGGCAATCCGGACTGACTATAGAGTCACCCTGACCGAGTGCTTTTTTTGATGCGCGCACCATTACTGACTTTCCGAGTGTGTTGTTCATAAGTGTTGACAAAATGAACGGTCCTGGACATCGCCTTACCCATTGTTGCGGTAAAGGATTCAGGGGTACAACTTACCCGTTAAAGATTCCTGATCCCGAAAACACAACAATGACAAGGGTGAATACAATGGCAAAGGCAAGCCGCTACGTGGCGCACCAGCCCGATGCACAGGGGGATGTTGCCTGGCAGCCGTCAGAAGATCGCATCTGGCAAACACTGATACAACGCCAGAAATCAGCCATAGCCGGTAAGGCATGTGACGAGTACCTGGACGGGCTGGCGCATCTGAACCTGCCCACTGACAGAGTGCCACAACTGGTCGAGATTGACGCCGTGCTGACCCGTGCAACGGGTTGGAAGACGTCTCCGGTTCCGGCACTGATCGATTTTTCCGAGTTTTTTCGGTTGTTGGCCAACCGTCAATTTCCGGTGGCGACCTTTATCCGGTCCGAACAGGAGCTGGATTATTTGAAGGAACCGGATATTTTTCACGAAATATTTGGCCACTGTCCCATGCTCACCCATCAGGCGTTTGCCGATTTCACTCAACTTTACGGTGAACTGGGACTGAATGCCGCTAAGGAAGACCGCGCGTATTTGGCCAGAATGTACTGGTTTACGGTGGAATTCGGAATGCTTCAGTCGGGTCGTGGGCGCGGCATATATGGCGGTGGCATACTCTCTTCGCCCGGTGAAACTGAGTATGCGTTTAATAGTGATGTACCCGAGCGCCTGCCATTCGACCTGATGTCGGTTCTGCGCACTCCCTATCGTATTGATATCATGCAACCTGTTTACTATTGTCTGGAGTCGGTAGATCAGCTCTATGACATCGCACGAATGGATATCATGGGTGCAGTTGAGCACGCAAAAAATCTGGGTTTGTTCGCACCTCGATTTTCGTAAAAGCAGGCGGTCAATCAATGAATTATCAACAACGTAATATCTAAGGAGAAAACATGACATTGGCAGCAGAACATTGTGAGGCCTGTCGCGCAGGGGCCCCTCAGGTAACGGATGACGAGTTGGCTAATCTGATCAAAGACATCCCGGACTGGCAACCCGTCACTCACGGCGACATGCTGCAACTGCAACGCAGTTTCACTTTCAAAACCTTTCGGGACGCTCTGAATTTCACCAATCAGGTGGGTGCACTGGCAGAGTCGGAAGGGCACCACCCTGAAATTACCACAGAGTGGGGTAAAGCCACGGTAACCTGGTGGACTCACAAGATCAGAGGTCTGCATCGCAATGACTTTATTTGTGCGGCGAAGACGGATGCATTGTTGTCCGAACAGCACTAACTGAGACTGCCCCGATGCACAGGAGCCATTCCAGTGGCATGGCTCAGCCTGTAAAGAAGTGTTGACAAGGTGCCTGTTCTGCGGCAGCTTAGGCCTCCGGCAACATCACCGTACAGACGGTAGGCATCGGAGAGCGGCATGCGGTTAAGAATTGAGTGCGAGGAACGTCTTGGTATCTGTGCTGAGGTGTTGGATATTCTGGTTAATCATCAGATTGACTTGCGCGGTATCGAGATAGATCCCGACGGTGAGATTTACCTGACCTTCCCGACAGTGGAGTTTAACGAATTGCAGCATCTGATGCCTGAGATCCGTTTAATTCCGGGTATTCATGATGTATCGATGGTCCCTTATATGCCTACCGAGCGTGAGCAGCAAGAGCTGCGCACCCTGCTCAAAACGCTGCCGGAACCGGTAATATCGATCGACAGTAAAGGCTATGTCGTTGTCGCCAACGAGGCAGCACTGGATATTCTGCAATTGCCAGATGCAGAGGTTGTCAGCACGCTGTTGAAAAACTGGGTTAAGGGTTTTAATTTCAGTAAATGGCTGAGTGCTAAACGCCCGGCCACTGAATCGACTCATTTGCAATTGAAAGGTCGCACTTTTCTTGCAGATATCTATCCAATCTGGCTACCCGGTGAAGGACCGGAGAGTGGCGAAACCCTGTTTGCCGGAGCCGTTATTTCTTTCAAGTCACCGGAACACCTTGGCCGACAGATGACCGCCTATCACCAACAAACGGGTGAATTTGAAATGCTGATTGCCGAAAGCCAGTCGATGAAGCGGGTGATTCGTCAGGCCAAACGCATGTCAGGATTGGATGCCCCCTTGTTGATTACCGGTGAAACCGGTACCGGCAAAGAGTTGCTCGCCAAGTCCTGTCATCAGCATGGCCTGCGTAAAGACAAACCCTTTCTGGTGCTCAATTGCGCTGCTTTGCCTGACAACGTCGCCGAAAGTGAATTGTTTGGCTATGCCGCGGGAGCATTTGAAGGGGCGACTCAGTCCAAGAAAGGGATACTTGAACTGGCCGAAGGCGGTACTGTCTTTCTGGATGAAATTGGTGATATGTCCAAGGTTCTGCAGAGTAAGTTTTTGCGACTGCTTCAGGATGGCACTTATCGCAGAGTTGGCGACGAAAAAGAATATCGGTCCGATGTGCGCATTATTTGCTCGACCCAGAAAGATTTGCTCAACATGGGCCACAAGGGTGAATTTCGCGAAGACCTGTATTACCGGCTTAACGTTCTGACGTTGCATATCCCGCCACTGCGAGACCGGAAATCTGATGTATTACCCCTGGCCGAGCGCTTTATCGCCCGCTTCGCGGAACCGCAGCGACGGCGTATCAAGTTGACTAAAGCGTGCCAGAATGCTCTGCAACAATACCCTTGGCCGGGCAACGTCCGACAGATGGAAAATGCGTTGTTGCGTGCCGTGTCGCTGGCAGAAGGCGATATGCTGGAGCCGGAGCACCTGCAATTACCTAGCTTTACCAACGGTTGGGGCTATGCTGATGAGAGCTTTGACGGCACCCTGGACGACGCCATGAAACGTTTTGAGGCCGATCTGTTGCGGCGTTTGTATCCGGCTTATCCGAGCAGTCGTCAGCTTGGTAGGAAGCTTGGCGTTTCCCATACCGCCATTGCCAATAAGCTGAGGGAATACAGTATAGGCAAACACTCCCAGCGGTAGTGCGGCTGTTGATTGTGACTGACCACGGGGTCTGTCGTAATCACATCTGCCATCTGTATTGAATAATGTCCACGCCAGCCTTTGTCTGAATCAGAGGTTGGCTTCTAACCTGTTGATTTATAAAGATTAATTATTGTATTTAACGTATGTCCTGCTGGCTTTACGGTTTTCGCTGACACCCTGCTTTTGTCTGCGTGCTGTGACGTACTGGTGTTCTGTTTCGGGTCGGTTCACAGTTTGCTCTATCAACAGTCTGGCACTGTGAATAACAAGAATATCTACCATTAGAATTGGGGACTCGAATCATGACCGATAGACAGTTACAGGGCACCGATAATCCGCTGGCTACTGACGGCTTTGAATTTGTCGAATATACAGCACCGGATCAGAAAGGCATTCAGGATCTGAAGGATCTGTTTCGCGGCCTGGGTTTTGCCGAGGTTGCCAAACACAAGAACAAGAACGTATGGCTGTATCGCCAGGGTGATATAAATTTTGTGGTAAACGCAGAACCTAACTCACATGCTGAAAACTTTGCTCATCAGCATGGCGCCAGTGTGAACGGTATGGCATGGCGTGTTGAGCACGCAGCCAAGGCAATGGAGCATGCCGTTTCGGCAGGAGCCAAGCCCTTCACCGGAAAAATAGGCCCAATGGAGCTGAATATTCCCGGCGTATTTGGCATTGGTGAAAGTACGTTGTATTTTGTCGACCGGTACGATTCCTCGTCAATATATGACATTGACTTTGAGTTTTATCCGGGCTGGGAAGAACAGGTCACTGCCAATAGCGTGGGCCTGGAATACGTCGACCACCTGACTCACAACGTTCAGCGCGGCAATATGGGTGTCTGGGCCAGCTTTTATGAGCGCATCGGTAATTTTCGCGAAATTCGTTATTTTGACATTGAGGGCAAACTCACCGGCCTGGTATCAAAAGCGATGACCTCACCTTGCGGTAAAATTCGTATTCCGATTAACGAATCCAGCGATGATAAATCCCAGATTGAGGAGTACCTGCGCGAATATAAGGGCGAAGGTATCCAACATATCGCTCTGGCCACTTCGAATATCTACCAGACAGTGACCACCATGCGCGAACGTGGAATGGATTTTATGTCCACACCCGATACCTATTATGACAAGGTGGATGAGCGCGTCAAAGGCCATCAGCAGCCGGTTGATACGATGCATGACTTGGGTATTCTGATCGACGGAGCCCCTGAAGATTCTGGCATACTGTTGCAGATTTTTACCAAAACGGTGATCGGTCCGGTGTTTTTTGAAATTATTCAGCGCAAAGGCAATGAAGGCTTTGGCGAAGGTAATTTCAAGGCCCTGTTTGAGTCGATTGAAGAAGATCAGATCAAGCGCGGTGTCTTTAATGATAAATGAGCTGCGGTTAAATCATCCACACCTGCTGCTCGAATAACCTAACAGGCGGCAGACATTAAGAATTGCATTAGCCGGTAAAAACAGGGCATTTCCAGAGGTTAAGTCCTGGCTGGTGTAAGATGTGGCAGGCTATTTAGCCTGCCCTGGAAAGCGTATCAGGGGTCTTTTAAGGCATCAAAAAAGGCCGGTGATAGGCTATCTTTTAGCCTTGGCGGAAGGGGGTTTTATGGCCGCTTCCTGCGCCTTGCTGAGCACACCGCGCAACAACCTTAGCTCCCTGGCCGTAGGCCGTGCCCGCCGGTAGAGCGCCTTGAGATGATCAAGCGCCTGTCCGGGAGATTTGCTGTTGAAAAAATCGATGTCATCCAGCGTTTGGGCCAGATGATCGTAAAATCGGTTCAAATCTTCAGTCAGCGGGTAGTCTGCCTCTGTTGCTGGCAGTTGATGTTGCCGCTGTTGAGCTTTGAACACCTCATAACATACTAACTGTACAGCCTGACTCAGGTTTAATACCGGATAATCCGGGTTCGCATCGATGTTGAGCTGCGCATGGCATTGTTGAATGTCATCGTTGTGCAAACCCATGCGTTCGCGTCCGAAGACGATGGCAACGGGTGCTTGTTGTTGCAGGGTAACGGCCTCAATGGCGCATTGTTCGGCGGTATAGGCAGGCAGGCGAATGCTGCGATCACGTGCGCTGGTACCGACCACAAGAGCACAGTCGTTAATGGCCTCTGCCAGTGAGCTTACTACCCGGGCATGATCTAGCACATCTGTAGCCTGTCCGGCTCGGCTGTAGGCTTCATTGCTCGGGAAATCGACGGGATTGACCAGAGCCAGTTCTGACAGTCCCATATTTTTCATAGCGCGAGCAACAGCACCAATGTTGCCGGGATGCCAGGTCTGGATCAGGATAATACGTATATTCAAAGCCATGCTACTGCTCGCCCTCAGAGTTTGAGACGCGCAGTTTACCCGAAACTAGCCCACAAGTTCATTCAGTCGATTGGTTAAAAGGCTTGGCTTTGATAGGGAGCCATCTGCACCCCGGCAATACGCCATTCGTTCTCACTGTTCAGGCGCATGGCGTAGTAGGCCATGTATTCATCACCCTGGGTGTCTCGCAGCCAAATAGGTTGTATCCAGGCATCACCGCCATCCCGGGCCTGTTCAAAGCGCATAACGGTGAACTCGATCAGCGGGGAATAGCCTTGCTGAACCATTTGATAGAATCGCTGGGGAGATCCAAACTGACGTTTGATTCCGGCATCTGCAAAACCGTATGCGGTATCCGCATCACCGTTTTGTAGGGCACCTAGCTGCTGAGTGATCAATGGCTGAAATTGTTCCGGTGGGGTGTCTTCAGCCTGGACACCGGCTGCCAGGACGAGGCCGATCAGGACGAAAAATAACCTATTGTGCATGACGCTTCCCCTGCTGGTTAATAATTGTACACGTTTGTACGCAGGGAAAGTGTCGTTGGTTTTAATGCCGGTGAATATTTACAGGCGCTTGGCCGTGGCTTCACGAGCTCGGGCCGCAATAACAGAGTTGTCACGTATCTGCAGAATTTCGATCACGTAGCGATCGATCTTGATGCTGAGGTTGGCATCCGGAATATCCTCGATATGCTCCAGAATCAAGCCATTCAGGGTTTTTGGGCCATCAATGGGCAGTTCCCAGCCCAGTGCCCGGTTAACTTCCCGGATGTTGGCGGTGCCATCGATAACATAGGAGCCATCACGCTGCGGATGAATATCCTTGCTGTTATTGGCAAAATCGGTGGTGAATTCACCGACGATTTCTTCCAGCAAGTCTTCTAGTGTGACCAGTCCCTGAATATCACCGTATTCATCGACCACCAGGCCCATGCGCAATTGCTGGGCCTGGAAGTTCATTAGCTGGGTGTGAAGTGGCGTGTTTTCAGGTACAAAATAAGGGTCTTTTGCGGCTTTGGTCAGCATGACTTTGCTGGGTTCATCGGCGTACAGAAATTCAGCCGCATCCCGTATATGCATAATTCCGATTACCTTGTCCAGATCCCCTTTATAGAGCGGAAACCGCGTGTACTCCGTCCGGCGCATCTGATCAGCAATGGTGTCTATGTCATTTTCCATGTCGATACCGGAAACCTCACTGCGCGGCACCATAATATCGTCGACGGTGACGTTTTCCAGTTCCAGTATTCCCAGCAGCATGTTTTGGCGTTGTGCTGGGAGGCTGTCGCCGGATTCGTTCACCAGGGTCTTTAGTTCTTCTGATGACAGCGCGTCCTGCGCGCTGTGTGCATGACCGACGCGCATTACCCAGAACAGGCATTTGACAATTAGATTCACCAGCCAGATTGCCGGATAGAGAAAGATCATGAGCGGCCTCAATACGTATGAAGCCGGGAACGCAATACGCTCCGGGTAGCGCTGAGCCATGGTTTTGGGCGTAACTTCGGAAAATATCAGTATCGCCAGGGTCAGCGCAATTGTCGAGATACCCAGAGCAAGATCCTGATAGTCGGGCATCAGACGAAGTGCAATGATGGTAGCCAGCGATGCGGCGGCGATATTGACCAGATTGTTGCCAATGAGAATGGCACTGATTAGCCGGTCAGGGGTGTCGAGCAGTTTTCGGGCTCGGTTGGCTCCCCGGTGACCTTCCTTGGCCAGATGTTTTAGACGGTAGCGGTTGAGCGACAACATGCTGGTTTCTGAGCTTGAAAAAAACGCAGAGAATAGCAGCAGCAGGCCTAGCAGCGTAAAAAGCAGGCCTATGGGCATTTCGTTCAAGTTAATACAGCCTAAATTGCAATTTGAACGTGCTTTTTAGCGGTGCAAGGGGCTCACTGTCAAGGAATACCCCAAAATGGGTCGCTATTTATGCCTATCCATAGCGGTGCAACAGGTATTCCAGCACGAATTTGGAGCCAAAAAACGCCAGCATTAAAAATATAAAACCAAAAACAGTCAGGCGACTGGCCAGCGCTCCACGCCACCCTAGGTAAAAATGACCGAACAACAAGGTGGCGAAAAACAGCCAGGCAACGAAAGTCAGAACGGTTTTATGTACAAGGTCTTGAGTAAGCAGGTTATCAACAAACAGGCCACCACTGATCATGGCAGCGGTTAATAGGATGAAACCGATCATCAGCCATTCAAATAGTAATCGTTCCATCGTTTGCAGTGGCGGCAGGAAACGGTTCAGGCGACTGTTTAGCTGATGTCCGTGCAATTGTCGGTTCTGAATACCCAGCAGTAATGCGACCAGCGTAGCGATGGTAATAACGCTGTAAGCCAGCATGGATAGAAATACATGGAGTACGACGCCCGGTTGGTAGAGACGGGGTGCATAGTCCTCAGGCAGGAGCGTGATTAGCAGCAGGATCAACGCAGCGGCAGGCAGGACAAACGCAAAAAAGCTGTGTAGAGGCTTGGACCAACCGCTTATCAGCAAGACGGCGACGATAAAAAAAGTGATGACCGACGCGGCATTGGTCATGCTGATCTGCAATGCTCCCAGTACTATGATCTCAGACGCCAGTGTCGACAGGTGCGCTATCACGGCCATGGCGGCAGGCCAGAAAACCCAGAAACGTGTTGGCAGCTCAACCCGATACAGGCCGCGCAGCGCTATTGCCCCACTGAAAAAGTATCCGAGGATGGCAAGCCAGATAAGCATTCAGGTTCCTTGGGTCGAGTGGCGTTGAGTCCGGTTGACACCGGGCGCGGTAGTGTCGCATAAATGATAGCGATTCCCAACCGGGGGGTGTCACAGCCTGGTCTTGGAAATTGCTGGGATAGAGGCTGGCGCTCAGCACTGTTATACTGCTCTTATTCTCACTTGCACGGAAGTCACGATGTTTAAAAGCCTGTCCGAACGTCTGTCACAGACGCTGAAACAGATCTCCGGTCAGTCCAAACTGACGGAAGACAACATCAAAGCCACCTTGCGCGAAGTGCGCATGGCTTTGCTGGAAGCCGACGTTGCCTTGCCGGTCGTCAAGGCCTTTATTGACCGGGTGCGGGATCGCGCCGTTGGTCAGGAAGTTGGCAATGCCCTGAACCCGGGCCAGCAGTTCCTCAAGATTGTCCAGTCCGAGCTGGTTCAGGTCATGGGGGAAAAGGGTGAGTCACTGGACCTGAGTACTCAGCCCCCCGCCGTGATCCTGATGGCTGGTCTGCAAGGCGCCGGTAAAACCACCACCGTGGCAAAGCTGGCCCGCTATCTGATCGAGCGCGACAAGAAAAAGGTGATGGTGGTATCTGCTGACGTCTACCGTCCTGCAGCGATTAAACAGTTGGAAACACTGGCTGGAGAAGTCGGTGCCGTCTTCTTTCCAAGCGAGGTGTCACAAAAACCTGTTGCCATTGCCGAAGCGGCTGTGGCTTTGGCGCGCAAACAATATGTCGATGTGGTGTTGGTAGATACAGCCGGACGTCTGGCGATTGACGAAGCCATGATGGCCGAGATTCAAGCGCTGCACAAAGCCATCAAACCAATAGAAACCTTGTTTGTCGTCGACGCCATGACCGGTCAGGATGCAGCCAATACAGCCAAGGCATTTAATGAGGCTTTGCCATTGACCGGCGTTGTATTGTCCAAGGCAGATGGCGATGCACGTGGCGGTGCGGCGTTGTCTGTGCGTCACATTACCGGCAAACCCATCAAATTTATGGGTATCGGTGAAAAGACCGATGCTCTGGAAGCCTTTCACCCGGATCGGGTTGCATCACGCATTCTGGATATGGGTGATGTGCTGTCGCTGATCGAAGAGGTTGAGCGAAAGGTCGATAAGGGCAAGGCAGAGCAGCTGGCAACCAAGCTTAAAAAAGGCAAGGGTTTTGACCTGGCGGATTTTCGCGACCAGTTGCGCCAGATGGACAGCATGGGTGGCCTGATGGGGATGGTTGACAAACTGCCAGGCATGGGACAGATGGGGCAGGCTGCAAATCAGATGCAGGGCGCCGAGAAACAGTTCAGCCAGATGGGTGCCATTATTGATTCGATGACACCGGCCGAGCGTCATTTTCCCGACAAGATAAATGGGTCGCGCAAGCGTCGTATCGCCATGGGTTCAGGAACCCAGATTCAAGACATTAACCGGTTATTAAAACAGCATAAACAGATGTCGAAGATGATGAAAAAAGTCGGTAAAAAAGGCGGCATGGCCAATATGATGCGGGGCATGGGCGGCATGATGGGCGGTGGCGGTGGCATGCCTCCCGGTGGTTTTCCGGGCGGCGGAAAACGCGGCCCCTTAGGGTAATCGGCCTTATAGCTTGATTTACGCCCCCTCAATACGTATACTTTTGCGGCCTTGAAAACTGGGGTGGGCCCGGTTTTCGGTATAACTTTGGGTTGTTGAGCAGGGCTTTCGACTGAGTCGAACCCGGTTCATCGTCAGGGGTAACCCCCCTGAAGATCCAAAACGGCAGGTGATTTCAAAGCTTGCCCAGACAGGAGGACGCGATGGTAGTCATAAGACTCTCACGTGGCGGTTCTAAGAAGCGCCCGTTTTATCATATTTCCGTAGCTGACAGCCGTAATGCCCGTGATGGGCGTTTTATCGAGCGTGTTGGTTTCTTTAACCCGATCGCCCGTGGTCAGGAAGAGCGCATGCGCGTTTCTCTGGATCGCGTCGAATACTGGGCCAGCAAGGGTGCACAGACTTCTGACCGTGTCTCCCAGCTACTTAAAGAGTACCGGAAAGCCCAAAGCTGATCCGTCCAGTCAAGGGTTGATGTATGACACCGGAAAAACCGGAAAACATGATTGTGCTGGGCCGGGTTTCTTCGGTTTACGGTATTCAGGGCTGGGTAAAGATCTATTCCTATACCGAACCGATGGATCGGATTCTTGAATACGATCACTGGTTGCTCGATTTGAACGGTCGATGGACACCGATTACCGTTGATAAGGGTCGCAGTCACGGCAAGGGCATGGTGGCACACTTTGAAGGGTGTGATGATCGTGACCAGGCACGTAACTATTGTGGCGCTGATATCGGGGTAACAAGTGACCAACTGCCGACGCTGCCTGACGACGAGTTCTACTGGTATCAACTGGAAGGCTTGCGCGTCGTGAATGAGCAGGGTGTCGTACTGGGTAAAGTGGATCATATGATGAGTGCGGGGGCCAGCAACGATGTATTGGTGGTCAGTGGCAGTGCCGACAGTATCGATCGTCAGCAACGCCTGATTCCGTACGTACCGGATGTATATATCAAAGACGTTGACCTTGAAACGGGTCAGATTCGAGTTGATTGGGATCCGGAGTTTTGACAATACCGTCAGCGGATGGACAGGCCGATAGGGCTGTTCAACCTGAGTGTAGGCAATGGTTCGGTGTGGTCAGTCTGTTTCCGAGCATGTTCGAGTCTTTTTTGGACCAGGGCGTAATCGGACGGGCGGCTAACAAAGGGTTGATCGAGGTTGGGTTCTGGAATCCGCGCGATTACACCCATGACAAGCACCGTACCGTGGACGACCGACCCTTCGGGGGCGGGCCCGGAATGCTGATGAAGGTGCAGCCCTTGCGGGATGCGATTCAGGCGGCAAAAATCGCCAGCGGTAACCAGGCCAGGGTGATCTATCTGTCGCCGCAGGGCAGACGGCTCGATCAAACCGGCGTACAAAGCCTGGCGCGGTATCGGCACATGATATTCGTTTGTGGCCGCTATGAAGGCATCGACGAACGTGTGATCGAGGCTGAGGTGGATGAAGAGTGGTCGTTGGGTGACTTTGTGCTCAGCGGTGGAGAGTTGGCTGCCATGGCGTTTATTGATGCCATTGGTCGTCAGATCCCCGGCGTACTGGGTCACGAGGCATCGGCGGTTGAAGATTCATTCACCGATGGATTGCTGGACTGTCCACATTACACACGACCCGAAGAACTGGATGGAGTGAGGGTGCCGGAGGTACTGCTCAGTGGTCACCACGATAATATTCGGCGGTGGCGACTCAAGCAGGCACTGGGGCGCACTTGGCAACGTAGATCAGACCTGTTGGCTGACCGGGAAATGACCGCAGAACAGCAGGCGCTTTTGGACGAGTATCTCAATGAGCAGAACTCGCGCCATGGATCAGGAGCGGATTGATGAGCAATAGAAATTTGATTATTCAGCAACTTGAAGCTGAGCAGATGAACAAAGAGATCCCTGCATTCGGCCCGGGTGATACCGTGGTTGTTCAGGTTAAAGTAAAAGAAGGCGAGCGCGAGCGTTTGCAAGCATTCGAAGGCGTAGTGATAGGCAAGCGTAACCGTGGCCTGAACTCGGCTTTTACTGTTCGTAAAATCTCCAGCGGCGTCGGTGTCGAGCGGACCTTCCAGTCCTTCTCGCCAGTAGTCGACAGTGTGGCCGTCAAGCGTCGTGGTGACGTTCGTCAAGCCAAGCTGTACTACCTGCGCGAGCGTTCTGGTAAATCCGCACGTATCAAGGAAAAAATTGATCACAAACGCCTAAAAGCCCGGCTTTAATAGTCGTGTGATCATGTTAACAAGGCAGCTTCGGCTGCCTTTTTTATTATGTTAGCACCGCACAGGTACTGGCTAATGGTAGTCTGGCAACACTGGCGCGATATGAGTCCGGATTGCCCATTGTGTTTCTGGACTGTGTTTCTGGATGCTCACCGTGACAGTATGAAACAGCCTGTTGCGAAAATATCACAGTCGCGGGAGGCAAAGTCCGCCTTTGGTGCGGGTTTCGCGTTGACACCCAGTGGCGCGCTCAGTATGTTTTGAGCTCCCTACCGTCCGGCCGGCTTGAGTCTGGTCGATGTTGGATTCCAGTCAGTTTATGAGGTCAGTTTTGAAATCAGTCAATGTGGGTTTATGCGGTCTTGGCACCGTTGGCAGTGGTACTTTTAACGTCATGCAACGCAACCTGAATGACATTGCGCGCCGTGCCGGAAAGCCCGTGCGAATTACCCACGTTGGTGCCCGTCGGGATAATCCCGCCTGCCACCTGGGCAGCGTCAAGGTGTCCCGGGATGTTTTCGAGGTCGCGCGCGATCCGGATATCCACATACTGGTGGAGTTGATCGGGGGTAACGATGTGGCCAAAGAACTGGTGCTCGAAGCCATCAAGCATGGCAAGCACGTGGTTACGGCCAACAAATCGATGATCGCCATTCATGGTAACGAGATTTTCAAGGCCGCCGAAGCCCAGGGTGTCGTGGTGACCTATGAAGCGGCGGTTGCCGGTGGTATTCCAATCATCAAAGGCATACGTGAGGGGTTGGTTGCCAATGACATCAAGTGGCTGGCAGGCATTATCAACGGGACCGGCAACTTCATACTGACTGAAATGCAGGAAAAAGGTCGCGCTTTTGAAGAAGTCCTGAAAGAAGCCCAGCAATTGGGTTACGCCGAAACGGATCCTACCTTTGATGTGGAAGGTATCGACGCCGCTCACAAACTGACCATCCTCGCGTCCATCGCGTTTGGCATCCCGTTGCAGTTCGACAAGGTGTACACTGAAGGTATTACCAAAATCACCCGCGAAGACGTTCAATATGCCGAAGAGCTTGGCTACCGCATCAAGCACCTCGGGTTCACGCGCAAGACCAACGAGGGTGTTGAGTTGCGGGTACATCCAACATTGGTGCCGTCCAAACGCTTGCTCGCCAACGTGAACGGTGTGCTCAATGCAGTGCTGGTTGAAGGCGATGCAGTGGGTCCTACGATGTACTACGGCCCCGGTGCTGGCTCGGAGGCAACCGCTTCATCAGTCATTGCCGATATCGTCGATATCGCCCGTGAAATCGACAATGCCGGTAACGTGCCACACCTGGGTTACAGTTCGGAAACCGAAAATCTACCGGTGTTGCCGGTCAGTGACATTGTTACCGGCTACTATCTGCGCATTACCGTGAAGGATGAGATCGGTCAGATGGCGAACATTACGCGCATCATGAGCGAGAAGGGCATTAATATTGAAGCGATTATTCAGAAAAAGCCCGAGGACGAAGCAGACGTTGTACCGCTGATTCTGCTGACGCATCCGGTGCGTGAATACCGAATGGATGATGCCATCAGTGCCATACAGGCGCTGGAGTCAGTTACCAAGCCAATCGTGCGCATCCGAGTCGAGCAACTAGACGGCTAACCGGTGTTCAAATGCAGCACTCGCCGGATCTGCGTCCGGCATAACCCTTTGCTAACGAGACTTGATTCGTGAAATACATCAGCACGCGGGGCCAGGCCCCAACCCTGGGTTTTGAAGATGTTTTGCTAACCGGCCTGGCCCCTGACGGCGGCCTTTATGTGCCGGAGTCATTGCCTCATTTCTCGCTGGACGAGATCCGCCAGTGGCGCGGATTGCCTTATCATGAGCTGGCTTTTCACATCATTCAGCCCTTTGTCGACGGTGCCATTGCCGACGATGAACTGGCCACCATGCTCAGCGACACTTACAGCGTCTTCGGTCACAAGGCCATCGCACCACTCACCCAGCTCGACCACAATGAATATGTGCTGGAGTTGTTTCAGGGGCCGACGCTTGCGTTCAAAGACTTCGCGCTGCAATTGCTCGGACGAATGCTCGACCATCTGCTTGAAAAGCGCGGCGAAAAAGTCGTAATAATGGGCGCAACCTCCGGTGATACCGGTTCGGCAGCGATCGAAGGGTGCAAGCGCTGCAGTAATATCGATATTTTTATTCTGCATCCCCATAACCGGGTCTCGGATGTTCAGCGTCGCCAGATGACCACTATCACCGGTGATAATATTTATAACCTGGCGGTCGAAGGCAACTTTGATGACTGTCAGAGCATGGTGAAAGCCAGCTTTGGTGACCAGTCTTTTCTGCGCGGTGAGCGCCGGTTGGTTGCGGTTAATTCGATCAACTGGGCACGCATCATGGCTCAGATTGTCTACTATTTCTATGCGTCTCTTAATCTTGGCGGGCCGGACCGGTCAATGGCGTTTTCGGTACCTACCGGGAACTTTGGTGACATATTTGCCGGTTATCTGGCGCGCAAGATGGGTTTGCCCATCAGTCAGTTAATTGTGGCCACTAATCAGAACGATATTCTGCATCGGGTGATGAGTAACAACGTCTACGAGAAACACCCGCTGGCGCATACGCTGACCCCGTCGATGGACATCGTAGTGTCCAGTAATTTCGAGCGTCTGTTGTTTGATTTGTACGACCGGGACGGTGCCGTATTGGCGGATCTGATGGCCAGAATGAACAACGAGGCGGTTACCTTGGACGCAGCGCGCCTGGCCAGGGCGCGGGAAGTGTTCGACAGCTACGGCGTCGATGACGCCATGACCGTCAGTACCATTAAACAGGTATTTGAGGAAACCGGGTATCTACTCGACCCGCATACAGCTATCGGGGTCAGGGCTGCACGGGAAACCCGGCGCAGCGCCATTGATCCGATGATTACCCTGGGCACCGCTCATCCGGTGAAGTTTGCCGATGCGGTAGAGCAGGCAGGTATGACGTCACCTGAGCTGCCACGCCATCTGGCCGATCTGTTTGATCGGCCGGAGCGTTATGATGTCTTGCCGAATGAACTGGGGCGCATTCAGGCCTATGTCGCCGACGCCGTTTTTGGTGAGGGTGTTTGAGCACAGTGACCGCTCAGTTTCCCACTCTCCAGTCCCGAACCGTTCCTGCTGGAGCCGCAGTAGCTGAGTTGCCATTGCTGGACCGGATCTACCGGTCGCGCGGCGTGCAATCAACGACGGAGCTGGATTCTGACCTGCAGCATCTGTTGCCCTGGCAATCAATGAAGGGGATTGGCGCGGCCGTTGAGTTGTTACGTCGGGCGCTGGATCAACAGCAGCGTATTGTGGTGATTGGCGATTATGACGTTGACGGAGCTACCAGCACAGCACTGGTGGTGCAGGTGTTGCAGGCGCTGGGAGCCCGGGTTGATTTTCTTCTGCCCAATCGTTTTGAATACGGCTATGGCTTGTCCGCGGCTATTGTCGAACAAGCGCTGAACGGCTCGCCCGAGCTGATCATCACGGTCGATAACGGCATCGCCAGTCATGATGGCGTCGCTGCCGCTCAAGCGGCGGGTGTCTCGGTACTGATTACTGATCATCATTTACCGGGCTCTGACCTGCCTCCGGCTGACGCTATTGTTAACCCCAATCAGCCAGGTTGTGATTTTGCCAGCAAAGCTGCCTGTGGCTGCACCGTAGCGTTCTATCTGATGATTGCACTGCGGGCGGCATTGCGAGACCAGGGCTGGTTTGATCAACAGGCCATCAAGCCACCCAAGCTGGCGCAGTGGCTGGATCTGGTCGCGCTGGCTACTGTTGCAGACGTGGTGCCTCTGGATGCCAATAACCGCCGGCTTGTCAATCAGGGGCTTGGCCGCATTCGTGCCGGTCAGTCCCGTCCTGGAATTCAAGCCTTGTTCGAGGTTGCCGGACGCCAATGGCAGCGCGCTCAGGCGTCTGACTTCGGGTTTGCCGTGGGGCCGCGACTCAATGCCGCTGGCCGGCTGGATGATATGACGATCGGTGTGCGCTGTCTGTTAACTGATAGCCCGGTAGAGGCGCGGCGGTTGGCGACTCAGTTGGAAGATCTGAATCGGGAGCGTCGGGCGATTGAGCGTTCTATGGTGGTGGAAGCTCAACAGGCGCTGGAGCAGATCCGGGAATTACCGCCTCGCTTCGGGCATGTTTTGTATCAGTCCGACTGGCACGAAGGAGTTATTGGTATCCTTGCATCTCGTATCAAGGAGCAAACACATCGTCCGGTAATCGCGCTTGCTGGCGCTGCCAACGGGCGCTTGAAAGGATCGGCGCGTTCGATTCCCGGTTTTCATCTGCGCGACGCACTTGACTGGATAGCCAAGCAGGATCCTGAATTGCTGATAACCTTTGGCGGCCACGCGATGGCAGCCGGTCTGACGCTGGCTGAGGGGAATCAGGACCGGTTACAGCATTGGTTTGAACGCTCCGTCCAGGCGCTCTGTGAACCGGAAGCCTTGCAACCTATGGTGATGACGGATGGCGAACTTAACGCCGCTGAGCGCGACCTGGGAACGGCTTTGGCGCTGGAGCAGGCCGGACCTTTCGGTCAGGGCTTTCCAACGCCGATATTTCAAGGTGAGTTCTGGATCGAACAGCAAAAAATTGTGGGTGAACGACACTTGAAACTAACCTTGTCAGATCAGCAAGGACAGAGTATTGAAGCAATAGCGTTTAATATCGATACCCATATATGGCCAACATCACAGCGAGCGTTGGCCGGTATTTACCAGTTATCCTGCAATCGGTTCAGAGGCCGGGAAACGGTGCAGCTGATATTTGACGCCATAAAACCCCAGGCTTCGCTTAACGGTTAATTGTGTTGCTCATTATTATTGTCAGATTTTACTCATTTATTATTAACCTTAACTTTGAATTCAATCTGTTTCTGCAACACGCGCCCCATAGTATTCCGCGCCCGGAAATAGGTCAGGTAATCGAGCAAACCTATGCGATATAAGGGTAAAGCCTTGAGGCTGAGTCCGGCCCGCTTGTTGTGTGCTTTCCTGAACATTCCTGATTGATGATCAATATTCCATGGTTTATTAACTCTGAAACATGAAATATCAATAACCAAACATTACTTCCCTGTTGTTTTTTAAACGGTTTTCCGGATATCACTACCCCCGGCAAATCAATTTCGTTAAAATGCGCGCCCCGCTAAATTTCATGGGTTTTATCTATCAGGAGCGGTACGTGGAAATTAATCCGATTAAAGAACAACTAAAAGACCTTAAAGCGCGAACGGATGTGCTTAGGGGGTATCTTTGACTTCGACCTGAAGAAAGAACAACTGGCTGAAGTCGAACGGGAACTGGCCGAACCCAACGTCTGGAATGACCCGGCACGAGCTCAGGCACTGGGTAAGGAGCGTAGCGCTCTGGAAAATGTGGTGAAAACACTGACCAACCTCATTGACGGAGTCCGGGATGCCGGTGATTTGCTGGAAATGGCGGTTGCCGAAAACGACGAAGAGACAGTCAGTGACGTTGTCGCTGATCTGGACGGGCTCGATAGCCAGTTGGCCAAACTTGAATTTCGCCGTATGTTCAGTGGCGACATGGATCCTGCCAATGCCTACGTTGATATTCAGGCTGGCTCTGGTGGCACCGAAGCCCAGGATTGGGCCGAGATGCTGTTGCGTATGTATTTGCGCTGGGGCGAGGAAAAGGGATTCAAAACTGAGCTTATGGAAGTCTCAGCGGGCGACGTTGCCGGTATAAAGTCGGCCACCGTTCGTTTTGAAGGTGAGTATGTATTCGGCTGGTTGCGAACCGAAACAGGGGTACACCGATTGGTGCGTAAATCGCCTTTTGACTCTGGCAATCGTCGTCATACATCGTTTTCGTCCGTATTTGTTTCCCCTGAAGTCGACGATGATATCGAGATCGATATTAACCCGGCTGACTTGCGGATTGACGTTTACCGCGCCTCGGGTGCCGGTGGTCAGCACGTTAACCGGACAGAATCAGCAGTGCGGATTACGCACAACCCGACTGGCATCGTAACGCAGTGTCAGAATGACCGTTCCCAGCATAAAAACAAAGATAAGGCCATGAAGATGCTCAAGGCCAAGTTGTACGAGTTTGAGATGCAAAAGCGGAACGAAGCGGCACAGGCAGTGGAAGACTCCAAATCAGACATTGGTTGGGGCAGCCAGATCCGATCTTATGTGCTGGACGATTCCCGTATCAAGGATCTGCGTACAGGCATTGAAACGCATAATACGCAAGCCGTGCTGGATGGGGGTCTGGACGCTTTTATTGAAGCGTCATTGAAAAAAGGCCTTTAAAAGGGGGCATTGCATGCCTCTGTGTATAGCGCCGGGATCTGACCGGGTACTCAATCAATAGCAGCCGGTATGGGCGGCTGCGCAACACTGGACTGTATGAATATGACCGACAAGCACATCGACAGTGATGACAACCACATCATCGCCGAGCGCAAACAAAAACTGGTGACTCTGGCTGGTAGCCGGCCGCAAGCGTTTCCGAATGACTTCAAGCGTAACCAGATGGCCGGTGATCTGCAGGCGCAGTATGGGGAATTGGACAAAGAAGCCATTGTCGATCTGACAGTTGAAGTGAGTGTAGCAGGACGGGTTATGCGCAGGGGTGGCCCTTTTGTCGGACTGCGCGATGTGAGCGGTCGTATTCAACTATATTTGGGCAAAGCCTTGCAAAAGGAAAGCACCGACTGGCAGTTGCTCGATATCGGTGACATTGTCGGTGCGCGTGGCACCCTGTCCAAGTCAGGTAAGGGTGAATTGTATGTAGAAATCACCCGCGTCGAAGACTTGGTTCTGTTGACCAAGTCGTTGCGTCCTTTGCCGGATAAATTTCATGGACTTGCAGACCAGGAATTAAAGTATCGTCAGCGCTATGTTGATCTGATTACCAGTGATGAAACGCGTCGTACCTTTCAGATTCGCGCAGGCATCATCAATGGTATTCGTCGCTATCTGTCTGAGCGTGATTTTATGGAAGTAGAGACGCCCATGTTGCAGGTGATTCCAGGAGGTGCGACGGCCCGGCCGTTTACCACCCACCATAACGCCATGGATATTGATATGTACCTGCGTGTGGCCCCGGAACTTTACTTGAAACGCCTGATTGTCGGTGGTTTCGAAAAAGTCTTTGAAATAAATCGAAATTTCCGTAACGAAGGGGTCTCTACGCGTCACAACCCGGAATTTACCATGCTTGAGTGGTATCAGGCCTACGCTGACTACCACCAGTTGATGGACCTGACTGAAGATATGCTGCGCACACTGGCGCGTGACGTTCTGGGGACGACTGAACTTGTGTATCAGGGTGAAACCTTTGATCTGGGCAAACCGTTCGAACGGTTGACCATGGTTGATGCCATCCTGAAGTACAACCCATCCCTGGCGAAGGCTGACATTGATGTCCGGGAGGCAGCAGTAGCTGTGGCGACTGGTCTGGGCATTAAGGTTAAGGAAAGCTGGGGACTGGGCCGCATTCAGACTGAAATATTTGAAGAAACGGTTGAAGAGAAACTGCGAGATCCGGTTTTTGTGACCGCTTATCCAGCGGAAATGTCACCCCTGGCGCGTCGTAACGACGACAACCCAGAGGTTACTGACCGTTTTGAGTTCTTCATCGGTGGTCGTGAAATTGCCAACGGTTTCTCGGAGTTGAACGATCCGATCGATCAGGCCGAGCGTTTCAGGGCTCAGGTGGCTGAAAAAGACGCGGGCGACGATGAAGCCATGTTTTACGATGAAGATTACATAAACGCCCTTGAATACGGTTTACCGCCAACGGCGGGCGAGGGCATTGGTATTGATAGGCTGGTGATGTACTTTACCGATTCGCCATCGATCAAGGACGTTATTCTCTTCCCTCACATGAAACCTCGCCAGTCTGGCGAGTGAACAGGAGCGCACCATGTTTGACCAGGATCTGGATCTGAAGATCAAAGAACACGAAGAGAAAATTGAAGAGCTACGTCATTTGAAGGAGGCACAGGCCAACCGTCAGAAGGGTTATGACCTTTATCATGAACAGGTGCGTAGTCTGTTTGATGAATACGGTATTTCCGAGTACGACATTTTTGATGCTCGTGCCAAGGCCATCGTTGACTGGTTGAAGGCACATGGCAAGAAAACCGATACGCCTGCTTTTTTTGACGAGCTACAGGCTTACTTTGCGCGCCAGGTTGGCAACAAGGCCACTCGCAAGAAAGTGAAGGCCGACAAGCCTGCGGGTCCCAAGCTTGCGATAGGTATCTATGTGCATCCGAACACCGGTGAGCGCATCGAGAAGAAGCGTCGCAATCCCAAGACGCTAGATGAATGGATTGAAGCATTTGGTATTGAAGAAGTCGCTCAATGGCGTGAAGCCAGCGAGTAAGTGTATCGATACTGACATAGCCGGCCATGGGGTCGGCTTTTTTATGGGTGTCGATTAGACCAAAAAAAGTATGTAATCCTGTTGCTAAGGTACAGTTAGAAGGTATTTTCCTGACTATTTACAAAAACACACAGTTTACAACCTGCCTGCATCTTGATGCGATCTGTAAAAGGGTTTAGGAGAACTATCCCCAGTTTCTATCGATCACCAAAACGACCCGTGATGTTTCTGTACTTATAGGTATGAGTGTGATTTTTTGTTAGAAGTAAGCTATAACTTATTGATAAATATACATAAAAAGTAATTGATCAAAAAATGATCGATTTTGTTCAGGCCCGTCATTGTGGTGGTTCGAGCGGGTTTAATTAGAGTTGTTAACATAGATATCCACAGATTTTGTGGACACTCAGCGCCAGCCCTTATTGCGACTGGCGTTTGCGTCGGAATCTATTCCAGTCAATAAGTTGGCGTCTTTCGAATGATGTAAAAATTTCCGATAATTGCCCTAAAAAGTACAACAACTCTGCATCTTTTAGAATGCCAGCATGACGCCCAGCGTCGGCTCGTAGGTAAATACCTCAGTCAGACTCTGGTATTCAGCCTTTACTGATCCGAAGGCGACAACATTGCGCGCTGGGCTGCGTTCATACCCAATTTCGATGCTCAAGCCGAGATTGGTATCGTCTTGCCGGCCGTAAACCGTGCCGCCTGCCTGATAAAACACCGAGCTGTGATACCCGCCTGTGTAAGCCTTGTAGCCAGCTCCTATCGATATATTATTGCTGTCGTTGTAGCCAAACTGAAGCTGCACAGCGCTGACGCGGGTCAGCGCTCGTTGGTATACCAAGCTGGCTGTGTCGCTATCGAGCCAACGGATCAGGTCGGTGCCGATGGCGTTGCCAGCGGCACTGGCAGTCATGCTCCAGGGCAGAATCAGGGCGGGTAGGAGGGCTAGGCAGTGGCGTTTCATTTAGGATGCTCGCGGTGAATTCTGGCAAAATGTACACCAAGTTGGACGCTCACGCTGCGGGCCTGTTAACAATAATTGCAACTTGGATTCAGGCATGGTTCAGCCAGAAGCAGTAAGCTTGGTGCCGTAGCGTCAGGCATTGAGCCATTTAAAGGAGCCGCATCATGAACAAGCATATCGGGTTTGCCCTTATTGTAGGGCTGGCAACCAGCACAATGGCGGTGGCGGATCATCAGGATGATCGTCATCGCAGTGACCGCCAACAATTTTTCGCAGAGGGACGTGTGGTCGATGTCGAGCCCGTCTATGAAACTTACTATTATCGCCAACAAAGGCAGGGTCATAACGATAACCGTTATGAGATTTGCCGCACGCGAGATGTTGAAGTGAGCCGCACTCAGCGCAGTGGAAACCCGGCGGCGACTTTGATCGGCGGTGCGGTTGGCGCAACGGTGGGATCGCACAGCGGGCGCACGCCGGAATCCCAGGTCTTTGGTGCCATCGCCGGTGGCATCATTGGAGGCGCCATTGGTCATGAGCTTGGTGGACGAGGTGAAACGACCGTTAAGTATCGAACCGAACGAGAGTGCGAAGTGGAATACCGCCATCGGCGCAGTGATCTGGTAGGCTACGAGGTCCGCTACCGCTACAATGGTCGCGAATTCATGACCTTTATGGACCGTCACCCAGGGCGCTATGTCGAGCTTGCTGTGGAGGTGACGCCCCGTTAATTGAAGAGGCACTTTCATGTCAAGCTATGCTGCGGCGCACCTCCGGCTACCGGGAATGTATGCCGCTGTTCTATTTTTGCTGCTCTTTACCGGTGCCGCACAGGCCGAAGACAGTCGCCACCCCTGTACCGGGACGCCCTTGCCACTGACCACGGAGAGCGCGGTGGTGCAGGCAGCAGAATGCCTGTTTAACGGCCGGGTGGTGAAGGTTGAACGGGTTAGTGACGGCAGCGACTGGGCCTACCGTCTGCGCTTGTTATTGGAGGCCGGCCGGGTCAGAACGGTCGATCTGAATCGCTCTACAGGCATGCCGGTCGATCCGGCGGTGCGGGAGGAAGTAAATGAAACTCTTGATCGTTGAGGATGAGACCGGGCTGCGCGAGCATTTACACGGTGGTTTCAAGAAGGAAGGCTTTGCCGTAGATACCTCGGCCAATGGCAACGATGGTTTGTTTCAGGCAACTGAAAACGATTATGACGTAGCCATCATTGATCTGGGCTTGCCCGGGCTGGATGGCATCGAGCTAATCCGCCAGTTGCGTTCGGCTGACAAGCATTATCCGATTCTGATCCTCACTGCGCGTGGTCATTGGCAGGACAAAGTGGCCGGATTGGAAGCCGGTGCCGATGATTATCTGGCCAAACCCTTTGTTTTTGCGGAACTGTTGGCCCGGGTCAAGGCGCTGTTGCGACGCAGTGTCGGCATGGCTACAGCGACCCTCACCGTCGGACCCTATGAGCTGGATACTGGGTCCCGCCGTGTCCGTGTCGAAGGGCAGGATATCGAGCTCACCAGCTATGAATACAACACCCTCGAATACCTGATGATGCATCGGCAAAAGGTGGTTTCCAAAACCGAGTTGACGAATCACCTCTACGAACAGGACTTTGATCGCGACAGTAACGTGATTGAAGTGTTCATTCGCCGCCTGCGCAAAAAGCTGGACCCCGATAATTTGCGCAACCCCATAACCACTCAGCGCGGTATGGGGTATCGTTTTAATGCTGACTCGGTCGCTGATTGATTCGCTTTATGACGTTCTCTGGACTTCGGCGTGGTAGCTCCCGTCGCTCCTTTTCTCTTCGTCGCCGGTTGCTGGTCTCCGCGAGCCTAGTGCTGCTGTTTTTTCTGGGAATGACCGGAGTTGCACTGGATCGGGCGTTTGAACGCAGTCAGGTTTCGGGTCAGTCCGAACGGTTGTTTCTGAGAATTCTTACGCTCCTCGCCGAGTCCGAATTACAGACCGATGGCCTCTGGTTACCGCCCTATTTGGCTGAGGAACGGTTCAATTCTCCAGAGTCCGGGTTGGTAGCTCTGGTGCTCGATGAGCAGCGCAATGTAATCTGGCAGAGCCTGTCGAGCCAATGGTTTGACCAGATGGGCTGGATACGGTCGCAAGGCGATATCAACATTGGTCAGGAGCAATTTGGTTTCCGCGGGGACTACATTTACGAGCGATACAGGGTGCTCTGGGAAACAATCGATAATAACGAGCGACGGTTTGAGTTCTGGGTGCTGGAGGATGCCGCACCCCTGAATCAGATTATTCAGACCTTTCGTCAGCAACTATGGGGTAGCCTGGCGGCGGTTACACTGGTGCTGTTGCTGGCACTGTGGGTCGTTGCTCGCTGGGGCTTGCGACCGCTCAGTCAACTGGCAGAGAACCTTCATCGGATACGTTCCGGACAACAGGGTCGGCTGGAAGGCCATTATCCGCGCGAGTTGCAGCCGTTGGCTGATAACCTGAACCGCTTGCTCGATGCCGAGCAGAATCAGCGCGAGCGCTACCGTACCGCAATGGCTGATCTGGCTCACAGTTTGAAAACGCCCCTGGCGGTGATTCGAACCCTTGAGCCTGCGGACGCCCGAGAGCTGCATGAACAGGTTCATCGAATGGACCAGATCGTGCGCTATCAGTTGCAACGCGCAGTGACTGAAACCCGGCAGGGACCGGTGCTTGGCCAGCGTAGTTCACTGAACCAGAGTCTGGACCGACTCGGACGGGCACTGGGTAAAGCCTTTCATCATGAAGACAAGGTGCTTGATTTGCCAGATCCTGATCAGGAATGGACGCTGGCGATGGACGTCAATGATGTACTTGAAGTCTTTGGCAATTTACTGGAGAACGGCTTCAAATATGCGCGGTCTGTCATCACTGTTTCGGTATCGAGGTCACTGGAGTTTCCCGATTGCTGGGTAGTCGACATCGACGACGACGGCCCCGGGATAACCCAGGAGCAGCGCAATGCTGTGCTTAATCGCGGGCAGCGGCTCGACACCCTGCAGCCTGGCCAGGGTATTGGCCTGAGTATGGTAACGGACATACTGGGCAGCTATGGCGCTTCATTGCGTATAGAAGACAGCCCTCTGGGGGGTGCCCGCTTTCGCCTGGCGCTGCCCGTTGCTCCACAAGCGTAGCCGTCAGAGCCAGAGTCTGTGGCCATTATCGTGCAACCAGCGCCGGTCATCCTGCCAATGTGGATGCAGGCGGGTAACTTCGTTCCAAAAACTTGCGCCATGATGCGGGTGCAGCAAATGGGCGGTTTCGTGGGCAACCAGATAGTCGATGATGCGTTCTGGCGCCATCATGATCTGCCAGTTGTACTGAATTCGACCGGTAGCAGTGCAGTGCCCCCATTTGGTTTTGGTACGGCGCAGGCGAATATCGGTTAGGTGGTTTTCCCAGCCCTCGGTATGTACTCGTTGCAAGGTTTTTTCGGTCAGATAAAATCGGGCCTGGGTTTTGTAAAAATCGGCCAGGACATGGTGCACATGTGGCTTGTCCAGCAATGGAGCGACCAGATAAAGACGGTCCTGATCGCGTCGCCACTGCGAGCGTGCACCACGGCTTAGTTGCAGGGTTAAGCGTTCATCCATCAGCGGGCAGTGTGCCTGTTGGCTGAAATCGGGTTTTTGTTCCCGTTTTTCTGCCTGGCTTCGCAGTGCCCGATTCAGCCAGTCCTGACGGTCGCTCAGGAAACGTTTCAGGTCTGTATCGGAGACGTGCCAGGGCGCTCTTAGCTCTGGCGCGCCGTCGCGCACATGCAATGCCACGGTTTTGCGTTTTGAACGCCGGACCGGAATGGTGCCACCTGACCAACTCAATGCCTCGCTCATCGGCGCTTGTCCGGCATCAGCGGCTCGATCAGCGATTCCAGCCCTTCGGATCGGATCAGCAGAGCCAGCGCCATCAGTTCGCCCAGTTTGCCAGGTGGAAAACCTTTGCCCTGAAACCACAGCAAGTACTCTTCGGGCAAGCGCATCAGGGGTTTTCCGCTATATTTACCAAAAGGCATGTTAGTGCCTGCCAAGGCCAGAAGATCATCATGTTGAAAGGACATCGTGTGTGGACACCTCGTTAGCATTTGCTGATACATTACCGGAATTTGTACAGCGCCAGGCGCAAGCAGCGCTGGATCAGTTTCTGTTGAATTCTGCATCGGCTGGTCAGTTTCGGGGTCGGTTTCAGAAAACGGCCTTGCTTATCCAGGAGCTGCGTCCGCATCCGCTATCCGGTGAAACGGTGCATCTGCCGATGGCTCTGTTGCGTTGGAAAAATGATGCATGGCAGCTCTTTTTTCGCGGCAGCCGTGGTCGTTGGCAGCCGTTCCCCGGGATTCAGCCCAGCATCCGGCCAGCGCCTTTGTTACATCATATTCATCGGGATGAACTGGGCATTTTCTGGCGCCAGTAGGACTCGAGCTGGTCCAGCGCCCGATTCAGCGTGTCGCGCCCGGTGCCAAAGTTCAAGCGCAGACTGCATGGGTCACCGAAGTCCTTGCCATCACTGGGCATGATGCCGGCTCCGATAAATCGCTGTATGGCCTCGCCAGGTTTCAGGTCGCTCTCGATCCAAGCCAGAAAGGTAGCCGGTGCTGGCCGATATCGAAGCCCTGCCAGTTCGTTGATTGCCTTAGCGACCGCATCACGATTGCCCTTAAGATGGTGTCGCAATGCCATTAACCAGTCGTATCCGTCACTGAATGCCGCTTCTGTCGCCAGCAGTCCCATAAAGGTTGGTTGCGGCACACTGTCCTGGCCGGCTCTAATCAGTCGATGGCGTAGATCGCCATTGGGAATGATGGCAAAGGAGCAGCCCAGCCCGGCGATGTTAAAGGTTTTGCTGGCGGCCATTAGCGTGATGCTGTGCTCGGCGATATCAGGCAGTGAGCCTGTCGGGCAGTGGCGCATCTGGGGCTCAAGAATTAAGTCGCAATGTATTTCGTCTGAGCACAGCAGTACCTGGTGCTCGCGGCACCTGGCAGCCAGTCGCTGTAGCTCGGGTTTACCCAGAACCAGACCTTGTGGATTCATCGGGTTGCACAGAATCATCAGGTGGCACTCCGGGTGGGCCAGTTCCTGTTCCAGTTGTTGCCAATCCCAGCCGGCATCGGGCTCTGTGGTTTCGGATGAAGACGTCACACCTTCTGTCGTTACCGGGATGTTGATCGCGGTTGCACCGCGCAATACAGCCGCTTTGCGCAGAGGTGGATAATTAGGTTCCTGAACCAGTACCCGGCCACCTCGCGCAAACGCATCGATGGCCAGATTGAAAGCGGGCACGACGCCGGGGAACCAGACAATCCAGGCCGGGTCAATTGACCAGTCATAGTTGTGCAGGCACCAGTCGACAACCGATGTATTCAAACCCGGCCAGGGGGTGCTGTAACCGTATACCGGATGGTTTGCTCGGCTTTGCAAGGCCTCCACTATGCAGGGTGGCGATGCCAGATCCATATCTGCAATCCACATTGGCAGAACCGGCTGGTCTCGGTAAAGCTCCAGTTTGATAGCATGGGTATCGCGACGATCGATGGTGTCAAAATTGAACGGCATGGAGGGGTAATGATCCTGATAGTTGGATAGTTGGATAGTTGGATAGTTGAGAGGGGAGCCGGTTGGCCGACTCTGTTGGAATGCTGCCCGATGTTGCTGTCGGTGGCAAGTCAGTCAGGGCAAGTTCGCGCAGGGTCGCCGTTGTCTTGTTATACTGCGCGCCAATCCCCACGTCGGGTCGCAAGTAGGCCGAACAGACACCGGCATGCAGCATTACAAAAGGGCTAGGACAGTATGGCGTCAGAACGATTTGGTGGCACAGAGCGGCTGTATGGCATCGGGCAGACCGAGTGGTTGGGTCAGCAGCATGTGGTTGTTGTCGGCGTAGGGGGTGTTGGCAGTTGGGCAGCTGAGGCGCTGGTGCGCACGGCAGTCGGTCATATTACACTGATTGATCTGGATGATGTCTGTGTGTCCAATACTAACCGTCAGTCCCATGCGATGAGCAGTACCCTGGGCAAAATGAAAGTGGATGTGCTGGCGCAGCGGTTAATGGACATTAATCCGACGTGCAAGGTCGAGGTGCGGCATGATTTCCTGACCCCGGACAATCTGATAGCGCACCTGACGCCCAGGCCTTCTGCCGTTCTCGATGCTATAGACAGTGTGCGCGTTAAGGCGGCGTTGATTAACTATTGCCAGCGCCAGAAAATCCCCCTGGTCACAACCGGCGGTGCCGGCGGGCAGACCGATCCATTGCAGATCACGGTGGCCGACCTGTCGCGCACCGTGCAGGACCCACTGGCGTCGCGGACGCGTCAGTTATTGCGCCGGGACTATGGGTTCAGTCGCAACCCAAAACGCAAGTTTGGCATAGACTGTGTGTATTCCACCCAGCAGCTGCTATACCCTCAAGCGAATGGCGAGGTGTGTGCTACCAAACCCGGGGACGACAGCAGTCGACGGCTGGATTGTGCAACCGGATTCGGTGCGTCGGTGATGGTAACCGCTAGTTTTGGAATGGTGGCGGCCAGTCGATTGGTCGACAAATTGCTGCAAGTGAAACATCGTTTGCAAGCAACCGAAGATCAAGCCTGCTGAGGTAGGGAGGCTCTTGAATAATTCCCGCAGAGCCTGGGGTAAATTGTTCAGTGTTAATCTTGGTTCTTTGAGTTGGTCGAATATTGGTCTGACTGCTTACATAGCCCGTTGTCGGCTTACCGGCCGAGATATACACTGACGCTCGCTCGCTCATTCATGCGTAAGGGACACCATGCTGACTCAATTTTTAAAGTTTTTTAAGGCGCTGAACTCGGACGCAGGTCCCTGGCAGCTGGCGTTCGCTGTTGGATTGGCGTTGATCATTGGCCTGACACCTTTGTGGTCGGTGCATAACCTGTTGGTGATCTTGCTGGCGTGCATTCTGCGTGTGCATTTCGGCACCTTTCTGGTGTTCTGGGTCGTATTTTCTGGTTTCGCCTACTTGCTAGACCCTGCTTTTGATGCCTGGGGTTATGCCTGGTTGACCAGCCCGGAACTGTCAGCGACCTGGACATCGCTGTATCAGATCGACTGGTGGCAGGTAGCGAAGTTTAACCACACCATTACGCTTGCCAGCGTTGTTGTTTCCCTGTTGTTGTTCCTGCCTGCGGTATTTTTGATGCGGTTTGGTGTCGTTCACTACCGTGCCCGGCTAATGCCATGGGCAAATCGTCTGAAATTGGTTCAGATTGTCAAGGCCAGTAAGGTCTACACCCTCTATGAGAAAGTGAGCTAAGGAGCGCACATGAAAGTATTTCGATGGAGCGGTTTGATCGCTTTTGCTGTGGTGTTAACCGCGGTGATGCTAGTGGGTGTGTTTTTTCTGGACAACTGGGCCAGGGCAGGTCTGGAGGCTGGAGGCACTCGTATTCACGGCGCTGAAGTTAATGTTGCCGCCGTGGATCTGACGCTGAGCCCGCTCGGGTTTGAAGTTCGGGGGGTTGAGGTAACGGATATTGAAGACCCGACGAAAAACCTGTTTGAGCTTGATACCGCCCGTCTGGCGATGAATCTGCCCAAGCTTTTCCTGGGCAAAACCAGTATCGATGACCTGACGGTCTCCGGGATGAGCAGCGGAACAGAGCGCAGCCGTCCGGGTCGGGTCATTCCGGTTGAAACACGCGAGGCGGGTGAACCCACAGTAGCCAGTCGTGCCCGTGATGCAGCGGCAGGTCGGGCCAGTGACGTACGAAACGCTCTGCCAGAACCGGCCGAAGCCGTTGCGAATGCGTTAACGCAGAGCCGTGCGGCTGCCAGTCAGGCGAGTACGACGATGCAAGAGTCGAGATCGTCTGTCGATACTGCTCTTGGCAATTTGCCGGATGATGCCTCCATTGCACAATACGATCAGCGTATTGAGGCACTGCGCGGCCGGTCACTGGACTCACTGGATGCTATACGCTCTGCACAAACTGACCTAACTGCGCTTCAGCAGCAGGCATTGCAAGACCAGCTGTCGGTTGCAGCGGCCCGTCAGTCCGCTAACGCTGCCATCACCAACAGCCGGCAAGCCTTGCAAAATGCACTGGATGCACCGGCTAAGGACTGGGCGGCCTTGCGGGAGGCTTACCCATTAAACGAGGCATCTGCGATTCGTGCAGGCCGATTGCTGCTCGGTGATGAAGTCTTCGATCGCTACGATCAGGCTAGAAAATACTATAACCAGGCGTCGCCCTGGCTGCGTCGTCTGGTTCCCGAGTCAAGCTCGGAAGACGCTGGGCCGGTGCGCGCTGATGGGCGGTTTGTGCGCTTTGAAACGCCCAATCCAACACCCAATTTCCTGTTACGACAGGCATTGGTCAGCTTTGAGGCCAACAACTCGCCTTGGTTGCTCAGCATGAGCCAGGTGACCGGTCAGCAGCGCTTGACGGGTGAACCGGTGCGCATGCAGTTGGCGCGCGGTGACGCCGGCAATGAGGCGATGCGAATAGACGCTGTGCTGGATCGTCGGGAAGCCATTAATATGGACCGGTTCGATCTTATAGGTCGTAACCTGGCGTTTGCCGCTCGCTCGCTGGACCTCGGTGGTGTAATTGTCGACTGGGCACCGGGAATCGTGGATATGGAAGGTGACATTACAGTCACCGGTGATCAGGTCGAAGGGCGGATAGAGCTGAGTTTTACTGACTCGGTGTTCGAGACACAAAGTGACGGCCAGGTTGCCAGGGTGCTGAGCAATGCATTGCAAGATGTCAGTGATTTTGACATAGGAATTCGGGTGAGTGGCAATGTCAGAGCACCGGAACTGCAGTTGACCTCAGATCTTGACAATCGGTTGCGCTCGGCACTTAGCGCAGCGCTGCAGGCAGAATACGACCGCTGGGCGCAAGCCACCCGGACTCGCCTAAATGCAGAGGCCGATACACTGACAGCACCCTTGCGCCAGCGTGCTGAAGGGATTAAAAACCAGGGCGATGCGGTTCAGGCGCGAGCCGATACGTTTCAGCAACAGGTAATGGACCGTATCAGCGCTCTGGAAGCTGACCTGCGTAATCAGCGTGATCGATTGTCGAATGCAGCCGATGCCGAGCGTCGCCGTGCTGAGGAAGAAGCAAAGCGTCGTGCAGAGGACGCAGTGAAGGATCTTAAGTTACCGAGTTTTTAATACCTACCGGTCAGGTTCGGCGAACAGCCTGCCTGGCCTGCGAACTGGAATCGTTTATGCGCATAGATGTAGTGCTCGAGGTAGAAGCAACGGACTCGTTGATTGCCATCGATTTTCTGGTCGACAACATCGAGCTATCCAAGTCCCGGCTGAAGGATATGATGAATAAGGGTGCGGTCTGGCATGTTGATGCCAAGCATCATCGACAGCGGTTGCGCCGGGCGATGACTGACCTCAAAATCGGTGATCAGTTAGAGGTCTTCTACGATGAGGATTTGTTGTCTCTGCGCCCGCCCTTGCCGCGTTTAATTCGGGATCTGACGCATTACAGTGTATGGGACAAAGGGCCTGGCTTGCTCATTGAAGGTACTGACTGGGGCGATCATGCATCCCTGATTCGTCTGGTTGAACTGTATTTCAAACCGCGGCGTGAGGTGCTTGTGGTGCAGCGGCTGGATCGGGCTGCCTCCGGTCTGGTTATTGTGGCGCACAGTCGTAAGGCCGCCGCCCTATTGACCGATTTGTTGAACACCCCCGATGCCGTGAGTCAGCAGTTTCGCGTTGAAGTGGCCGGAAACGCGCCCGACCAGGGAAGCATAGAGACTCCCCTGGATCGTGAGCCGGCACTGACCCAGTTCGTCAAGCAACGTTACGAGGCACACCCGAACCGGTCAGTATTGGATGTCTGGCCTAAAACGCGCAATAAGCATCAGATTAGACGTCACCTGGACAGTATTGGCCATCCGGTGATGGGAGATCCTCGCTACGGGAAAAATAACGAAAGTCATGAGAACCTCAAACTGAAAGCGGTTGAAATGCAGTTTCACTGCCCAATTACTAAAGGGGATCAGGTGTTTTCATTGTTATAAGGTTCAGTGCCGTTTTTCATGGCTGGGCCAGATGCACCACGCTATAATTTTCACTGCCCACTGACTGATTTAAAAATAAAAGGATCCTGACCGTCATGTTCGAACGAGTTCAAGCAGCACCGGCCGACCCCATACTCGGGTTAAACGACGCTTTCGCCGCCGACAACCGCCCTCACAAGGTAAATTTGGGTGTTGGCGTGTTTATGAACGACGCAGGACAGACGCCTATTCTCGATACGGTAAAAAAAGCCGAGGCGGAGCTGGTAGATTCAGAAACCACCAAAAGTTATCTGGCCATATCAGGTGATGTCGAATACGGCCGCCAGGTACAAGCGCTGTTATTTGGCAAGGACAGTTCAGTGATTACCGAAGGTCGCGCTCGAACGGCACAGTCGCCGGGCGGCACGGGTGCTTTGCGAACAGCGGCAGAGTTTATGAAGCGCCAGCTCGACATTAATAGCATACATGTGTCCAACCCGACCTGGGCCAACCACAGCAATATATTTGAAAGCGCTGGCCTGGGCATTATTCAGTACCGCTACTACGATGCCGATCAACAAGGGTTGGACTTTGACGGCATGCTGGCGGATCTGGAGCAGGTTCCAGCAGGTGACGCGGTGTTGTATCACGGTTGCTGTCACAACCCGACTGGCATCGACCCGACGTTAGAGCAGTGGCACCAATTGGCAGATCAGGCCAAGCGCAAGGGTTTTGTCGTACTGTTCGATTTTGCCTATCAGGGTTTTGGACAGGGTATGGACGAAGACGCCGCCGGGTTGCGTGTCTTTGTTGAGCGTGTCCCGGAGCTGTTGGTTGCCAATTCTTTTTCCAAAAACTTTGGGCTCTACAATGAGCGGGTAGGCGCTATGACGTTGGTGGCAACCTCTGCGCAAACCGCCGACAGTGCATTTAGCCAGGTGAAGTTCATCATCCGTGGTAACTATTCGAATCCGCCTGCGCATGGAGCGAAAGTGGTGGCAGCCATTCTTAAAGATGAAGCTCTGCGTGCCGCCTGGATTCAGGAAGTAGCCGACATGCGTGAGCATATACATGAATTGCGCAATGCCCTGGTGACGACTCTCAAAGCCAAGGGAGCTAATCGGGACTTCAGTTTTATTCAACGCCAGAATGGCATGTTCTCGTTCTCGGGCCTAACCAAGGCCCAGGTAGATGTTTTGCGTGAAAAACACGGTATTTTTATGGTGGGCAGTGGCCGTATCAACGTCGCGGGTATGTCCAAAGCGAATATCGATGCGGTCTGCGACGCCATTGTCGACGTATTGTGATCCGGTGATACAGGGTGCAGGCCAGTAAGCAGGGTCTGTACCTGAACGCACAACCCTCTATTGTCCAGCCCAGTGAAGCCAATGAAACCCTTCAAAGTAAAGTCTAAATACGAGCCAGCGGGCGATCAACCCAAGGCGATTGAACAGTTGGTAACGGGTTTGAATGCCGGGCTGACTGCGCAGACTTTGCTCGGGGTTACCGGTTCCGGTAAGACCTACACCATGGCCAAGATTATAGAGGCCGTGCAACGTCCAACCATCGTACTGGCTCACAACAAAACGCTTGCAGCGCAGCTTTACTCGGAATTTCGTGATTTTTTTCCGGATAACGCGGTCGAGTATTTTGTGTCTTATTACGATTACTATCAACCCGAAGCCTATGTGCCTTCATCGGACACCTTTATCGATAAAGACGCCTCGGTTAATGAACATATTGAACAAATGCGACTGTCAGCAACAAAGGCCTTGCTGGAGCGTCGTGACGTAATCATCGTGGCCACCGTATCGGCGATTTACGGTTTGGGTTCGCCCGAATCCTATCTAAAAATGATCCTGCATCTGAAGCGCGGCGATGCGGTTGACCAGCGTCAGCTATTGCGTCGCCTGGCTGAGTTGCAGTACAGCCGCAACGATGTCGAGTTTGGACGCGGTAACTACAGAGTGCGTGGCGACATTATTGATGTATTCCCGGCGGAATCTGAACTGGAAGCATTACGCATTGAGTTGTTTGATGACGAGGTTGAGAAGCTCAGTCTGTTCGATCCGTTGACCGGGGAACTGTTGCAGAAACTGACGCGTTATACCGTCTACCCTAAAACGCATTACGTGACACCCCGTGAGACCATACTTGCGGCGGTCGACAATATTGAAGTTGAACTCAAAGAGCGTCTCGGCGTGCTTGAAGAAAATCGGCGGTTGGTTGAACGCCAGCGACTTGAGCAGCGCACCAAATACGATCTGGAAATGATGCGTGAACTGGGTTATTGCAATGGCATTGAAAATTACTCGCGTTACCTGTCAGGCCGCAATCCCGGTGACCCGCCACCCACGCTGTATGAGTACCTGCCAAAAGACGCACTGATGTTCATTGATGAATCCCATGCAACGCTGCCACAACTGGGGGCTATGTATAAAGGCGACCGTTCACGCAAGGAAACACTAGTCGAATACGGTTTTCGCCTGCCATCGGCGCTTGATAACCGGCCGATGCGCTTTGATGAATGGGAGCAAATAGCGCCCCAGGGTATTTTCGTATCCGCGACACCGGGCAAATACGAAGAGAAGCATACTCAGCAGGTCGTTGAGCAACTGGTGCGTCCAACCGGACTGGTTGATCCGATCATTGAGATTCGCCCGGCGACAACGCAAGTAGATGACCTTCTTTACGAAATCGGTGTGCGGGCAGCGGCCGGAGATCGTGTTCTGGTGACAACGCTGACCAAGCGAATGGCCGAAGATCTGACCGATTATCTGAGGGAACATGGAGTCAAAGTGCGCTACCTGCACTCGGATATAGACACGGTTGAACGAGTAGAAATTATTCGCGATTTGCGCCTTGGCGAATTTGATGTGCTGGTTGGTATTAACCTTCTGCGTGAAGGGTTGGACATGCCGGAGGTGTCACTGGTGGCGATACTTGATGCCGATAAGGAAGGCTTTTTGCGCAGTGAGCGCTCATTGATCCAGACAATCGGCCGCGCTGCTCGTAACCTTAATGGTAGAGCGATTCTCTACGCTGATCGTGTTACCGGCTCGATGGAACGTGCTATTTTTGAGACTGATCGTCGTCGCGAAAAGCAGATAGCGCATAACCTGGCCGAAGGCATAACCCCTCAGGCACTGGTAAAGGATGTCCAGGATATTCTGGAAGGGGCTGTTGCACCCGGTCGCAAGGGTAAGATTGCTCGCAACCGGAAAAAAGTGGAGCGTATCGATGCCGAGGCACGGGACTACGCCACCATGTCGGCAACTGAGCTGTCCAAAGTCATTGTGCGTCTGGAAGACGATATGCACCGGGCCGCAAAAGACATGGCGTTCGAGAAGGCGGCTGCGTTGCGCGATGACATGATGGAAGCCAGGGAATTTCTGAGGTCAGTCTGATTATGGATTCCAGCGTGATACCGTCATATTTAAACGTTGGGCAGGGTCCGCCGGTGGTGCTGTTACACAGTTCACTCAGTTCATCCGGACAGTGGCGAGAACTGATCTGTCGACTGCGCAAGCACCACCAATGTCTGGCGATTGATCTGTACGGTTATGGCGGGACGGGTATGCCTGAGCGATCCGGGCCCTTTACACTTTGGCAGGAGGTCGAGCTGCTGGAGAATATGCTTGAACATGAGTCGATAGAGCAGCCGCTTCGTCTGGTCGGGCATTCCTATGGTGCTGCCGTGGCACTGGCTTTCGCACAAAAACACCCTGAGCGAATTAGTCGTCTGGTATTGTTTGAGCCGGTATGCTTTTCCATCCTGGATGCGGATGACCCCGGACTGCATGATCTTGCTTCGGTACTACATGTATTTGACGAGGCATCGACATCATATCCGGCAGAGCAGGCACGACGCTTTATCGAATACTGGAACGGTGCTGGTGCTTTTGATGCCATGCCCGAGCGGCTGCAACAACTCGTTACTCGACAGGTTAAAAAAGTTGATCTCGATTTCCAGGCGTTGATGCACCCGACTTTTGATGCTCAATCGCTGCGACCATTGGGGAATCGACTGTCGTTGCTGTACGGTGAGGAAACACGGGCCAGTTCCGGTGGGCTGGTCCGGCAGTTAAGTAGCTGGCTGCCAGACGCCCGGATAATCAGTACACCGGGAGGGCACATGGCCCCGTTAACACATGAGCGTGCCGTAAATGATTTAATCGAGCAAGAACTGCAACGGTAGTGCTGATTAACCGGGGCATCCAGGTGCGCCTGTTCTTCAGGGACTCACTGTCTTTTTTGAGGAATTACCATGCCTTATGTCAATATCAAGATTACCCGTGAAGGCGCTACGGCAGACCAAAAAGAACGGTTGATTCAGGGCGCCACTGAATTGTTGCGTGATGTGCTGGGTAAGAATCCAGCAACAACGGTGGTGGTAATAGAGGAAGTTGATACCGACAACTGGGGCATCGACGGCGAGTCTGTGACCCGACGCAGGGCTCAGGAAGAATAAGCCTCTGTGGGTCGAAAACTGGCACAGAGCAGTTAGTTTTTCCAAAGAGCATAGCAGGATGGCTTTCAGGTCATCATGTTTGTTGGGGGCGCGACAAACATCGAAAATGTCCGTCAAACCATCATTTCCTTTTCAAACTGCTCCAATTTGACGTGCCACCCTTCAGGCAGAGGAGTGGCCTTCCTGCACAAGCCTGCTCAGCGATTTTTGCACAGACGCAGCGGTGCCCAGTTCGTGGAACTGACTGATAGAAAACGGGACGCCCCGCTTCATGCGCTGCAATTGACGGGTCACTTTCTCTGACATAGACATGCTTTAACCTGACATAAGAAGAGTGCAGTGGTTTTTTAGTAGCCCCTTCGTATCAGTGCTTGCAAGGGAGTTTGTGTCAGGACTATAGCTATTGAGTGTAAAATTATAGCTCCCGAGGAACCGTTTTTGAACCAGCAAGCATTCGCAATATCAACAGCGCAAAACCCCTCTGTGTCTGCTCATCGCCCAGCACCTCCATAGAAAGTTTCTCATGGTCAGTCATAGCATCCAGCACCATGTCTGACACCCGTTTCGGAAATAACCCGTGAATTACCTGTTCAGGAGAGTGGCTATTCACTTGTGCCATCACAGAATCATCCCGGCGTATCCTGTCAGCCACGCCCTGGGCGAAGTGAAGTTGGTCTTCATCATTCACTTCTGAACCAAA